>WBZV01000230.1_pt1 | contig 37401 bp, 27 predicted proteins | sample 5204221 | NCBI WGS metagenome assembly WBZV01 (sample SAMN12344360, study PRJNA552823) | activated sludge metagenome | biome: Activated sludge suspended growth; feature: Nitrification reactor; material: Wastewater; isolation source: activated sludge from nitrification reactor of wastewater...
CCATCAACATCCTGCCCAACGTCTACAGCCGGCTCGGACAGATGGGCCTGTTCCGCTTCGAGGGCGTGACGCAAAGGAGCGTCATCATCGAGCAGGCGGAGGGCGTGCTCAACCTGCTGCCCACCGTCCCGCTGGGCGGACCCGCCACCGTCGCCAACCGCGATCTGCGGTCCATGCGCTCGTTCACCATTCCCTGGATCCCGCACGACGACGCCATCACCCCGCAGGACATCCAGGGGGTCCGCGGCTTCGGGCTGAGCGATGCCGCCGATCCCCTGGCGACGGTGATGGAGAGGAAGCTCACCCGCATGCGCGTCAAGCACGCGCAGACGCGCGAATACATGGAGGTCAATGCACTCCGCGGTATCGTCAAGGACGGCGCCGGAACCACCCTCTACGACTACTTCACCGAGTTCGGCCTGCCGCAGCAGTCGGTCGACTTCGTGCTCGGCACCGCCGGCACCCAGGTCCAGGCGAAGATCCGTGAGGTTCTCCGCAAGATCGAGACCGAGCTGAAGGGCGAGACGATGTCGGGCGTGCTGGCCTTGGTCAGCCCGGAGTTCTTCGACAAGCTGATCGGCCATGCCAAGGTGGAGGATGCCTACAAGTACTTCTCGTCCACCGGCGCCCAGCCGCTGCGCGAGGACACCCGGCGGCGCTTCCCCTTCGCCGGCATCGTGTTCGAGGAGTACAACGCCACCGTCACGCTTTCCACCGGCTCGACCGAGACGCTGGTGCCGGCGGGCGAAGGTATCGCGTTTCCGCTCGGCACGCTCGATACCTTCGTCACCTATGGTGCCCCGGCCAACCTGATCGAGACCGTGAACACCATCGGCCTTGCGATGTACGCCCGCCAGCTGGCGCGTCCCGATGGCAGCGCCATCGAGGTGAAGACGGAGGCCTCGGTGCTGCCGATCAACAAGCGCCCCCGCCTGGCGGTGAAGATCACCTCCAGCAACTGATGACCATCTTCGCTGCTGCCATCGACGCGCTATTCGCCGATCCGAACCTCGGCATCGATACCGTCTACCGGGTCGGCGGCGCCGATGCCGAGGTGCCGGTCCGAGCGATCGTTCGGCAGCCGGACCGGATAGGCGAGTTTGGCGAGACGCGTATCGTCGCCGAAACGCTGACGATCGACGTCCGCATCGGCGAGGTCGCCACACCGGCGCAAGGCGACACCATCGAGGTGAACGGTACGGTCTACGTGATCCAGGGCGAGCCCGTCCGCGATGCCGAGCGCCTCGTCTGGAGCATCGAGGCACGGCCGCAATGAGGCTTCGGGCCGCCATTCAGGGCGACCTCAATGCTCTGTTGACGGAAGAGCTGGGCAACGCCGAGCGGGCGGTCACCGTCGGGATCCGCGAGGGGACGGATGGCCTGAAGACCGAGCTGCGCAGTCAGATCACCGGCGCCGGGCTCGGCACCCGCCTCGCCAACACGTGGCGCGGCGAGGTCTATCCTCGGAGCGGGCAAAGTATCGGTGCGGCGGGGTACGTCTGGTCGAAGGCGCCGGGTTTGGTGCGGCTGTATGCGGAAGGCAGGATCATCCGCTCGAAGCAGGGCCTGTTCCTTGCCATCCCGACGCCCGCCGCCGGCCGCTTCGGCGATGGACGGCAGAAGATCACGCCTGGCGCCTGGGAGCGGATCCACGGCATGCGGTTGCGGTTCGTCTATCGCAGGGGCAGCCCGAGCCTGCTAGTGGCCGACAATTCGCGGCTCACCAAGCGCGGCCGCGCGAAAGCAAACATCGGCCGCCGGCGGGGCGCCGCGTTCACCCGGCTCTCGGGGCGAACCACGGTGCCGGTATTCGTCCTGGTGCCGCAGGTGACGGTGCGCAAGCGCCTTGACGTCGACGGCGCGGCGCAGAAGTGGATCGCGGCGCTGCCGGGTCTGGTGCTGCGCAACTGGCGAGAGCAATCACGATGACGTCGAAACGCGAACAGGTCCTCTCGGCGCTGTTCGATCGCCTCCAACTCATCGCCGGCGGCACCGTCAAGCGCAACGAGGCGCTGCCTGCGAGCGTGTCGGCGGGCGGCCTCGTCATCCTGCGCGACGGCGATCCGGGCGAGCCGGACGTGACGCTCAATCCGCGCACCGAGTTTTTCAGCCACCGCGCCGAGATCGAGGCATTCGTCACCCGGCCGGCGGGCGGCGGCGGAGAGACAGCGCTCGACGCCTTGCTCTCCGCGATCGGTACTGCGCTGGCCAGCGACCGCAGCCTCGGCGGCCTCGCCGAGAGCCTGTTCTGGAGCGCGCCGGAAACGTCGGTCCTCGCGATCGAGGGCGCGGCGCCGATCCTCACCGCCCGCATCGCCGTCACCATCGAGTACCTGGTCAGCGATCCGCTGGCTGCCTGATTTTCCTACCGTCCGGAGAATAAACCATGGGGAAAGTCCGCGCCTACGGCGCCGACGCGACGCTCAAGGCTTGCCGCGAAGCCACGTACGGTGTCGCCCCGCTCAGCGGTTATCGCTCGCTCGACTTCAAGTCGACGGATCTGTCGAGCGAACAGCCGCTCGGCGACGATCCGCTTCTGGGCCGCGGCCGCAACGCCCAGGATCCCTATCGCGGGTTGGTCACCGACGAGGGAAAGGTCGAGATACCACTCGATCTGCGCGGTTCGGGCTTCTGGCTGACGGGGCTGTTCGGCAACCCGACGGTCACCCAGACCAAGGCGTCGGGCCAGATTGCCTTCTCCGGTCAGCCGGCGCCGAACAGTACGATTACCTTGAACGGCATCACCTGGACCTTCGTCTCCGGGACGCCCGTGGGAAACCAGACGCAGATTGGCGCCAACCTCGATGCGACACTGACGGCGCTCGCGAGCGATCTCAACGGCTCGGCCGATGCGCAGATCTCGAAGTGCACCTACACCGCGAATACGACTGACGATCGGCTGGAGATCCAGTTCGACGCTGTCGGCACCACCGGCAACAGCTTCACGCTGGAAGCCTCGGCCAACAGCAACGGCACCGTGTCGGCAACGACGCTCACCGGCGGTGGCTACCGGCACGAGTGGCTGTCAGGCGGCGATGACATTCCGAGCTTCACCTTCGAGATCGGCCATCCACAGCTGATCACGCCGGTGTTCTTCCGTCATCTCGGCACGGTAATGGAGAGCCTCGCCTTCGAAATTGGCCGTGAGGGGCCGGCGAACGGCACCGTGCAGCTGGTCGCTCAAGGCGAGGAGAAGGCCTCGGCCACGATCGACGCCGCGCCGGGCAGCTTCGCTCTCAAGCGCTTCAGCCAGGGCCGCGGCTTCATTACCCGAGGCGGCGTGCCGCTGGCCGGCGTGACCGGCGGCAGCCTCACCTTCTCCAACAATCTGGAACGAGTGCGGGTGATCCGCGACGATGGCAGGATCGAGGCGGCCGATCCGACGATCGCCACCTGCACCGGCGCGATGACGGTGCGTTTCGATGGCGCCACGCTGGTCGCGGAGGCGGCCAACGGCGATCCGGTGGCGATCGAGTATGGTTTCGCCATGGCCGAGGGCTGGTCGCTGACGTTCGAGCTGTTCAGGGTGTTCCTGCCGAAGCCGAAGTACGCGATCTCCGGACCTGGCGGTGTCGAGGCCAGTTTCGACTGGCGTGCCGCCTACGACGAGAGCGCCGGCACCATGCTGCGCGCCCGCCTCCTAAACGATGTCGCCAGCTACGCGTGATCCATGCCGGGAACCGCGCACCCACCGCGAAATCGATGCAATTCGCCGCCAGAAGCGACGGTTGCCGGTGCCGGAAAGCGGCAGCCGCAAGCGTCGGGAACTGGGAAGAAGCGGAAACGCGCGCGTCACCTGCCGGCGAAAGCGGGCAGAGCCGCTGTAGCCGGCCAAGTGCACACAGTTGTAGGACGCGTTGGGCTCGCTACCGCCGATCGCTGCTACTGAACCTTCTGCACCTTGGGCGGCGTCCAGGTGCCGTCGAGGATCGAGGGCGCCTTGTCCTTCGGCCAATACATGCGCAACATCGGGATGAATTCGCCTTGGGGCGCGGGCAGCCAGTTCGCTTCCTTGTCCTTGCCGGGCGAATCCTTCTGGAAGTAAAGCGTGATCGAGCCGTCGGTGTTGGTCTCCAGGTTGTTGCGCGGGCTGACGGTGAACTTGTTCAACTCGTTCGGCACAAACCACCAGCCTTGGTCGATCATGTACATGGTGATTGACCAGAAGCCGTTGACCGGCGGCGTCTGGCCCTTGGCAAAGGTCAGCGTGTACCGGTTGGCTCCAGTGAGATTTTCGCCCGTGCTGTCGATCAATGTGTAGGGATAGACGGCGTCCTCCTGCAGGTTGGCCGGCCAGCCGAAGGCGGCGACGACCGCGCGCTTCATGTAGTCGGTCCCGTACTGACCCAGACCCTTGGTGATCTGCCAGCCGTCGACCATCTTGCCGAGGGCTCCCTGGTTGGCGCCGATTGTGTCGAGCGCGGTCTTCGGCACGTCCTGCAGCGCCGCCTGCACCGCCGGGTCGAGGTTGGCCATCACAAACGGCTTGCACGGCTCGAAGCCGATCGTCGCGAAGCGCGCCAGCGCCGGCGCGTCGGCGGCATACGCGGGCGCGTCCGCGCACATGCGCTTGCTCAGCCAGTTGAAGTAGCCCTCGGTGCCCATCGCCAGGATCACTGCCTGCGGCTTGTCGGCCATCGAGATGCCGGGGTTGGCGTCGACCGGCGGCGCTACCGGCGTGAACGGCTCGCCCCAGGCGGCCAGCGGCGTGATCTTGTATTGCGCCTGCAGCGCGTTGACGGCCTGATAATCGGCGTCGGTGCCGTCGGCATAGGTGCGGCCCAGGATCACCATGTAGCGCGTCGCCGACTTGATGTGCTTCATGCCCTTGGGCACCTCGCCCGTCCATCCGGGTCCGGTCAGCAGGTAGTCGGCGGCCTTGCTGTCGCCGGTGCGGGTGCCGGGGCTCGCGAAGATCGTCATCCACAGGTCGACCATTGGGAACAAGTGGTATCGTTCGCCCATGTCGGGATGGCTGAAGACCTGCGGCTCCTTCAGGTCGAGCCAGGCCAGCGAATACAGCGTGTCGGCATTCGGCGCAGAGACGCCGCGGTAGTCCGCTGGCGGATAGCGCTTCACGTTGATGAACTGGTTCAGCGGCGCACGTAGTTCTTCGGCCGTAGCGACGTTGGACATCTGGAGGCGCGTCACGTCGGTGGTAACGAGGGAATAACCATAGACGTAGGCTTCCGTGGCGATCGCGACCACCTCCTTCGGGGCCACTTGCGCTGAAACAGCGAGCGGTGCTGCCGCAAAAGCCAATATTGGAAATGCCACTAGCAGTCTTACTCCTCGCATTCTACTCTCCGATACTGTGCAGAGTTTCGATCAGATTTGCCATTTGGCAGTTCTACGCCGAAGTAAACTCATTCGAAGCGCGACACCTTTCTTCGCAGGGAGACTTCGTTTTGGACGGTGAGCAACGACGCGCCCCTCCGAGCTCAACCCGCCACCACCGCAGCAAGCCGTACCGGAGCAACGTGCCTCGAAGCCGCTATCGTCGCGATTTCTACCATAGTGGACGCAAGCTTAACCAAGCCTCGAACGTCGTACTTGGGATACCGGAACGCCTCGTCGCAGCGATCGTCTGCCGGCCGGCCGCGCGGGCGGCGCATCTACGCGCGCGCCCATCCGGACCGGCCCGCGGGCGCACAGAAACCAGACGTTAACCCGCGCCGACTCAGACTGCCGGCATGCGAAATCTGTTGTCCCGCCTGCTGGCCTTGTTCGACGTCTCTGCCGACGAGCCGGCCGACAGCGAGCCGCTGCCTCCGCTGCCGGACTCCGAGTACGATTGGCTGGAGATGGAATACCCGAGCTACCAGTCGGTACGGCCGCTGAGCAATCCGTTCTTCTGACGCGCTCGCGAGAGCGAGACACGGGCTATCCACGTCCGCTCTAGCCGGCGCAGCAGCTTGTCCGTCGGCGACCCACGAGCCACCGTCAGTAGGGCCGTCCCAAGCCCCGTGTCGCCAGACCGACGAAGTCGGCTTCTGCGCCGCGGCAACAAGCGACCCAATCCGGAGCCAGTAAGAGGATGATCCGTCTCGATCTGAAGCGCGAGCCGCACTGGCTCGACCTCGGCCATGGCGTGCGGCTGTACGTCCGCCCGCTCACCACCGCGCTGATGATGGCGGCGCGGGCGGAAGCGCAGCGGGCTGTCACATCATCGGCGAGCGACACCGAGGCCGCCGGCGTCCGCACCGCGGCCTTGATCAAGGCGCTGGCCCGGCTCGCGGTCCTCGACTGGCAAGGCATCGGTGATGCTGCAGGAAGCGTGGCGCTGGTTACGCCGGAGAGCGTGGACGCGCTGATGGACCTGTGGCCGATCGCCAGCGCCTTTGAGAGTGCATACCTCGGTCCTGCGCTACTCCTGGACGCAGAAAAAAACACTTGAGGGCTCGCGCCGAGTGGCACTTCGGTGGCGGGCCAGACTATTGCACCAGCTGCGCTCAACTCGATCGGCCCTGCGCCCGCGGCGAGTCCGGCCGGGATGGCCAGCGCTGTCCCTACATCGAGCATGGCCCGCTGACCGACGCCGGCTGGCAGGCGTGGGACGTGCTGACCCGCTGCTCCGGCCAGCTACGGCTTGCGCCGTACGGGGCGGCGGTGATTGGCCTTGATCTCGCCGCCGTGATCTACCTCGCAGTGGCACTCGGATACGACACCCGTGCCGTTGCCGAGTTGCTGCCCGCCGCCGAGGCGGGGCTGGTGGCGGCTCTCAATGCCCGCCTGGTGCCCTTGGACTGATCCTCTCGATCGGAGAAAATTGAGCATGGAAGACGGCCTGCAATGCTGGGACGGCAAGACCCTGACGCCGGTGCACGACCGGATCTACGGACGATCGCAAGCGAGCTGTGGCCCATCGAACGGCACGCCGGACTTGTCCGGGGGCGCTCCTTCCCAGTTGGTGACGGAGGGTGTGCGCCAGGCGCTGCTCAAGACCCTGGAGATCGACATTGACGATGCCTTCAGCGTGGCGCGGTTTCGAGACGAGCGGCGCCGTGAAATCGAACGGCTGGCCCGGGTCGAGCGTCAAGTCGCCGGTTTCAATGATGCGGCAACGATGATCGCTCTCGGCGCTCTCTGCGGGGTCGTGCTGGTGATCGTCTTCGACGTCCTGGCGATCCTGCTGCGCGCTCTGTGACCGCCGCACCGGACCGGGAGGTATTTCTGCATGGCCGATCGCAATCTCGCCATCCGCCTCGCCGTCATCGACGGCGGCAAGGTGAAGGCCGAGCTGCGCGACGTCGGCGACAGCGGCGCCCGGGCGCTGCAGCGCATCGAGGACGCGTCGCGTCCGGCCTCGCGCGCGCTGCAGGCGCTCGACGGCGTAGCCGGCGAACTGCGTGGCGGGCTGGAGGAGATGGCGGGGCGGACCGGCGCTTTCGGCGCCGGTCTGGCGCGCATCGGCCCAGCCGGGCTCGCCGCGGCCGCCGCACTCGGCACCCTCACCCTGGGCCTGAAGGGCGGCCTGGAGGAAGCGGCGAAGGCGGATCAGTCCTACCGCCGGCTGGAAGCGGTGCTCAAGGCGACCGGCTATGCGTCGGGCCTCACGGCGGACGAGATCGCTTCATTCGCCGACGGCATCGAGCGCTCGACGCTGGCGACGGCGGAAGGCGTGCAGGATGCTGCTGCGATCCTTGCCACCTTCCGCTCGGTTGCGGGCGAGACCTTCACCCGTGCACTGTCTCTCGCGCAAGACATGTCCACCGTGTTCGGACAGGATCTTTCTGGCGCGGCGACGCAGCTGGGCAAAGCGCTGGAGGACCCGATCGACGGCCTCACCGCGCTGCGCCGGGTCGGCGTCTCGTTCTCGGATACGCAGAAGGAGCTGATCCGCTTACTGGTCGAGACTGGGCAGACGGCGGAAGCGCAGCGGGTCATCCTGGATGCCCTCGAGCAGCAGGTCGGTGGCGCCGGTGCCGCCGAAGCGGGCGGACTGACTGGCGCCACCAACCGGCTGCAGGACGCCTGGGGCAATCTGCTGGAGGCGATCGGCCGCACGCCGGCCGTGACCTCTATCGCGCAGGGCGCGCTCGACCTGTTGTCGGGGGCGATCGAAGGGATCACGTCCTCGATCGACGACGATCCGATCGGCGAGCGGATCACTACGGCAACGGCGCAGCTGACGCAAGCGCGTGACGAGCTGGCGCGCCTGGAAGCAGGCGGACCGGGCACGCCAATACTCGGTCAGCGGTTCGCCATCGACGAGCAGCGCCAGCGTGTGGCGGCGCTGGAACAGGAATTGGCGATGATCACCCGCATCGGCGATGCGGAAGCGCAAGCCGCGGCGGAAGAACGTGGGCGCGCCGACGCGCTCGCCACCCAACGCAGCCAGCTGGATAAGGCGCTGGATCAGCTGGCGACCGGCCCTGCCGAGCGGATCGCTGAGGTCAACCGCGAACTGGCGGAGACGAAGAAGCGCCTGGACGCCCTGCGCGCACCCGACGGCGGTAACGCGTCGGATGTGGACGCCGCGATCCATGAGGCGGAAGAGATCGCCCGACGCAAGATCGCGGCGATCAACCAGCCGCTGGAAGAAGCGGCCAGGCGCGCCCGAGAGGCCGCCGAGCGGCAATCGGCGGCCGAGCAGGCAGCAGCGGAGCGGGTCTGCCAAGTCAACGAGAAGGTGATCGACGATCTGGCGAAGCAGCTGGCGCTGTTCGGCGACGAGCGCCGTCAGTTCGTCGACCAGGCGCTGTCTCGTCTCTCGGAAAGTGCCACCGACGAGCAGTGGGTGCAGGTCGAACGGCTGGCCAACGCCCTCTACGACGAGAAGCTCGCCCGCGAGCAGCTGGCGGAGAGCCTGCGGGCGGAGCAGCAGCTGCGCCAGCAGGGCGCGCGGCTGACCGAGCAGATGCGTACGCCGGCGGAAGAGCTGGCGGCAGCCCTGCAGCAGCTGGATGCGCTGATGCAGGCCGGCGCCATCGATGCCGAGACGCACGGGCGCGCCATCGCCGAGGCATACCGCGAAGCCGAACAGGGGGCCGACCGGATGCTCGCCAGCAGCCGCGACTGGCAGGACGGGGTGACGCGGGCGCTGCGCGACTATGCCGACCAGGCGATGGACGCGGCGAGCGCTGCCGAGCAGGTGACGATCCAGGCGTTCGCTGGCATGGAGGACGCGCTGGTTGGCTTCGTGACCACCGGCAAGCTCGACTTCGCCTCGCTCGTGGATTCGATGATCGCCGATCTTACGCGGCTGTCGATCCGCATGGCGGTGCTGGGCCCGCTGGCACAGGCGCTGAGCGGCGGTCTCGGCGGTTTGGTCTCCGGGCTGTTCGGTTCGTCGGCACCGACCGCGGGCAGCGGTGAGGCCGGTGCGGCGCCGGGGCCCGGCACCGGCGGGCTCTACGCGGAAGGCGGCGTGTTCGCCCACGGCGCCGTCATCCCCTTCGCCCAGGGGGGCGTGGTCGACCGGCCGACCCTGTTCCCGATGGCGCACGGCATGGGCCTGATGGGCGAAGCCGGGCCCGAGGCGGTGCTGCCGCTGAAGCGGCTCTCCTCCGGCCGGCTCGGCGTCGAGGCGGCGGGCGGCCCGGCGGTCACCGTCAACGTCATCAACAACGCCGGTGCCAAGGTGACGACCGAAGAGCAGCGGGATCCGAGCGGCAACCTGAGCCTGAACGTCATCATCGACGCGGTCGAGGTGGCCATGGCGCAGCGGGCGGCTCGGCCCGGCAGCACGCTCAACCGCGCGCTTGCCGCCGCCGCCAACCCGATCCGGGCGCGATAGCGGTGCCCATTCCACCCTGGCCGGCGTCGCTGCCGCAGCGGCCGCTGGCCGACGGCTTCTCCGAGACGCCGCCCAACCTGCTGGTGCGCAGTGCCACCGACATCGGGCCGGCGAAGGCGCGACGGCGGGCAACGGTCGGAGTGACCAAGCTGAAGGCGGCGTTCCGGCTCAGCCCGGCGCAGCTCACCGCCTTCCGCACCTTCTTCGCCTCCGACCTGCAGGGGGGAGCCCTGTCGTTCTCGTGGACGCATCCGGGGACTGGTGCCGTCGGTGCGTTCCGCATCGTGCCGCCGCCCACCATCGAGCCGATCGCCGCCGGCATGGCCTGGCGGGTCAGCCTCGATTTGGAGCTGCTGCCATGACGCTCAGTGATATCGCCACCCGCGAGCTCGCCGCGCAGGATTGCGCCACGCCCTGGCTGGTGCTGCTGGAGATCGGACACCCGGACCTGCCGGCGCCGTTGCGGCTGACCTCGGATGGCGTGGCGACCATCAGCAACGGTGCCAGCTATGAGCCGTTCCCGTTCGAGGTGACGCTGCCGGATGATGCCGAAGGCCGCGCGCCGCGTGCCCAGATCCGGATCGACAACACCAGCCAGGAGGTCGTGGCACTGCTGCGCGGGCTGACGACGCCGCCGGCGCTGACCATCCGCATCGTCCGCGGCACCGATCCCAACGTCATCGAACGGGAGTGGGCCGGGCTCGAATGGCGGGCCTCGACCTTCGACGTCGGCTTCGTCACCGGCACACTCAGCGTCGACGACCTCGCCGCCGAGGAGTTCCCCTACGTCACCTTCGACGGGCGGTTCCGGGCGCTATGGCCGTGACAGATGCCAGATGTCAGAGTCCGATACTGACATTGCCTTTGGCGGGACCTGGTACCTGATCTCTGACATCTGATGACCCAGCCGCCTTCGTGGGTTGCCGGCTACATCGGCATCCCGTTCCTTGATCTCGGCCGCGACCGGGCGGGCTGTGACTGCTGGGGACTGGTGCGCCTGGTGATCGCCGAGCACGCCGGCCTTGAGCTACCGTCGCTGGCGACCTGCTACGGCAGCGAGGCCAATCCCGCCGGCGTGGGCGAAGCGGTCGAGGCGGAACGCCGCTCCGGCGCATGGCAACGGATCGAGCCCGGCAACGAGCGTGCGTTCGACGTCGTCGAGATGTCGGGTGCGGCGCGGATTCCCGGCTCCGGCTGGATGTTCGGTCCACTGCACGTCGGCGTCGTCGTGGCCGCCGGCTGGCTGCTGCACATCGAGCGTGGCACCGCCGCGGTGCTCGCCCGCTACCGCGAGGACCAGGCCATCCGCCGACGGATCCTTGGATTTTGGCGCTATGGGAGGCTGGCCGCCGATGCCGCTTGACCGCGCATCGCCTGCGTCGCCGCAGCCATCAGTATACATGCCCCCGCTGCAGCTGACGCTCGCCGTCTCCTGTTGTCCCCACCCGTTCGAGCAGCGGCGCGTCGACTATGCGGTGCCGACGGGCTTGACCATCGCCGAGATCATCGAGGTGATCCAGCCGGACCCGCTGCTGCGGATGCACGGCGTGGCCTTCCTCGGCGAGCAGCCGGTCGAGCAAGCGCACTGGCATCGCGTCCGCCCGAAGCCGGGGACGTACCTGTCGATCCGGCTGCTGCCGGCCGGCGGTGGCGGCTGGCGAATCGCGGCGATGGTCGGCATCGCGATCATTGCGGTCGTCACCACCGCGCTCACCTACGGCGCGCTGGCGCCGGTGTGGGGAACGACCGCGGCAGCGATCGCCGGCGGCCTCGCCGGTGCCGCGGTCACCCTTGGCGGCACGCTGCTGGTCAACACCTTCCTGCCCCCGCCGGTGCCCGAGCTGTCTAAGAATGCCGGCACGGAATCGCAGACCTATCAGATCCTGGGTGCCCGCAACCGCATCGACATCTGGGGCAAGGTGCCGTTCCTCTGCGGCCGCTTCCGGCTGACGCCGCCCTATGCCGCGGCACCCTATCGCGAGGTGGTGGGCTCCAATACCTGGTGGCGGGCGATCTTTGCCGTCAGCCACGGACCGGTGCACGTCGAGGCGATGCGCATCGGCGCAACGCCGATCGGCAACTACGCCGAGGTCGAGTGGCAGCTGCGCCGCGGCTATTGGGCGATGCCGGATCAGGGCGGGTGGGATCCGGCCTCGGGCGTCTTCCCCGCCAATCCCAGCTTCGGCGACACCTGGACTGCGACGGCGTCGGGTACGGTCAACGGGCTTGCGATCGTCGAAGGCCAGACCATCACCTTCAACCGCCTCGCCGATGCCAGCAGTGCTGCGGCCTGGGATCTCGACCAGGCCAAGCCGTTCTCGCTCTATCCCTCGGACGTCTACGAAGACCCGCTGTCGGTGGCGCTGACCTATGCCGCCGGCGGCCAGGTGCGGACGACGGCGCCGGGAGCCGACGAGATCGCGATCGAGATCGCCTTCGAGCGGCTGGTGCACATCCAGAACCAGCCGGCCGGCAAGAAGTCGGACCAGTCGGTCACCTTCCGGATCGAGCAGTCGCCGGCCGGCGCGAACCTCTGGAGCACGGTGCTGGTGCGCACCGTCACCGGCCGGCAGCAGACGCCGCTCTACTGGGGACATCGCTGGCGGCCCGCGGAGTACGGCACCATCGCTGCCAACCATAGCTACGACGTGCGCATCACCCGGCTCTCTGGCGACACCGACGAGGAGCGGAACTTCTCCAAGTGCTTCTGGACGGCATTGCGCACCATCACCTCAGGCGATCCGGTGCCGGTGCCGGGGGTCACGCTTGTTGCCGTGCGCATCCGCGCCACCGGCCAGCTGCAGGGGACGATCGACGAATTCAACGTCACCGCCCGGACCATCGCCCGCGACTGGGATGCCAGCACCAACAGCTGGGTCTGGCGGCCGACGTCGTCCCCGGCGGCGCTGTTCCGCCACATCCTGCTGCATCCCAGCCGCCGGAAGCCCGCCACCGATGCCCAGATCGACCTGGAGCGGCTGACGTACTGGGACGGGCTGACGCGGCCGGTCAGCCGAGAGTTCAACGGCGTGTTTGATGCCAAGACCTCGCTCTATGACGCGCTGACCCGGATCGCGCGCCTCGGCCGGGCGATGGTCAGCTTGCGGGACCTCAAGTTCTCGGTGGTCATCGACGAGCCGCGCAGCGTGCCGGTGCGGATGTTTACGCCGCGCAACAGCTGGACCTACGAGGGCGAGATGACGCACGAGCCGGTGCCGCACGGCTACCGCATCGCCTTCGTCAACGAGCAAGCCGACTGGAAGACCGAGGAGGTGGTGGTCTACGACGATGGCTATGGCGCAGCGAATGCCACGCTGATCGACCGGGTCGAGATCGTGGGATTGACCGACCGCGACCAGGCGTGGAAGGAGGGGCGCTACCATCTGGCGCAGCAGCGGCTGCGCCGGGAGATCCACCACCTCAACTGCGACTTCGAGCAGCTCGCCTGCGAACGCGGTGACCTGGTCGCCCTGCAGCACGACGTCATCGCCGCAGGCTTGGCTTCGGCGCGCATCGCTGTGGTCACGGAGGACGCCGCAGGCAACGTCACCGACGTCACCCTGGATGCGCCGGTGACGATGCAGACGAACAAGAGCTACGGCCTGCGCGTCCGCCGGGTGATCGCCGGCGCCATGCGCACCGATCTGTACCCGCTGCGCACGATCGCAGGTCACTCGCCGCGGCTGTTCTTCACCAACCCGCCGGCCTTGGCCGACGCGCCTGGCGCCGGGGATCTCTGCGCCTTCGGCGAGCTCGGCCGCGAGACCTTGCGGGTGCTGGTGCGCGACATCGAGCCGGGCGAGAACCTGTCCGCCAAGCTGACGCTGATCGCCGAGGCGCCGGGCGTGCACACCGCCGAGCAGGGGCCGATCCCGCCCTATGACCCGGTGGTCACGCCGCCGCCGGCGTTACCGGCGCCGGTGGTGCTCGACATCCGCTCCGACGAGCGGGTGATGCTGGTGACGCCGTCGCGCACCCTGATCGAGCGCGTGGTCTTCCAGCTGCAGCCGATCGCGATCGAGGGGGCGACCATCCATGTGCTCTACCGCCTCTCCGGCACGCAAGGCGCCTGGCAGGACGCGACGGTGCAGGAGGAGACGGCGACCGGGGTGGTCATCACCGGCCCGCAGTCGGGCGAGACCTACGACTTCCGCCTGCAGTACACGCACCCGAATTACCTCGCCTCGCCGGCGACGCAGGTGAACAGCCACTACGTCACCGGCCGCCGGTCGCCGCCCAAAGACCTGCAGAACCTCACGCTATCTGTCGTCGGCGGCCAAGCCCTGCTCCGCTGGGACTTGGCCCCCGATCTCGACGTGCAGTTCGGTGGCTGGATCGGCTTCCGCCATTCGCCGGAGATGAATGCTGTGCTGTGGCCGAACTCGACGTCATTGGCGCGCGCCGTCACCGGTGATCAGACGCACGTCTTCCTGCCGCTGAAGCCCGGCACCTACTTCGCCCGCGTCTACGATGCCGACGGCCGGCCGTCCGAGAGCGTCGCCGCCGTCGTGACCAAGCAGGCGAGCCTGCTGGCGTTCTCGCCGGTCGGCAGCGTCGAGGAGGACCCGGCGTTCGCCGGCGTGAAGACCAGGTGCACCGTCGACGACGACGGGCTGATGCTGGATGCCGAGGACTTCGATGCCGTGCCCGACGTCGATGCGCTGACCAACTGGGACGACACCGGCGGTGTCGCGAACAGCGGGCTCTATCAGTTCGCTGCCGGCATCGATGCCGGAGAGGTGCGCCGGCTGCGACTGACCAGCCGGCTCAAGCTCGACGCGGTCAACCAGTTCGAATTCTGGGATGCCAAGATCGGCGCGATCGACGACTGGCCGGACGTCGATGGCACGCTCGGCGCCTCGGTGGATGCCAGCATCTGGGGCCGGCTGACCGACGATGATCCGGCCGGCAGCCCGGACTGGGGCAACCTGATGCGCATCGACTCCGCCGAGATCGACGCCCGCGCCATCGGCCAGATCGAGTGCCGGATGCGCTCCGACGACCGGCTGTTCAACCTGTGGATCACGCAACTGCGCGTCGCTGCGGACGAGGCTCTTTGATGCCTGACCTTGCAAAGCTTGACGCCGACGGCACGTTGGTCGCCGTCGAGACAGTCAGTGCCGACCAGCACCGCACCGATCCCCAGGCGGGTACCGTGGCTCTGCCGGACGGCCATGACATGCGACAGCGGCTGAAGGGCTACCGCTGGGACTTCCGCCGGCACTGCTTCCTGCCGCTCTCGACCGAGCCGCTCGAGGTCGCCGAGCGCGACACGCCCGATCTGGTCGAGGCATTGGTGCAGGCGGTCGAGCACCTCGAACAGGCGCTGGACGTGCCGCTGCCCAAGCGCAGCAAGCAGGCGCTGCGGGCCTACCGGCGCCGTGTCCCGAGACGCGAGGAGGACCCTCTTGTCTGACATCTGTTCTCTGACATCTGGCATCTGATGTCCCAGGCCTTCGATCTCGGCGCGGTCGCCAACCAACTGGCGGCGCTCTATCGCGCCCGCGTCAACGCCAACGTCCAGGCGCTGGCCACCCAGCACTACGGCGCCACCGAGCCGCCGGTGATCTATCCGAACCTGCTCTGGTTCGACAGCGGCACCGGCTACGTCAAGCTGCGCGATCCGACCAACACCAGCTGGTGGACGGTCGGCACGATCGGTCCGCCGATGAAGTGGACGAATGTCGATATCCCGCAGACCGCGTTCACCACCGGCGACGTCAAGCAGACGTTCAAGACGGTCGCCGATGCCGGCTGGGTGATGATGAACGACGGCTCGATCGGCGATGGCAGCTCGGGCGCCACAACCCGCGCCAACCCGGACACCGAGGCGCTGTTCAGCCTGTTGTGGGCCAACACCAGCGATGCCTGGTGCACGCTCTATGCGGCGGGGACCTGGACCGCGACCGGCCGCGGTGCGTCGGCGGCCGCCGACTGGGCTGCCCATCGCCACATCCTGCTGCCGAAGGTGCTGGGCCGGGTGCTAGCAATCGCCGGCTGGGGTGCAGGCCTCTCCAACTTAGGGCTGGCCACCTGGCACGGCGCCGAGTTCGTCGGCCTCGGCCTCAACAACCTGCCGGCGCACACCCACAGCTTCGGCGTGCCCGCCCACACCCACACCGTCCCCGGCATGAGCGGCGGGTCAGCCGGCGCCTCGGGCGGCGACCGCACCTATCCGACCTGGGGCGGCGGCGTGCAGACCGGCGCCGGCGGCGGCTTCTCCGGCAACACCGGCTCGGCCGGCTCCGGCGAGCCGCACTTCAACATCCAGCCGACCTGCTACATCAACGTGATGATCAAATTGTAAGTTTCGGCGGAAGTCCCTCGCTTCGCTCGGTGTACTTCCGCCGAGTTCGAAGGACAGCGCGCCCTTGGGGCGGCCCTGCGGGCGCGCTGACGTTTTCTTCCTTCTGATCCCTGATCCCTGACATCTGGCATCTGACATGCAGTCTGCAACCTTTGGGGCGGTGCCGACCGGGCTCGGCGCGCAGGTCCGCCAGGACTTCAACCTCGCCGACCAGGCGGCCGCGACCGAGCACGAGGGCGCCTTCGCGCCGTCGGTCAGCTATCCGTTCATGCGCTGGCGCAACGATGCCGGCAAGCTGCTGCGGCGCCGCAACGCCGGCAACTCCGGCTGGGAGATCATCGAGAACTACGGCGCCGTTGCGGACCCGACGGTGAACGACGATGCCGCCGACGGCTATGTCCGCGGGGCGGTGTGGATCAACGTTGCCGCCGGCCGGCTGTTCTTCTGCACCGATGCGACCACCGGCGCCGCCGCCTGGGTGCAGGCCGGCGGCGGGGGCGGCGGCGTCGCTTCGGTCTTTGGCCGCACCGGCGCGGTTGGTCCACAGGCCGGCGACTACACCGCCGACCAGATCGCCGACGGCGGTGGCAAGGTGGTGATGACCGCGGCCGAGCGCAGCACGCTGGCGCAGGTCAGCTTTCCGGCGAAGGTGATCCCGCTCATTGGTACCGGCTCCAGCGCCGACAACGCCAACATCCGTGCGGCGATCGCGGCGATCAAGGCCTCCGGCCAGCCCGGCGAGCTGCTGATGTCGGGCGACTTCAGGATCGGCCACGAAGGAGACCTGAGCGGCATCTGTCCCGACAGCTGCGCCGATCTGAAGCTCACGGGGCGCGGTTCTTGCCGCTGGTACAAGGGTGTCGCCGCGACGACGGCGGGCCTGACCGGCGGCGAGGACCCCGGCGACGGCACCGCCTACCGGCTGCTGGCGCGGGATGTCGACGACGGTCCCGGCAAGACGCTGGTCATCCGCAACATCCTGTTCGAGGGCGACCTCGAAGCGACGATGAAGCAGCTGGGCGACGCCAGCCGGCTGATCGCGCTCGACCACTACGACCGGGTCGAGCTCACCGACGTCGAGGGCCGCTGGGCCTCGCAGATGGCCTTCACCTTCGGCTATTGCAACCAGGTGCGGGCGAGCCGGATCCATCTCAACCGGATCGCCCGCGACGGCCTCAATGCGTCGAACTGCGCCGACGTCGCGGTCAGCGATTCCGACTTCGAGTGGATCATCGACGACTGCTGTGCCGCCAACCTCTCGGCGGTCGTCGCCGACGACCCGGGCCAGCAGCGCGCCTTCCGCTTCATCGGCAACCGCGTCTACAACGCGCAGGGCGTCAAGGTGCTGGGCGGCAAGCACATCACCATCCTCGGCAACAGCTTCCGCGCGCCGCTGAACTACGCGGTGTTCCTCGGCTCGGACGAGAGCTACGGCGAAGGGGCGCGGCCGATCGAGGATGTGCTGGTCTACGCCAACACCATCACCGACCTGGTCACTGCCGACCAGTACGGCAACGACAACATTGTCGACACCGCGATTATCGTCAGCCAGTTCAGCGCCACCCCACACAATATCGTCATCCGCGGCAACATCCTGGCGCAGCGGACGGTGACCAGTGGTCTGACCTGGTCGCAACTAAAGCTGCGCGCCATTGCCGGCGAGAACCGGCAATGGCGGCAGGACGGCCCGACCGGCGCCATGCTGTGGTACGACCCGGTGCTGACCGAGGAGATCTTCATCGGCCAGGGCAAGGCGGTCCGCGTCGAGGCACCGAACGGGCTCGACCGGCTGACCTACGACATCGACGACAACCGCATCGAGGGCTTCTCCGACGACGCCTTCCTGCGCGCCCAGCCGGCATGGGCGGGCGATCAGCTGTGGACGGTGCCGGTGTCGGCCGGCGAGTTCTCGGCTGGTGCGGCAGCGCGGATCACCGGCCTCGACCTGCGCGGCTACCAGGAGATGCGCCTCGTCGTCACCGTCGGATCACCGGGCGGGCCCGTCGACGCGCAGCTGCTGTGGTCGTTCTCGCTCGACGGTGGGGCGACCTGGACGCCGACCTTGGCGATCGTCACCCTCGACGAGGCCAACCAGACCCTGTGGGGCCCGTGGCAGCCGATCCCGGCCGCGCTGCGGCAGACCGTCGATGCGCAGCTGGCGCTGTTCGGACAGGGCGGTGACGGCGCGACGCAAGCGCGAATCCTCGAGGTTGCGCTGAATATCCGCGGCGTCGACCAGACCTCGGCAGCGCGGCTGCTGCCGTCGAAGATCACGCCAGTCGAGATCGCCGATCCGGTGGAGACCGAGCTGCGCAGCTTCTCGCCGGCCGATGTGGCGGCCATCGCCGGTGTCGGCCCCGGTGGTTCGACGCCGGCGTTCGGCAGGATCGCGGTTGCCGGGCAAGCGGACGTCATCGCCGACACCGGGTCGGACACGCTGACGCTGGCCGGCGCCAACGGCATTGCCGTGACCACCGACCCCGCGACCGACGCGGTGACGATTGCGCCCACCTACGGCACAAGTGCCGATACCGTTTGCGAGGGTAACGACCCCCGGCTTTCCGACGCGCGGATGCCGACGGCGCATGCCGGGAGCCACAAGGCCAGTGGCGGCGATGCGATCGGCGTCACCGAGTTCGGTGGCTTCGCCAGCGGCAAGCTCGCCGGCCGGACCACCGCCGGCAGCGGCGCGCTGGAGGCGATCACGCCGTCCGCCAACCTCAGCCTCATGGCCGGTACGCTCGATGTGGTGGGGCCGGTCGGCAGCGCGCTCGGGCTGACCGGCGCCGTGTCGGTCGCGAGCCTCAGCGAGGACGTAGCACCCGACAAGGCGGCCGACTTCCTCTGCACCTACGATGCCAGTGCCTCGGCGCACAAGAAGGTCAAACCGCAGAACCTGATCCCCTACGACATTCTCTGCGGCATCGTGGGCAAGCCGTCGAACGGCGAGGTCGTGCTGCTGTTCGTGGCCCCGCGGCCGTTTCGCATCCCGGCCAACGCCGGCGGCTCGCGACTGAAGGCTGGCACTGCCGCGACCGGCACGGCGGTATTCTCGATCCAGAAGAACGGCAGCGAGTTCCTCAACGGGACCGTTGCGGCGTCGGGCACCACCGCCACCTTCGCCGGCAGCCAGACCGACTTCGCTGCCGGCGATGTGCTCCGCATCGTCGCCCCCGCCAGCGCCGATGCGACGCTCGCCGACATCGCCATCACCCTGGCCGCGACACTGCTGTGATGCCGCGTCGCCATCTGCGTCAAGAGTGAGTTCCCATGCCCTTGCGCCAGAGTTTCTACGCGGAAAGCCTCGCCGAAAGCAGCACCACCAGCGCGGACTGGACGAACGCGTTGTCGCTTGGCTTTACTCCGGACGCCAATGCCGACTACTGGCTGTTCGCCTCCGCCGCCTTCACCAATTCCAGCGGCAGCAACGACCACGTCGGCTGGGTTACCGTCTATCACGTCCAGGCCGAGACGGTGCTCCTGGAGCAGTCGGTGCAGCGCCAGGAGCCGACAAGCCCGCAGGACTGGGTCGGCGTCTTCGGCATCGCCCGGCTGAGCTTCGGTACGGCGCCGGGCTCACAACAGCTCGACGTCAACATCAACTCGTCGCACGTTGGCGACACCACGAAGATCCGCGACGTCCGCCTGCTGCTGATCAAGGCCGACCCGGCCGATGCCTATGCCGAGAGCCTCGCCCCGGTGAACACCAGCAGCACCAGCTGGCAGACCGCGGCGACGCTGACGGTCACGCCCGCCTCGCCCGGCGATTATCTGGTGATCGCGTCGGCGACGCGCGCCAGCAACGCCAACCTTGGTGCCATGCGCTGCCGGCTCAACGACGCCACCGGCGGCGCGACCTACGGCGACAGAGCCTGGTACTGCAAGGACGACTGGGACAACCAGCCATTCGCGGTGATGGAGAAGCTCAGCCTCGCCGCTGCGAGCCGCACCCTGCAGCTGCAGTACCGCTCGGAGAGCGGCACGCTGTGCTACCTCCAAGGCGCTCGCATCCTGGCGCTGCGGCTGGATGCCTTCGACAACGCCTGGTTCGCCTCGAACCACGCGACGCAGAACACTACCAGTGCCAGCAATCAGGACTTCCTGACGCTGTCCGCGACGCCCCTGGCGCTGGCGCATGCGGTCATCGCGGTGGGCGGCTACAACACTGCCTCGACCACCGTTTCCGGCTACCTCAACCTTGCCAAGAACGGCAGCACTGTCGCGGAGTGGAACCGCGAGGCGCCGAACGCCGCCGGCTGGCAGTGCGCCGGGCTGGCGCAGCGCGAAACCGTTCCCGCCGTCGCCACCACCTGGAAGTGGCGGGCGCGGGCGGAGATCGCCGGCACCACCGTCAACGTCGGCAATCTCGGCGTCGCCGTGCTGCAGCTGGACGCGACGCCGGAGCCGACGCGTCGGCGGTACATGGCGGTTGCCGGCTGAAGACGGGGCTGCAATCGTCCGCGATCGGCTGCGAACGCGATCGTCGGTACGCGCGAAGCTGGCGTCGATCTTCGGAAACAGGATCACCCTTCGCCATCGCCGCGGAACCGGCAACGGCAGCAGCCGGGGCGGCGGTGTCGCCGAGGTGCGCGCACGTACAGCAGGCGCCTTTCCTGGCGGGCCTTGCCGGTCCAGCATGCCGTCTGCAGCAGAATGCACCCGACAACCGCTTAGCTCTTCTTCGACGTCTTGGCGAAGAAGGCGGAGAAGACGCGCACGACCTTTTCACTTCCGCATTTCGGGCAGTTCGCTTTGGCCGCCTCATGCTCGGCGATACTTTCACGCCGCTCGAAAATCTCGCTACAGGTTTCGCACCGATATTCGTACGTCGGCATGGTCCCCTCCGGAGTTGCTTTGTTTTTACGATTATAATACGCCGCATATCGGAGGGTACACCGGCCGAATCACCAACATCGTGTGCCCTCTGCAAGTTCGAGTTCGCACACCGCGCGGGGCAGTCAGGGCATGGCGTACGTCGTGCTCCTCATCGAGTCGAGGTTGGCAATGGCAAGCGCCTACGGGTCGCGTAGGGCGTCTCTCCCCCAACCGCTTTCGGGGCTTGCCGTTGGAATCAACGGTCCGGAATGTCATTGGATGGCGATGCGCTTCCTTCCACCTTCTGCGACGCCGACGGCGAAGCTCATTCTGATCACGCGCGGGATGCGTTCGCTTGCCGACGGCTGCATCAGCGTGCTGTTGCCCGCCTATCTGCTCGCTCTTGGTTTCGATGCCCTGCAGGTCGGCGTACTGACCACCGCAACACTGTTGGGATCGGCGCTGCTGACGCTGGCCGTCGGCTTCTACGGAACTCACGCCGGTGTTCGGAAGCTGCTGCTCACAACGAGTCTCCTGATGCTGGTGACAGGGATTGGCTTCGCTGCGGTCAGCGGGTTCTGGCCACTCATGCTCATCGCCTTCGTCGGCACGCTCAATCCGTCGGCGGGCGACGTCAGCGTCTTCCTGCCGCTGGAACAAACGGCGCTGAGCGGTGCCATCGGCGACCGGGAGCGCACCGACCTCTTTGCCCGCTACAGCATGGTGGGTTCGCTGCTCGGCGCCGGTGGCGCACTGCTGGCGATCGTCCCCGACCACCTTGCCGGCCTGCCCGGCGCCGATCGCATCGCCACGTACCAGTTGACGTTCCTTGCCTACGCCGCGGTCGGGCTCCTGGTCGGGTTGATCTACCGCCGGCTGCCGGCGGATCCCCCGGTGCAGCGGGCGAAAGCCACCGCGCCACTCGGCCCGTCGCGCGGCATCGTCTTCCGGCTCGCCGCGCTGTTCAGCGTCGATGCCTTCGCCGGCGGACTGGTCATCCAGTCGCTCCTGGCGCTGTGGTTGTTCCAGACGTTCGGCCTGTCGGTCGCGGCGACGGCGAAGATCTTCTTCGCCACCAACCTGCTGTCGGCGATCTCGTACCTCGTTGCGGCGCGCATCGCCGCCCGCATCGGCCTGATCAACACGATGGTGTTCACCCATCTGCCGGCCAACGTCTGCCTGATGGTCGTGCCGTTCGTCGACGATCTCGGCCTCGCCATCGTGTTGGTGCTGGTTCGCAGTCTGTTGTCGCAGATGGATGTGCCGACGCGGACGTCGTACGTGATGGCGGTGGTGACACCGGCCGAGCGGCCGGTGGCGGCCAGCGTCGCCGCGGTGCCGCGCAGCCTCGCCTCGGCACTCGGGCCGACCCTCGGCGGGTTTCTTCTGGCCGCCAGTGGCTTCGCTTGGTCGCTGTTGCTCGGCGGCGCTCTCAAGGCGGCCTATGACCTGACGCTGCTGCTGATGTTCCGGGACGTCAAGCCACCCGAGGAGCAGTAGCCGTTCGCCGGCGCTCTCAGCGACCGCGATTTTCCAATCCATTACGATCATCGACAGCGAAGACAGGGAGGCATTATCCGTGGCCCCTGAAGACCACGCCGCGGCCATTTACGCGCTGCAGACCGATGTCGCGGACATCAAGGGCATCCTCAACAACGGCCTGCGGACGATGGTGCAGGACCAGAAGAGCGAACTCGCCACGGTCAAGGACGACATCCAGCTGATCCGTGATGCGCTGACCAGCCACGTCGCCAAGGAAGACGTCGTCTACGAGATCTTCAAGCGGGTGATGAACACTGGCGTCACCATCACCGGCGCGCTGATCGCACTGCTGCTGTCGATCATCGGCTACCTGCTGACCAACCCGGTCGGCCTGCACTGAGCCGGCAATCCCTCGACGCTCTACCCACGGCCGCCTTCGGGCGGCTTTTTTGTTTTCAGGAGATGACCATGACCGTTCAGACCATGCTGCCGCGCGGCATCCGCAACAACAACCCGCTGAACGTCCGGCTCGTTGCGGAGAACCGCTGGCAGGGCCGGGTGCCGCCGAAGCACAACAGCGACGGCGCCTTCGAGCAGTTCGAAGATCCGATCATGGGATTGCGGGCGGCGGCGGTGCTGCTGATCGCGCACTACGACCGCCGGCATCTCGACACCATCCGCAAGCTGGTCGCGGTGTGGGCGCCGCCGAACGAGAACGATTCTGAGGCGTACGCCCGGGCAGTTGCCAAAGCGAGCGGTTTCGGCATCGACGAGCTGCTCGACCTGCACGACTACGCCTGCCTCAAGCCGATCATGATGGCAATGATCCGGGTGGAGAACGGTCGCCAGCCCTACACCGACGCGCAGATCGACGCGGCGCTGGTCCGCGCCGGCGTAATGCCAGCGGAGCGCTCGCTGCAGCAGACGCGGACGGTGAAGGGCGGGCAGGTGGCCGTCGCCGGCACCATCGGCGCCGGGGCGATCGGCGCCATTCAGGACACCATCGGTCAAGCGCACGATGCGCTCGCCGGTCTCGTGCCGTATCTCGATGCGGCGAAGTGGGGGCTCCTCGCCGTCACGCTGATCGGCATCGGCGTCATGCTGTGGGCCCGCATCGATGATCGGCGCAAGGGCCTGCGCTGATGTGGCTGGTTCTCCAGGGCTGGCTGCTTCGCAATGTGCTCACTCTCATGGGATGGATGGCCGCTGCCGCTGCCATCGCCGCGGTTCTCTTCGGCGCCCGGCAGGCCGGCCGCAATGCCGAGCGCATCGAAAACATGCGGCGGACTGTCGAGGTGCAACGTGATCAGCTTGAGGCTGCGAGCTGTCGTCCTCGCGATCGCAGCGAGCTTGCTCGCCGGCTGCGCGACGGAACGTTCTGACGGTGCCCCCTGTCCGCCGGTGGTGGAATACGAGCGCGAGTTCCTTGCCAGCGCGGCCGACGAACTCGACTCACTGCCTGCCGGCTCGGCCATCGAGCAGATGCTGGCTGACTACCAGGTGATGCGGGATCAGGCGCGCGCGTGCGGCGGCTTCGCGATGTGAGCCACGTTTGTGACTCGCAGAGATCGACCCCGCGCCACAAGTCAGACCGCTCCGAGCCGCACTCCGGCGAATGTGCCATCTGGACTGTTCGCGACGGAGAACGGCCGCTTGAGAGCAACGATCTGTGCCGCGACGTTCGCTTGATGGTCGAACAAGATGCGCCCTTGGACTCGCCAGGATCCCACGCCTTGGTCGAGGAAAATGGATCCAGACCGGGTGCCGGTCCTGAAATCGAGACGCCTACGGTGAGGTGTCGCCTGCGACGGCAGCACGCGTGCTGCGGGGGCTGTCTCCGTCAAGAGCTGCTCTAGAACACGCGTCCGTGTGTCGAGATCGGTCCAGTCGTCCTGTAAGAGCGATCCCTCCCGCGGTTGCGCCCGATCTCGTCGCGCGGCGAGGGTTCGAATTATGACCGCGCTTTCGCGATGGCAGAAGGCAGCCACGAGCTCGGCAACTAGCCTCGCCGTGAGCGGGTTGAAGAGATAGCGATCGGAGTAGTCAAATGACACGAAGGGTTCGGAAAAGATGGTCGCCAGCTCCGGCGAGCGGGTGGACAGGACCGCCTTGAGCCGCGCGCCAAATCCGGACACGGTCCCGTCGCACTCGTGACCGATGTCAACGAGCGCCTCGGCGCCGCTCACCGCCAGTAACTCGCCAGCAGTGATCTCGCTACCCACCGCGGGCGCCGCCGTGGGGCCTCGAACGACCGGTGCGGAGGAGGCGGCTCCCCACGTGGCGGCGATTCGCGCGGCACCCGGCGAGGCGGATGCCCAGCCGGTCGCCGAAGATCCGGAGCGCAATGCCGCGAGCCAAGGCGGGGGCGAGGGCGTGTCCCTGAGTTGGACACGTGCGTGTTGGGCCCAGAGCGCGAAACGCTTGCGAGTCACCGCGTCGGAGCAGAACAGGCGCTCCTTGTCTACCAGGAGCACGGGGACGCGTCCGCGCGCGCCCCAGCGCTGAAGAACCGGGGCAAGCGGCCAAACCTCAAGCTCCCATTCGGCCGGATCGCCGAGCATGGCCACCAACAAGTCTGCAGCACCGTCATGAGACATCAAGTTGGAGATTGCGCCGGCCAGCGGGGCGACCTCGTAGACCGTGGGCTCCCCGAAGAGCTTCGCCTCTGCTGCCACCTCCAGTCGGGGCGTAATCCTCTGCAAGAGGTCGAACGCCGCCTTTCGATCGGTATCCTCCGCCGAGTGTTGGCTATCCGCCGACAGAACGCACCGGGGGCACGCCTGGATGGCCTCCGGATCGCCACAGCGCCCTGCCGCCTCACAGTTCAGCAGCGTCTGTGCTTGCTCTAGCGCCCAGACGGGGTCCTGAGCGATGACGCTGGAGAACCCGGCCCCTCCGCTCGCCCTATCGAAGACGACGGCACTATAGTTGCGCCGCCCGGCCTGGTTAACGGCCTGAGGGGCCGCAAAGCCCATCTCGTCGGCGTCCACCCCGAGTTTGCGTGCGGCGACTTCTCGAAGCGCCAGAGCGATCGCGAGCGCCGCTTTGCTGTTTTCGCAGTCATAGAGTTGCAGCTCGCAGACGTCCGTGCGGATCTCCTGGCCTAGCCGCAGGTGTCGGGCGACGGCGTAGGAACCGGCCACGACACCGCCGGTGCAGACCGAGCTGTTTTCCACGCGAGGAATGCCGCGCAGGGGTTCGTGGCCTTCGAGACGGCCAGGTCCGTCGGCGGCCTCTTCGGCCATGGTGCGACCACAGTGCAGGCAGAGTTCGTAGCCATGTCCGTGTGGCCCGGGATTAAACCAAAAGACGAGCCCGTCGGCTCCGTACCGCACACGGCCGAGCTCTGGATCCGGCAGGGCGCGCCAAGCCTCCGTACCGGCCGAAACCCACGGCGAGACGGCGGGTGCGGCTCCCAGAGCAGAGGGGTCGTCGTGGACCTGGAAGCGAGCGTCGACCGCGAAGCCTGCCGGTGTTACAAAGCGAAATTGGTCGAAGTCGTCCCCGCCGCACTCCGTGCAGGGGCCGGCGTCGACGGCCGAGGCGGTCGAGGACAGCGCGCCGCATTGGCGACAGGAGCGCATCTGGCGCAGGTTCTGGACCTCGCGCACGCCGTCCTCGTTTGCCGGACGCTTCCAGTTGAGGGTAAGCCCGGCGCTCTCGCGCACAACGCCGTCCACCACGATGCTCCGACCGGGCGCATACTCGTGGATGGCCACGTCGCGTTGGCGGGACGGAAAGCCCCGAGCTCTAAAGCGGTTCTCGTCCTCGTTGCGGCCGAAGCTCTCGTCCGGTTCCTGGCGCGCGTCGCGGCGTCGGCGCCGTTCCGCCGCCGTTTCGGTGACGAACGGAACGACTTCGGTGGGAAACCCGTAGGAAGGAAGGAAGCCGCGACCGGCCAGCTCGCGCAACAGGTACTCCTGCTCAAGCCTTCGCCGTTGCATCTGTCGCGCTTTGGTGACGCCCTCTTCTTGCCTGGTGTCGCTCTCCTCGGCTAGCGCGCTCCATTCGGCCAGGAGATCCTTCTGGATGGCCTCTATAGACCCGCGGACCGTCTCGAAGAGCTCGGGGCCGGCCTTGATCGGCGTGTCGTTTAACAGAACGCCGAGCCCCTTGAGAATCGTCGAATCGACGGCCGCCTCGTCGACCCAAGCGACGAAACGCTCCGAGGCTACCGGGGCGGTCTGTGCCGTCCGGTCTATGCCCAGGCCGAAGAACCTCGCGTTGGTGAGCTTGTGCAGCTCGTCGCCCTGGGTTTGGAGAAAAGCGGCGAGCAGGAGGGCGTGGGCATGACGGCGCGCGATCGTGGGACTCTCTAGGCTAACCTTCGGCGCTGAGACTTGCTTACTGAGGAAGGCCGCGGGATCGGCGAAGGCCATGCGATCAAGCGGCCGGTCTTTGCAGATCGTAAGGCCGAGTGCGATCGGCTGGCGCGCGCGCCCGGCGCGTCCGACCCGTTGGCGATAATTGGCGATGGCTGGCGGCGCGTTTGTGTTTAGAACGGCCTCAATGCTCCCGATATCGACACCCAATTCCATCGTCGTAGAGCAGGCCATCACGTTGATGCTGCCCTCTTTGAAAGCTTCCTCGTAGGCGCGCAGCAGGAAGCTGGGTTGTTGAGCGGAATGTTCGGCCGCTCGCAGCCAACGGGTGAACCGCGCGGCTCGATCCTGTTGGTCTGTCCAGGCGCCGAGGCAACGCAGGGTTGTGATCTTCTCGTTCTCGGCGAGCCAATCCTCGATCTCTTTGGAGGCGACCCGACGCCCGTCCGTTGCGTGTCCGCGCACGAAAGGCAGGGTTGGCAGTTCGACTTGCGGCGCAGGCTTGTGTTCGCCGCTTCTGTCGTAGGGTGAAAGTCCGCGGAACGTGGTGTCCATGAGCCGGCGAGTAACGGGGCACCAGAACGCCTTCTCGACCGCGGCCACGTCGAGCGTGTCGAGTTTCAGCCTGAAGCCGTCGTCGGCGTGGGTCATGTAGCGGAAGAGGGCGTGCCAAGCCTCTTCCATAAGCGCCGCTATATCGTCACGCGCGCTGCGATCGTCGAGGCGTAGGCCAAGCCCCTGCAGAAGCACGCGGATCACCCGAGACGGCCGATTTCCATAGGGATGCGGCCAAAAGCGAATACCAGGGGCCGTTCTGTCGCCTGGCTGCGAGCGCTTGACGCGGATCTGCGTCTGGCGACGGTCGATCCAAGGCATCCAGGCGCGGGCCGGAAACTCCAAGGCAACGTTCGTTCGCAAGAAGTGGGTGACGATCAGGCGAAGGAGGTCGCGCCAGTCGTTGACGGTGAGACCTAGCCGATCGGCGGCTTGAGGTAGGATGATGTCGACGCCGTCGATGCCCGGCAGCGTGAAACGCACGAGCCCCAGGGTCTCGGCGCTGTTCGAGCGCACCGGTCTGCGCATGATTTCGCGGTAAAGAAGAAATTCCGCTAGAGTGCGCGGATTGTCGAAACTCTCGTCCCGATCGCGCCAGATCGCGTGCAGGAAGCGGGCGACAGTCTCTTCGGCGGCCAGCGCCTCAACGAGCGAGTTCCAGGACCTTGGCTTCACTCCCCCCGCGGCCTCGGCGCGCTCCTTTTCGAGAAGGGGCAGCAGCATACCGCGCATTGCCGAGTCGGACGAGGCCTTAGCTCTAACGATATCGTCTTCCACCTTAGCTAACCTGGCAGGGTCGCCGCTGCGACCGCCCTGCACGAAGTGGTAGAGGAAGCTACGCAGGAAACCGCGCTCGGCGGTGACCTGGATGTTTGCGGCATGGCGTGCGGTGCCCTGACGCGCGTCAGTGAAGGTGATCAGCTGGCGTCCGTCGAGCGGCAGGCGGCTGTTGCATTCTTTTGGTGTGAGCCTTGCCACCAGGTCCGGAGTAATTTGCCCAATCAGGAACGGCGCGCCCGCCACCACCGGCCGGAGCATTCCGCGCTCCGGATCCACACGACTGGGCTCGAAGGCGCAGCGAGGGCAACGTGTCGTCTGATGCGAAGCGCCGAAGAGCAGACCCTCGGTGTCCTCGCCCTCGGCCAGCTGCCCAGTCTTGGGTTTGATCCTCAGCCGAGGTCCGAACGCGGGCGGTGGGAGAATGAGATATCTGAGATCGCGCGTGGCAGCGGCCTGGACCTCGGGCTTGTCCTCTTCTGACTCCTCGCCCCAAGTTTCGTCGCGTTCCAGCGTTTGCTCAAACTCGCCTTCGCGGCTCGGATCCATCCAGGGCTTCACTCGACCGTCGGGGGTCGCCTCCGCCTTCAGCGCTCCTTCACCGCAATCCCCACAAAAGGCCCACTCAAGAACGAGGCCACGACAGTATTCGCAAGTCTCACGCTGGTCGAGATAGATCGCGCCATACCCCCACTGCGAGCCCTCTTGGTCGGGGCGGCCCGGACAGCTTGGATCGATGCAGGCCCAAAGACCGGTGAGTGTCCGCTGAAAGACATGCACCCGGGTCGGTAGAATAGCGTCGGCGAAGCCTTTCAGGTTGGCGGGCGCGTTCGGATCTTTCGCGCGCGCGGCGTGGACGAGCACCGCCATGGGATCGGCGTCAGGACCACAGATCCGAGCGGCATCGGCCCGCCATCGTGTCCACGAGACGGTCTCGCCGCCACGCAACGCCTCCCGTACTTCGCGCAGCGGACCCGAGGTCGCCAGCTTGGCGCCCGCCGCCTCTTCGGAGAGTTCCGCGAGCTCGGCCACGGAAAGAGGCGCGGAAGAGCATTGTGGCGCCGGTGGGAGAGGTGCGCGCTCACCCTTGATCAGGTGAACCTTCTCCGCTGGCGCGCCGGACAGATCCCGCAAAAACTCGCGGAGCTGATCATCCTCGTCGCCGCCGATGGTGGCCGATGTCGCAACATAGCGGATCTTCTCGGGACGAAGACCGAACGCAAGAGCGACTCGGCGCAGTAGTAGAGCCAGTTCTGCTGCCTGGGCGCCGACATAGGAGTGGGCCTCGTCGAGAACAATGAATTCGAGCTGGCCGTGAGACGCGCCCAGGATCGGAGCGTCACGATGTCGAATCAGCATGTACTCAAGCATGGTGACGTTCGTCACCAGCACGGGGGGCGGCGATCGCCGCAAAGTCGTGCGGTCGCTGACGCGCCACGGTCTTGCGCGCGAATGCTCCTTCCGTATCAGCTCGGGCGTCTCGCCGTTGTAGAGGCAGTAGCGAAGCGCCCCGCCGAAGGGCTCGAACCAGCGCGAAAGCCGCTCCTCCTGGCTCGCGATGAGGGCATTCAGCGGATAGAGCATGAGCGCCCGAACGCCCTGGAGGTTGCGCGCGCCGCCGTCCGACAGGCGAATCAGCCGGTCGAGGATCGGTGTCAGGAAGCATTCCGTCTTGCCCGAACCCGTGCCGCTGGAGACGATGACCGAGGAGGCCTCGTCCTGACACAGCTTCCGCCATACCTCCACCTGATGGTGGTAGGGTGGGTAGGGTGAGACCACCTTTAGTGTTTCAAGCGCGATCGGATGTAGCACCCCCTCCGCCGCATCCCATCCACCCTGAGCCGGCATCCAAGGAAATGCGCCTTCCAGGAACGGTTCTGTGAGGAACGAGCCCGGAGATCCGGCGGATGCTCCGAGCGTGTGTGACAGGTGTTTCGAGACTGTGGAGGACGCAAGCCTGGCCATGCCGGTGACTGCGGCCGCCGCTTCGACGGGCAGCCGCGAAAGGATGCGTTCGAGCTCGATCACGGTGCAGTCCTCTTGGCGCGGGCGTATTCCAGAAGTTCGCAAGCCGCGGCCGCTTCGAAATACTCGCGGTCGTAGAGCCAGGCGGTTCGGGCGTGAGCTACGTGGACCGGGTCGTAACGGGTTGCGTCCGCCGCCATGGCGGCCATTAAAAGCGGAGCGGCTATCACGTCGGCGTAGCTAGGCTGAAAGCGCTCGAAAAGAGGCCGGTGGCGTGGAAGCGCGTGGGCGAGGCCCAAGTCGCTGGGCGGCTCAGCCCCCTCGCTACGGCGACTGACAAACTGGTTGGCGAGCGTCTCTGCAGTATCGTTGCAGCGCCGGCAAAGTCGGTTCATGTCAAAATGGTCGGCTACGGCTCCTGTTGACAGAAACACGATCTGAACGTGTGTCCTGAGCGCCGGCTGCAGGTCGGCGAGCTCGACCAACCTCTTGCCGAGCAGTTTGCGCCCGTAGCTCGCGTCGAAACCTCCCGCCGCTAGGCGCGAGGCGAGCGTCTCCGCCTCGCGCGCAAATGCCGAGCACCACGCTCGGACGGACGTCGCGCACCAGAGGAGAGGCAGTTCGTCCTGAAGGCGGAGCACGGCATTACGCTCGCCGAGCGTCTCGCAGGCGGCAAGCACGTAGACTGCGCCTTCCGGCGCTTCGCAAAGCACGGTCAGGACATCCACCGCCGCCGCCGGTGCTTCGGTGACCTGCACTGCCACGGCGAGGTCCACCACCAGCCGCGGTTCGGCGGCCGTAAGCGCGTCGCCGCGCGCGAGACGCTCTGCCAGAGCGCGCCTGCGCTCGGTTCGATCGGAGATCCCTATAAGACCGGGCAGCTCTTCTTTGTCCTCTTTCCGGGAGCCCGGTTCGGGCGGCACCAGCTTGGGCCGAAACCGCCGCCCCTCATCCGATTCCCCGATGACGAGCCAGGGACCGGACCCCAGCCGCGACACAAGATCCGCACGCGTCGAGGTCAGGGTGCCGACCTGCACTCCTTCGACCACCCCGGCGCCTGGGGTCACGAGGGAGAAGGCCGCGAGCTTGGGCTTGAAAATCTGAGCGAGGACCTCGAACCGGGCGTCCGCAGGCGCCGGCGCAAATTCGAGTTCGTCGTCGTACCAGCCAATTTCGACCAGCCAGTCTCCAGGCCCGATCCAGGCAAGGCGGACGATGGCATCAAGCTCGGAGCCAGACCCCAGAATTGCGCGAAGGAGATCGAGGTGGGCCCGAAGCGGAACTAGACCGTGGACAGTGCGGGCGACCCGAACACAGGCGCCCCTCGGGGCGCGAAGCTCGAAGAGCAGGTCGCGCGGCTCGGGGGAGAGCAGACGGTAGCCCGCCAGGCGGCCGACGGAGAGCCGGCCGTGCTGCACGCAACGACTTTGCGGATCGAGCAGCATGGGTTCGGCCAGCGGGTCCGGCAATGTGAGCTCGACCGGGTTGGTCCAAAGCAGCCGGAGACGGACCACCGCTCCCGGTGCGACTCCGCTCAGGTCAATCCGAGCCGATGCGCCATGGCGTTCGCAGGGCAGGGGTCTCCCTGCGTTGGCCGCCACCGAGGCGCCCGCCAGACCCTCTAGAAGGAGGGTGGCTTTCGGTACGTTCGGCAACAGTGCGAAACCCCGAGGGACGATATCGCATCGACTCCAAGCAACGAGCTCTTCGCCGCGCCAATGCGCCAATTCCACGCGACCCATGGGCTCGCGGGAGCGCACCGGCGACCAGTCTCTGGAGCCGAAGGGGCGCCACTGGAGCTCGCCCGGGCGGACCGTGGTCGTGGTTTCACCGTCCAACGACCACACTTCGGGAAGTCCCAGGAAAACCTGCTCTTGGATGCCACGCACCGTGCGTCCGACGAGGAGGAGCCTACGCGTCTCGTCGCGCTCTGCGCCTGTCCGCCAGCGAAAGACGGCCCCGTTCGTCTCAAGGGTGGCCACGCCTGAGAACGCGATCACGCATCGACCGCAGTCGGTCGAGCCGAGATCGCTCATTTGGCCGTCGAATCGGACGCGGGCAAGCTGCGCCGGAGCGATAGCCAACGCCAGCCAAGGACGTGTGCTCCGGGCGGGCGAGCTTCCGAGGACCTCCAGCTCCGTCGCCTCGCTGAGGGGGGCGGCGGCCGAAGACTGAAGGGCGATCACGGGGCCCGTCAGAGGATCCCCGCCTGGCGCCGTGAACTCGCCGATCTGCCGGTCCCCGGCTAGGCCCACCAGCCGCAGCTCCGCCTCAAGCGCTAGCCTCGCCTCGAACCCGCGCACCAGTGGTCGAAGCTCCCAGGCGTCTCGCTCCTCCTCCTGCGCACGCTCCAGTGCGCAGATCGGCCGTGCGTCCTCGGCCAGGGCGCCGGACGGAGCAACGCGGATACGCTCGGCATGCTGGAGGTCCGCCTGTAGATTGGGTGGAAGCCGGCGGTGCTCGATCTGGCCAGCCAGAGTCACCTCCGCCCAGGCGCACCAAGTCATGTCTGATCTACGCAGACGCCGTATCACCGAAAGCGCCCGCGCTTCGTCGCCTGCACGCGCGCGAACGAGATCCTCCACCAGGACGCGCACGTCCTGCTCGTCCAGATCGAACGGGAGCTCGGCGCGCCATCCCGGCCGGCAGGCATCTAGCTTCGCCACCGCGTTGGGACCGCCGCGGCTGTGCTCTTGGGACAGGCGCTCGCGCAATTCCACGACCTGTTTGCAGAGCCTTACGGCCGCGGGATAGACGCACTGGACCACCGTCTCCGGGGCGCGCCAAGCCTCCTGACGTACTGCCTCCTCGACGGGAGAGCCGGCTTCGGCTGACAGAACCGCGCGTCGGAGCCAAGTGGAGAGCCTAGCACTTTCCCGCACCGCGGCGGCCGGGAAACCCGCCTCGCCGACCACCGCCAGAACCAGCGAGCCGGAGCTCGGGACGGGTCGACGCCATCGCTCTAGCCCGTTCCGGACCGCGTCCCGGATTTGCAGGTAAGAGACATCGCTCGACGGGTCGGCATGGCGATACTTGATGCCGATCCACTGCAGGGGCGCGATCCAATCCCAGTGGCCGCCCGTGCGCACGCGCCGGTACCATTCGGCCACGTATGCAACGAAGAGGACTTGGCCGGCCGGGTCCATCAGTGCCCGGCATCCGGCGTGCCGCAGGCAGGCTCGCATGCGCTCAAATTGCCGAACGTCGAAGCGATATTCGTAGAGTGGACGTCCATCGGGCCGCTGCAAGCCCGAGCCCATCACCAGTCCCCGGAACACCGCATCCATGGATGGGGGCGCTTCAGTCATGCACTCCGCCTGTTAGGCACCGCGCACTTCGAATGCGACTTTCGGTTGAGGCCGCAGAGTGGTCAAGGCGTTTTGTAAGTGCGCTAATCCAAAGATGGCAGTGGCATGCGCGGAGCCATGCTGAGATCGCGCGCCGGCCGTTCCGATGATTGTTAGCGCGGCCGCCGAGTGGAGCCCGAAGCTAACGAACAATCCATCCGTCGGAGCGCTTGCAGAAGTTTCTCAGCTCCGGCGCCGGATTTCGCCTCACATTCCCAAACGACGTGAACTCGCCAGCCCATCTGCTCAAGCAGTGTGATCGCTTCCACATCGCGCTCGACGTTCCGCTCAAACTTCGCGTGCCAGAACTCCTGCCGCGTCTTCGGATTCGTCGCGGCCTTGCAGCCGCCGTGCCGGTGCCAGAAGCATCCGTGCACGAACACCGCGAGCCGGCGGCTCGGGAAGACGATGTCGGGCGAGCCGGGAAGGTGCTTAGCGTGCAGTCGATAGCGGAAGCCGGACCGATGAAGCGCCCGCCGAACTATCATTTCGGGAGATGAGTCTCGTTGTCGTACACGTGCCATCAACGCGCTTCGCCGTGGGTCGACGGCCTGCGAAAGGGGAGCGCTGGTTCCGACGTTCCGGTCCGACTTGCGTATACTGCTCGTCGAACTCGATCCTGATGTCCGGCGAGCCGCTGGCGAAGGAGCGGAGGGCCACCTTGCCAGCCTCTCAAGGTGCTCCTGAAGCGCCTCGACGAAGCCGGGCTTTACTCGCAGGTTGCTGGCGAGCAACCGACCAAGGAAGCCGCTCGTGGCGCGGGCGGAAAGTGGAGCCGAGGAGTGGGACAGGAACTCGGTCAGCGATTCACGTGGCACGGCAACCGGCCACGATCCCAATGGAGCGGCAAAGCGAGCAGAGGCATCTCCGAAGGCCGCCATCGGCCAGGGCTCTCCCGGGGCGAGCCGCCAGCCGTGTTCGCCCACCCAAGACCGGGGCGAAGCGAGCCTTTCGCCCAGCCAAGCCGCCGCCCGCACGTTGACCGCGTTGCCTACTAATAACCAGCGACGTCGCTCGCGGAATTTGTCGCCTTCTAAGGTGACGGCTTCCAACGACCAGTTCGCGGGGAAGCCTTGGAGGCGCTCGGCGTCACGGATGTCGAGCGTAATCAGGCGGAACTCGCCCATTGACGTCAAACCGCCAGCGCCCGTGATCTCCGGAAGCAAAATGGCCGGCGGGGAGGCTACACCCACACTGGAGCCACCCTTCAATGTCGGAACGCAGTCCTCGCCCCAGCCAAGGCCGCGGGTGCCTTCCGTCCAGTAGAAGCCATGCGCACGTTCGGAGAGGGGATGCTCCGGCGTGGTCGGCGTCACATCGCCCTGGAAAAGTACGTCACGCGGATCGCCTTCCAGTGTCGCGTAGAGGAAGATCCGTAGGCGTCGCTGCGGCGTGCCGAAAGCCAGGGCGTCGATGGTACGATAGGCCCATCGATAGCCTCGCTTCTCAAGAGCCGTGACGACCTCGTCCAAGTAGGCGCCCCGGTGGAGGGAGCGCCAGTTCGGAACGTTCTCAAGCAGCACATGGGCGAAAGGGCGCTCGTCGAGAAGGCGCAGCGCATCGCGGATGAGGCTGGAGCGATCGCCCCTGAACCCTTCAACGCGGCCGGCTTGACTCAAGTCGGTACAAGGGAATCCCGCGGTAAGGAGATCGCTGAGTGGCGAAATGGCGGAGGCCACTTCTTCGGTGCGCCGGATGTCGCGGGTAAGCACGGCTCCCGGGAAGCGCGCCTTCAGGATAGTAGATGCCTCCGGGTCGATCTCGCAAAATGCTGTCGCCTGGTGCCCGGCCTGCAAGAGTCCCAGTTCAAGCCCGCCGATGCCTCCGAAGAGGCCGGTCACATCAAAGCTGCGAGGCTGGCATCGGCTGTTCACTTCGGATCAACTGGGTCCCGGAACGGAGGGAATCGTGCGGACGAGCCGTCGACAACCGCTGTCTAGCATGTCTGCTTGCTTTATCGCCAGGGGAGCGCCTTCACAACAAAATTCAAGACGCCGTCGCAGTCCCAAGGTCGCTTACCGCCTGCGGTCATGTGTTGTTTCATCGCGCGAGAAGAAACGCGGCGTTCAATAGGATACAGCAAGGTTTATCAGAGCTGCTGTAAGCGACATTCCCAAGCTGGCAGCCACGATGTCCGTTTATTTCATCGCGGAGGCGCGGAGGGATTTGCCGCCTGCCTTATTGTCCGCAATTTCCATCGCGCCTCGTCTGTGAGGAGCCCTGACGCCAGAAGGCGGGCGCGATTGCGTCCGACGATCGCCGGTCTCCGCTATCTCTCACGTCCGCAGTTCTCATGACGCTACTGGGTTGAGGCGTGCGTCTGCCGATCAGACGAGCGCTCAGGCCTGCTGGCAAGCCTCGCTTCAGGTCGAGAGAGTGTTTTTTGGCCGGGGCTGGTGGAAGCTATGGAATTGAAACTTCGTACGATGGTTCTTAATGGCGTTTACCCGAGTTCCGAGGCTATCACTGACGACACCTGCTCCGCGGCCGCCTTCACCGGATCGGCGGCGAGATGCGCGTACCGCGCCGTCGTCGCCACCTGCGTGTGCCCGAGCAGCTTGCCGATCATCGGTAGCCCCTGGCCCGCGGCGACGGCGGTGGACGCGAACGTGTGGCGGAGGTCGTGGATGCGAGCATCCTTGAGTCCGGCACGAGCGCGGACGCGCTGCCAGAACGGCTGCAGATCTGAAAGACGGGAGCCGGGCAGCTTGCCGGTGATCACCCAGGGATTGGCGGGCAGGGGAGCGATCCGGCGGAGCACATCTGCCGCGGGCTTGCCAATATGAACGACCTTGGCGCCGGTCTTGGAATCGGGGAGGTTCAGCGTGCCGGCGCCTAGATCGACGTAGCTCCAATTCAGCGTCATGATCTCGTTCAGCCGGCAGCCGGTAAGGATCAGGAGCCGCACCGCAGCAATCGCAGACGGCATCTCCAGCCCCTCGGCTTCCATCTCGTCGAGCACCTGGCCGACGCGCCGCAGCTCCGCGGCAGACAGGAACCGTTCTCGCTTTTCCTCTCGGTACTTCTTGATGTGCTTGCGCGGGTTGGATCCGTCGGGGCGCAGACCCCACAACTCGGCAAGATTGAACATCTTGGAGAGGATCTCCAGGCAGCGGTTGGCTTGGTAGGGGACGTGCCGGCACTTGTGGTGGAAGCGGGCCACCTCTTCGCGGCTGACCTCGGCGATGGGCCGGCTGCCGAAGAAGGGGAGGATGAACTTCTTGAGGCTGCGCCGGTACTCCTTCTGGGTCGAGGGCTTGAGGTGCACGGCGATGTGCTCGGCATCAAATCGCGCCGCGAGATCCTTCACCGTCACCGCGTCGCGGCCGGAATCGCGCTCGCCCAGCGGATCGACGCCCTGGCGCAGTGCAGCGAGGTGGCGGATTGCCGTCACGCGTGCCTGCTCGGGCGTCACAACGTTGACGTAACCCAGCGCCATCCGCCGCGACCGGCGGCCGGCGCGATACTGTAGAACGAAGCTCTTCCGGCCCGACGGCATCACCCGGACGCCGAAGCCGGGGACTTCGTTGTCCCAGGCGATGTAGTCGATTTCTCGCGGCGCGAGCGCCTCGATCGTGCGCTTGGTGAGCTTGCCCATGCGGCGGTTCCTGATCGACAATCTGCTACCCAATCAGGCTGCGGCGCGTCCTTCAGTCAGCACTATGTCAGCAAGAGGGAAGGAAATTCGTCGTAGCCGATCGGACGGGAGAATGCCGCTCCTGCTACAAAAAGTCAACGAAATCAGGAAGTTAGCGTATTTCTGCGCAATCGCGCGAAGAGGATCAAAGTCGCGTCGAACTAACTCATAACCTGAAGGTCAGAGGTTCAAATCCTCTCCCCGCAACCAGTAAAATCAATGACTTAGCCCCGTTTTACGGGGCTTTTTCATGAACACCGGGTCTCCCAGAAAAATCCCGGAAAATCCCTTATCGTATCAACGTTGTAACCCGCCGTCCCGCCTTGTCCGTAACCATCCGCCGAGGGCCGTCTTCTGCGCGACGGGGTGATGTGGCTTAATTTTGCAGTGGTGCAAACGCTGGTGTTTGCACCGGTGCAAGAGACGGTGCGATGGCGCAGGTTCATGTCCTTACT
>WBZV01000232.1_pt1 | contig 37340 bp, 36 predicted proteins | sample 5204221 | NCBI WGS metagenome assembly WBZV01 (sample SAMN12344360, study PRJNA552823) | activated sludge metagenome | biome: Activated sludge suspended growth; feature: Nitrification reactor; material: Wastewater; isolation source: activated sludge from nitrification reactor of wastewater...
GCCCAAGATCAGTAGGGGCGCCCCTTGCAGTGAAAAGATCACGTCTTCCAGAAAGCGATCCAGGGGCGGCGGCTGCTGGCTGAAAAACAGCGCGAACAGAAACAGCGCGCACTGCACCCACACCAGGTAGCAGACCAACAGGACAACACCGATCGCAGCCAACTGGCCGGCGCTGCGCCAGAAAGCATGGAAGCAGCTGGCAAGCGAGACAGGCAGGCCGGCCTCAAGGCACCGGGCGACATCGTACAGTCCGACCACCAGGATCGGTGCGAGGATCATCAGGCCGCCCGCAAGCGGCAGGATCAGGGAGCCGAGGCCCGTCGAAACGAGACCGACCGTCAGGATCAGTCCGAGCACGACGACGGCACCGCCATAGGCCAGACTGACGCCGGGGGCCTTCCTGAAGTCCCGCCAGCCTTGCCCCAGCCAATCGCTAGACCGGTCAACGGCGCCGAGGCTGCGAATACTGACGGGGAGTTTGTACGTGCCTGATTCCGTGGCAGCCATGCCGCTTCCTCCGATCCGGCGTCATTCTCATCTACGGGTCCGCCACTCACCCCTCAAGGGACGCGCAAGCCTCAGGAGGCGCCGGGGCGCTCGCTCTCCTCCGTCGAACGGACGCGGGACTGAATGGCGATCGTGAGGCCTTTCAGGGGACGAAGCAACAACAAGCCAGACGCGATGATCAGTGGTGTCCAGATGACGACGTGCAGCCAAAGGGGTGGCGAGAACAGGTACTCCACATAGCCCGCCAAACCGACGATGCCGAAGCCAAGAATGAAGATGCCGAAAACGGCTGGACCGTCCCCGGCGTCGTGCCCAACCAGGCTGAGGCCGCATGCATCGCAGCAGGGACGGACGGTCAGGAAGCCGTCAAACAGGCGTCCCCGCCCGCAGCGCGGGCAACGTCCCCGGGCGCCGAGGGCCAGGCTGCGCCAGAGCCCGCCTTCGGCTTCGCTTGAGGGAGGCACCACCGTCCGCTGCTGCCGGGTTGCGTCAGTGATGGTAGGAGCCGGTGAAACCAAGGCTTCCCCACCAGTAGATCACGACGAAGAGGAACAGCCAGACGACGTCGACGAAGTGCCAGTACCAGGCGGCGGCTTCGAAGCCGACGTGCTTTTGCGGAGTGAAGTCGCCGGCGCGAGCCCGGAGGAAGCAGACCAGCAGGAAGCAGGTGCCGACGAACACGTGAAAGCCGTGAAAGCCCGTCGCCATGAAAAAGGTCGAGGGATAGATGCCGTCCTTAAAGCCGAACGCCGCGTGGCTGTACTCGAACGCTTGGCAGGTCAGGAAGATGATGCCAAGCACGACGGTGGCGCCGGTCCAGAACACCATCTTATCGCGATCCCCCAGCCGGAACGCGTGATGGGCGACGGTCACGGTGGCGCCGGAGGTCAGCAGGATCAGCGTGTTCAGGAACGGCAGACCCCAGGCATAGAAGGGGACGATACCCTCGGGAGGCCAGGTCGTATGGGCCACGCGGTTGAACAGCGGAGAGCTCGCATTGAAGAATGCCCAGAAGAAGGCAAAGAAGAACATGACTTCGGAGGCAATGAACAGCAGGAATCCCACGCGCAGGCCATGGTTAACGGCCTCCGTATGAAAGGTGCCGGCGCGCGACTCGCGAATCACGTCCCGCCACCAGTAATAGAATGTGGCGAACAGGATCAGAAAGCCGGGAGCAACCGCCCACAGCGGCCCGCCATGCATGTACCAGATGCCGCCGATTGCCAGCGACAGCGCTGCAACGGTGCCTACGGCCGGCCAGGGGCTGGGATCGACCATGTGGTAAGGATGAGATTTTGTCGCTGCTCCGCTTGCCATGTTTTCCCCTCCGGTTTCGCGGCGTCCGACGGGACTAGCCGCCCGCCCCTAGGACCTTGTTGTTGGAGATTGCTGCCGTGTTTGCCGGCGAGGCCGGCTGATTTTCGCTGCGATAGAATGTATACGACAGGGTAATCGCGGTCACGTCGTTGGTGGTCGGATCCTCCGCCAGGCCGGGATCCACGTAAAACACCACAGGCATAGACACCGTCTGGCCCGGCGCCAGCGTCTGCTCGGTAAAGCAAAAGCACTCGAGCTTGCTGAAATAGGGCGCAGCCTTTTCCGGCACCACATTGAAAGTGGCGGTGCCGGTCACCGGCTTGTCCGAGCGGTTCGCGGCCGAATAGTGGATCAGCACCTCTTCGCCAAGCTTCACCCGGACCTCGCGTTGCTCCGGCATAAAATGCCACGGGAGCGCCGAATTAACGTTGGCATCGAAACGAACGACAACCTCGGCCGCGGCTGTCCGGCCGGCGTGCGCAACATTCTCGGTCTTCGGCGTGCCGGCGAAGCCGGTCGCCTGACAGAACAGGCGATAGAGCGTTGGCGACCAGAACGAGACGCCCAGCATCGCGGCAACGATACCAGCCAGTCCCACCGCGGTGATTGTGCTCCTACGCTTGTGCGTCGCCATGGGTGCGGCTTCTCCGTGTCACCGGTATTGCGGACCGACGCCGGACATCGCTGTCCGGCGTCTGGAGGACCGCAGGACTACTCGGCCGGCCGGACGTGGCCGTGGCCGTGGCCGTGGCCATGGCCACCGTCGCCGATCACCGGCATTTCCTCATGGGTGTGGAAGGGGGCCGGCGACGGAACGGTCCATTCCAGGGTCGTCGCTCCTTCTCCCCAGGGATTGGCCTCGGCCTTCCGGCCGCCAAGCACCGTCTGGAAGACGATATAGAAGAACATCAGTGTTCCCAGCGCGGTGATCGCCGCGCCGATCGAACTGACCATGTTCCAGCCGGAATAGACGTCCGGATAGTCGGGAATGCGGCGTGGCATGCCGGCCATGCCCAGGAAGTGCTGCGGGAAGAAGAGGACGTTGACGCCGATGAAGAACACCCAGAACTGCAGTTTCGCCAACCCTTCCGAGTACTGCCGGCCGGACATCTTGCCGATCCAATAGTACCAGGCGCCGAACATGGCGAAGATCGCCGCGATCGCCATGACATAGTGGAAGTGGGCGACGACATAGTAGGTGTCGTGGAAGGCGGTATCGATGCCGGCGTTGGCCAGGACGACGCCGGTAACGCCGCCCAGCACGAACAGCCAGATGAAGCCGATCGCGTACAGCATGGGCGCCTTGAACTCGATCGACCCGCCCCACATGGTGGCCAGCCAGCTGAAGATCTTGATGCCGGTAGGCACCGCAATGATCAGTGTCGCCACGGTGAAGTAGGCCCGCGTGTTGACACCGATGCCGGTCATGAACATGTGGTGGGCCCAGACGACAAAGCCCACGAAGCCGATCGCCACCATGGCGTAGGCCATGCCCAGATAGCCGAAGATGGGCTTTTTCGAGAACGTCGAGACGATCTGGCTGATGAGCCCGAAGGCGGGCAGGATGATGATGTAAACCTCGGGATGACCGAAGAACCAGAACAGGTGCTGCCACAGCAGCGGATCACCGCCACCCGAGACCTCGTAGAAGTGTGTGCCGAAGTTCCGATCCGTCAGCAGCATCGTCAGGGCACCCGCCAGCACCGGCAGAGCGAGCAGAAGCAGGAAGGCGGTAACGAGGATCGACCAGACGAAGAGCGGCATCCGGTGCATGGTCATGCCGGGCGCGCGCATGTTGAAGATCGTGACGATGAAATTGATGGCGCCCAGGATCGATCCCGCGCCGGCGATGTGCAACGACAGAATGCCAAAGTCGACCGACGGGCCGGGCTGATACGCGATGGAAGAAAGCGGCGGGTAGACCGTCCAGCCGGTTCCCGGGCCTTCGCCCACCACGGCGGACAGCATCAGCATGACGAAGCCCGCCGCGGTCAACCAGAAGCTGACGTTGTTCATCCGCGGAAACGCCATGTCCGGCGCGCCGATCATCAGTGGCACGAACCAGTTGCCGAAACCGCCGATCATCGCCGGCATCACCACGAAGAACACCATGATGAAGCCGTGCGCGGTCACCAGCACGTTGTAGAACTGCGTGTCGTGGATGAATTGCAGGCCCGGTTCAGCCAACTCGACGCGGATGTACCAGGACATCAACCCGCCCACCAAGGCAGCGATCATCGACAACACGATGTACATGGTGCCGATGTCTTTGTGGTTGGTCGAATAGACCCAGCGCCGCCATCCGGTCGGATGGTGCTCGTGTTCAGCGTGGGCAGCAGCAGCACCGTATGCCATGGTTCGTAATCTCCCTGATCCGGTCCCGCCGTGCTCAGCGAGCGGCGGTTGTGCCATTGGTCGCAACACTTACAGGCGACCGGCTGTCACTCGCAAACTGTTGTTTGGCCTTTTCAACCCATGCATCAAAGTCGGGTTTTGCCAGGGCATGCACCTCGATAGGCATGAAGTAGTGATTCACGCCGCAGAGCTCCGAGCACATCCCATAAAAAACGCCGGGGACGTCGGCACGAAACCAGGTTTCGTTGGTGCGGCCCGGGGTAGCGTCCTTCTTCAGACCCAGCGAGGGAACCGCCCAATCGTGAATGACGTCGTCTGAATTCACCAATACCTGCACGGTAGCCCCGACAGGAACCACCACCGGATTATCAACGGCCAGGAGGCGCGGCTGGCCAGCCTTAAGGTCGCTCTCGGGGATCGGGATGCTGTCGAACGTGATGTCGCCATGGTCAGGATAATTATAAGTCCAGTACCATTGGTGCCCGGTCACCTTCAGAGTCATGTCGTATGCTGGGGTCCTGCCCGATGAATACAACAACTTTAGGGAAGGGATGGCAATAACGACTAGAATAATAACCGGCACGATCGTCCAGATTACCTCGAGTACAGTATTATGTGCTGTCTTGGACGGAAGAGGGTTTCTTTTGGCATTAAACCGCAGAATAATGTAACCCAATATTCCTAAAACGATGAGTACGACTCCCGCCATAATGACGAAGAGTAACGTATGGAATTGGTGAATTTCTTGCATGACTGGCGAGAATGCATCCTGGAAAGACACCTGCCAAGGACGCGCCTCGCCGAGCGCCTGAGCTCCGGCGGCGCCGGCAAATCCGATCATCGCCAAGCAAGCGATTGATGTTGAAAACAGCAGTCGCCGGATCATATCCCGCATGGGTTATCGTCCTTCCCTCGATTTCGCCATCGTTGAGAACGATAGCACCTTATTCTATCTCAGGATCGCGACCTCTCGCAAAAGTGAAAGCATGCACGGCACCAACTCGGGGCCTGCAAGAGGTCTTGGTCGGCGGATTGCTAACATGAGCAAACGCGCATGAAAAGTACTTTCTTTATCAATTGGGGGTTTTGTGCCAGCGCGACGCGAAGGTCTTCGCACCTGCGGGAACCGATTGATGTTTGGCGCAAAATCCGTATCTTGCGCAAGCTGCCGAAGCGGCAGCGGTTGGCGGAGATGCAGATTGATGTCGAATAAGGTTATGCTCGCATTGATCCTGGGGGCTGCCGCTATTGCAATGTATGCGAGTGTTTTTATGACTGTTCATGCGCCATGATTGTTGAGCTGACGCATGCAAGGCCGTCGGCGAGGCCCTCCCCGGGAGCCGTGGCGATGAGTTCATCCGGGCTTTCGTTGGCACAGGCTACGGGAGGGGCCGGAAGGTGATCGAGATTGCCGACCTGCCGCACGTGAACGCCGCGCTCAATGGGATCAGCATCGTTTTCCTGGCGCTTGGTCTCCATTTCATTTTGCGCGGCGATCGGCGGCGCCATCGGGCGATGATGCTGTCGGCCGCCATGGTGTCCGCGCTATTCCTGGTGACGTATTTGACCTATCACTTCAACTCCGGTCTGGCGAAGTTCGGCGGCGAGGGGATCATCCGCCCCATCTACTTCGGCATCTTGATCGCCCATGTGATCGGGGCTGTCGTGATCACCCCTCTGGTCCCGCTCACCCTGTACCGAGCGCTCCGCGGACGGTATGACCGCCACCGGAAGATCGCCCGCTGGACCTGGCCGCTGTGGATGTATGTCGCGGTCTCCGGCGTCGTGGTTTATGTCATGGCTGTCCACATGTTTCCCTATGTTGGAGGTCCCGATGCCGGATGACGGGGTTGCCGTTGCCCTGCCGGGAGCGGCGATCGAACCGTCCGCGGCGCTGCGGAGCGAGCTCTGGAGCTGGTCGGCGATCGCGGTTGGGTCGCTGGCGGTTGCCGGGGCGTTCGCGCTGTTGCTTGCCATCTCCCGAGTCCCTGGCATCGAGTTTCTGGCCTTTTGGCCGCTGGATTTCTTTCAGAAGGGACTGGTCATCCACGTTGTCTTCTCGTTCGTGGTCTGGTTCGCGGCGATGTTTGCCGCTCTGGCGACGATCGCCAGCGCGCGCCTCGGCGAAGGGACATCGGGCGGCATCGGGCTCCTTTCGGCAGGCGGCGCGATGCTGTCGATGCCGCTGCTGTTCGTTCCGGCGTTCCTTCAACGGGGTGAGCCAAGCCTCAACAACTATGTGCCCGTCATCATCGACCCGCTCTACTACGCGGGCCTCGCGGTGCTCGGCCTTTCGGTCGCTCTTGTGGCGGCACGCCTCGTAGCGGTTTCGCGACCGGCGGCGCTCCGGCGCGACCCATTTGCGGCGGCCATCGCGGCTGCGGCGCTTGCGATGCTGATCGCGCTCCTGTGCTTCGCCGTCGCGCTGGCGGCTCTGGCCGGATCGCCTCCCTCGTTTGATTTCAACGAGTCGCTGATGTGGGGCGGCGGGCACATTCTCCAGTTCGTCAACACGCTCCTGCTGGTGTTCGCGTGGACAACCCTCGCGTCTCCGTGGTCACGCGGCGACTTCGCGCGTCCCCTTGCCGCGGCGAGCGCGTTGTTGCTGGCGGGGGCTGCGATGGGGCCGCTGTTCTACGCGATCATGCCATCCTTCTCGCCGGGGCAGACCGGTGCATTCACGTGGCTCCAATACATTCTGGGGCCGGCGGCGGCCGTTGCCGCCATTCCGCTGGTGCTGCGACTGCGGTCGCCGCTTCCCTGGAGCGAGCCGGCCTTCCTGGCGCTGATCCTCTCCATGGTGCTGTTTGGGGTGGGTGGAGTCCTCGGCCTGTTCGTGGATGGCGCCGATACGCGGACGCCCGCGCATTATCACGGGATGATTGCCGGCGTGACGCTTGCTTTCTTCGGGCTTTTTTTCTCGATGATCCTGCCGTCCCTCGGGAGGCAGGCCGGCACCGCCCGCCGGCAGCGGCTGATCGTTCACCTGTTCGCCTGGGGGCAGCTCGCCGCTTGCATTGGGCTGTTCATGGCCGGTGGCCACGGGGCACCGCGGAAGGTTGCCGGGGCAGCCCAGGGGCTCACCGATTTCGTGCCGATCGTCGGCATGGCTATGAACGGCCTCGGCGGCCTGATCGCGGTGATCGGCGGCGTCTTGTTTGTCTGGACCGTCGGATCGGCCTTGCTGCGGGCGCCTTCTCAGGTTAAGGCGGCAATGAGCCTGCGTTCCGATGCCATGATACAAGAAAAAAGCGGGCAGGCGCCCGCAGCGAGGAGGAGGAAGTGAGCCCCGTTCATCTCGATACCGCCCCGGCTATCGTCGCCAGCCCGGCCGAAGCAGCGCCGGAGCCGCGCTTCCACCTGCGCGACTATGCCATCCTGCTGAAGCCAAGGGTGATGTCGCTGGTGGTCTTCACCGGCCTTGTCGGGCTCCTGCTCGCGCCGGTGCCGACGAGCGTTGTCACCGGCGCGATCGCGGTCGCCTGCATCGCCGTGGGAGCCGGTGCCGCCGGCGCGATCAACATGTGGTACGACCGTGACATCGACAGCGTCATGCAACGGACCATGAATCGGCCGCTGCCGGCGGGCCGCCTGCGGCCACAGGCGGCCTTGTTGCTGGGCGCAACGCTGGCCGTCGCCTCGGTGGCGGTCATGGCCTGCCTGGTCAATTCCGTCGCCGCAACGCTTCTGGCGCTGACCGTGGCGTACTATGTGTTCGTTTACACCATCTGGTTGAAGCGGCGGACCCCCCAGAACATCGTGATCGGCGGCGCCTCCGGCGCACTGCCGCCAATGATCGGCTGGGCAGCCGCGTCCGGGGAGGTCGGCTGGGGTGCCGTCGCCCTGTTTGCGATCATCTTTCTCTGGACCCCGCCGCACTCCTGGGCGCTGGCCTTGTTCCGCAAGGGCGACTACGACCGTGCCGGGGTGCCGATGATGCCGGTGGTCGCGGGCGATCGGGCGACACGGGTCCAGATTCTCGGCTACTCCGCGGTCCTAGTGCCGGCGACGTTCCTGCCGGTACTGACCGGGACGTCGACTTGGCTCTACGCCTGTGCCGCCGCCGTTCTGGGGGCGCTGTTCCTTCTTCATGCCTGGAGAGTGTATCGCGACAGCGGCGTCCGGACGGCAAGGGCGCTGTTCCTCTTCTCAATCCTTTATCTGTTCCTGATCTTTTCGGCGCTGCTGCTCGATCGGGCACTGGCGACCCACTGGCCGTTTCTGGCAGCATAAAGAGGGACCCCCACATGGCCGAAGCCGCCTACGCGGCGCTGCAGGACCGTTTCCGTCGCATCGGTGCGCTGCGGGATGCGGAGGCGATGCTGCACTGGGACTTGGCCACCATGATGCCGAAGGGCGGTGCGCAAGCCCGCGGTGACCAGCTGGCTGTCCTCAAGGCATTGCGTCACGGCCTCCTGGTCTCCGGCGAAACGGATGAAGGTCTGCGCGCTGCAAGCGAAGACCGGACGCTCTCGCCCTGGGAGCGTGCCAATGTTCGCGAGATGAGCCGGCAGTGGGCCCATGCCGTGGCGCTCAGTGAGACGCAGGTGGAAGCCTTGTCGCAGGCCGCGACCAGCTGCGAGTCAGCCTGGCGGGAGGCGCGGGCGGACAATGACTATCCTCGCGTGCTGCCGCATCTCACCCGGCTGCTTGAACTGGTCCGCGAAGCGGCCCAGGCGAAGGCAGAGCGGCTCGGACTGTCCCCCTACGATGCTCTGCTGGATGAATATGAACCGGATGGGCGGTCGGCCGATATCGATGTCCTGTTTGCCGAACTGGCGTCGTTCCTGCCCGACTTCCTGCCGCGGGTCCTGGAGCGGCAGGCCCGGGCGGGTAAGCCGACGGAGCCGGTGGGCCCGTTCCCGATCGAGGCGCAGCGTGCCGCAGCCCTTTCCCTGATGGAGGCGCTGGGTTTCGACTTCCATCACGGCCGGCTCGACGTCAGCCTGCACCCGTTCTGCGGCGGTACGCCCGACGACATCCGCATCACCACCCGCTACGACGAGACGGACTTTCGGTCGGCACTCATGGGGGTCCTGCACGAAACCGGGCACGCGCTTTACGAACGTGGCTTGCCGCCCGAATGGCGCGGGCAGCCGGTAGGTGACGCACGCGGCATGGCGCTGCACGAGAGTCAGTCTCTGTTGATCGAAATGCAGGTTTGCCGCTCTCAGGCCTTCCTCGACTACGCGGCGCCGGTGCTTCGCCACGCACTGAGTGGCTCGGGTCCGGCCTGGGACGCACAGAACCTCTATCGGCACTACATTCGCGTCGAACCTGGGTTCATTCGCGTAGACGCCGATGAGGTGACCTACCCGGCGCATGTCATTCTCCGGTACGACCTCGAACGGGCGATGATCGCAGGCGATCTGATGCCGGCCGATCTGCCGGGCGCGTGGTCGGACGGCTTGCACCGGCTGCTCGGACTGCGTCCTGCTGACGACCGCCACGGCTGCCTTCAGGACATTCACTGGTTCGACGGTGCCTGGGGCTATTTTCCCACGTACACGCTGGGCGCGATGGCCGCGGCGCAAATCTATGCGGCGGCGCTCGAAGCGGAGCCGCGCATTCCTGACGAGATCAGCCGTGGAGAGTTCGCGACGCTGCTCGGCTGGCTCCGCCGGCACCTGCACGCCAGGGCCTCGTTCTGCTCGACACGGGATCTGTTGATTGACGCCACCGGAACGCCGCTGAGGACCGAGCCGTTTCGCATGCATCTCCAGCGTCGCTATCTCGGCAACTGAGAGGCTGCCGGGATTGAACTTGTCGCCCCCATTTCATCGCAGGAGCCGGCGGTTCAGGTCAGAAAGCAGGTCTTAACTTGAACTACATCAGCACCAGAGGCCGGGCGCCTGTTCTTTCGTTCGACGATGTGGTCCTCGCCGGCCTCGCGCGGGATGGGGGCCTCTACGTTCCGGAGACTTGGCCGCAGATTTCCGATCAGGGATTATCCACACTTCGCGGACTGAGCTACGCGGAACTGGCGGCACGGATTCTTGCGCCGTTCGCCGAGCCGGCAATCTCGGAAGCCGAGTTGACCATGCTGTGCGAAGACGCCTATCGCGGCTTTGACACCTATCCTGATCCGGCACCCCTTCGGCGCCTGAGTTGCGGCACTTACCTTCTGGAACTTTTTCACGGCCCGACGCTGGCGTTCAAGGATTTTGCCCTGCAGATTCTTGGCCGCCTGTTCGACCTCGTCCTGGCGCGACGCGGCGAGCGGGTCACCATCATTGGCGCAACCTCGGGCGATACCGGTTCGGCGGCAATCGAGGCCTGCCGAGATCGGGAGGCGATCGACATCTTCATGCTGCATCCGAAAGGCCGTGTCTCGGAGGTGCAGCGTCGGCAGATGACCGCGGTCGTTGCCGACAACGTCCACAACATCGCTATCGAGGGCACCTTCGACGACTGCCAGGACTTGGTGAAGGCGCTGTTCTCCGATCATCCGTTTCGCGACCGGGTGCGGCTCGCCGCCGTCAATTCGATCAACTGGGCGCGCATTGCGGCGCAGATTGTGTATTATGTGCATGTCGTGCGGCGGCTTGCGGAAAACGAGCGGCGGCTGGCTTTCGTGGTTCCGACGGGCAATTTCGGCAACGTCTTTGCCGCCTACGGCGCGGCGCGGATGGGGATGCCGATAGAAGCGCTGATCGTGGCCTCCAATCGGAATGATATTCTCACCCGGTTCTTTGCCACGGGGACGATGGAGATCGGTCCGGTTTTCGCCACCCTCAGCCCGAGCATGGACATTCAGGTCTCGAGCAATTTCGAGCGTTACCTTTTCGAGCTCCATGGTCGGGACGCCGGCGCGGTCGTCTCGCTGATGCAGGGGTTGCGGGATACTCACGCCTTTTCTGTCGCGCCAGCTCGGCTGGAACAGGCCCGGCGAACATTTCTTGCCGCCCGCTGCGACGACGCCGGGACGAGCGAGACGATCCGGTCGATCTACGAGACCGAAGGGATCCTGATCGATCCGCACACGGCCGTCGGCGTCGCCGCCGCGCGTTCCGCGAAAGTTGCGAGGGATATAACGAAGGTGTGTCTGGCGACCGCGCACCCCGCGAAGTTTCCGGACGCGGTCGAGGTGGCGACCAATGTTCGTCCCCTGCTACCATCGCGCTTGGCCGATCTGCTGAGCCGACCGGAGCGGTATGCGACGCTAGGGGCCGACGCGGGGGCGCTGCGCCAACTGATCGACCAAACGCTTGCAGCAAAAGGGATTACACAATGAGCGGTATCCGGGTCTCAACCCTGCCCAACGGACTGCGGGTCGCAACCGACCCGATGAGCGGAGTCGAGACCGCTTCGGTGGGTGTGTGGGTCGAAGCGGGGAGCCGCTACGAGACCGCGACCGCCTCCGGTGTCTCCCATTTTCTCGAGCATATGGTGTTCAAGGGCACACGCAACCGCGACGCGCGGGCGATCGCCGAGGAGATCGAAGCCGTCGGCGGCCATCTGAACGCGCATACCTCGCGCGAATATACGGCCTTTTACGCGAAGGTACTGAAAGAGGACGTCTCGCTCGCCATCGACATCATCGCCGACATCCTGCAGGACGCCACCCTCGACCTGGAGGAACTGGGACGGGAACGGACGGTGATCCTGCAGGAGATCATGCAGTCCCAGGACACGCCGGACGACATCATTTTCGATCGCTTCCAGGAGACGGCGTTTCCCAGGCAGCCGCTGGGCCGTTCCGTGCTCGGCGTGCCGGAAAGCATCGGCGCGATGAGCCGCGAGATCCTCGCCGGCTACATGCGCCGGCACTACGGGGCACCGAGGATGATTCTCGCTGCGGCGGGCCACGTCGAGCATGAGACCATCATGGATCTTGCCCGTCGGGCCTTCGATCGACTGCCGCCGCCGGCAGTCGAAGATCGCGAACCGGCCCTTTATGCCGGGGGCGATTTTCGTGAAGAGCGCGACCTTGAGCAGGTCCACTTGGTTCTCGGATTTCAGGGGGTTGGCTACGGTGATCCGGACTTCTACTCCATGTCGGTCCTGTCCACGCTGCTCGGCGGCGGCATGTCGTCGCGCCTGTTTCAGGAAGCGCGGGAAAAACGTGGGCTCGTCTACAGCATCTACTCTTTCCCGACGTCGTACTCCGATACCGGGCTGTTTGGAATCTATGCCGGCACGGGCGAAAAAGAGGTGGAGGAACTGGTCCCCCTCGTCTGCGAACAACTCCGTGGCGTTGCTTCCGACGTTGCCGATGCCGAAATCGGCCGCGCGCGCGCCCAGCTCAAATCGGGCATGCTGATGGCCCTCGAGAGTACGTCCTCCCGCTGCGAACAGTTGGCGAGGCAACTCATGGTCTTCGGCCGGTCGATTCCGACCGCCGAAAGCATCGCAAAGATCCAGGCCGTCGATCGGTCAGCGGTCATGCACGCCGCCCAGCGGCTGCTCGGCGGCACGCCGACACTGGCCACCCTCGGCCCGATCGGTCGGGTTGCCAGTCACGCTGAGGTCACGGCCCTCCTGGCCTGAGCTGAGGGAGCGAACGGGAGTGTCTCCGCTAAGACACTCCCGGACAGGGACTTCTCGGCAATGTGATCCAAACTACAGTCGGGGACGTTAACCCTTTTTACACTGGCAGTCGCTACGCTGACATATCCGTCAGGGCGGTGGCGGCCAACTTCCAATTCTCACCGCCGCCCGGACTTAGAATGAGCGTGACGGGGGTTACGGTCATGGCGAACATCGCTGAAGTGAGGCGCGTCGTACATTCTCATCAATGGCAGGATCTCGCCGAGTGGGTGCGCTTTCTCGACGAGCTTGCCGATCTCACCGATGAAGAAATCGAAGGTGTGACCGGCAAGCCGCTGCCCTATGCGATGCCCAGCGCCGCCTGAGCCGCCCTGATCAGCGTCGGATGAACCGATAGCCGATCAGCAGCAGGATCGAGCCGAGTACGGCGACGACCAGGCTGCCGAAGTTGAACCCGTCAACACCGCCAAACCCCAGGCCGGTGGCGATAAACCCGCCAATGATGGCCCCGGCGATGCCGATCAGGATGGTGACAAAGAAGCCGCCCGGGTCATCCCCCGGCATCAGAAACTTCGCGATCAGCCCGGCGATCAGCCCGAACACGATCCAGGTCAGAATTCCCATCGAGGTCTCTCCTCCTTAGTGCTTTCGCGCCCCGCCGAGGTGACACCGGTGCTCCGACCGGCTGACGGATTCGGAGCTGTAACCGGTACGGGCAAGAAAGGTTCCCTATTTCTATCAAAGTGCAACCGTGGCGACGTGAACAATTTGTGCCGCCGGCGGTCCGGAACGTCGTGGTTCTTGACCTGACGCGGTTGCGGCCTCAGTTTCCCGAGACAGGCAGCAATTGGGGGCAATTGATGAGCACCGAAATCGTCACCCCGCTCCTTCCCTATGACATCCTCATTTGTGGATTGTCGGAACTGTCCGGCCATGCCGAAGCCGGCATCAGCCATGTCGTGTCGATTCTAGATCCCATCTGGCCCGATCCCGACGAGTTCAGCCGCTGGGGGAGTCACCGGCGTGTCGTCTGGCGTTTCGACGACGTCGTTGAACTCGGCGGTGGCTACACGGCACCGACCCGGCGCGACGTGGAGGCGATCCTGGCGCTGGGTTTGGAACTCTCCCAGGAGCCCGTGACGCAGCTACTCATTCATTGCCACGCCGGCGTCTCCCGTTCGACGGCGACCGCGGTGATTCTGATGGCGCAGCACAATCCGGGGCGGGAGGGTGAAATCTTCGCCGAGCTCAACCGCGTGCGGCCGCGCAGTTGGCCGAACGCGTTGATGCTTCGCCTGGCCGATGTTCTGCTGGAGCGCGACGGAGCGATCATCAGGGAGTTGCGCCGCCACCAGCGCCGCATTGCCGACGCTCATCCCGAATTCGCGGAGCTGCTGTCCCGCTGCGGCCGGGCCCACGAGATCGCCGCTCTCGACGACGCCTGGTGAACCTTCCAGCAGGCGGGCAGGCCGGACAGGTCGGGGCTAAGCGGCGACCGTCTGTGCCTGACGTTGTCCGGTGGCCAGTTGGTAGTCTTCGGTCAGGAGGCGGGTGACCTCCCCGGGGACGAAACGATACGAGTCGATTTCCCCGACCGGCGTGACCTCGGCGGCCGTTCCGGTGAGAAACACCTCCCGGGCGTCCCGCAGTTCGTCGGGCATGATAGCCCGTTCGACGACCTCGATGCCACGCGACCTGGCGAGACCGATCACGGTTCGCCGCGTGATCCCATCGAGGAAACAGTCGGGCGTCGGCGTGTGCAGCCGACCGTCCGGCATGGCGACGAAAATGTTGGCGCCCGTGGCCTCCGCGACCTGGCCGCGCCAGTCCAGCATCAGCGCGTCGTGGTACCCGGCCGCCTCCGCATTATGCTTCGAGAGCGTGCAGATCATGTAAAGGCCCGTGGCCTTCGCATGGACCGGAGCGCATTGCGGGGAGGGGCGGCGCCATGCCGACGTGCACATACGGATTCCTTTTTGTCGCGCCTCTTCGCTGAAATACGAGCCCCAGTTCCACGCCGCGATCGCCAGATGAATCCTGGAGGCCTGTGCCGACACGCCCATCATTTCGCTGCCGCGCCAAGCGATGGGACGGACATAGCCATCGGTAATGCTGTTGGCGCGCAGAACCTCGTCGCAGGCTCGATCAACATCATCGACCGAGCACGGCAGGGCGAATCCGAGTGTTTCTGCCGATGCCGCGAGACGCTGCGAATGCTCGGTCAGCTTGAAGATGCGCCCCGCATAGGCCCGCTCTCCCTCAAAAACCGCCGAAGCGTAATGAAGACCGTGACTGAGAACGTGGAGCTTGGCCTCCCGCCACGGCACTAGCGCCCCATCATACCAGATGAAGCCGTCGCGATCGTGGTAGGGAGCTGTGCCCATCTTCCGAATCCCCTTTCCGGACCAGGTCTTCCACCGCCATTCCGTCGGGCCGGCGAGGTTGCTGATTGCCAGCGGTAACATCCCGCGTCATATATGTCAATGTTACTGACTTAAATCGATCGTCGCCTTGACCCTCCCCGGAGGCCAGATGAGCGAATTGACCCTTCGGTCGAAAGAACACTTGGCCTTACCGAACACGCCGGCGGAGGGAGGGGGGAACCTCCTTGCCGACGACCCGGCGCTGCGTCAGACAATCGAGCTGCTGTTCTTTGCCTACCGAGATTTCACCGGGGACGCCGACGCCCTTCTGGTGCGCTGGGGCTTTGGGCGCGCCCACCATCGGGTGATTTACTTCATCGGCCGTAATCCCGGGATCAGCGTCGGCGAACTGCTCGCCATCCTGCGCATCACCAAGCAGAGCCTGGCGCGGGTTCTCGGACAATTGATGCGGGAAGGATTTGTCATTCAGCGCGTGGATCACGCTGATCGGCGACGGCGCCGCCTTTATCTCACCGCCGAGGCGGAAGCCCTGGAACATACGCTCACCGACCGGCAGGCGGCCCGGCTCGCCGCAGCCTCTGCCTGTGTCGGCGAAGCCGCGCTCGATGGCTTCCGCGCCATGCTGCGGGCCATGATCGATGGCGAAAGCGTCCCCCTCCCGTGCCGAACGAGATGACCGACCGGAGATAGTATACGGCGAGCTCAGCTCGCGCCTATAATTGTGCATGAGCCTGGAAGCGCCTCACATCCTCGTGGTCGATGACGATGCACGCTTGCGTCGGCTGCTTGCCAAATATCTTATCGAGCATGGATTTCTGGTTGCGACGGCGGAGGATGTGGCGGATGCGCGCGGGAAGCTCGGCAGCTTCGCGTTCGACCTGATCGTCCTCGATCTGATGATGCCGGGGGAGAGCGGCCTTTCCTTTGCCGCCGATCTGCGCAAGCGCTCCGGCGTGCCGATCCTGATGCTGACGGCGATGGGCGAGCCGGAGGACCGGATCACCGGGCTGGAGGGCGGTGCCGACGACTACATGGTCAAGCCGTTCGAGCCGCGCGAATTGCTGCTCCGCATCGGCAATATCCTGCGCCGCACGCCGCAGCAGGAAACGCAGCCGAGCGAAGTGCACATGGGGGATCTCACCTTTCTGGTGGACCGGGAGGAGTTGCGGCGCGGCGAGGAACTGGTGAAGCTGACGTCGGTGGAAACCGCCTTGATGGTTGCCCTGGCGCGCCGCGCGGGTGTCCCATTGAGCCGCGAGGAGCTGATCGAGTTGACGGGCGCGGCCGGCGGCGATCGCGCCGTCGATGTGCAGGTGACCCGGCTGCGCCGCAAGATCGAGAGCGATCCCCGTGAACCGCGCTTTTTGCAGACGGTTCGCGGCCGTGGTTATGTGCTGAAACCGGATTAGCGGACATGGGCGCGCTGCTCAACCGCCTCCTGCCGCGCGGCCTGCTGGCGCGCGCGCTGTTGATCGCCGTCGCACCCCTCATCCTGATGCAGGTGCTGTCTGCCTGGCTCTTCTACAACAGCCACTGGGATCAGGTCAGCAAGCGGTTATCCCAGGGCCTGGCGGGGGACGTGGCCGTCCTCGTCGACTCGCTGACGGGCATCACCGATCAGGCGAGCCGCGACTGGCTGTTTCGTGAAGCGGCGCAACGCATGGAAATCAACGCGACGCTGCACCCCGACGCGATCCTGCCCAACGCGCCGGACCGCCAGACGGCAATCGAGGGCGAACTTCGCCGGGCCCTGCTTCGAAAGCAAATTACCAAACCGGTGCGCATCGACGAGCAGACGGGGAAGGATCGGGTGGTGGTGTCGGTCCAGCTCGCAGACGGCGTCCTACGCCTGGAGGTTCCGCGACACCGCCTGCACAGTTGGACGACGTTTGCCTTCGTTCTTTGGACCATCGGCACCACCCTCATCCTGCTGGGGGCGTCGACCATCTTCATGCGTAATCAGATCCGCCCGATGCGGCGGCTCGCGCGGGTGGCCGATGCGTTCGGCAAGGGACGCGAAGTCACGGACTTCAAGCCGGAGGGGGCATGGGAAGTGAAACTGGCGGGCTTGGCGTTCCTTGCCATGAAGGGCCGAATCCAGCGCCAGATCGCCCAGCGTACGGCCATGCTCGCCGGGGTCTCGCACGATCTCCGCACCCCACTGACCCGGATGAAGTTGCAACTGGAGATGATGCCCGACGACGAGGCGGCGAGTGCGCTCGGCGAGGACGTGCACGACATGGAACGAATGCTCGAGGGATATCTGGCATTCGCCCGCGGCGAAGGGGCCGAGAAACCACATCCGCGCGACCTTGGCGTGCTGCTGAGCGATGTGGTCAGGCGCGCCCGTCGCGCCGGCGCGGCAGTGGAATTGGCCACGGAGGGCGACCTGCGCTTGCCGCTGCGGCCGAATGCCATGCGCCGCTCGTTGACGAACCTGGTCGAAAATGCCCTGCGCTTTGCCTCGCACGTCGCCGTGCACGCCCGCCGCATGGGGGGCGCGGTCGAAGTGACGATCGACGACAATGGCCCCGGCATTCCCGCCGAGCAGCGCGAGGAGGTGTTCAAGCCGTTCTTCCGCCTGGAAGCATCGCGGAACCCGGCCACCGGTGGCGTCGGACTCGGCTTGACCATCGCTCGCGACGTGGTTCGCAGCCATGGGGGCGACATCGTGTTGGATGATTCGCCACGGGGCGGGCTGCGGGTGCGGGTCCGGCTGCCGGTGTAAGGGAAAGTCGTCTTCAGAGCGCGGCGAGGTCTTAGGAGGTCGGGACCCCCGCTTGTTTGCGCCACAGCCAGAAAATGCAGGCCCAACTCATAATCGGTCCCGCCGCTGCGGCAATAGCCCGTGCCCAGGCGGCGCCGGTCACGTCGAAAGCCCAGATCAGAGGCACGCCCACGGCGAGGGTCAGGACGGCGCGCACTGCGTTGGCGATGAGCTTCAGGTCCGAGCGACCCTCTGCCGAGAGAAAGACGGTCGCCGGATTGTTGAGGCTGTCGCAGATCGGGATGATGGCATAGACCGCCAGTAGCGGTGCTGCGGGCATCAGCTCGCTGCCGAAGCCGATCTGGATCAGCCACGGTCCGAACACGAGCATCGCTCCGGAATAAGGCAACGCAACGCACAGCGTTGCCAGCCCTTGGCGCCCGATCTGCCGCCGCTTTTGCGCATACGACATCGTGTCGATCCGCTTCGAAACCATCGGCAGCATCATCAGGTTGAGGCCGACGACGATCTGCAGAAACGGTGCGATGAACGTCTCGCCAACTTTCAGATAACCGGCGGCCTCGATGGGCAGCATGGCTCCGGCCAGGAGGATCACGCCGCTGATGCTGATCTGGGAAATCGGCACCGACGCGATATTCCAGCGCGCGTAGTTCCACGTCTCGCGCCGAAACAGCCGCCTTTGCCGAGGCGTTGGCCTCCTGAGGCGGTGGGAGAGCCGCCAGGCCTGGACGACGCAGACGATGATGCCGGCGAAAGCCAGCATGACATAGATGCTGACCAGGTCGGCGCCGCCCCAGTACCAGAAGGCGACAAAGCCGAGAATGACCAGCACAAGATTGGCAATGGACTGATAGAGCGCCTTTACCGGTCGCCCTTCGATATAAAACTGACGGCGAAGAAGCGCCTGCAGAAGGATGAGATTGGCATAGAAGAGGGCACCGATGACCGCCCAGACGACGCTCATCTCAGCGCCGCTCATTTTGGCCCACGCAAAGCTCCCCAGGGCCAGCAGCAACGTCACGCCACTCACCAGCACCATCTCGGAGAGGACCATGAAGGCCAGATAGGCGCCCAACTCCTCGCCCGATCGGCGTGCGGCATAAATTGACAGCGGCTCAAGCAGCGAACTGAGCGTCAGCCCCCGCAGAACGCGGACGATGACGTCGGTCATCGCGTAAATCCCCAGCATTTCGGCGCCCAGCAGGCGGCCAATGAACATGCTGCTCAAGAAATTGATGGCGGCGGTACAGCCCTGATCACCGATGCTGGCGGCGGCACGGCCGCCGAAGCGCGCGATACCCCGCAACCGCCCGGGGCCCGGCGGCGTCTGGTTCGGGCTCGCTGCTGGGTCCTCGCTGCGCTGATCCATCCTGGCTGCCTGGCTGCCCGGTCGATGTGCTCGCGTCTCCCCGTCGGCGGTGCGGAAGCGCGTAGCGTCGTCTGGGATGTATTGCCGAAGGGAGAGGTCCGACGGAGCTCCGGCTGCACGGTCGCCTTATAAGGGAAGGAGCGCGCCGATGAAAGATTGCCGGCCGGATTTCCGTGCGCCGGTTCGAGGCTTGTCCGATTGCAGGTTGACGCAGGCGGTGGCTTCGCCTAGACGAGCGGCGGCTTTTTTGCCCCGATAGGGTTAAGATGGCCCCTTCGTTGTCGGGCGAACCTGCTGTAATCGATCAGTTTCATGATTCACAGATTTGGCATATCCCCATGATCGGGATGATCCTTGCCGGCGGATCCGGCAGTCGGTTGTATCCGATGACGATCGCCGTCAGTAAACAACTGATGCCGATCTACAACAAACCGATGATTTTTTATTCGTTGTCGGTGCTGATGCTGGCAGGGCTGCGCCGAATCCTGGTGATTACCCGCCCTGCGGACGCGGCTCAGTTCAGCACTCTGTTGAGCGACGGCAGCCAGTGGGGACTGGACATTTCCTATGCCGCTCAGCCGCGCCCGGAGGGGCTGGCGCAGGCCTTCCTCATCGGAGAGCGGTTCATTGGTCGCGAGCCGTCGTGCCTGATCCTGGGCGACAACCTGTTCTTCGGCCACGGGTTGCCGCGGCTGTTGCGCAAGGCCGCCCAGACCACGCGCGGTGCCGTCGTTTTTGCTGCTCCGGTTCGCCATCCGGGCGAATATGGGGTCATCGAGTTCGATGATCGGAGCAAAGCCGTCAGCATCGAGGAAAAGCCGACCACGCCCCGCTCGGACTTCGCGGTGACAGGTCTTTACTTTTACGACAATACGGTGGTCGAAATCGCCAGAGCGTTGCAACCCTCGGCGAGAGGAGAACTGGAGATCACCGACGTCAACAATGCCTACTTGCGCCGCGGCGAACTCCAAGCCGAGGTCCTCGGCCGCGGCTTCGCCTGGCTGGACACCGGGACCCATGACGCGCTGCTGGAAGCGTCGCACTTCGTGCAGGTGATGGAACATCGCCAGCACCTGATGATCGGATGTCCGGAAGAAATCGCCTTCCATCTCGGCTACATCGACCGCGATCAGCTCGCTGTCCTTGCCGCCCGCTACCGCGGCAATGATTACGGCCGCTACTTGCAGCGGCTGGCGAGCGGCCGCTGAGAGGGCGAAGGGATAAGATGAAGGTGATCCCGCAGGCGCTGCCGGGCGTATTGTTGATCGAACCGGAGGTTTTCGGCGACGATCGGGGCTTCTTTCTCGAGCTTTATCGTCTGCCTCGCTACGCCGAGGCCGGGCTCGGCGTCACGTTCGTGCAAGACAACCACTCGCGCTCGTCCCGCGGCGTGCTGCGCGGCCTGCACTACCAGATCGAGCATCCGCAGGGAAAGCTGGTCACGGTCATCAGCGGCAAGGTTTTCGACGTTGCGGTGGATGTCCGGCATGGTTCTCCCACCTTCGGCCGGTCGGTCAGCAGCGTCCTGAACGCCGCCGATCATCGCCAGCTTTACATTCCGCCGGGTTTTGCCCACGGCTTTTGTACGCTGTCGGAAAGTGCCAATGTTGTCTACAAGTGCACGGACATCTATCGGCCGGAAGACGAAGGCGGCGTTCTGTGGAGCGATCCGCAACTGGCGATCGGCTGGCCGCTGACGACACCCCTCCTCTCCGCCAAGGACGCGGCCTTTCCGACGCTCGCGAGCATTTCTCCGCGGCACCTGCCCGCCTACGGCTAAAGGTCTCTGTCCTGCCACGATGAGCCACTTTGCGCCCAGGAACATTCTGCTCACCGGTGGCGCCGGGTTCATCGGCAGCAACCTGGTCCACCATCTGCTGGACGCGACGGACATCGTTCGCATTGTTACCCTGGACGCGCTGACCTACGCCGCGTCGTTGGACAACCTCGACGGGCTGGCGGCGTCCGGGCGCCATCATCTCGTTCACGGCGACATCTGCGATGCGCCTCTGGTTCAACGCCTGTTGCGCGAGCAGGAGATCGACGCGGTTATCCACCTCGCCGCCGAGAGCCATGTGGACCGCTCGATCAGTGGCCCCGCGGTCTTCGTTACCACCAACGTCGTCGGCACCCACACTCTGCTGGAGGCGGCTCGCCGGGTCTGGCTCGACGAACGCAAGCTGGACGGTGCGCACTGCCGCTTCTGCCACGTCTCAACCGACGAAGTGTTCGGCTCGTTGCGGCCGGGCGACCCAGCATTCACCGAGCGCACGCCCTATGACCCCCGCTCGCCCTATTCAGCGACGAAGGCCGGCTCCGACCATCTCGTGCGGGCCTACCACCACACCTATGGCCTGCCAGTGGTGCTGACCAACTGCTCCAACAACTATGGCCCGGGCCAGCACGCCGAAAAGTTCATCCCGACGATCATCCGCTCGTGCCTCGAAGGCCACCCTATCCCCGTCTACGGCGACGGCGGCAACATCCGCGACTGGCTCTACGTCGCCGACCACTGCCGGGCACTCGACCTCGTGCTGCGGCGCGGTCGGCTGGGGGAAAGCTACAATATCGGCGGCAACAGCGAACTCGCCAACCTCGACCTCGTCCACCGCATCTGCGCGACGCTGGACGGGATCAGGCCCGCGGGCGCGCCGCACGCCCGCCTGATCGAATACGTCACCGACCGCCCGGGCCACGACCGGCGCTATGCGATGGACATCGCGAAGATCAAAGGCGAACTCGGCTGGTCACCCACCGAATCGCTGGATACCGGCCTCGCCAAGACAATCGCGTGGTACGTGGGAGGTTAATAGAGTCGCGAAGCTGGACGCCCGCTTGAGGCTTGCGGGGAAAAGCGTCCCTCAGGGCAGCGGCGCATCCTGGCCTTGCGGCGGGCGGCCTTCGGCGGCGCGCCAGAGGTACCAGCTCGCGATCGAGCGGTAAGGGCGCCAGACTTCGGCCATCCGGATCACCTCGTTTTTCGCCGGAAGCGCGTCGAGGTTATAGGTGCGGCGGATGCCGTTGCGCACGCCGAAGTCGTCGGCCGGTAGCACGTCCAGCCGGCCCAGCGTGAAGATCAGCAGCATCTGTACCGTCCAGGGTCCGACCCCGCGGATCGGGGTCAGGCGGTCGACCAGTTCCGCGTCGTCCAGTGCGTCCGCGCTCGCCCGATCGGGCAGCAGACCGCTTGCGGCGTGGACGGCGATGTCGCGAATGGCGGCGACCTTGCTGCGCGAGAATCCGACGCCGCGCATGGTCTCATCATCCAGGCTGACGATATCGCCGGGCGAGGGGAACGATGCTTCGAACAACGCCAGGAACCGCTTGAGGATCACCGCCGCCACCCGCCCCTGCAGCTGCTGGTAGGCCACCGACCGGACGAGGCTTTCGAACGGCGAGCGTGCCCATTCGGGCGATAGGGTGCAGGCACCGATGCGATCGATCAGCCCGGCCAGCACCGGGTCGGCGGCCGTCAGGTGATCGGCGGCGTCGGCGAGAACGATCCGGAAGGCTGCTTCACGCTCCATAGGGGTCAGGCCGGCAGGGTGCATCGCCGCGATCATAGGCGGCGGGTCCGGGCGCGAGAAGGGGGAGCGGCGGCAGCCAGCGCATCTCCCGCTCGACCGGTGACCGGTGGCGCGCTAAGGTCCGCGTCCGTTCCTCCCGCTCCCACCAGAGGCCTTGCATCATGTCCGATCCGATCCGCCGCGCCCTCGTCTCTGTTTCCGACAAGGCCGGGCTGGTCGAACTGGGGCGGTTTCTTGCCGCGCGGGGCGTGGAGATCCTATCCACCGGCGGGTCGGCCAAGGCGCTGGCCGGGGCGGGCGTGCCGGTGACCGAGGTCGCCGACTACACCGGCTTTCCGGAAATCATGGATGGCCGCGTCAAGACTCTGCAGCCGCGCATCCACGGCGGCCTGCTGGCGGTCCGCGGCCATCCCGAGCACGAGCGCGCCATGGCGGAGCATGGCATCCGGCCGATCGATCTGCTGATCGTCAACCTCTATCCCTTCGAGACGACGGTGGCGAAAGGGGCGGCGTTCGACGATTGCATCGAGAATATCGATATCGGCGGACCGGCGCTGATCCGCGCCGCGGCAAAGAACCACGCGTTCGTCACCGTGATCGTCGATCCCGCCGACTATGGCGCCCTTCAGGAGGCCATGGCGGCCGGTGACGGCGCGACCGCTCCGGAGCTGCGCCGCCGCCTGGCGGCAAAGGCGTACGCGCACACCGGAGGCTACGACGCGGCGATCGCGGCGTGGTTCGCCAGGGTGGAGGGCGAGACGTTCCCGCAGCGCCTGACGCTGGCCGCTACGCGGCGCCAGACGATGCGGTATGGAGAGAACCCTCATCAGGCCGCCGCCTTCTACACCGGCGGCGAAGCGCGGCCGGGGGTGGCCACCGCCCGGCAGGTGCAGGGCAAGGAGCTGAGCTACAACAATCTCGCCGATACGGACGCCGCTTTCGAGCTGGTCGCCGAATTCGCGCCGCCGGCCGTCGCCATTATCAAGCACGCCAATCCCTGCGGCGTTGCCATCGGCGCCACGCTCGGCGACGCCTGGAACAAGGCGCTTGCCTGCGATCCGGTCAGCGCCTTCGGCGGCATTGTCGCGGTCAACCGGCCGCTGGACGCCGCCACCGCGCGTGGCATGGCCTCGCTGTTCCTCGAGGTGATCATCGCGCCGTCGATCGATGAGGAGGCGCTGGCGGTGCTGGCTTCGAAAAAGAACCTGCGCGTGCTGGCGGCGGACGGGCTCCCCGACCCGCGTGCCACGGGCCTGACCTTCCGTTCGCTTGCCGGCGGCGTACTGGTGCAGCAGCGCGACACGTTGACCCAGCCGGCCGAAAACCGCGCGGTGACGAAGCGGGCTCCCACCAACAGCGAGCGGCTCGACCTGGACTTCGCGTTCACCGTCTGCAAGCACGTCAAGTCCAACGCCATCGTCTTCGTCAAGTACGGGGCCACAGTGGGTATCGGTGCCGGCCAAATGAGCCGGGTCGATTCCGCGCGCATCGCCGCCTGGAAGGCCGAGGACGCCCGCAAGGCGGCGGGCGAGATCGAGCCGAGGACCAAGGGGGCCGTGGTTGCATCGGACGCGTTCTTCCCGTTCGCCGACGGCCTGATCGTCTGCGCCGAAGCGGGGGCGACGGCCGCGATCCAGCCGGGCGGATCGGTCCGCGACGAAGAGGTGATCGCTGCCGCCGACGAACGGGGCCTGGCCATGCTGTTCACCGGCGTCCGGCACTTCCGGCACTGAGCAGCTGGATCGAGGCGGACGACCTCGGAAATGGCGCGCTAGGGTCCCTATATCTGCGACGATGACTTTCTGCATCCATGGTGGCGGCCGCCGTATCGCGGGGCTACCTTCTCGATTGATTTGGATATCGACCGGTAGGAGACCCTATGTCGAGTGAATCCCTACACGCGCCGCGCGAACGGCTGTCCCGGGCGACGATCACGCATCATCAGGCGGTGGTCTCGCTGATCGAAGAGTTGGAGGCCTCCGACTGGTATCGGCAGCGCGCCGACGATTGCGAGGACGGGCCGCTGAAGGAAATCCTGCTGCACAACATGCGCGAGGAGATCGAGCACGCCTGCATGATCCTGGAGTGGCTGCGCCGGAACGTTCCCGACTGGTCGGCGCAACTCGACACCTACCTCTACAGCACCGCGCCGATTACCGAGGTGGAAGAAGCCGAGACCGGTGGCGGCGGGGGGAACGGCGACGAAGGGGGCGAGGGGCCGGGCAAATCGAAGCCGCGCTTCACCGTCGGCGACCTGAAGGGCTAGGAGGCAGGCAATGAGTTCTCTCAACAGGACACAGGCGCCGTTCGGCGACGGGATCTGGGAGCTGATCAACACCGCTGCGGTCGGCGCGGCACGCGACCGGCTGACCGCACGACGGTTCCTCGATGTGGATGGCCCCTTCGGCCCCGGGCTGACGACGATCGAAGTCGGCAACGATGGCTACTGCCGCCAACCGGGACCAGAGGAGGCTGGCGCCGTCATCGGGCGCGCCATCTCGGTGCCGATGATCCGCCGGAGCTTCCAGCTCAGCCTCCGCCGTCTTGCCGCCTATCTGGACAACGGCATGCCGTTTGATCTGGCGCCGGTCGAGGACGCGGCCGAGGCGGTTGCCGCGCGCGAGGAAGAGATCATCTACCGCGGCCAGCCGGATTTCGGCCTGGAGGGGTTGCTCACGGCCAAGGGCCGCAGCCATGTGGACGGCGGCGACTGGTCCGATCTCGACCAGGTGCTGTCGGACGTCATCGCCGCGGTCACCAAGTTGGACGACGCGGGGTTGCGCGGCCCCTATGCCCTGGTGCTGGCGCCGGCGCTGTACAATGGCCTGTTCCGCCGCTACCCGGGCTCCAACCTGCTGCAGTTGGAGCACTTGCGTCGGCTCTTCGAGCGCGGCGTGCACAAAGCCTCGATCGAGGGCGGCGTCGTCGTCGACCCGCGGGTGGGCCCGCTGATTGTCGGTCAGGACCTGGAAGCCGGGTTCGTCTCCCAGGACGGCATCCACTGCGAGCTCTACCTTTCCGAAAGCATCGTCCTGCGCCTCGACGACCCCGAAGCGGTCTGCACCATCACCCCCGTGGCAAAATAAGGGGGAGCGGGGCGAACGAGGCCCGTTGCGCGAGCGGCCGGGATGCGAGCCTACGATTACGACCTGATCACCATCGGCGCGGGTTCCGGGGGTGTGCGAGCCTCGCGTCTTGCAGGCGGGTGGGGCAAACGGGTGGCCGTCGTCGAGAAGAGCCGGGTCGGCGGCACTTGTGTGATGCGCGGATGCGTGCCGAAGAAGCTGCTCATCTACGGCACCCACTATGCCGAGGAGCTGGAGGACGCGCGCGGCTACGGCTGGACTATCGACGGCGCGCGGCTCGACTGGGGTGCACTGATCGAGGCCAAGAACCGCGAGCTCGACCGGCTCGAAGGGGTCTACGGCGGGATCCTCCGTCGCAACAACGTCGATCTGATCGAGGGCAAGGGGGTGCTTGCCGATCCGCACACCGTCGAGGTGGCGGGGCAAACCTATACTGCCGAGAAGATCCTGATTGCCTGCGGCGGATGGCCGACGCTGCCCAACATCCCCGGCATCGAGAACGCAATCACCTCGAACGAGGCGCTCGATTTGCCGGAACTGCCGCAGCGGCTTGTCATCGTCGGCGGGGGCTATATCGCTGTTGAGTTCGCCGGCATCTTCGGTGCGGCGGGTGCTGCCGTCAGCCAGATTATCCGTGGCGAAGAGGTTCTGCGGGGCTTCGACGATGACGTGCGGTGTTTTCTCGGTGACCAGCTCGTCAAGCACGGCATCGACCTGCGCCGCGCTTCGCAGGTGCGGGCGCTGGACAAGACCAACGAAGGCGTCGTCGTGACGCTGGCGGATGGCGCCGAGACGATCACCGCCGACGCGGTGATGTATGCCACGGGGCGGTCGCCCAATACCCGCGGCATCGGCCTTGATGAGGCGGGGGTGGAGCTGGCGCTGAACGGTGCCGTTGTCGTCGACGACTGGAGCCGCAGCTCGGTCCCCAGCATCTTTGCGGTGGGTGACTGTACCGACCGGATGAACCTGACGCCGGTCGCGATCGCCGAAGGCCAGGCGTTCGCCCAGAGCGAGTTCAACGAGCGGCCAACGCCGATGGCCTACGACGACATCCCCTCGGCGGTGTTCAGCCAGCCGCCGGTGGGAACCGTCGGGCTTACCGAGACGAAAGCGCTGCTGCGCGGTTCGATCGACATCTATGTCACCCGCTTCCGGCCGATGCGCCACACGATCTCCGGGCGGGACGAGAGCACGCTGATGAAGCTGGTGGTCTGCGCCGAAACCGACCGCGTGCTCGGCTGCCACATGGTGGGTGCGGACGCACCGGAGATCATCCAGGGGCTGGCCATCGCGCTCAAGTGCGGCGCCACCAAGGCCCAGTTCGACGCCACCATCGGTATCCACCCGACCGCGGCCGAAGAATTCGTGACGATGCGCGAGAAGCGGGCGGAGTGACGACAGAAGAGGCTCACTGCTGAAGCGAATCGCCCCAGGCAAAGACATTGATGTTGTCGAACTTGACTCTGTCCCCGTTCTCCATCGAGCCTTGATTTTCGGTCTCGAACATGATGCGCAGATCGGAAGAAAGATAAGGCGTCAGATCGTAGTAGTTGCCGGCGTGCTCGCCGAGATCGTTACCGCCGCCTTGAAACTGGTCCACGCGATACCAGACCCCGTTCTTGTAAACATTGAAGTAAACGCGATCGCCTCCGTCATCCAGATTCTCTCTCTTGTGGTTGAAAGACATCCAGAGCGCCGACATGTCGGACAAGTTCCCTAGTTCTCGAACGACATAGTGGCGGCGCTGCTTGCCCGTATCCTTCTGTACTTTCAGCCAGCCTTTCTCGTCGACTTTAATCTCGAAGCCACTGTCACCAAAGTCGTACCAGCATGAGGCCCACGGGAGACCCAGCCCTTGGGTGCATGGGTTGACGTCGTCGAAGTCATCATACCAAACGCCGAACGTGCCGGGCCTTCTAGGGGCGAAGGCCTTCCACAGGACTTGAGCGATCTTCATCTGCCCCGCTCGATTGGGATGAAAACAGTCGAGGTGGGAGACGTAATTCGGCTCGATCGGCGTCTTGTACAAAATGTTCCGGAAAATGATTTTGATGCCGTTGCGGCCGTTGTACTGGTTGGCCTTGCGGGCGAGGAGGCCATTCAGCGCACGAGTGAACTGTTGCGCCTGCGCCAAGTCGGCCGCCGTATTCGCACTGTTGAGCACGCGCCCGCACGGACCTTCGTCGAGATCGTAGCGATTTCGGTAGTAGGCCACCAACCTCGCCATCAGACGATCACGCACGTTTTGCCAATCGGCGAGGGTCGTGCATACGGTGTCGGTAACGCCCGTCGCATGGCACAGGCTCGCGGCGGCCTCCTCGGTGATGTCATCCTGGTTGAGGTCCCAGGCGGCTTGGCAGCTACGAAAGATGTAGTTGTTGCGCCGGCTCGCCATGGTGTTGCGAAAGGCGACGATGTCGGGAATTCCTGCCCAGTAGATCCGCCCGCCAGCCGGAAGGACGGCAAGCAGATAAGAGAGCGTCTCGTCGATGTGGTGGGCGATCGTGGCTAGATCGCCAGCGTAATCGTGACCAAAGCCCCGGCAGAGGTCGTTCGCGCCGAGATTTATGACGGCGGTCTCAAGCGTGGCGGGATCGAGGCGCAGGGCTTGGCCCATCGCGTCTTCCCATCGCGCCCCATCCTCCGAGACGTTCGCGCTCTGGGTGGGGAGGTAGCCGAGTCGGGCGGCGATCGACCAGGACATAAAGCCGCCTGCATAGCTCCACGCATAATCATGCTCTCCCAACTTCGCGTCCAGGCAGGTTGGAAGCTCGTTGCCGGCGCCGCACATTTCGTCGGCGTGGGTGGCGGCGGTCATGCTGTCGCCGATCAGACCAATCGTCCCGGTTCTTTGTGCCAGGGTGGGCGAGGACAGCCCCGTCATACCGACACTGAGGAGGGCGATGAGCCCGGTCATCACCCAAGCGCGCTTCGAACGCCAAATGGCAAACGCGGGAGCGCAACGCCACGAGCGCGCAACGGACTGTCCCGCCTCCGCATGGCCAGCCATGTGTACCTCTTCCCCGTCAGCCGGCGCTTCGGCGCTCTTCTGACGCTGAATCTTAGGTTAAATTATACAATGGGCTCGAGGTTGTATCAACCGGTGATAGATACAAGTAGTCTCTCCGAGACACTGCCTGGATACCAGTTGAAAACAAAAGCGCAGGAACTTGGTCGACTTAATCCAGGGGTTGCCGTTTAATACCGTCGCTCACACCAGCCTGTACTCGGGCTTGCCTAATATTGATCATACACTGCGGGCTGGGCTGCCAAGATTCGGCTTCGCGTGGCCCGCCTAATTCAGTGAGTTGGGGTTGGTCAAGCTTGCCTGTCCAGCCACCGGATGCGATATTAGGGTTGTGGTATATTTCGGCGGCTTATGTATCGACGACAAGCGACGACATTTGACGACGCTTTGCTCGATCTCCGTAAATTTCTAGATACAGATCAATGAGATGTGGTTCGCGGCCGGTCTAAAGCGGCCCGGATTCGACATCCGCCTCGTTCCTACCGGGGCCAGAACATCGCCACCCGGCCGAGGCACCAGAAGGTCGCCAGGGTGCCGATGGCGTAGGCAGGGATACACTCGCTCCAGCGGGGCGGGCAGAGTCGGAGACGTCGATGTGCCCACATCAGCGCCAAGACCAGCAGGACGAAGGCGACCTGGCCGATCTCCACGCCGACGTTGAAGAACAGTAGCGCCAGCGGCACCCGGTCGGGGGGAAGGCCGAGGTCGGTCAGGGCCTGGGCGAAACCGAAGCCGTGCAGCAGCCCGAAAGCGAACGCCACCATCCAGGGGTAGCGGGCCGTCAGCCCACCCTCGCCGCGGTGCACCTTGATCACCTCCACGCCGATGAAGACGATGCTGAGCGCAATGGCCGCATTCACCGGCGCTTCCGGCACGCCCACCCAGCCGAACGTCGCCGCCGCCAGCGTAAAGCTATGAGCGACGGTGAACGCCGAGATCGTCTTCAGCAGCATCATCGATGAGCGGACGATCCAGATCAGGCCGAAGACGAACAAGAGATGATCGACGCCGAGCAGGATGTGCTCGATGCCCACCCCGACGTAGGTCCTGGCGACGCGCCACCAGCTCTGACCGGACCCGGCTACACCGGAGAAGACGGCTTCCGGGTTTGCGGTGGTGAGGGTCAGGACCTCGGCGGTGCCACCCAGCCAGGAGACCCGCAGGACCACGCCCGGTTTCCTGTAGTCGAGGCCGTCGAAGCGGATCGCCCCCGCCAGGCCGGCCGGACTGCAGTCCAGCTTCGGCGGCTGCAGTTTGCATTGCTCGGGAAACCGCACGCCATAGGCCTGATACGCATCGGCCTCCTGTGCCGCGGCCGGGGCGCGCAGCCAGCGGACGACAAACAGGCCGGCGTCGACTTCGCGGACCGACAGCACGCCGATGGGGATGACATCGCCGCGGGTGGGGGCAGGTTCAGCAAGGCCGAGGACGACGGCGCAGAAGATCAACAGCAGGACCCAGGCACGCCCGGGCCTCTGGTCGGCGGGCTTGAGGGCGGGCAACCTCATCCCCCCGACCGGCGAACTTCATAGTTGGCGCGCATTCCGCGGATCATCATTGCCGCCAATCGAAGCTGCTGTTGGCGGCGCCAGTCTTCCTCGATCGCGGTGCGCAGGTCGTCGAACTCAGCCGTTTGTGCCGGCTCCACCGCGTTCAACCCGACGACGTGCCAATTCCCGGCCGGTTCGCGGATGACCGCCCAGTCGCCGGGCGCCAGGACCTCCAACTGCGCAAGGAAGGGCTCGCCGAACACCGCTCGAACGCCTTCCGGCTTGTGCCGCGGATAGGGCGTCGGCATGTATCCCAGCAGCAGGGGATCGGTTCCGCCGGCCAGCGCATCCCGCAGCTTGCGCGCCTCGGCGGCGCCCGCTTCGCCCCGATCGCGGATCTGGATCTCGACGAAATCATAGCGCCGCGGCTGATCATAGTCGCCGCGCCGCGCCTCGAACCAGGCACGCAGTTCCGTCTCGGGCGGGGCGTCCACGATCGCCTGCATGCGCGCGTTCGCCTTCATGTTCAGGATCACACGATCGCGGATGCTGGTGTCGCCCTTGTCCAACCCGAGCGCCAGCCCTTCCCGATACAGGACCTCGTTTTGCACCCAGCCCTCGACGAGATTGTCCATTTCCTCCGGGGTCGGCGGGCGCTGCGTCGTCTGCTCGAACCTCGCCGCCAGGTCACGCTCGGTCGCGGAATCGATGGCGATCAGCTTATCGCCGGCGCCGGCGGGGTGGAGGCCGTAGTACAGGGCGAAAATGAGAGAACCCAGGATGGCGAAGTGGAGCAGGGGTTCGCGGGTCCAGGTCGGCATACCGGTCACGGCTCGGCCTTGGGCTCAAGGGAACAGGACGTCGGCGGTCGCATCGCTTTGGTGATCACCCGATGAGTATCGGGTGGCGGACTATGGCGAAAGCCTGCCGGCGGCGCAAGGCGACACGGCATCGCTCTTTAGGGGTCACATAAATTTAATCACGATGTCGTGAAAAGAACGGGTCTCACCCGTTAGCTTCCGCGCGGCATTGGCCTTGAGGGAGCACTCGCGGATGACCCGACAACGTATGGTTCGCACCGCCGTCGGTGCGTGGGTAGCAGTCGTCTTCGGACTGGCGTCGGGATCGGCGGTTCAGGCCGAGTGTGTGGACCCGCTGCCGCTGAAGTTCAAGAACGGCAAGTACCGGATCATGCAGTTTGCCGACATTCAGGACGACCACCTGATCGAGCCACGCTCGGTCGAGCTGATGAAAGCGGCTCTGGATGCCTACAAACCGGATCTGGTGGTATTCAGCGGTGACAACATCACGGGAGGCGAGATCGCTAATAACAGCCAGGTCAGGCAGGCGATCAACAACATCATTTTGCCTGTGGAGGCCCGCCACATCCCGTGGATCGCCACCTTCGGCAACCATGACGAAGACAGCAAGGGAGCGGGCGGCGGCGCGGTGACCATGGGCGAGCCCGAACAATACCGGTATTATCGGAGCTTCAGCTGCAACGTAAATCCGGTGTCGGCTCCCGACATTTCCGGGAATTCCAACGCCGTCGTTCTGGTCTACGGCTCCGAATATGATTCCGGCAAACCCAAGTACGCCATCTGGGTCCTGGACACCGGCCGTTATCCGCCCAACCCTGATGAGGTCGCCGGGCAGCTCATCAATGCCCGCGACAACACCTGGGACCATCTGAAGATCGATCAGGTCAACTGGTACCGGAGGAAGTCGCAGCAATTCGAGAAGGTGTTTGGCGAGAAGATCCCAGGCCTGATGTGGTTCCACCACCCGACGCCGGAGTTCGACTACATGTGGAACAACGACTTCGGTACCGGGCATCCCACCGACCAGGATGGCATCGATAATCCGGTGATTCCGCCCTATTCCGCGAATGATCCGGAGCCCAACACATACAATCGCCACAAGATCGTCGGCGAGCGCAACGAATGCGTCTGCACGGGTCCGTTTAACGCGGGGATCTACACGACGGTGCGGGAACGCGGCGACGTCAAGGGGATCTTCGTCGGCCACGACCACGTCAACAACTACCATGGCAACTATCACGGCGTGTATCTGGGATACGCGGCCAGCGCCGGTTTCGGGACCTATGGCCTGAGCGGTGCGGAGACCCACCGGATGCGCGGCGTGCGCGTGTTTGACATCGAGGAGGACAATCGCGAGGTGTTCCGCACGTACATGGTGCTCGCCTCCGAGCTTGGCGTCTGCACGACCGAGCATCTCTATCAGTGCGGCAACGAGATGGCGGAAAGCACGAAAAAAATAGTGCCGGGCAGCGAGCTGGACGGTGTCAATCTCGGCGCCGATGTGAACGATCCACGCGTCGCCGCCAAGCTGGAAATCAAGAATGGCCGGATCGTCGGCGAGAGAAAGAACGTCCCGACCGTCAGTCGGTAACGACGGAATGTCCGCGGCGATCGCGCATGCCCGCAAGGGCACTCGCGGTCGTCGGTTATCGTGAAGAAGGGGCTGGCAGGATGCTTGGCGGAGCGAGATTGCTGCTGGGGTTGCTTGCCATCGCGGCAAGCGTGCTGGGTTGTGAGCCCGCATGGGCGCATGAGCAGGCGGGGGTTGCCGGAGGCTTTCTGAGCGGCTTCAGCCATCCCCTCTTCGGCCCGGACCATCTGATCGCCATGGTAGCGGTCGGTCTTTGGGGTGCTCAGCTCGGGCCGCCGCTGATCTGGATCCTGCCGATCACCTTTCCCCTGGTAATGGCCTTCGGCGGACTGCTGGGCCTGATGGGCGTCGGCCTTCCCTTCGTTGAAGTGGCAATTGCGCTTTCGGCGATCGTTCTGGGCGTCATGGTGGCGTTTCACGTGCGCCCTCCGGCCCCAGCGGCGGCCGCTCTGGTCGCGGCGTTCGCCATCTTCCACGGATACGCCCATGGACAGGAACTACCCGCGGCAGCCAATCCCCTCGCCTACAGCATCGGCTTCGTGCTCTCCACGGGCCTTTTGCATCTCACGGGTATCCTGATCGGGCTGCTGCTCTCGTGGCCGATGGGCCGCCACGCGGTGCGTGCGTGCGGCATTCTCATCGCTCTTCTGGGCGGGTATTTCCTCGCCACGCAGATGGGCGTGATCGGAGCGTGAAGGCCGCGTCAGTGTTCCGGCTGATCGGTCTGCTGGCGGCAGTCCTGGCCGTTTTGCCTCAGCCTGCGCAGGCACACCTCGTCACCACGCGGTTCGGTGACTTCTACGGCGGCATGCTGCATCCGCTGCTCGGCGTGGAATACGTCCTGCCGTGGCTGGCACTCGGACTGCTCGCCGGACTGCATGGAGAGAGCACCGGACGCTGGGTGACGGTGGCCTTTCCGATCGGGGTTGCCCTCGGCATAGCCTTATCTCTGATTGTCCCGTCGCCGGAGCAGCTGCTGGTCAGCGTCAACCTCCTGTCGTTCGTCATCATCGGCGGGCTGGTTGTTGTCGCTCGGCCGCTGGCGTCGCCGCTGCTTGTCGTCATCGGCACCGCCTTCGGCGTCGCGCAGGGATGGGAGAATGCGCTGGCGACCGATACCGGAACCAACGCCGGTCTGTTCGGTGCCGGCGTCACGGTTGTCAGCTACATTGTGATCACTTTGGTCACCGCAGCAGCCGTGGTCGCGCTGCGACGGGCCCACTGGGTCCGCATCGCAGTGCGCGCCGCCGGCAGCTGGATCACCGCCATCGGGCTGATGACGGTCGGCGCCAAGTTCATCCCGATGTGATCCGAGCCGTCGGCTGACACGCTCCGGCTCGTGACGAGGGCACGGTTTCACTTCGCCGCATGCCCGTCGCCATCGCCGAGGGGTTGGCGGGCCTCAGGCCGCCGCCTGCATGGCCGCAAGATCGTCGGCGGCGGTGCCGATCGGCTTGATGGCGAACTGGTCCACCAGGACCTGAAGCACCGGCGGCGTGACGAACGCCGGCAGCTTGGGGCCGAGGCGGATGTTGCGCACGCCCAGATGCAGCAGCGTAAGCAGCACCAGCACCGCCTTCTGCTCGTACCAGGAGACGACAAGCTCCAGCGGCAGGTCGTTGAGACCAACGCCGAAGGCGTCCGCCAGGGCTGCGGCCACCCGGATGGCTGAGAACGCGTCGTTGCACTGTCCCATGTCGAGCAGCCGGGGCAGGCCCGCGACCTCCCCCAGCTCGCAGCCGACAACCCGGAACTTGCCGCAGCCGAGCGTCAGCACCACCCAGTCGCGCGGCATCGTCTCCGCCAGCTCGGTGTAGTAGTTACGCCCCGCCTCGGCGCCGTCGCAGCCGCCGATCAGCACGAACTTCTTGATCGCGCCGGTCTTCACTGCGTCGATGACGCGGTCGGCGATCGAGAGAACGGTGCCATGCCCGAAGCCGACCAGATGCCGGCGATCAGCGGAGTCGGCGGCAAATCCAGGAGCGGCCAGAGCAGCCTCGATCACCGGCCGGTAATCGCGGTCTTGGATGTGCGGAATGCCAGGCCAGGCCACCAGCTCACAGGTGAACAGGCGATCGCGGTAGGCGGGCTGCGGCTGCTGCAGGCAGTTGGTGGTCATCAGGATGGCGCCCGGGAAATCGGCGAATTCGGCCTTCTGCCGCATCCAGGCGCCACCGTAATGGCCGGCCAAATGCGGATACTTGCTGAGCTCCGGATAGCCGTGCGCCGGCAGCATCTCGCCGTGGGTGTAGACGTTGATGCCCGTCCCCGCCGTCTGCTCGAGCAGCACCTGCAGGTCGCGCAGGTCGTGGCCGGAGACGAGGATCGCCTTGCCGGCGCGATGCCCCATCAGCACAGGCGTCGGCTTCGGCGTTCCGAAGCTGCCGGTATTTGCCGCGTCCAGCATCTCCAGCACCTTCAGCCCGATCTCGCCGCACTTCAGGTTGAGCGCCAGGAGGGACGCGGCGTCCGGGGCGGGCGTGGTCAAGGCATCCAGGGCCTCGTGCAGGAAGGCGTAAACAGTATCATCTTCCCGACCGAGCGTCCGGGCATGCGCCGCGTAGGCGGCGGCGCCCTTCAGGCCGTAGGTGAGCAACTCCTGCAGGCCGGCGACATCGGCTCCCAGAGCATTGATCCGTTGGGTGATCGCCACCTGCCGGCCCTGCGCCAGTAGCCCGGCGCGATCCGTAGCCGGTTCCCAGGCGGCGGGGCCCGTCAACGGCTCCGGAGCCTTGCCGGCATCGACGCATGCCTTCTCGTACAGCGCGCGTGCCTGATCGCGGGTGCGCGCCGCCTCGGCCAGAAGGCCGGTGAGCCGCCCGGGATCAAAGTTGACGTTGGTCACCGTGGTAAACAGCGAATCCAGCAGAAAGCCGTCCACGTCCGGATCGCGCGCGCCAAGCTGGCCCGCGCGATGGGCGTACGTGGCGATGCCCTTGCTGGCGTGGATCAAGAGGTCCTGCAGCGTTGCGGTCTCATCGTCCTTTCCGCAGACGCCGATGGTGGTGCATCCGGAGCCGCGGGATGTCTGTTCGCACTGGTAACAAAACACGAGGAGCTCTCCCTTTGTTTGTCGTCGCCCCGCTGGGCAATACTCAGCCGGCCGTAGCCGCGTTGCGCGCATAGGTGACGGTGACGAAATCCATGGTGTTGCGATGATCGATGAACCAGGCGGGCCCGGCCTCTGCGCCGAAGTGCCGGGCGGCATCGGGGCGGCCGGCCGCTACCTCGGCTGCGATGTCATCAAGCAGGCCCAGGACGCGTGTGTGTTCCCCCTCGTGGCAGGCCTGGGGCGGGAAGGCGCAGGCGGTCATCACCGCGCTTTCCCGGGCGAAGTGGTCGCGCATGTGCTGGATGAACTCATCGAACAGCGCCTGCACGGCTGCGTCGTCGGCGTTGGCCAGCCGATTCATCAGCTCGACCGCGGCGCGGTGGTCGGCGTCGATCTCTGCGTTCCCCAACGCGAGGTTGTCGGTCCAGCTCAGCATGGCGGTGTCTCGGCTTCTGTTCTTCGTCGCCGGCCCAACTGATTTGCCCCGGCGTGGCGAGACCTATGCCATTGCGATGCCATCGGCGCCTTGACCGAGGTCAAGTGGCGCGCGATTTGCCAGAAAACAGGAGATCTGTTGCGCAAGCCGAAGGACGAGCGGGTGAACGAGGCGTGGATGACGAGGCTCGGCCTCATCGGAGAGGAGGCGGCGGTGCTGCGGGGGATCCCGCTCTTCCAGGGCCTCGCCGACGATGCGTTGGCGCTGCTGCTCGAAGGTGCGGCGGTGCGGATGCTGCCGCAGGGGGCGTCGCTGTTCCTCCAGGACGAGCCGGCTCAATGCTTCTTTCTGTTGTTGGGCGGGTGGGTGAAGCTTTACCGACTGAGCACCGACGGCAGCCAGGCGATCGTCGGTGTCATCGCCCCTGGCGAGACCTTCGCCGACGCGGCCTCGTTCGCCAACGCCGTCTATCCGGTGTGCGCCGATGCGATCGCGCCCTCGCGGGTGCTGCTGTTGGCGATGCCGGCATTCCGGCGCGCGATTGCCGCCGACGGCGCGATCGCGCTGCGCATGCTGGGGTCGCTGTCGCGCCGGCTGCGCCACCTGGTGGAGCAGATCGAGCATCTCCAGGTGAGATCGGCGCCGCAGAGGCTCGGCGCTTTCCTGGTTGGGTTGTGCCCGGCGCGGTCCGGGGCCGCCGAATTGTCGCTGCCCCTGCCGAAGGCGCTCATCGCGCAACGCCTCGGGATGCGGCCGGAGACGCTGTCTCGCGCCCTGCTGGCGCTGCGCAAGGTGGGCGTGACGCAGCGCGGCACGTCGATCGCGATCACCGACGTCGCAGCCCTCGCCCGCTTCGCCAACGCCGACCACGTCAGCGGCTGCGGGTGAGCGTGGGGTGGCATGAGCGGCGCGGGTGGCCTGGTGGGTTAGGGGCTTTGCCCTAACCCACCCTACGGTGACCGGACCGATGCGCCTCAGTTCTTACTCTTGTCCACCAGACGGTTGGCGCCGATCCAGGGCATCATGCCGCGCAGCTTCTCGCCGACCGCCTCGATCGGGTGCTCGGCGGCGCGGCGGCGGAGCGCCTTGAAGCTGGGCTGGCCGGCGGCGTTCTCCAGCATCCACTCCTTGGCGAAGCGGCCGGACTGGATGTCAT
>WBZV01000234.1_pt1 | contig 37221 bp, 34 predicted proteins | sample 5204221 | NCBI WGS metagenome assembly WBZV01 (sample SAMN12344360, study PRJNA552823) | activated sludge metagenome | biome: Activated sludge suspended growth; feature: Nitrification reactor; material: Wastewater; isolation source: activated sludge from nitrification reactor of wastewater...
GTGCAGGGGGGCGCTGATAGCCCCCCTGCGAAAGCCCCCTCGACCCGCTGACATCTCCAACCGCGACCACCACGCCCGATCTGCTATCGTCATCCGGTCGCCCCCCCTGACCCTCATGGTGCCTTTCGCAAGTAACCGCACGCTCGAAGCGGCTATCCACAAGCCTGGCCGCTGCTCCGAATGAGCGAAGACCCACGAAGGGCATCACCAGCACCGCCAGCACCGCCACAACCGCCACCGCCGCCGTGACCTGGACGCCGCCGCGCGCCAGCCGGCCACGACGCCTTGACGGAGCTTTCCTTGGCAACGGACCACTTCGAGGACTTGCGCCGCATCCTGCTCAGCTGCGAGGAAAGGGCCAAGGACGGTCACCTGGCCCTGGGCGACGCCATCGACGACATGGGGGCGTCGGCCTTCCCCTTCCTCTGCATCATCCAGAGCATTCCCTTCGTCCAGCCCATCTCCCTGGGCCCCCTCGCCACCGCCGGCGGACTGGGCTTCGCCGCGCTGGGCTGGCAGATGATGCGCGGCGCCGAGCACCCCTGGCTGCCGCGGCGCCTGCACGACCAGGCCCTGTCCGCCCGCACCTGGCGCCTGATCCTGGAGACCAGCCTCAAGGTGGTGGCCATCCTCCGGCGCATCAGCCGCCCGCGCCTGCCCGGCCTGGTGCACAGCCCGCGGGCCAGGGCCTTCGGCGGCTTCCTGGTGGCCTTCAGCGGCCTGCTGATGGCCATCCCCTTCATGGGCCTGCCGCTCAACAACACCCTGCCGGCCGTGGTCATCCTCATGATCTCCATCGGCGAGCTGGAGGAGGACGGCCTCATGGTCATCCTGGCCCTCTTCGTCCTGGCCCTGACCTTGGGCTACTTCGGCCTGATCTTCTGGGTGGTCTTTGTCCTGGGCGACAACGCGATGGATTACCTGCACGGGCTCTGGGAAGCCCTGCCCGCCCTCGGGGGCTGAGCCGAGGGCGAGGAGCGAGTCAGGCGTCGCGAGCGCGCTGTGCCGCGAGCGACCCGAGGGCCGCGAGCAAGACCGGGGGCCACCTCCCCGGCCCGCCGCGTCACTCGCCCGGATCGCCCGGGATGGGCTGCGGACCGCCGACGGCGATCTGCGACAGGCGCTGCTCCGCCCCTTCGAGGAGCTGGCTGCAACGGGCGGAGAGGGCCATGCCGCGCTCATACTCGCCCAGGGCCTCGTCCAGGCTGAGGGAACCACCCTCCAGGCGGCGCACGGCTTCCTCGAGGGCGGCATAGGCAGCCTCGAAGTCCAGGCCGTTGGGGTCGATGGGCGTCTTGGCGCTCATGGCATGTCTTCCTAGGGATGGGCGGCAGGCCCGGAGGGGCCCAGGCGAGAGGCGCGGGGCAGCGGTCAGAACAGGCGACCCTGGCCCGTGGTCACCGCTTCGATGCGGCCGTCGGCGAGGGCGATGCTCAGGCCCTCGGCGGGCCCGACATCCCGGGTGGAGGTCACCGTGCGCCCGTCACGCAGGCGGCGCACGTGGGCGTAGCCGCGGGACAGGACGGCCTGGGGGCTCAGGGCGGCCAGGCCCTCGGCCAGGCCCTGGGTCTGGCTGCGACGCAGGCGGAGATCGGCCTGGACGGCGCGCCCCAGCCGGCCGACCAGCTCGGCCAGGCCCCGCTGCTGCTCGGCGAGGGCCCGCTGGGGCGCCACGCGCGCCAGGCGGGCGGCCAGGCCCTGCTGCGCGTCGCGGGCCTGGGCCAGGCGATCGAGGAGCTGGCGCTCCATGAAGGCCTGCAGTCCGTCCACGCGCTGGCGCAGCTCCAAGGCATCGGGCGTGGCCATCTCGGCCGCCGCCGAGGGGGTGGGAGCCCGCAGGTCGGCCACGAAGTCGGCGATGCTGAAGTCCACCTCGTGGCCCACGCCGCAGACCACCGGCAGGGGGCAGGCAGCGACGGCCCGGGCCACGCGCTCGTCGTTGAAGGCCCAGAGGTCCTCCAGGCTGCCGCCGCCGCGCACCAGGAGCACCAGGTCGGCCCCGCTGCGGCCGGCGGCCTGCAGCGCAGCGACGATCTGCAGCGGGGCGGTGTCTCCCTGCACGAGGGTGGGGGCCAGGAGCAGCTCCGCGATGGGCCAGCGGCGGGCCAGGACCTTGAGCACGTCCTGCAGGGCGGCGGCCTGGGGGCTGGTGACGATGGCGATGCGCCGGGGGAAGGCCGGCAGGGGGCGCTTGCGGCCGGCGTCGAAGAGCCCCTCGGCCTCCAGGGCGGCCTTGATCCGCGCGAACTCCCGGAAGAGGTCGCCCAGGCCCAGGGGCTCGATGGCATCGACCACCAACTGGTAGCGGCCCTGAGCGGGGTAGACCCCGACAGCCCCGTGCATCTGGAAGGAGCGCCCCTCCTGCGGCAGATGCTGCAGTTGGGCGGCCACCCCCTTCCACATCACGCAGCTCAGGCTGGCGTTGGCATCCTTGAGGGTGAAGTACCAATGCCCGCTGGCCACCTCCTTGCAGTTGGACACCTCCCCCTCCACCCAGACGTCGCTGAGCACGAGGTCCTGGGCCAACAGGGTCTTGATGTGGGTGGAGAGCTGGGTGATGGTCAGAGCAGGCATGGGGCCACGGGTTCAACGTGAAGCGAGGGAAGTCGCATCTGCGGACAGGTCCGGGACGGGGCCTCCGGCGCGACGGGGCAGGCGGGCCGGCTCGAACGCCCGGCACCTCGGATGATGGGTCAGCGAGCGGGCGGGGTCAAGATCGGCCGCCCCGAATCCCGGCAAGCGCCTACAATCCCACCCCATGCCTCCGCGCCCCCCGCAGTCCCCGGCCCTCTCCCTCTCCCTCCCCCTGCTCCTGGCCGCCGCCCTCGCGCTCGCCGCAGGTCTTCCGCGCAGGCCGCAGCCCCTTGCGCCCGCGCAGGACCCCGATCCCGGCACCGCCCCCCTCGTCGAAGGCCACCTCCTGCGGCATCGCTGGCTGCTCGTCCAGAACAACTTCCAGGTGGAGGCCAACGTCGCCCGGGTCAACGCGCTCCTGGACCGGGCCAAGGCCGCCGGCTTCAACGGGGCCGTCTTCAGCGACGTGAAGTTCGGGCGCCTGGACGACGGCTCGCTCATCGAGGCCTACCCCCGCTACCTGCGCCAGGTGCTGGACCATGCCCGCCGCCTGGGCCTGACCGTCCTGCCCGCCACCGCCGACTTCGGCTACTCCGAGAGCATCCTCTGGCATGACCCCAACCTCGCCGAGGGCCTGCCCGTGCGGGGCGAACCCTACGTTCTCAGGGATGGCCGCCTCCTGCTCGACGATCCCGATGCCCCCCGCCTGCCCAACGGCGATTTCGAGCAGCTGCCGACCAGCGGCGACGCCTTCCCCGGCTGGGACTACCAGGACGCGCCCGGCCAGGCCAGCTTCGTGGACCGCACCGTGCGCCGCGGCGGGCAGGCCAGCCTGCGCATGGAGGACCTCGGCCGGACCAACGCCCCCAGCGGCAACGGCCGCGTCTACAAGCGCCTGGCGGTCCGCCCCTTCAGCCACCATCATCTGCGTGTCTGGGTGAAGACCGCGGGCTTCGAGGGCGGCGAGGTGCGGGCTCTGGTGCTGGGGCAGGGCTCCGGGCGGACCCTGCAGTGGAACAGCATCCCCGTCCGGCCCACCCAGGACTGGACCGCCTTCGACGTCACCTTCAACAGCCTGGACCACGCCCAGGTGGCCGTTTACCTTGGCGTCTGGGGCGGCCGGCGGGGGCGCATCTGGTGGGACGACGCCTTGCTGGAGCCCGCCGGCCCCGTCAACCTCGTCCGCCGGCAGGGCGCCCCGCTGCAGGCGCGCCTGGCGGACGGCAGGGAACTCGTCGAAGGACAGGACCTGGCGCGGGTGGAGGACCCGCGAACCGGCCTGAATCCCTGGCCCGGCAACTTCGACCTCTGGCACGAGCCGCCGGAGATCAAGCCCCTCCCCGGCGGCCGGCTGCGCGAAGGCGATCGCCTGCTTCTTGATTACCACCACACCGCCCTGGTCTACGGCGGCCAGGTCACCGCCAGCCTCCTCGAACCCGCCGCGCTGGACATCGTGCGCGCTCAGTTGGCCGGCCTGCGGCGCGAGTTCGCCGCCGCCGGGGCCTTCAGCGGCTGGATGCTCAGCCACGACGAGATCCGGGTGCACGGCTGGGACCAGGCCCCCAAGGCCGGCTCGGGCCGCCCCGGCGAGAACCTGGCCCAGAACCTGCGCGAACTCCAGGCCGCCGCCCAGGCCATCGACCCCGCCGGCCGGCTCTACGTCTGGTCGGACATGTTCGACCCCCAGCACAACGCCGCCGACAGCAAGGAGCCCTACTACCTCGTCAACGGCTCCTGGGCCGGCAGCTGGGAGGGGCTCGCGCCAGGGGTGGGCGTCATCAACTGGAACAGCCAGGCCGACAAGCGCCGCGCCTCGGCCGCCTTCTTCGCCGGGCGCGGCCATCGCCAGATCCTCGCCGGCTACTACGACCAGGACCCCGCCCGCTTCGGGGATCGCGCCTGGCTGGCCGACCTCAGGGGCCTCCCCGGCATCGAGGGCGTGCTCTACGCCCAATGGGGCTCGGGCTACGACCAGCTGGAGGCCTGGGCCCGCCATGTCTGGGGCGATGCCGCCTGGGTCGCGGAGGGCGCGACGCCCTCGGCCGCGCCGGGCGGCTCAACGACCCCGGCGGCGGCCTCGGCGACCCCCGTGGCCGCCACCCGCACACCGGACGCCCCTGCGACCCCGGCGTTCCCCTCGACAGCGACCGCTCCCCCGATCCCGCCGACTCCCGCCGCGCCCCGCCTCTACCTGCCCCGCGGGCTCAGTCCCTGACCAGCACCGTGCTCCCCAGCAGGTTGCGGTTGGGGACCACCACGCGGCCCCGGTCGCCCGGCGCCTCCAGTTCCGAGTTGAGGGGGCCGATCACCGTCAGCACCCCCTCCTGCTCACCCAGGGTCAAGGTCTCGCCGGGAATGAAGCGCTGGCGGGCGTAGTAGCCCGCCAGCAGGTCAGCCACGATGTCCCGGGCGCCCAGGCCGAAGGCCAGGGCCACCCCCGCCGCGGCGATGCTGAGCAGGTTCAGGAAAGTGCCCTGCAGCAGCTCCGTGCGCACCCCCAACTGGTCCAGGGCCAGGATGCCCGTGATCACCAGGATGAGGCTGCGCACCGTGCCGCCCAGCTGGCGATGGAAGTCCAGGCCCGCTCCCGCGGCCGCCGCCGCCGCCAGGCTGCCGGCCAGCTGGGCCAGCCAGGCGCCGGCCACCAGGGCCACCAGGGCCGTGACCAGGCGGGGGAGGAAGCCCAAGACCGCGCCCAAGAGGTCCATCGCCGCGTGGATGCCCAGGGCGTCCAGGGCGAAGAGCAGGGCGCCCACCTGCACCAGGCGGCGGACGACCGCCGCGAGCAGGTCCTCGATCCCCTGGCCCGGCTGGGCCCGGGCCAGGAAGCCGGCGAAGCCCACCCGCTGGAGCAGGGCGCCCAGGTGGATGCGCCCTGCCAGGCGGCGGGTCAGCCCCGCGGCGAAGCGCGCGGCGAAGTAGCCGGCGATCAGCGCCAGGAGCGCCACCACCAGGCGCGGGGCGAAGGCAAGGGCCTTCTCGGCCAACAGGCTCAGGCTGCCCAGCCTGGCGCCGAGCGCGGCCGCGCTGTCGGCGGCGGAGGGCCCGCCGATGGGGGCCTGGGGTTGGACGGGCATGGGTGTTCCTCGTGGAGACGGGTGACGCGCCGCCAGGATGACGCGCGGTCAGGGACGCGGGCGGAGCGCGCTCCTCAGTCGGCGGCCGAGGCCTCCGAGCCCGAGAGGAGGCCGAAGACCGGCTCCAGCAAGGCCAGCACCGACTTGAAGAGGCCTTGGGTGACCAGGGCGATGAGCTGGCCGCCGCCCGGCTGCTGGTGCAGGGCCCGCAGCAGCCGGCGCTGCGCCTTGGCCGTGTCCGGCAAGGGGGCCTCGGCGGCTGCGTGCAGGCTCTGCGCCAGGTCCTGCCGGCTCCAACAGAGCTCCAGCCGGGCCTCGCAGGCCGGGCAGGACTCCAGGTGCAGCAGGAAGGCCTCGGCGTCCTGCTCGGTGAGCCGGTTCTGGAAGAAGCCTTCGATATGCGGTTGCCAGGCGCAGGCGCTCATACCGTACTCCCCGGAACGACCGGGCCGATGCCCGCCAGGAGGCGGCGGGTGGGCTTGGGATCCCCCGCCGCTTCCGGCTGGCGGCGGGCTTTGCTGTGGTAGGCGTTCAGGAGGGCCTGGCGGGCCCGCTGGACGCGCATCTTGGCGGCGCTGACGCCGATGCCCAGGCGCTCGGCCAGCTCCCCGTAAGGCAGGCCCTCGACATCGCGGAGGCAGAGGATCGCCAGGGCGTCCGGGGCCAGGGCCTCCAAGGCCTGCGCCAACTGCTCCGCCGGCACCTCGCCCAGGACGGAGCCTTCAGCGCTCGATCCATCCGTCAGTCTTTCCGCCAGGTCATCCAGGTCCGCGTCGTCGGTGACCGGTCGGCGGCGGCGGCTGCGGATCGCATTCTGGCCGGTGCTCAAGGTGACCCGGTAGAGCCAGGTGCTGAAGCTGGAGCGGCCTTCGAACTGGTCCAGGCCGCGGTAGACCCGCAGGAAGACGTCCTGCACCAGGTCCTCGGTGTCCGCCGGCTGCTGCGCGAAGCGGTAGCAGAGCCGCCAGACGGCGTGGTGGTGCCGACGGAAAAGGGCCGCGAAGGCCCGGTCGTCGCCCTGGCGCCGGGCCTGGAACAAGCGCACCAGGGCCTCGTCGGGCAGCTGCTCCCATTCGGACGTGGTCATCGGCCGGGATTGTAGCCCTTGGACCCCGAAACGCGGCGGTGGGTCACGGGGGCGGGACGGGAGGGGCGAGCGGGCCGCCGGCGCTATACTTCGGCCCATGACCAGTCCGGCACCCCTGCGCGTGGGCGTCCTCATGGGCGGGCGCTCCAGCGAGCGCGAGGTCTCCCTGTCCAGCGGTCGCCAGGTCTACTACAACCTGGACCGGAACCACTACCTGGGCGTGGCCCTCTTCATGGACCTCAGCGGCCGGATCTGGCGCCTGCCCGAGAAGCTGGTCATCCAGAACACCTGCGCCGACATCGAGGGCCGCCTGGAGATCGAGGCCGAGCGCCTGCCCTACCAGGCCCTGCCAGGGGCGGTCGACCTGGTCTTCAACACCTTGCACGGCAAGTACGGCGACGACGGCTGCATCCAAGGCCTGCTCGAGCTGCTGGACCTGCCCTACACCGGCTCCGGCGTGCTGGCCTGCGCCCTCTCCCTCGACAAGCCGATGGCCCATGCCCTCCTGGCCGCCTCCGGCCTGGAGGCTCCGGCCGCCCTGACGGTCGAGGCGTCCGCCTGGCAGGCCGACCCCCGGGCGGAGGCGGCGCGGATCCAGGACTGGGCCCGCGCCCAGGGACTGGAGCGGCTGGTGGTCCTGCCCGCCCGGGAGGGCTCCAGCATCGGCGTGACCGTGCTGGAGACGCCCTGGGCAGACCTGGCCGAGGCCATCGCGCTGGCCCTGCGCTACGACCGGCGGGCCCTGGTCGAGGCCTTTCTCGACGGCCTGGAGTTCTCGGTCATCGTCCTGGGCAACGGCGCCCAACCCGAGGCCCTCCTGCCCACCGAGACCCGCAGTCAGAACGCCTTCATGACCTACGACGACAAGTACATGCCCGGCCGCTCGCAGAAGATCACCCCTGCCCGGGTGCCGGCCGAGACCCTGGCCCGCCTGCAGGCCGAGGCCTGCCGGGCCTACCGGGACCTGGGCTTCCAGGGCTACGGGCGGCTGGACGGCTTCCTCCTGCCCGACGGGCGCATCCTCTTCACCGATCCCAACTCCACATCCGGCATGGCCCCCTCCAGCTACCTGTTCCACCAGGCGGCCGAGGCCGGCATGACGCCCGCCGCCATCATCCACCGCATCCTCCAGTTGGCCTTGGAGGCCCATGCCGCCAAGAAGGGGCCCCTCTGACATGAGCCTGCTGCGCGTCGGCGTCGTGCTGGGCGGCCGCTCCAGCGAACGGGAGATCTCGCTGGAGAGCGGGCGCAACATCCTGGCCAACCTGGACCCCGGCCGCTACCAGGGCCTGCCCTTCTACATGGACGGCCAGGGCCGGCTCTGGCAGATCGGCCTGCCCCACCTGGTCCAGAACACCTGCGCCGACCTGGAGGAGCGCCTGGCTCACGGCGCCGCCCAGGTGCCCTACGAGGCCCTCCCGGAGATCGTCGACTTCGTCTACATCGGCCTGCACGGCAAGTACGGCGAGGACGGCTGCTTCCAGGGCCTGCTCGAACTGCTCGACCTGCCCTACAGCGGCTCCGGCGTCCTGGGCGCCGCCCTGGGCATGGACAAGCGGGTACAGCGCCGCCTGCTGGCCCAAGCCGGGGTGGAGGTGCCGCGCAGCTACGCCGTCGCGGCGGAGGCCTGGGCCGCGGACGAGGCGCGCGAGCTGGCCGCCGCGGTGGCCGCCGCCGGCCTGCCGGCGGTGGTCAAGCCCAGCCGCGAGGGCTGCTCCACCGCCCTGGCCGTGGTGGAGGACGAGGCCGCCCTGCGCGCTGCCGTCGCCGAAGCCCTGCGCTGGGACCGCCACGCCCTGGTCGAGGAGCGCCTCACGGGCACCGAGGTGACGGTGGTGGTCCTGGAGGACGAGGCCGGCCGGCCGGTGGCCTACCCGCCCACCGAGACCCCGCCCAAGGGCGCCTTCCTGACCATCGAGGAGAAGTTCCTGCCCGGCCAGGGGATGAACATCACCCCCGCGCGCCTGCCGGAGGCCACCCTCGCCGCCGTGACCGAGCAGGCCGAGCGCGCCTTCCTGGCCCTCGGCCTCAGGGTCTTCGCGCGCATGGACATGTACGTCACCACGGACGGCCGCATCGTCCTGGGCGAGCCCAACACCCTGCCGGGCTCCAGCCCCAGCTCAACCGTCTTCCTGGGCCCCATGGAGCAGGGCATCGGGCCCATGGCCCTGGTGGGCCTGGTCATCGAGCGCTCCCTGGCGGCGCACCGGGCCAAGAAGGGGCCTCTGGACTGAGGTCCGGGAGCCAGAGGGAGCCGCCTTGATCCGCCTGGACGACTTCCTGGCCGCCAACCCCGCGGCGCGCCTGGTCCGCCGCGGCCGGGGCGCCTTCCCGGGCTTCGCCTTCGACTCCCGCCTGGTCCAGGCGGGGCAGCTCTTCATGGCCGTGCGCACGGCCAAGGGCGACGGCCACGACCACATCGCGTCCGCCATCGCCGGCGGGGCGGGCGGGGTAATCTGCGAGCGCGCGGAGGGCTGGCTCGGCGAAGCCGAACCAGATGGCGGTGCTGCGGCCGGATCCGATCCCCAGCGCGATCCCGATCGCGACCACGATCCCCATCCCCAGCCCGATCCCCGGCGCGAACCCGCCGCGGAGCCGAGCGGAGCGCCGGCGGGGCTGACGGTCATCCAGGTGCCGGACACGGCGGCCGCCGTCCGCGCCTACGCCGCCTGGCTGATCGCGGACCGCAAGCTGCCGGTGGTGGCGGTGACGGGCTCGGCCGGCAAGACCTCGGCCAAGGAGTTCATCGCCCACGTGCTGGAGGCCCGCTACCGGGTCTTCCGCAACCCCGGCAACTTCAACGACAGCTACGGCCTGCCCATCGCCCTCGGGCTGCTGGAGGACGGGCACGAGCTCCTGGTGCTGGAGATGGGCACCGACCGCCAGGGTGAGATCGCCGAGCTGGCGGCCATCGCCCCGCCGACGGTGGCCGTGGTCACCCTGGTGGCCGCCGCCCACCTGGATGCCCTGGTGGACCTGGACGGCGTGGCCCGCGAGAAGGGCGCCCTCCCGGCGGCGCTCGGGCCGGCCGGCCTCGCCGTGCTCAACGGCGACGACCCCCGCACGGCGGCCATGGCCGGCCGCTGCGCCGCCCCCGCGGTGCTCTGCCATGCGGGGGAGGCGGCGGGCGATGGATCGGTCGGCGTCGGGCCGCCGCTCGTGGAGGGTCGTCCGGCCCTGGGCCTCGCTCCGGCTGCGCGCGACCAGGCGGCAGCGGCGGGTGCGCCCCCAGACGAGGCCTGGGCCGAGTCCCCCCGGGTGGGCTTGGACGGCACCCGCTTCGTCCTCCGCCTCGGCGGCGCGGCGACGGCGGTCACCATCCCCCGCCTGGGGGCCCATTTCGCCCGGGCGGCGGTGATGGCGGCGGTGGTGGGGCGGCGCTTCGGGCTCACCCTGCCCGAGATCGCCACGCGCCTGGCCGACCTGCCGGCGGTGCCCGGCCGCCTCAACCCCCTGCCGGGTCGCCAGGGCTCCTGGATCCTGGACGACAGCTACAACGCCAGCCCGGAGGCGGTGCTGGCGGGACTGGCGGTGCTGGGCCAGGTGGAGGCCGGCCGGCGGGTGGCCGTGCTGGGCGACATGGCCGAGCTGGGGGACCTCTCGGCCGAGAGCCATCGGCGGGTGGGGCGGGCGGCAGCGGGGGTGGTCGACCTGCTGGTGACCAAGGGGACCCTGGCCGCGGGCATCGCCGAGGCGGCGCGCGAGGCCGGCCTCCCGGCCGAGCGGGTGCTGGTCACCGGCAGGGCCCAGGACGCGGTGGACGCGGTCCTGCCGCTGCTGGGCCCGGAGACGGTGGTCCTGGTCAAGGGCTCGGCGGTGACCCGGATGGAGCAGGTGGTGGCGGGCCTCATGGCCCAGCCCTCCCTGGCGCCGCGCCTCCTGGTGCGCCAGGACGCGGCCTGGAAGCAGATCGTGGTCCTGGAACCGGACCGGCCCACCTGGGTGGAGGTGGACCTGGGAGCCCTGGCGCACAACACGCGCCGGCTGAAGGAAGCCGCGGGCGGAGCGGCCCTCATGGCGGTGCTCAAGGCCGATGCCTACGGCCACGGCGCGGTGCAGGCGGCCCGCGTGGTCCTGCGCCACGGCGCCGACCGGCTGGCGGTGGCCTGCCTGTCGGAGGGGGCGGCCCTGCGCGCGGCCGGCATCGACGCCCCCGTGCTGGTCCTGGGCTACACCCCGGCCTGGCAGGCGCGGGAGGCCCTGCGCCTGAACCTGGACGCCGCGGTCTTCGACCTGCCCACGGCCCAGGCCTTCAGCCGCGCGGCCCGGGACCTGGGCCGGACGGCCCGCCTGCATCTGAAGGTGGACACGGGCATGCACCGCCTGGGCTGCGCGCCGGAGGAGGCGGAAGACCTGCTGGCCGCCCTGGCGGACCTGCCGGGCATCCAGGTGGAGGGCATCTTCACCCACCTGGCCTGCGCCGACGATCCTGCGGCCGACGGGCGCGCGGCGACGACGGCGCAGCTGAGGGCCTGGCGGGCCCTCGTGGACCGCCTGGCCGAGCGGGGGCTGCGCCCGCCGCTGGCCCATGCGCTCAACAGCGCGGGCCTCCTGGCCTGGCCCGAGGCCCGGGGAGACCTGGTGCGTCCGGGCATCGCCCTCTACGGCCTGGCGCCCTCGGCGGCGCTGGCGGCGGCCTGCGGGCCCGCGGGCCTGGACCTGCGGCCGGTCCTGAGCTGGCGCACCCAAGTGGGGCAGCTCCATCGGCTGGCAGCGGGCGAGGCGGTGGGCTACGGCGCCACCTGGCGCGCCGCCCGGCCCTCCCTCGTCGCCACCATCCCGGTGGGCTATGCCGACGGCTTTCGCCGCGCGCCCAAGGGTTGGCGCCAGGTGCTGGTCCACGGCCGGCGGGCGCCGCTGGTGGGGCGGGTGTCGATGGACCAGTCGGCGGTGGACGTCACCGACATCGCGGGCGTGCGCCAGGGCGATACGGTGACCCTGATCGGCCGCCAGGGCGACGACGAGATCCGCGCCGACGAGGTGGCCGCCTGGCTGGGCACCATCAGCTACGAGGTGGTGGCGGGCATCCTGGCGCGGGTGCCGCGCCTGGGCCGGGATTCGGGGGAGGAGGGCGCATGAGCCGGAGCGACAGGACGGTCGACGCAGGTACGGTCGAAGCCGTGGCGGTCGAAGCAGGGACGGTCGACACCGCGTCAGGCGACCCCCCGGTCCGCCTGACGCCGGCGGCGCTCGCGAAGGTGCTGGCCCTGCGCGCTGCCGCGGGCGACGGGGCGGCCGCCCTCAGGCTGGACCTCCTGGGCCGCGGGGCGGAGGGCTTCCAGTACGCCTTCGGCCTGGTCCCGGCCGAGGACCGGGGGCCGGAGGACCTGGTCATCGCCTTGGGCGAGGGATCGCCGCCGGGGTCGGGGTTGGGTTCGGGATCGCCGCCGGACCAGGTCGAGGCCGCGCGGATCCTCCTCCTGGTGCAGGCCGCCTCCCTGCCGGACCTGGCCGGCACCGAGGTGGACCACGTGGTGCTCGGCGAGGCCGAGGGCTTCGTCATCCGCAACCCCAACCCGCTCTGGCGGGACCCCACGGCGGCGGCGGTGCAGGCGGTGATCGACCGCGACATCAACCCGGGCCTGGCCCGGCACGGCGGCGGGGTCAGCCTGCTGGCCGTGGAGGGGGACCAGGCGGCCATCCGGCTCTGGGGCGGCTGCCAGGGCTGCGCGGCGGCCCGATTGACCCTGAAGCTGGGCATCGAGCGGCAGATCCGCGCGGCGGTGCCGGCCATCTCGGCCGTGGTCGACCGCACGGACCACGCCGAGGGAGCCAACCCCTACTACCGCGAGGCGGCAGAAGGACAGGGCTCGGTGTTCGGTTGAACAAAAAGGGCGAGGAAGGCCTTGGCGGCCCTCCTCGCCCCTTGCAGATCGGGTAGCGCGCTGCTGCCCCCCGGGCCGCCTCAGCAGCCGATGCACATCGGCGGGTTGGTCGGCGTGCGCGTGGGCACGGGCGTGCGGGTGGGGGAGGCCTCGGGGGTGCTGGTGGGGATGGGGCTGCTGGTGGGCGCCACGGTCTGGGTGGCCGCGGACGTGGGCGTCTGCGTGGGCGGGCGCGGCGTGGGGGTGTCGGTGGGGCGCGGTCCGCCGATCGTGAAGGCATCGGTCGCCGTCGGCGTGGCGGTGGGGCCGGCCGTGGGCGTGTTCGACGGGGTGTGCGTGGGCGTCGCCGTCGGGCTGAGCGGGTAGAGGGCCGAGACACCGTCCTGGTCGTCGGCCTCCAGGCTGCGCATGTAGCTGGTGCCCACGGGGTAGCTGGCGCACATCGTGGCCCGGCCGGAGCCGCTGGGGCAGTTGCCGGACTGGGTGTGGTCCAGGCCGAGGGCATGGCCGAACTCGTGGGAGGCCACCGAGCGGCCGTCCATCTGCGAACCACCCGGGGCGCCGGTGCCCAGGTACCAGTTCTCGCTGCTGTCGAACTTGATGACGGCGCGGTTGATGATGCCGCCGCTGAAGTAGATGGTGGTGGTGGCCAGAACGCCGCCGCTGCCGTCGATGGATCCGACGGTGATGTCGTTGCTCGAGCTGTTGTCCGAGTTGTAGGTCCAATCCGAGTTGGTCACGTCGGTCCACTGCTGCGCACCGAAGTCGGCCACCGGGCGCCAGGAACTGCTCAGGGCGCTGGTGTCATAGGTTGTGTTGTGCTGCGCCCACACGGGGCCCCAGGCCACCCAGGCCCTGGCTTCATCGGCCCGCAGGGCGACAAAGGCGACCGCGACGGCCAAGGCGAGGAGGGTGGAGATGCGGGTTGTGCTCATCAGCCTGCTCCTTGAAGAACCGTGAGGGCTCGGGGCATCGAAAGCCGGGTTCGGCCCGGTCGGCCTGGCGGCCACCGTCCGCCTGCGCCGGCCGCGCGCTGCCGTCATCCGGCCGGATCCGACCTGCGGAGGACGGAATCCGGTCAAGATCGGAGACGGCAAGGTCGGGGGAGTTGCAAGCATACTGCCTGCGGTGGTCGGCGTCAATGCCCTGGGCGAAGCCGAGACCCGTATGACTCCGGGCGCCATGTTCCGGCCTTGAAGCATTGTTGCGCTTGTGTTAAACTGCCTCTCCAGGTTGGCCGAGGTTCATTTCGACCCCGTCCTCCTCCGCTCGTCGGACCTGCCGGCCTTCCCTCGGCCGCGCTGCCGCTGCCCCACAGACGAGCCGGTCCTGGGCCATGACCCCACCATGGCGCCCTATACGCTAAGGAGCCCTGCCGTGCAACGCCCCCGCCCGCTGATCACCATCAGCCGCCCCTTGCTGCAACGTCTGTCGGCCCTCATGGCCGTTCTCGCCTTCGTGGCCGCTTCGGTCTTCGGCCTGCGCCTGGTACGCGGCTCCGCCCTGGGCGAGCGCGTGATGGCTGCATTGTCCGGGGGCTCGGCGCGGGGCGAGGAGGGATCGCTCCGGTCTTCATCCGCCGTTCGCCAGAACACGGAGGATGCCGCGGATCCGAGCAGCGGTGAGGCCGCGGTGGGGGCCAGCAACACCCCCGCCATCCGGGTGGAGAAGGTCCTGCTGGCCGACACGGCCGTGCAGGTGGGTGACGAGGTGGCCTACCGGATCACGGTGAGCAACCCCAGCGATATCCCCCTCACCGCCATCCGCCTGAGCGACCAGTACGACAGCGCCTTCCTGCAGTACCTGTCGGCCGACCCGGCGCCGCTGACGGTGGATGAGGACTCGGGCATCCTGAGCTGGGAGGCTCTGGAGGTCGGCCTGGACGATGGCAGCCTGGACTACCGCGACAGCCTGGATATCGAGCTGCGCTTCGTGGCCCTGTCCGCCACCACGGACTCCCCCGCCCGCAACAGCGCCTCGGTGGACGCGAACGATGGGACTGTGGCCGATGGACCGGCCACGGTGGAGCTGCCGATCGCCGCGCAGGCGCCGCCCGCGCCCGCGCGCCTCTGCCTGGGCGACCTGATCTTCGTGGACCTGGCCGATGACGGCCGCTTCGACCCGAGCGCCGGCGACCTGGGCATCAGCGAGGTCGCCCTCTCGCTCTACGCCGATACCGATGGCGACGGGGCCTGGAGCGATGCCGACAGCCTCCTGCGCCAGACGCAGACGGACGGCGACGGTCGCTACGGCTTCTGCGACCTGGCCGAGGGAGACTACCTGGTGGTGGTCGAGGCCGCCAACTTCGCCCCGGGCGGCCCGCTGGGCGGCCTGCGGCCCGGCGGCAGTCGCATCACCCCGGATCCGGACGACGATGCCGACGGCGACAACAACGGCGGCACCATGACCGCGGTCGGCACCCTGGCCGTGGACACCGCGGCGGTGGCCAGCGGGGCGATCAGCCTCAGGGCCGGCACGGAGCCCGCCACGGAGATCGACGGCGGCGACACCGATCAGAACGGCACCCTAGACTTCGGCTTCGCCATGCGCGAGGGCATCGGCTCGGGCTCGCCCGACCCCCTGCCCATGAGCCCACCCGAGCTGGTGGCCCCCGAAGAACCCCTCTACCTGGGCAAGCCGGAGCAGCCTGCGCCCTGGTCACCCCATCCGGGTTACGGCAAGCCGGTGCACGGCAAGCCGGGGCACGAGGGACCGGGCGGGGGCGGCCGGCGGCCCTGATGCCGGGGCGCGGGCGGGCCTGGGCCGACCTTTTCGGTCGGGCCGCGCCCGCCTGCCGGTGGCCGCGGACCCAGGCTCACGCTCAGGAGTCGGCGCAGCTCAGGGCGATGCGGTAGTCGAGCTGCGCCGGCCCCAGCCCGCAGGTGACCGGGTCCTTCCCGGTGCAGTCCTGGTCGGGCGGCGGCTCGAAGGCGAACTCCAGGCGGCAGAGGCGCAGACCCCGCAGGTAGACGCGGCTGAAGGCGCCCGGGCGGTCCTCGCCGGCCGCCTTGTCCTCTTCCATGTAGTTCTCGCTCAAGGCGCGCATCGCCCGTGCCCCGGGGAGGCCGCTCGCGCCCTCCCCCCAGCGCAGGGCCTGGCCCGGCCCCTCCCAGCTCAGGCGGCAGCCGTCCAGCTGGTTGCCCCATTCGGGGAAGGTGACGTCGGCGGGCCGCAGCTCGAAGGCGGCGGGCTCCAGGCCCAGGGCGCTGGCCAGGGGCCCCTGTAGATCGCGGCAGAGCTCCAGGGGCCGCTCGCCCGCCGGAACCCGGGTCACGGGCCGCGGCGTGGGGTCCTCCAGGAGCGGCCCGGCGGCTGGGGCCTGCCCCGCCGCGTCGTGGCCCTCTTCGACGACCGCATCGGCGCCGGCAGCGGCTCCGTCGATCTCACGGGCAGCCTCGGAGCCGGACGGCGGCGCTGAATCGGCGGCAGGCGCCTCGGCGCGGCAGGCGACCCCGGCGAGCAGGAGGAGCGAGGACAGGGCGGCCAGAGCGACGGCCGGCCCGGAGGCCGCTCGCCCTGCCGGATGGCGGGGGCCGATGGGGCTGCGCTTGGACATCATGGCTTCCTGCGAATGGCGAAGGAGGGGGCGGCGGCGGCTACCATTGGCCGGCGACCGGGTTCGGCGTCGGGCCATCGGCCCTGGCGGCCCAGCAACCTTCCGTGAAGGATGGACGTAGAGCCCGGGTCGCCGCCGAGGGGCGGCAGGATTCTAGCCCATCGCCGGCAGGGCCGCGGCGCGGCCCACCGGCAGCCAGAGACCAAGGAGATCACAGCCATGCCAGCCAGCCACGTCATCGACTACCAGGTCCACGGCGACGACATGCAGTTCGTCGAGGTGGAGCTGGACCCGCGCGAGACGGTCATCGCCGAAGCGGGCGCGATGCTCTACATGGAAGACGACATCGTCTTCGAGACGAAGATGGGCGACGGCACGACACCCAGCCAGGGACTCCTGGGCAAGCTGGCCCAGGTGGGCAAGCGGGCCCTGACGGGCGAGTCGCTCTTCATGACCCACTTCACGAACAGCGGGGCGGCCAAGCGCAAGGTGGCCTTCTCGGCGCCCTATCCGGGCAAGATCATCGCCATCGACCTGGACCAGACGGGAGGCTCGCTGACCTGCCAGAAGGACGCCTTCCTGGCTGCGGCCATGGGCACCCAGGTCTCGGTGACCTTCAACCGCAAGCTGGGCGCGGGCCTCTTCGGCGGCGAGGGCTTCATCCTCCAGCAGCTCAAAGGCGACGGCATGGTCTTCATCCACGCCGGCGGCACCATCGTGGAGAAGCGGCTGCAGGGCGAGAGCCTGCGCCTGGACACGGGCTGCCTGGTGGCCTTCGAGCCGGGCATCAGCTATGACATCGAGCGCGCGGGCAACCTGAAGTCGATGATCTTCGGCGGCGAGGGCCTCTTCCTGGCCACCCTCAGGGGCACGGGCCGGGTCTGGGTGCAGTCCCTGCCCTTCTCGCGCCTGGCCGACCGGGTGATCCAAGCGGCCCCGGCGGTACGCAGCTCCGGCAACAGCGGCGACATGGGCTCGGTGCTGGGCGGACTGGGCAACCTGTTCGAGAACCGCTGACCTCGCCGGGCGGGCTGCGGCCCCTCCGCAGCCCGCCCGGAAGCTCCGCTGATGTCCCCCCGGCGACTGCAGCCGCGGGCCGACCGAGACGAAGTCCACTGGCGTGGACTGAGGAGCCAGCGCCTTCGACCTGCCGTCCGCCATCGCCTGATCCAGACCGATCGGAGTCAACGTCCTCACCATGCCCTCTTTCGACCTCCCCCTGGCCGAGACCCTGGTCTGGATCTTCATGCTCTTGGGCCTGGTGGGCTGCGCCATCCCGGCCATTCCGGGGCCGCCCATCATGTGGCTGGCCCTGGCGGGCTACGACCTGCACCTCTGGACGGATGGCCGGCTGACAGGGCGGGACCTGGTCATCCTGGGCCTGGCCTTATGCATCGCCCTGGTGGGCAGCACGGCGGACACCTGGCTGTCCCTGGCGGTGGCGAGACGCGCCGGGGCCTCGCGCCGGACGGTGGCCATCGCCATGGGGGTGGGGGCCCTGATGGTGCTCCTGGCCCCCTTCACGGGCGGCCTGTCCATCCCCGCGGCCATCGGCCTGCCCTTCCTGACGGTGGTCATGCTGGAACTGCGCCAGGACCAGGACCACCGCCGGTCCCTCCGCGCGGGCTGCGGCTACGCCCTGGGCTGGGGCCTGGCGGTGGCGGTGGAGACGGTGGCGGGGCTGCTGATCGTGGGGGGGTGGCTGCTGCAGGTGGGGTTGGGGTAGCTGTGGGGTGGGGGTGCTGTCAGGGGGCTGAGGGTGGAGAAGCCGGGCGCGACTCAGTGCTCGGCACTGTCAACGGGGACGATGACGCGCGGAACAAGACTCCGCAACGGCCGAAGGCTGGAATGCCGCCTGGAAGATCAGCCCACATGGCTAGAAGCAGCCAAGGCCCTCCGCCTGGATGTCCTTGACGTTGTTCTCCCCGATTCCGTTCACCTCGTCCACAAGGTCATCCCACCCTGAGAATGGACGCTTCTTCAGGATCTCGTTCGCGATCTTGTCGTCCACATGCTTGATCCGTCGCAAGTCGTCATAGCCTGCCGAGTTGAAGTTGACGCAGCCAGACCCTGGCGCAGCCGGAGGTGGTGCGGCCTGTTCCTGAGCGGGTGCCTGTCGGGAAGCTCGGTCGGGATCTTCGCAGACAACGCTGTTCCCGTTGCCATCAAGGCGACCGGGATTGGGTCGCTCAACCGTTCGATGGTACTCCCAGTACGACTGAGCTGCTGCCTGCGACGGGAACTCACTGCAATCGCGGTCTTCCAGCGGGTCGAGGCTGTAATACGCTGGCAAGGCCGTTGCTTGCACAGAAACAGCAGTCGCAGGCTCCGTTGTCGGCTCGTCAGTGGGCACCTCGGTTGCTGTTGCCTCAACGGGATCGGTTGCAGGCGCAGTCGAGGTGGCTTCCGTCTCCTCGGTGGGTGAGCTAATCGGCTCTTCCGTGGCGGCGCCCACCGTAGGCTCATCCGTGCTGCCAGTCTTGGATGCTGGCTCCGGCAGCAACCGACTACAGAGTCCGCACGACAACAGCAGGGCGATGAGCCCCGTGAGTATCTTCCCGTTCCGACTAAGGGCTGCGAAGCGCTGCTGCATGACAACCTCCTGGAATGTCGACCACGGAGTCACGGCTACCGAAGGTGGACACAACGGCAGCACTCACCTCGCGCAGTTGCCCATCGCCGCCTGTGGTCCATAATGCCCAAGTACTGCCCGGCAGAGTACCACTTTCCGGCTCCAGACGCCAGCCGGATCCCCAGGCTATCCAGACCCTGGCGCACTCATCGCTGCCTCGTACCCCAGCCAACCCTGCACGGGCGAGTCGTGTGGTGTCGGCTCTCCCCAGTGCCACCTGCCGCAAAAGGGTGGTAGCGTCCGGAGCCCCGGCCTCAGGCCCCCTCCGACTCAACGCCTCCTGGTGCAGGCGGAATGTCCGACGCTTCGAGCCTCACCACGCGCCCATCCTGCCAGATCACTGCGTACTGACCGAGCCGGCGCTTCCGCTCCAGTGCCTCGCTGACAGCGGCACGGAGAATCGCAAGCACGAAGTCGGGGTCGGGTGCCTTACCATGCTCGGTCTGATCGTGGGTGCCCTGCTCGTGTGCGACGATACGCCCGCCGCCCTCCGCCGCCGGCCCCCCGACACCCGCGTCGTCTCCGGCGCCCCGCGCGCCCTCTTGCCCCATCTGCCCCTCACTCCCCATACGGAATCCAGATGTTCTTCACCTGCGTCGCCTGGCGCAGGAAGGCCCGGCCCTCCGCCAGCGCGGGGTCCAGCCAGTCCCGCGGGCCGGGGGCACACCAGGTGCGCTTGAGGTTGCCGGCTGAGGCCGCCTCCAGGCTGGCCACCGCGGAGCGGTCGCCGAACCACCAGAGGGCGTCCACGTCCAGGTGCTCGGCCAGGACCCGGGCCAGGGCCGCCTTGGGTCCCGTCACCAGGTTGAGGACGCCGCCCGGCAGGTCCGAGGCGTCCAGGACCGTGTAGAGGTCGGTGGCCGCCAGAGGGTGGGCCTCCGAGGGCAGGGCCACCACCGTGTTGCCCGCGGCGATGGCCGGCGCCGCCAAGGAGACCAGGCCCAGGAGCGGGAAGTCCTCCGGCGCCGCCAGGCCCAGGACCCCGATCGGCTCGTTCATGGCCAGGGTGACCCCGCGGATGGGCACCTGGTGCACCGCCCCGTCGTGCTTGTCCGCCCAGGCCGCGTAGCTGAAGAGCCGGGCGACGGACGCGTCGACCTCTTGCCGACCCCTGTCCCGATCCGCCCCCGTCATCGCCGCCAGCCGCGCCGCGAACTCCTCGCGCCGCGCCTCCAGGTTCTCCGCCAGGTAGTAGAGCACCTGGGCCCGCGCATGCCCCGAAGCCCCCGCCCAGCCCCCCGCCGCCGCGTGCGCCGCTTCCACCGCGTTGCGGATGTCCTTGCGGTTGCCCTCGCCCACCAGGCCCAGGAGGCCGCCCGCCGCGTCCATCACCGCGCGCGAGTAGCCCGAGTCCGGCCGCAGCTGGCGGCCGCCGATGTAGAGCTTGGGGCTGCGATCCAGCGGCGGAAGGGCCGCTCCGTCGGCATCGGCGAGCTCCGCGGCATCGGCGAGGTCCCGAGCCGCTTCGTCCGCCGGGGCGGGCAGGGGGGCGGTGCCGGCTACCCAGCCCGCACGGGGCGAGGCGCTGGTAGCGGGATCGCGCGGGCCGCTCGGATCGACCCCATCCACCCCCATCGCGCCGCGCCCCGCCTCGCCCGGCCAGCGCAGGTAGTCCCACATCCCCTCGCGCCCGCCCTCGCGCCCGAAGCCCGATTCGCGGTAGCCGCCGAAGCCCGCCGCCGCGTCGAAGAGGTTGCTGCAGTTGACCCAGACCACCCCCGCCTTCAGCTTGGGCGCGATGTCCAGGGCCAGGCTCAGGCTCTCGGACCAGACCGAGGCCGCCAGGCCGTAGGGTGTGTTGTTCGCCAGGGCCACCGCCTCGGAAGGCGTGCGGAAGCTCATCGCCACCAACACTGGGCCGAAGATCTCCTCCTGGACCACGGTCGAGGCCGGGCCCACCTCCGTGATCAGCGAGGGCGGGAAGGCGCAGGCCGGCACCTGGGAGGCCCAGGACGGCTGCCAGAGCCGGCCGCCCTCCGCCACCCCTTGGGCCACCAGGCCCGCGATGCGCTCCCGCTGCACCGCGTCGACGATGACCCCCAGGTCCACCGCCTTGTCCAGGGGCGAGCCCTGGCGCAGGGTCTCCATGCGCGTCCTCAGCCGCGCCAGGAGGTCCTCCGCGATGCCCTCCTGCACCAGCAGGCGCGAGCCCGCGCAGCAGACCTGGCCCTGGTTGAGCCAGATGGCATCGACCACGCCCTCGACCACCGCGTCCAGGTCCGCGTCCGGGAAGACGATGAAGGGGCTCTTGCCCCCCAGCTCCAGGGTCAGCTTCTTGCCCGAGCCCGCCGTGGCCACGCGGATCAGCCGCCCCACCTCGGTAGAGCCGGTGAAGGCGATCTTGTCCACGTCCCCGTGCGCCACCAGGGCCTGGCCCGTCCGCCCGTCGCCCGTCACCAGGTTGAAGACCCCCGGCGGCAGGCCCGCCTGGCGCGTGACCTCGGCGAAGAGCAGGGCCGTCATGGGCGTGAACTCGGCCGGCTTGAGCACCACCGTGTTGCCCGCCGCCAGGGCCGGCGCCACCTTCCAGGCCACCATCAGGAGCGGGAAGTTCCAGGGGATGACCTGCCCCACCACGCCCAGGGGCGCGCAGAGGGGGAACTCGGAGCCGCGGAGCTGGGCCCAGCCCGCGTGGTGGTAGAAATGCCGCGCCGCCAGGGGGATGTCCAGGTCCCGGCTCTCGCGGATGGGCTTGCCGTTGTCCAGGCTCTCCAACACCGCGAAGAGGCGGCTGTGCTTCTGCAGCTCCCGCGCCAGGGCGTAGAGGTGCCGGGCCCGGGCGTGGTCGGAGAGGGCCGCCCAGGGTCCCCAGGCGGCGCGGGCGGCCGCCACCGCCGCATCCACATCGGCCGCCGTCCCCTGGGCCACCGTCGCCAGGACCTCGCCCGTGGCCGGGTTCTGCACCGCGAAGGCGCCGCCCTCGGCCGCGGGGCGCCAGGCGCCCTCGATCCAATGCCCGAAGCGGCCTTCGTGCGCCCGGAGCCAGTCCAGGGCCGGGGCGGCGCTCTCCGGGGCCGGACCGTAGCTCGGGGTCCGAAAGATCCGGGCGACCGAGTTGTTCGAGATGCCGTCGTCCGTGACGTTGTCGTTCGCGCTGCTGTCGTTCATGGCCATGTGCTCGGGGGATGCGCGGGGATCAGACCATCGGGTGGCGCTGATCGGCGGAGTAATGGCCGGTCACGGCATGCTCGAGCTGCCGCTCGATGTCCGAGAGCAGGCCGCTGGCCCCGAAGCGGAAGCGCTCGGGCGCCAGCCAGGCGTCGCCCAGCTCCTCCTTCATCAGGATCAGCCAGTCCAGGGCCTGCCTGGCGCGGCCGATGCCGCCGGCGGGCTTGAAGCCCACCGTGTGGCCGGTCAGGTCCCGGTAGGCGCGGATCTGCCGGGCCATGACCAGACCCACCGGCAGGGTGGCGTTGACCGCCTCCTTGCCCGTGGAGGTCTTGATGAAGTCGGCGCCGGCCATCATGGCCACCCAGCTGGCCTTGGCCACGTTGCCCAGGGTGCCCAGCTCGCCGGTGCCCAGGATGACCTTGATGTGGGCCGGCCCGCAGGCCTCGCGGAAGGCGCGCAGCTCGTCGTAAAGCGCCTGCCAGTCAGCGGTGAGCACATGGGCGCGGGTGATCACCACGTCGATCTCGGCCGCCCCCGCCGCCACCGAGGCCCGGATCTCGGCGATGCGCTCCGGCAAGGGGCCGAGGCCGGCCGGGAAGCCGGTGGAAACGGCGGCCACAGGGATGCCCGAGCCGGCCAGGGCCTCCGCGGCCAGGGCCACGAAGCGATGGTAGACACAGACCGCGGCCACCTGGATCCCGAGACGGTCGGCGCCCAGGGCGGCCAGGAGGTCCGCCCGCACCGGCCGGCGGGCCTTGGCGCAGAGTCGCTGGACCTTGCCGGGCGTGTCGTCGCCCCCCAGGGTGGTCAGGTCCATGAGGGTGACGGCCTTGAGCAGCCAGGCGGCCTGCCAGGCCTGCTTGACCGTGCGCCTGCCCGCCAGGCCGGCGCAGCGCCGCTCGGCCGCCGAGCGGTTGACCCGGAGGGCGTGGATCCAGGCCAAGTCCAAGGGCAGGCCGGGGTTGCGCACCCTCAGCCCGCCCGCCGAGGCGCGCCGAGAATGTCGCGGAAGAGGCGGTAGGCCAGGCTCTCCTCCGGGTCCACGTGGCCGTCGGCCAGGATGACGCTGCGGCATTCGGTGAGGAAGGCCTCGCGGTGCTCGGCAGGAACGGCGCCCGGGTCGACCAGGTGGTCCGTGTCGGGCGGCAGGTCCAGCCAACCTTCCACCTCGGCGCGCTCGGCCTCGCTGAGGTCCAGGCGCCGGCAGAGGTCCCGGATGTGGGCGCGCTCCTCGGGGTCCAGGTCCAGGTCGGACCAGGCGAAGGTGCAGACGACGTTGAGCAGGCCCAGGCGCTGGGCCGGGCTGAGCTTCTGGGCGGAGGCCGGCTCGGACATGGAACCACCTTTGCGATGGGGGTGTCGGCAGCAATGCGCGACGGGAGTTCGGCAGCAGGAACCGGTAGCGGCTAGGCCAGACGATCCTCGAAGACCGCCTTCACCTTGAGCTTGAGATCGGGAAGAACCTCCGAGGCCGCCGTCTCGTCCGGTCGGTAGAGGCCCAGGGGGGCATAGGCCCGGCCGCGCAGGACGTAGACCTCCAGGCTCAACTCGTCCGGGTCCACCAGCCAGTACTCGCGGACGCCGGAGGCGGCGTAGAGGTCGAACTTCAGACCTCGGTCGCGGGCCGCCGTGGCGGGGCTCAGGATCTCGACCACCAGGTCCGGCGGACCCTCGATGCGCTCGCGCCCCACGATGGCCAGGCGCTCGCGGGCCACGAAGACGAGGTCCGGCTGGACGGGGGTGGCGCGGTCGCCGAGCTGGACATCGACCGGGGCCGCGACGACGAGGCCCAGCCGGTGCCGCCGGACATGGGAGCGCAGGGCCGCTAGCAGGGCGGCCGAGATCATCTGGTGTCCCATCAGTGGCGCAGGCGACATGAGCAAGCCTCCATCGATCACTTCATAGCGAAAACCATTGTCCGGCAACCGGGCATAGTCCTCGTAGGTCCAAGCGCCGGCGGGCGGCGGCGTCCAGGCGGGGGCGGGCCGCGGCGCTGCGACCAGGGCCTCTCTGGCCGGAGCCGGTCGGGCCGCGCTACGGGTGATGGTGGTCATCCTTGCTCTCCCCATGGGCTTGCGCGTCGATGATCGTCGGGGCATGGGATCGACGGGGCAAGGGTAGAACAGGGCGGAGGGCGGGGCAAGCAGCCCTACGCGCCCCAGATCTCCATCAACTCGGCGAGGATCATTGCCGTGGCGCCCCAGACGCGGTGCTCGCCCACCTGGAAGTAGGGCACCCAGCGTCGCTCGCCGCGCAGGTCCCACCACTCGGCCCGGAGGTGGGCGGGATCAGCGAAGAGCGCCAGGGGCGCCTCGATGACCTCGGCCACCTCGGCGTCCTGGATGGCCCAGGCGGGCCGCTCCGGCAGGTGCCCCAGCACGGGATGGACCAGGAAGTCTGAGGGGGGGATCCACAGCGGGCTGAGGCGACCGATGATCCGCACGGACGACGGCTCCACGGCCAGTTCCTCCCAGGCCTCGCGCAGGGCGGCGGCCTCGGCGCTCTCGCCGGCCTCCATCCGCCCCCCGGGGAAGGAGATCTGGCCGGCGTGGTCGCGCAGCTCCGCCTGCCGCCTGGTGAGCAGCAGCCGCGGCTGCCCGGCCTCGTCGGGGTAGAGGGCGACCAGCACGGCGGCGACGCGCAACTCCTCCCTCCGGAGAACCGCCTCCAGAGGCAGGAGCGGCCGGTCGGAGATCGACAGGCGGCGATGGGCCTCCTCGCCGGGCAGGGGCTGGGCCAGGCGGCGCTCGAGGGCGGCGAAGCGGGGGGGGAGGGTCATGGGGGGCATGCTGGCGGCCTTCCGCACCTATAGGCCAAGGCCTCCAGGCGCTTGCTATCACCGCACACTGCGCCTGGAACTGAGCGGGTTCTGGGCCTGGTGTTCAACGTTGGATCTCAATCCGAGGCGGATATCGGCCGACACCCTGCAGAACCTCGCGCAACGCGACGCGATAGCCCAGGTTGAGGGCCAACACCCTGACCGTCGCTCTCCCGATCGGGGTTCGGCCCCTGATCTTCGCGCCATCGAGCGAAAAGTGATCATGCCAGGTGTCGCTGAGCGGATGGAAGAGCCGAACCACGTCACCGGTAACCGGATCGATCCCCGCGATGTTGGCCCCCTTGTGGTTGTTGCAGGCAAAACAGGCCAGGGCGAGGTTGTCTTCACCATCTCGCCCGCCATGCTTGCGGGCGATGACGTGGTCAATCTGAAACGGCAGCAGATCCGCGTCTCTGGGCATGAGGCAGTACTGACATGTTGGCCGTTGCCGAACCTGGCGAGCGAGCTTCCGACCGATCAAGGCTAGGCTGCCAGGTCACTCTGCTGCAATGCGGTGAGCGCTCGTACATGGAGCAGCGACAAGAGGTGTCCGATACGCTCGTAGGCACTCAACTCGACTGCCTCGTCAGCCGTAAGAGCGTCGTCACGGGCTTGAGCAGCCAGGACGTTCATGCGCCGGAGGTCTGAGGCGCCGAACTGCAGGGCCAAGATGGCCTGCGCCGCTTCCCGCGACATTCCAGACGGGGCAGTCGACAGAACCCGATCCAGGATCGCGAATTCGGGTGCCAACTCATGCGTGACCACGAGGAGGATTATAGCAGCGGGCGGAGTGGACCAATGATCGACCAGATCGCGGCGGCCGGCAAGGCCCTAAGCCGAGCCGTGGAACGATGCCCGGTATCCTGGCGGGAAAACAAACCGCCTACGCGCCACTCCACCCTGTGCCGCGTTCGACAAGACCGCTTGGCCGCTCGGAGATCGACAGCCGGCGGTGGGCGGCCTCCCCCGGCAGCGGGCGGGCCAGGCGGCACTCGAGGGCGGCGAGGGAGGGGGCGAGGGTCATGGGGCCTTTGCCGCCGGGGGCGAGTAACGGAAGTGGGCCAGAATGGGCCAGCGCAGCAAGGCGTCGTCCACGGAGGGTCGGCCGCCGACGTGATGGGCGATCAGGCGTCGTCCAGCAGTCCCCCCTTGCGTGCTGACGATACCGATGTGGGTGCTTCCGCGGCCCAGGTCCCACACGACCAGGTCGCCGGGTTGGTAGTCAGCCGCGCCGGTGGTCAGGGGCAGGTCCGCCCCCAGCCGACGAAAGAACACCATCAGGTTGGGAACCCGGCGGTGATCGATACTGGCATCCGGCGCCGCCAGCCCCCAGATTCGAGGGTAGGCTTCAAACGCCGCGACCATGTCCTCGTGCACGGCCCGCTGCAGGTCCCAGCCCAAGGAGCGGTAGCTGCGAACGACTAGATCGGTGCAGACGCCGGTGTCCGGCGGGACGTCGCCACCGGGAAAGGTCAGCAGGACATAGGCGGGTTCGTAGCGCAGGGGCTTGGCAGCTTCGCGCTCGGCAGCGATCGCCAATCGGGTCAGCGGCATGTCGGGTGGCGCCGTGGCGATCGCCGTGGAGGTAACCATCGGATGGGGTGCTGATCGCCAGCGGTAGAGGAACCACAGTTCGGGCCCGCGGCGAGCTATGAAGATGGCCGCCAGGACAAAGGGCGCGGCCAGGACCAACATGCCGACGACGATGGACGCGCGACGCAGCTTGCCGAGGATGCCTGTCGGGGATGCCATGCCTGCCAGTATAGCCCTGGCCCTAGGACTGAAGTGACCCGGTTCGGCCGTCGTTGCTTCCCTCTTGCCCTCGGTGGTAGAGTCCGGCCCCATCGGTACCTGGCATCCGTCGTATCCAGCCGAGCCTCCGGAGGTTCCCGAACCATGTCGCGACGATTCCCGATCCAGGCTAGCGCCCCGTCGATCCTGTGCACCTTGGCTCTGCTCCTGGCCAGCTCGCGACACAGTACCAGCGCCCAGGCCCCCGGCAGCACCATCGCCCCGGACTTCGCGGCCCTCAGCGCCGGGGTGGACGCGATGAGCTGCGGCGGGACGCCCGGCACGGTGGCCATCTTCGGCACCGGGAGCTTTCCCTTGGTGATGGACGAGGACGGCCGGCGGGCCATCGTGGCCGCGGGGCGGAGTTCGGTGGGCGGCCGGGCGGTGGCGGCGGCGCACACCAGCTGGGAGGCCATGGACGGCGGCAAGGGCCGCTTCTGGCAGAACGTGGCCGCCTGGGCGGGGCGCAAGGCGCGGCCAGTGGTCGCCTTCTCCCCGGGCCATCCCGCCAGAGACGAGTTCCAGCGCCTGGGCTTCTCGGTCAAGGACTTCAACCCCAACACGGCCGACAGCGACGTCCTGAAGGGCACGGACCTGCTCTTCCTCAACCTGCATCGCGGCTTCAGCGAGGGGGGCAGGCAGGCGGTGCACCTCTTCGTGCAGCAGGGGGGAGGCCTGGTCCTCAGCGCCACCCCCTGGGCCCTCTCGGCCGACGGCCGCCGCCTGGGCCAGGACTGGCTGGACCCCTACGGCCTGGTCTTCGGCCAGGACTACGCCACCTGCGGCAGCCTGCGCCTCCGGCCCGAGGCGCCGTCCGTCTACCACGCGGCCCTCCTGGCCGTGGAGGCCCTGATCGAGGACCAGGCCGGGCGGCGGCGCCTCAGCCTGGAGGACAAGCGCACCTGCGCCGAGGCCATCCTGCAGGTCCTGGCGATCCGCGCCGACCTCAGCGGCCTCAACGAGCGCCTGGCCGTCCTGTCCACGGCCTACGGCCCCATCCGCGTGGGACCGTCCGAGCCCCTGGACCGGGCCGCCAGGCCGGTGGAGGCCATGCTGGCACGCTACCAGTTCAACCAGTGGCAGGCCGCCCCGCCCGGCGAGCGCCCCGCCCACCCCTCGGCCGCCGACTGGCCCGGCCTGCCCGCCGCCGGCCCGGTGGTGGAGGGCCTGGTGCAGGTACAGGCCGACGCACCGGAAGACCGGCTGATGAACCACGGCGGGGCGGGCAAGCGGGTCAACACCGGCCTCTATGCCCTGCCCGGCAAGCCGGTGACCGTCGGCATCCCCGAGGGCGCGGCCGGCCGGGGGCTGGCGGTGGAGATCGGCATCCACGTGGACGAGAACTGGCACCACGAGGTCTGGCAACGCTTCCCGGACGTCATGCGTCGCGATCGGCTGGACAAGGCGCGGACCGTCACCGCCAACCCCTTCGGGGGCCTGATCAGCATCATCGTCCCGCCCGGCGCCGCCCTGGGCGAGGTCCCGGTGGAGATCGACGGGGCGGTGGAGGCGCCGCACTTCGTCCTGGGCAAGGACGATGCGGCCGACTGGGCGCGCCTGAAGCAGCTGCCCGGCGCCTGGGGCTACATCGAGAGCCCGCTGATGAGCGTCTACGTCTCGCGGCGAGTGCTGCAAGGGCTGGGGGATGCCCAGGCGGTGGCCGAGCACTGGCAGCGGGTCATCGAGACGGCCGACCGCTACATGGGCTACGAGGCGGGCCGCAAGCGCGGCGAGGCGGCGATCACCGACGTCCAGATCTCGGTGGGCTACGGCCATGCGGGCTACCCCTTCATGATGGCCTACGGCGACAGCCCCGTCTTGGTGGACGAGGTGCTGCGCCAGGGCGACTGGGGCTACTACCACGAACTGGGCCACAGCTACCAGGACGATTTCGACGGGGGCTACACCATCGCCACCCATGCCGAGGTGGACGTCAACCTGGTGCCGGGCATCCTGATGAACCTGGTCCACCAGCGCTTCCCCAACGACAACGACATCCACGGCACGCTGGACGCGGACAGCCGCCTGGCGGCCCGCCAGGCCTTCGATGCCCTGCCGGCGGCCGAGCAGACCTGGGACAAGGCCTGCGGCTCGGCCATGGCCTACGACTTCTACTTCAACCTGGCCGAGGCCTTCGGCTGGGACCTCTACAGGCGGGCCCTGGGCCGCATCTTCCAGAGCATCGACCGGCCCGGCTCCGACCCCGATCTGGCGGCCCTGGACAGCGCGGACCCCAACTTCAAACGCAACCGCTTCTTCCTTGTCTTCAGCCTGGAGAGCGGCCAGGACCTGGGACCCTACTTCGCTCGCTACGGCCTTGGCAGGGGCGAGTTCGGGATCACGGCGTCGGTGCTGGCCAAGGTCAAGGACCGGCCGCAGTGGACCGGCAGCCGGCCCGTGACCGGCCTCAGCGATCCGGGAACGCTGACCGTTCGCGAGGACGCGGACCCCGCCCGGCCCCTCACCACCTTCAGCGCCCAGGACCCCGATCCGGGCACGATCTTCCTCTATGAGATCACGGCCGGCAACGAGGACGGCGCCTTCAGCCTGGACCGGGTGACCGGCCAGCTGCGGGCGGTGGACCTGGACTTCGAGCGGCGCGAGGGCTACGAGCTGACGGTGACGGTGCACGACAACGCGGTGCCCTGGACCGAGCGATCGGTCAGCTTCAGGGTGGAGGTGGGGAACGTCGCGGAGCCGAAGACCGTGGAGAGCCGGCTCTACACGGCCTCCCGCGACCTGGCGCCGAACAGCGATCTGGGGGCGGTGGTCTGGCAGCGCGACCCGCTCGACGATGTCGTCGGCGAGCCCTATGTGGCCGGGACGGACGCGCTGAGCCGGGCCTTCAGCATCGCCGGTGGCCGCCTGCGGCTGACGGATCCCGACCGCCTCCCCGCGCGCGGCCTCCACCCGCTGCCCGTCGCCTGGACCGACCCGCAGGGCCGCCCCGGCGTCCTCTGGGTCCTGATCGGCGACCAGCCTGGGGTCGCGGAACAGCGCTGGGACGGCCAGGAGGCCGCCGGCGCGCCGGCCTACCAGGGCCGCCTGCCCGCCTTCAAGGCCGGTTCGGTGGGCAACGACTACACGCGGCGCCTCGCCGCCTGGCTGGTGGTCCCCCAAGACGGCGCCTACCGCTTCTGGATCGCCTCGGACGACGACTCGGTGCTGCGGGCGGGCGAGGGACCCGCGACGGCCTCGCCCATCGCCGCCGTCTCGGGCTGGACGGCAGCGGAGGCCTGGGACCAGCAGAAGGACCAGGCCTCCTCCCCGCAGCGACTCCGCGCCGGCCAGCTGGTTTACCTGGAGGCCGAACAGCACGAGGGCGGCGGCGGCGATCATGTGGCGGTGGCCTGGGCGGCGGCGGACCGGCCGCGCGCGGTCATCGACGGGGCCTTCCTGGTCCCCGCCGACCCCGCCCTGGCGCCGCCGGCCACCCTGCCCACCCCCGGCCCCACGGCCACCGCCGGGCCGCGAACCCCGCCGGCGCCCACCCCCGTCCCGCCGACCGAACCGGCTTCGAGCGCCACGCCGACGACGCCGACAGCGCCGGGGACGCCGGCCCGGCCCATCGACCACCGGCTCTGGCTGCCGCGGCTGGAGCGCTGAGCCGAACGCCGGCACCTTCCGCTTGCTCAGCGCTTGCCTCGCGGTCGTGAGGCAAGCGGTAGCGCGCAAGATCGCCGCAAGCCCCGCAACCGGCGGTCCCGTCCCGCCGTAGGCCGCACCGTTGCCGCAACGCCGTTCGTCCACCGCCCCCATTCCACCTCCATCCACTGCCGGTCCACCCAGAAGGAGCTTCCTCATGCAGCGCATCACCCAGGTCGGCGTCCTCTCAGCAGCCAAGGTCTATGGCATCATCGCCGGCACCTTCGGTCTCCTCCTCGGCGTCTTCGTCTCCCTGTTCTCCCTGCTCGGGGCCGGCATGGCGATGATGGGCGGGGGGGATCGCGGCGGCGGCCTGATGGGCCTGCTCTTCGGGGCCGGCGCCATCGTCATCATGCCCCTCTTCTACGGCGTGATCGGCTTCGTGGCCGGGGCCTTGCAGGCCTTCGTCTTCAACTACGCCGCACGCTTCACCGGCGGCATCGAGGTGCGGATCGAGCCCATGGATCCATTGGCCTGAAGGCCGATCCCCCCTGTGCCTGTCCAACTTCGCAGCCCTCGGGCGTTATCCATACAGGGCCGTCACCCACGGAGCCCGGTCAGCCTTCGCCAAGGAAGCCGGGCTCCGTCGACGTCTCGCCGCCTACGTGGATACGATGCCGACGACCTCCTCGCCACAGGGTTTGGACTGCTTTCTACCAGCGCTGTCTTAAGACGGGTGGACGGCGCGCTGCCCGTCCTCTGAATTGTTGACCCGGCCCCCTCCCCTGGCCGATACTCGGCCCCGCATCGGCAGGACCGGCATTCGGCCGGCGGGCCGGGCGGGGGCGATCCGTGATGGCGCAGTCCTGGCTGTACCGCTTTGGGGGGGGGATGGCCGACGGGAGCGGTGCCGACAAGGCGCTCCTGGGCGGCAAGGGGGCCGGTCTGGCCGAGATGGCCCGCCTGGGCCTGCCGGTGCCGCCGGGCTTCACCCTGGCCACTTCGCTCTGCGGCCACGTGCAGAAGAGCGGCGGGCAGTACCCGCCGGAGCTGGCGGAGGAGCTGCGGGAGGGCCTGGCCTGGGTGGAAGGGCAGGCGGGCAAGCGCTTCGGCGATGCGGCGGACCCGCTGCTGGTCTCCGTGCGTTCCGGCGCCCGGGCCTCGATGCCGGGGATGATGGACACCATCCTCAACCTGGGCCTGAACGGCGCCACGGTCGAGGCCCTGGCGCGGGCCTCGGGCAACCGCCGCTTCGCTTATGACGCCTACCGCCGCTTCATCGCCATGTACGGCGACGTAGTGCTGGAGGTGAGGGCCGCCTCCAAGACGGAGGCCGACCCCTTCGAGCAGTTGCTGGAAGCGGCCAAGGAGCGCCGGGGCGTCCACCTGGACACGGAGCTGGACGCCGATGACCTGGAGGCCCTCTGCACGGCCTACCTGGAGCTGGTGCGGGTCCGCAGCGGCGCCGACTTCCCGCAGGACCCCTGGGAGCAGCTCTGGGGGGCCATCGGGGCGGTGCTCAGGAGCTGGGACAACCCCCGGGCCGTGGAGTACCGGCGGATGTACCACATCCCGGCCGACTGGGGCACCGCTGTCAACGTGCAGGCCATGGTCTTCGGCAACCTGGGAGCGGACTGCGCCACCGGCGTGGCCTTCACCCGGAACCCGGCCTCTGGCGCGCGGCGCATCTTCGGCGAGTTCCTGGTGAACGCCCAGGGCGAGGACGTGGTGGCCGGCACGCGCACGCCGCAGCCCATCAGCCGCGAGGCCGACCGGCCGGGGGCCTCGCTGGAGGAGGCGATGCCGGACACCTACCGCCAGTTCACGGAGGTGGCCGAGCGCCTGGAGCGGCATTTCCGCGACATGCAGGACCTGGAGTTCACGGTGGAGCGCGGCAAGCTGTGGATGCTGCAGACCCGCGCCGGCAAGCGCACCGGCCTGGCGGCCATCCGCATCGCCACCGACCTGGTGGACGAGGGCCTGATCGACGAGAAGGCGGCCCTCACGCGCATCGAGGCCGAGGCGATGGAGCACCTCCTGGCCCCGGTCTTCGACCCCGCGGAGCTGCGCCAGGCCGAGCTGGCGGGCCGCCTCTTGGCCACGGGCCTGCCGGCCGGGCCGGGGGCGGCCTCGGGGCGGGTGGTGTTCCATGCCGATGACGCCAAGGCCTGGGCCGCCCGCGGCGAGGCGGTGATCCTGGTGCGCCAGGAGACCTCGCCGGAGGACGTGGGCGGCATGGAGGCGGCCAGGGGCATCCTGACCAGCCGTGGCGGCATGACCAGCCACGCGGCCCTGGTGGCGCGGCAGCGGGGCAAGCCCTGCGTGGTGGGCTGCGCGATGCTGGCCATCGACTATGAGGCCGGGCGGCTGACGGCGGCCGGGCAGCCGGTGGCGGAAGGCGACTGGATCAGCCTGGACGGGGCCACCGGCCGGGTCTTCCTGGGCGAGATGGCGCCCCGCCCTTCGGAGGTGGTGGAGGCCCTGCTGGGCGGCGGAGCGGCGGAGCCGGGCGGCATCGCGGAGCGCTACCGCCGGGTCCTGGCCTGGGCCGACGCGCACCGGCGCCTGGGGGTGCGGGCCAACGCCGACACGCCGGAGCAGAGCCGGGAGGCCATCGCCCTGGGGGCCGAGGGCATCGGCCTCACGCGCACGGAGCACATGTTCTTCGAGGAGGACCGCATCCAGGCCATGCGCCGCATGATCGTGGCGGCCGACAAGGAGGGGCGGCGGGCGGCCCTGGCCGAGCTCCTGGGCATGCAGCGCGGCGACTTCGCGGGCATCTTCCGGGCCATGGCCGGGCGGCCGGTCACCATCCGCACCCTGGACCCGCCCTTGCACGAGTTCCTGCCGCATGACCCCGAGGCGATCGCCGCCCTGGCCCCGGCCCTGGGGGTCGGCGCCGAGGCCCTGGCAGAACGCATCGCCGCCCTGGGCGAGGCCAACCCCATGCTGGGGCTGCGCGGCTGCCGCCTGGGCATCCTCTACCCGGAGATCACGGCCATGCAGGCCCGGGCCATCCTGGAGGCGGCCTGCACGGTGGCGGCGGAGGGGGTGGCGGTGCAGCCGGAGATCATGATCCCCTTGGTGGGCCATCCGGAGGAGCTGCGCCTGCAGCGCGCGGTGGTGGACGCCGAGGCGGAGGCGGTCTTCGGCGAGCAGGGCCGGCGGGTGCCCTACCTGGTGGGCACGATGATCGAGCTGCCGCGGGCGGCGCTCTGCGCGGCGGCCATCGCCCGCCACGCGGACTTCTTCAGCTTCGGCACCAACGACCTGACCCAGACGACGCTCGGCCTCTCCCGCGACGACGCGGGCGCCTTCCTGCAGCCCTACATCGACCAGGGCATCCTCGGCCACGACCCCTTCCAGACCCTGGACCAGGACGGCGTGGGCCAGCTCCTGGACTACGGCACCAGCCGCGGCCGCCAGACCCGCCCGGACCTGAAGGTGGGCATCTGCGGCGAGCACGGCGGCGACCCGGCGTCCATCGTCTTCGCCCACGGCGTGGGCCTGGACTACGTGAGCTGCTCCCCCCGCCGCCTGCCGGTGGCCCGGGTGGCGGCGGCGCAGGCGGCCTTGGGGGCGGGCGGGGCGGAGTGAGGGCGGGGGTCGTCGGCATACTCCTCGTCGATGCGGCGCATGCAGCGCTCGATGATCCCCACCTTGGCCAGCAGCACATCGCTCATGCGCCCGCCTCCACCGGCCGCGCCGTGTACGCCTCCACCACCCGCCGGCGGGTCTCGCAGAACTCCGCGTACTGGGCGTAGGTCAGCATCTCGAACCAGTCGAGGGTCAGCGGATTGGCCACGAAGACGCGGATGCCGCCCTGGACCACCTCCTTGCAATGCACGACGCTGACCTCAAGGTCCAGTGTGGAGAGGTCGATGTCCCAGCGCCCCTCACGGGCACTTGCTCAGCCCCCCTCGCCCCAGCACCGGCAGGTAGGCCGCGAAGGGCAGCGGCGGATGGGGCGTGGGCGGCGGGGTGGCCGTGGGGGCCTGGGGAAGGTCGGGGGCCACCTGGTAGAGGAGGATGCCCGCCGTCTCCGCGGCCACGATGGCCAGGCCGCCGCTCAGCGAGATGTCGCGGCCCTCGTCGGCCAGGGTCTGCACCGCCACCGCCCGCGGCGCCTGGGGGCTCGAGAGGTCCAGGTCCACCAGCTCGCCCCCGCCGCTGTTGTCACTGCGTGCCAGGAGGGCGCGCTCCAGGCCCTCCTGCAAGGCGAAATCCCCCGTGCGTCCGCTGAGGGGCAGGCGGGCCACCTCCACCGGCTTGTCCGGCGCCGTCACCTCGAAGATCTGGAAGCCCCCCGGCACGTTCAGCCCCCCCGGCCCCGCCGCGTAAACCCGGGTGCCCCTGACCGCGATGCCCTCGCGGAAGCCCAGGGAGCCCACCACGCCGAAGGCCACGGGATCGTCCAGCTTGAAGAAGTCGTAGACCTGGAGGGAGGGCCGGCCCGTGTTGACCCCCGTGGCCGGGCCCAGGACGTAGGCCCGCTGGCCCGCCACCGCGATGTCCGTCGCCCCGCCGCTGGAGCGGATGCGCGCCACCTCGCGGATGCCCGCCGGCTGGGCGATGTCGAAGACCCGCACCCATTCGTCGTTGGCCATGTAGAGCAGGTCCCCCTCGGCCGCCAGGCGCCAGACCGGGGCCTTGCGCCCGCCCACCGGGTCGTTCGGCATCTTGAGGGAGGCCAGCTCAGGGTAGGGGCCGCGGGCCGGCTGGCGCAGGTCGTAGACCTTGAGCGTCTCGCCCGGCACCCCCAGGTAGAGGATGCCCTGGCGCAGGAGAATGCCGCTCTTGTCCACCGTCTGCTCGATGCGTCCCAGGTAGCGCGGCCATGCCGGCACCGAGATGTCCAGGACCTCCAAGTGGCCTGCCGGACCGCCGAGGTTGGTGCCTTCCTCCACCACCGCGATGTGGCCTTCCGTGACCACCCGCCGGGCGTTGGAGAGCGTGGGCAGCACCGTCCGCGCCGCGCTGCGCCCCAGGTCGGCCACCTGGAAGCCGAAGCTGCCCGAGGCCATCCAGGCCCAGGGGCCGTCCACCGCCACCCGCCAGACCGTGTCCACCGTGGGGATCTGGGCCAGGATGCGCGGCCGGCCCAGCTCCGAGACGTCGATCACCGTGAGCTGGCGCAGGCCCTGGTGGTAGAGGCGCCTGCCCACCAGGCTCATGAAGACCGCCTGGTCGCCGATGGGCAGGGAGCCCACCAGGACGGGGCGGCGGACGTTTGTGTGGTCGTGGATATGCAGGGTGGACGAGCGCTCCGTCCCGCCCACGCTCACCGAGGCCGAGGCGAAGACGATGGGCCCCTCCGAGATCACCGCGTCCGCCCAGTCCTCCAGCAGGCGCTTGCCGCGCGGGTTGGCCGGGTCCGACACGTCCACCGCCACCAGGTTGCGGTTGACCGTGTAGGCATGTCCGTTGCTGACCGAGACATCGGTGACGATCTCCGCCACGTGGCCCACGCGGCGCGCGCCCCCCTCGGCCTCCAGGTCCACGATGTGCAAGCCGGCGGCCCCGGCCACCACGTAGAGCAGCCGGCCCTGGCGCAGCACCTTGGCGCTGACGCCCGGCAGCTCGATCCGCCGCAAGGTCCGCGGCCGGGCCGGGTCCGTCATGTCCATCTCCAGCACCCCCGCCTGGCTGACCGCTACCCAGGCATGCGTGCCGTCGATCAGGATGTCCTGCACCAGGCCCGGCAGCACCTCCGTGCGCCCCACCTCCTCCAGGTAGAGGGGGTCGCAGCCGGTCATCACCAGCATCCGCGGCCCCATCCCCACCAGCACCAGGCCCCGGCTGGAGGCCACGGCCATCACCGCCCCGCCGTACTGGCCCAGGAGGTCCAGGCGTCCCACCTGGGCGGCGGCGGGCTGGGGGCGGGGGCCGGTCAGGAGGAGGGCGAAGGCCAGGAGGAAGGGGAGGGGCAGGAAGGGCAGCGGGCAGCGCCGGAGGACCCTGCCGGGCAGCGCCCAGCGGGCTCGGGACCCGGGCCGCGACGATGCGGCGGCGGGGCGGGCTGATCGCGGGACAGCGGTGGCCTGGGGCAGCATCACGGGCCTCCTGGGTGGGCCGGCGGGGGCAGGGCGCGGAGTATAGCGGGGGACGGAGGGGGGTCAAGGGACCGCACTGCCCCTATTCCCTTGCCCTTTGATCGCGATCCGGCCGCGGGCGCTTGGTCCTCCAGCGTGCGGGGTTGTCCGCGATGTACTGACGAATTCGGCCAAGGCCGACCTCGTCACGGACGATGTGCTCGTAGTAGTTGCGCTGCCAAACCAGTGGCCCGGACCCGCCGCGGCAGGCGTGAATGCGCCGGCTGGCGGCCGCCTTGAAACCGGCTACCAATGCGCCGATCGACCGCGAACGCGGTCCCGCCGCAGTGGCGATTGCCAGATCTGCTGGAAGCAGGCTCGTCGGAGTTGGCCTGTCGATCACCACGATTCCATGAATGTGATTGGGCATGACGACAAAGGCGTCCATCGTCACCTCGCTGCGTACCTGGGCCGACCGCAGCCACTCTTCGGCGACGATTCGCCCAGCTACGTTCAAGCGCATCACGCCGCCGACCACCTCGCCGAACAGGCACCGCTTGCCATGGGTGACCATGGTGACAAAGTAAGCACCCGCAGAAGCGTAGTCATGGCCCTTCAGGCGAATGGAACGGCGATGGTGAAGTCGGGGGTCGTATTGCATGACCGGCCTCTGGACGGAGGGGGCGAAGTGGCGGGGCGGGGGCGGGGGAGGGGGCGGGCAGTAGCGGCGAGGCGATGGGGCGGGGCGGGGTCGCCCTCCCCCGGCCAAGCAAGCACCCCGGGCCCACAAGCACCCCGGGCCCACGAATGGACCAGGTGCATCGAGCGAGCACAGCGGAGCGCTGGCGGGCAGCAGGGGCGGGGCGGAGGCGGGCAGTAGCGGCGGGGCGATGGGGTGGGGCGGAGGCGGGGCGACCGCCGGTCGCCCGTACGGGGAGGCAGCCCCGCCGCCCCGAGAAGCCCCGCCCAAGCCATCCGCCACCGCCCCCCGTAATCATCGGCGCGCCGTAGGGGCGACCCGCGGTCGCCCTCCCCCGGCCAAGCAAGCACCCCGGGCCCACAAGCACCCCGGGCCCACGAATGGACCAGGTGCATCGAGCGAGCACAGCGGAGCGCTGGCGGGCAGCAGGGGC
>WBZV01000236.1_pt1 | contig 37166 bp, 29 predicted proteins | sample 5204221 | NCBI WGS metagenome assembly WBZV01 (sample SAMN12344360, study PRJNA552823) | activated sludge metagenome | biome: Activated sludge suspended growth; feature: Nitrification reactor; material: Wastewater; isolation source: activated sludge from nitrification reactor of wastewater...
ACCATGCCGCGGTCGGCGGCCTTGCACATGTCGTAGATGGTGAGCAGGCCGACCTGCACCGCGGTCAGCGCTTCCATCTCGACGCCGGTGCGGCCGAGCGTCTCCACTTGCGCGGTGCAGCGCACGCTGCTCGTGGCCTCGTCGAGCTCGAACTCGACCGCGACGCGCGTGATCGGCAGCGGGTGGCACAGCGGAATCAGATCGGCGGTGCGCTTGGCCGCCTGGATGGCGGCGATGCGCGCCACGCCGATCACGTCGCCCTTCTTGGCCGTGCCGGCGCGGATCAGCGCGAGCGTCGCGCCCTGCATGCGGATCGTGCCGGTGGCGCGCGCGATGCGGTGCGTCTCGCCCTTGGCCGACACGTCGACCATGTGCGCCTGGCCTTGCGCGTCGAAGTGGGTCAGCGGGGATGACATGAGAGGAAACACTCGGGAAACGTTTCGCGGGCATCATAGCGAGGCATCGCGCCGCGCCTCGCGTGCCGCCCTCATTCCCGTGACGACCACGTTCCCCCGCTCCCGCCGCTGGCTCGCCGCCGTCTGCGCCGCCAGCCTGCTGGCCAGCAGCGCACCGCTGCGTGCGCAGAACAACCTGCCTGCCCTCGGCGACGCCGCCACCGAGGATTTCGGCGTGGCCACCGAGCGCCACGTCGGCGAGCAGATCATGCGCGAGATCCGCCGCGATCCGGAGTATCTCGACGACCCGCTGCTGCTCGAATACGTGCAGGCGATCTGGACGCCGCTGGTCGGCGAGTCGCGCCGCGAAGGCCACATCACGCCCGACATCGATTCTCGCTTCGCCTGGGAGGCCTTCCTGGTGCGCGACCGCAGCGTCAACGCCTTCGCGCTGCCGGGTGGTTATGTCGGCGTGCACCTCGGCCTGATCGCCATCACCGCTTCGCGCGACGAACTGGCCTCGGTGCTGGCACACGAGTTGAGCCACGTGACGCAGCGCCACATCGCGCGCGGCATCGCCAACAGCAAGCGCCAGTCGATCATCGGCTTGGCGGCGCTGCTGATCGGCATCATTGCGGCGAGCCGCTCCAACAGCGCGAGCGCGGCCAACGCCGCCATCGCCGGCAGCCAGGCCGGCATGATCCAGGGCCAGCTCAACTTCTCGCGCGACATGGAGCGCGAGGCCGACCGCATCGGCTTCCAGCTGCTCGCCGGCGCCGGCTTCGCGCCCTCCGGCATGGCGGCGATGTTCGAGAAGCTCGACCAGGCCGCGCGCCTGAACGACAGCGGCAGCTACCCCTACCTGCGCAGCCACCCGCTGACGGTGGAGCGCATCGGCGAGGCGCGGGCGCGCCTGGGCACGCTGCCGGCCAGGCCGGCGCCCGGGCCGAACGGCGCCAGCTACGAACATGCGCTGGCGCAGGGCCGCGCCCGCGTGCTGATGGACACGCGCGTCGACGCGCTGCGGCGCTGGCAGGCGCTCGACCTCGCACGCACCGACCTCACCGCGCCGCAGAAGCTCGCCGATGCCTACTGCGTCGCGCTCGCCTCGGTGCTGCTGCGCGAGACCGAGCGCGCCGATGCGGCGCTCTCGCGTCTGCGCTCGCTGATGGCCGACAGCGGCCGCCCCGAGGCGCGCGCCGCGCGCTGGGTGGCGATGCTGCAGGCACAGGCGCTGCTCGCGCGTGGCGATGCCGAGGGTGCGGCCACTGCGCTCAAGCCGCTCGCCGCCGACACCAGCCGCCCGGTGCAGCTGATGCACGCCGACGTCGCGCTCGGCGGCGCCGGCGGCGAGGCGGCGCTGCGCCACAGCGCCGAGGAGTTGCAGACGCGTGTCGCCGTGCAGGCCAGCGACGCCACCGCCTGGGCCACGCTTGGGCGCCTGTGGGCGAAGCTCAACCAGCCGCTGCGTGCGCTGCGCGCCGAAGGCGAATCGGTCTACGTGCTCGGCGATCTGCGCGGCGCGATCGACCGCCTGCGCGCCGGCCAGCGCGCCGCGCGCCCGGGCAACCCCTCGGATTTCATCGAGGTCTCGGTGATCGACGCGCGCCTGCGCGACATCCAGGCCCAGCTGCGCGCGCTGATGGCCGAGCAGCAGGAGCAGCAGCAACAGCGCTGACGTGGTGCGCGCTTAGACTGCCCCGACATCGACAAGATCGCAGGGGGCAGGATGCGGGCAAGGGCGAACGGGATCGCGGCGCTGCTGTGCGCGGCGCTGGCCGCGGCGGCACAGGCCGCCAGCGTGACGGCCATGACGCCGCGCGGCGAGGTGGCGCAGGTGTGGCAGATCACGCTGCGCTTCAACGAGGCCGTCGTCCCCTTCGGTGACTTGCGCCAGCCCGATCCGGCCCGCCTCGCCTGCGACGGCCCGGCCGTGACGGGCAGCGGCCGCTGGGCCAACGATCGCGTCTGGCTGTACGACTTCACCGCGCCGCTGCCGCCCGGCACGCGCTGCACACTCAAGCTCGAGCCCGACTGGAAGCCGCTCAAGGGCGCGGTCAGCGGCGCGACCGAATTCGCCTTCTCCACCGGCGGCCCGGCCGTGATCGCCACCCAGCCCTGGAACGGCGCCGCCATCGAGGAGGAGCAGCACTTCCTGCTGCGCCTGTCGGGGGCGGCCACGCCGGCGAGCGTGCAGGCCAACACCTGGTGCGAGGCCGAGGGCATCGGCGAGCGCCTGCCGCTGGTGATCGTGGGCGGCGCCGAGCGCGAGGCCGTGTTGAAGGCGCGCCGCATCTCGAAGGAGGCGGCCGATGCGGCGCTGCTGGCGCGCTGCCAGCGCCCGCTGCCGCCCGACGCGCGTGTGCGCCTGGTGTGGGGCCGCGGCATCGCGGCGCAGGCCAACCCCAAGGTGCTGACGAGCGTCGAGCAGCGTTTCGACTTCCACGTGCGCCCGCCCTTCACGGCCGAGTTTTCCTGCGAGCGCGAGCGTGCCGGCGCGCCCTGCCTGCCGATCCGGCCGCTCGCGCTGCGCTTCTCGGCGCCGCTGGCGCGTGCGCTCGCCGAGCAGGTGCGGCTGCAGCCGGCCGGCGGCGGCGCGGCCATCGCGCCGAAGTTCGACAAGGACGACAAGAACCAAGAGACGCAATCCATCGCCTTCCCGACGCCGCTGGCCGAGAACGCGCGCTACAGCGTGGTGCTGCCCGCCGGCCTGAAGGACAACAGCGGCCGGCCGCTCGCCAACGCGGCGAGCTTCCCGCTCGCGGTGGCCACCGGCGATGCGCCGCCGATCGCCAAGTTCGCCGCGGCGCCCTTCGGCATCGTCGAGCGCGAGGGTGCCGGCGCGGTGCTGCCGGTGACGCTGCGCCACGTGCAGGGCGAGCTGCGCCCGTCGACGGGTGAGGTCGGCAGCGGCGGCATCGTGCGTTCGCGCCGGCTCGACGGCGATGCCGAGGTGCTGGCCTGGTATGCCAAGGTGCTCAAGCACCACGAGACGCGGCTGAGCGCGAAGGAACTGGGCCGTCCGCAGGGCGAGTGGTTCGAGGCGGTGGACGAGCGCGACGCCAAGGGGCGTGTGCTCAAGCGCCGCGTCGAGAAATACATCGCCACGCGCGAGGTCTCGCTGCTCGCCGCCGACACGCAGGCGCAGCGCCTCGAGCTGCCGCAGCTCGCCGGCGGCGACCCGCGGCCTTTCGAGGTGGTGGGCATCCCGCTCGCGCAGCCGGGCTTCCACGTGGTGGAGATCGAATCGCGCCGCCTCGGCGAGGCGCTGCTCGACAAGAAGGCGCCGATGTTCGTGCGCACGGCGGTGCTTGCCACCAATCTCGGCGTGCACGTGAAGATCGGCCGCGAGAACGCGCTGGTGTGGGTGACCTCGCTGGACCGTGGCGCACCGGTGGCCGGCGCCGAGGTGGCCGTGAACGACTGCCGCGGCCGGCGCCTGTGGGCCGGCAAGACCGAGACTACCGGCGTCGCGATGGTGGCGCAGGCGCTGGTCGAGGAAGGCGAATGCCCGGCCGATGCCGGCTTCTTCGTCACGGCGCACGCCAGCGATGACATGGCCTTCGTCTTCAGCAGCTGGCAGAAGGGCATCGAGCCCTGGCGCTTCGCGCACCCGGTGGCCAGCGGGCCCGAGGCCGAACTGCGCGCCCACACGGTCTTCGACCGCACGCTGCTGCGCGCCGGCGAGACCGTTTCGATGAAGCACTTCGTGCGCAACGAAACCGCTTCCGGCCTGGCGACGCTCGACGCGAAGGCGCTGCCGGATCGCGCCATCGTCGTGCACGAGGGCAGCGGCGAGGAGATCGAGCTGCCGCTGGCCTGGAACGGCACGCGCAGCGCCACGTCGAAGTGGAACATTCCGGCCACGGCCAAGCTGGGCAGCTACCGCGTGCTGCTGCAGCGTTCGAACGACGACGAACGTCTGCAGCGGCGTTGGGACAGCGGCGACTTCCGCGTCGAGGAGTTCCGCATCCCGCTGGTCGACGCGCGCGTATCGGGCCCGAAGGAGATCCCGATCGCGCCGGCGGCGCTGGATCTCGCGGTGCAGCTCAACTTCATGTCCGGCGGCGCGATGGGCAATGCGCCGATCAAGGCCAGCGCGCTGCTGCGAGCGCGCGCGGCGGGCATGGCCGGCTTCGATGAGTTCAGCTTCCAGCCGCCACGCGGCGCCGGCAGCACCGAACCCGACGACGACGACGCGCCGCGCAGCGACGGCAAGCTGGTGGCCGACAAGCTCGCGCTGACGACCGACAAGGCCGGTGCCGCCACCGTCGCGCTCAAGAACCTGCCCAAGATCGAACGCGCCAGCGAGCTGCTCGCCGAGGTGACGTACAACGATCCGAACGGCGAGCTGCAGACCGTGGCCACCACGCTGAAGCTGTGGCCCGCTGCCGTGGTGCCCGGCATCCGCGCCGCCTCCTGGGCCAGCGCGCGCGGCAAGGTGGCATTCACCGCGCTCGCGCTCGACACCGCCGGCAAGCCGCTCAGGGGCCAGGCGCTCGAAGTGCGCGCGCGGCTCTCGCAGGTGATCAGCACGCGCAAGCGCATCGTCGGCGGCTTCTACGCCTACGACAACCGCACCGAGGTGAAGGAGCTTGGCAGCGTGTGCAGCGGCGCCAGCGACGATCGCGGCCAGCTCGCCTGCGAGGCGAACCTCGACACGGCGGGCCAAGTGGAGCTGATCGTGTCGGCCAAGGATGCCGCCGGCCGCATCGCCGAGGCCGCCACCGGCGTCTGGGTCACGCGCCACGGCGAACTCTGGTTCGCGCAGGACAACGACGACCGCGTCGACCTGCTGCCCGAGAAGAAGCGCTACGAGCCCGGCGAGACCGCGAAGCTGCAGCTGCGCATGCCCTTCCGCTCGGCCACCGCGCTGGTGGCCATCGAGCGCGAAGGCATCATGGACACACGCGTGGTGACGCTGCGCGGCGACGACCCCACCATCGAGGTCAAGATCGACAAGGGCTGGGCGCCGAACGTCTATGTCAGCGTGCTGGCGCTGCGTGGCCGCATCCGCGAGGTGCCCTGGTATTCGCTCTTCCACTGGGGCTGGAAGCAGCCGCTCGCGTGGTGGCGCGCGTACCGCGACGAGGGCCCGGACTATCAGCCGCCCACCGCGATGGTCGATCTCGCCAAGCCGGCCTTCAAGCTCGGCGTGGCCGCGCTGCAGGTGGGCCTGGCCGAGCACGAGCTGCAGGTGAAGGTGCAAGCCGATCGGCCGCAGTACGCGGTGCGCCAGACGGCCAAGGCACGCATCCAGGTCACGCATGCCGGGCAGCCGCTGGCCGGCACCGAAGTGGCGTTCGCCGCGGTCGACGAAGGCCTGCTCGCGCTGCGCGGCAACGACTCCTGGGATCTGCTGCACGCCATGCTGCGCCAGCGCGCCTGGGGCGTGGCCACGGCCACCGGGCAGAGCGAGATCGTCGGCCGGCGCCACTACGGTCGCAAAGCGGTGGCCGCGGGCGGCGGCGGCGGCAAGGGCGGCACGCGCGAGCTGTTCGACACGCTGCTGGTGTGGAAGGAGCGCATCACGCTCGACGCCAGGGGCGAGGCCGTGGTCGAGGTGCCGCTGAACGATTCGCTCACCAGCTTCCGCCTCGTCGCCATCGCCGACGACGGCGCGCAGCGCTTCGGCAGCGGCGCCACCAGCATCCGCGTCACGCAGGATCTGCAAGTGCTCTCCGGCCTGCCGCCGCTGGTGCGCGAAGGCGACCGCTTCGTCGCGTTGCTGACGCTGCGCAACACGACGGCGCGGACCATGAGCCTGCGGGCATCGCTCTCCGGCACGGTGAACAGCGGCACGGGTGAGATCCTGCGCACGCCGCTGAACCTGCCGCCGCAGGAGCTCACGCTCGCCGCCGGCGCCGCGCAGGAAGTCTCCTGGCCGGTGGACGTGCCGGCCGAGGCCTTCAGCATCAGCTGGGAGGCGGCGGCGGAAGAGAAGGGCGGCGCTGCGAAGGACCGGCTCAAGACGACGCAGCTGGTGAGTGCCGCCGTGCCGCTGCGCGTGCTGCAGGCGACGCTGGCGCAGCTCGACGGCAGCTACTCGCTGCCGGTGGCGGCACCGGTCGATGCACTGCCGAGCACGGGAATCAAACGCGGCGGCCTCACCGTGGCGCTGCAACCCAAGCTGACCGGTGCGCTGCCGGGGTTGCGCCGCTTCTTCGAGACCTATCCCTTCATCTGCCTGGAGCAGAAGGTGTCCAAGGCGGTGGGCCTGCGCGACGCGGCGCTGTGGGCCGAGGTGAGCAATGCGCTGCCGACCTACCTCGACAGCGACGGCCTCGCCAACTATTTCCCACCGCGCGCCGAGGACGGCGCGCGCGGCAGCGACCGGCTCACCGCCTACCTGATCGCCGCCACGCACGAGGCCGGCTTCGCCCTGCCGGCGCCGGCGCGCGACGCGATGCTCGACGGCCTCGCCGCTTTCGTCGAAGGGCGCATAGCACGCAAGTTCTGGTCGCCCAAGGCGGACCTCGACGTGCGCAAGATCGCCGCGCTCGAGGCGCTGTCGCGCCACGGCCGCGCGCAGCCGAAGATGCTGGGCTCGGTCAACCTCACGCCCAACCTGTGGCCGACGGCGGCGGTGATCGACTGGCTCGGCATCCTGAGGCGCGTCGAAGGCATTCCCGAGCGCGCCAAGCGCATCGAGGAAGCGCAGCAGATCCTGCGCGCGCGCCTGACCTTCGCCGGCACCACGCTGCGCTTCTCCAGCGAGGAGGAAGATTTCTGGTGGTGGTTGATGGACAGCGCCGATGCCAACGCGGCGAAGCTGATCCTCGCCACGCTGGACGAACCGGGTTGGAAGGAGGATCTGCCGCGCCTCGTGGTCGGCAGCCTGGCGCGCCAGAAGCGCGGCGCCTGGCTCACCACCACGGCGAACCTGTGGGGCTCGCTCGCGCTCGACAAGTTTGCGGCGAAGTTCGAGGCGGAGAAGGTCGGCGGGCGCAGCACGGCCAGCACGGGCGCGGCGCCGCAGGCGATAGATTGGTCGGCCAGGCCCGAGGGCGGGCGGATCACGCTGCCCTGGCCGAGTGCAGCGGGCACGCTCGCCGTGCAGCACGAAGGCGCCGGCAAGCCGTGGCTGACGGTGCAGAGCCTCGCGGCGATTCCGCTTACGGCGCCGCTGCGCGCGGGCTATGCGATCACGCGCAGCGTCAGCGTCGTCGAGCAGAAGGAGAAGGGGCGCTGGTCGCGCGGCGACGTGATGCGCGTGCGGCTGGAGATCGTCGCGCAGTCCGACATGAGCTGGGTCGTCGTGAGCGACCCGGTGCCCGGCGGCGCAACGCTGCTCGGCTCCGGCCTGGGCCGCGATTCGGCGCTGGCCACACGCGGCGAGAAGCGTGAGGGCAGCGGCTGGCTCGCGTATGAAGAACGCAGCTTCGAGGCCTGGCGCGCCTACTACGAGCACCTGCCGCGCGGCAAGCATGTGATCGAGTACAGCCTGCGGCTCAACAACCCCGGCCGCTTCGCGCTGCCGCCAACGCGCGTCGAGGCGATGTATGCGCCCGAGACCTTCGGCGAGGCGCCGAACGCGGCGGTGGAGGTGGCGCCGTGAAATCCGCGCTGGCAGCGCTCATGCTGGCCCTGCCACTGGCGGCGCAGGCGCTGCCGAGCTTCGAGGACGTGCGCGCCGCGCACCGGCCCTCCGATCTCACGCTGCTCGACCGCCACGGCGTGCCGCTGCAGACGCTGCGCGTCGACACGACGGTGCGGCGCCTCGAATGGGTGTCCATCGTCGAGACCTCGCCGGCACTGCTGCGCGCCATCGTGCTCAGCGAGGACAAACGCTTCCACGAACACAGCGGCGTCGATTGGCGCGCCGTGGCCGCGAGCGCCTGGGGCAACCTGTGGAACACGCGCACGCGCGGCGCCTCGACGCTGACCATGCAGCTCGCCGGCTTGATCGACGACGGCCTGGCGCGGCCGGCCGGCGGGCGCAGCGTGGCGACCAAGCTCGGCCAGGCCTTCACGGCGACGCAGCTCGAACGCGCCTGGAGCAAGAGCCAGATCCTCGAGGCCTATCTCAACTCGGTGCCGCTGCGTGGCGAGCTGGTGGGCGTGGGCGCGATCGCGCAGACCCTGTTCGCCAAGCAGGCGAGCGGGCTGGACGACACCGAAGCAGCCATCATTGCGGCGCTGGTGCGTGCGCCCAACGCCGCGCCGGAACGCGTGGCGCAGCGTGCCTGTGACGTGCTCAAGCAGCAGGCGCTCTCGTGTGACGGCCTCTCCGTGATCACGCAGGCCGCGCTCGCACGGCGTGGCGGCATGCCGCTCGGCGAGCAGCTTGCGCCGCACTTCGCGCGCCAGGTGCTGGACCCCGCCGGTGCGCCGCGCCAGACCAGCACGCTGGACGCGCGCGTGCAGCGCCTGGCGATCGCCGCGTTGCGCCGGCAGCTCGCGGAGCTCTCGGGCCGCAACGTCGAGGACGGCGCCATCGTCGTGCTCGACAACGCCAGCGGCGCGCCGCTCGCCTGGGTCGGCGCGAATGGCGCCACCTCGGCGGCCGCGCAGGTCGACGGCGTGCTCGCGCGGCGCCAGCCGGGCTCGACGCTCAAGCCCTTCGTCTACGAGCTGGCCTTCGAGCGTCGCCTGCTCACGCCGGCCAGCCTGCTCGACGATTCGCCCGCGCAGATCGCCACCGCCGCGGGCCTGTACCTGCCGCAGAACTACGACCGCGACTTCAAGGGCTGGGTGAGCGTGCGCACGGCGCTGGGCGCGAGCCTGAACGTGCCGGCGGTGCGCACCGGCGCGATGCTCGGGGCGGATGCGCTGTTCGCGCGCCTGAACGACTTCGGCCTCGCGCTGGCCGAAAGCGGCGGCTACCACGGCCCCGCGCTGGCACTGGGCAGCGCCGACGTGACACTGCTCGCGCTGACGAACGCCTACCGCGCGCTGGCCAACCGCGGCCTGTTCAGCGCGCCGGCGCTGCGCGGCGAGAAGCCCGCGATGCAGCGCGTGGCGGAAGCGGCCGCGGTGCACCTCGTCACCGACATCCTGGCCGACAACGCCGCGCGCGTGCGCACCTTCGGCTTCGACAGCGCGCTGGCCACGCGCGGCTTCGCTGCGGTGAAGACCGGCACCAGCAAGGACCTGCGCGACAACTGGTGCATCGGCTTCACCGAGCGCTACAGCATCGGCGTGTGGGTGGGCAACGCCAGCGGTGCGGCGATGCACGAGGTGTCGGGCGTCAGCGGCGCGGCGCCGATCTGGCGCGAGCTGGTGGCGGCGCTGCACGCCGGGCAGCCCTCGCGCGCACCGGCGCGGCCGGCCGGCGTGATGGCGCAGCGCATCGTCTTCGAGGCAAACCGCGAAGCGCCGCGCGAGGAGCTGTTTCTCGCCGGCACCGAGCAGGCCGCGCAGCGCGAGAGCGCCCAGCTCGCGCCGCGCAGCGCCTTCGGCATCGCGAGCCCGCGCGACGGCAGCCGCTTCGCGCTCGACCCCGACATCCCGCCGCAGGCGCAGCGCATCGTCTTCGAGGGCGAACGCGGCAGCTGGGTGCTCGACGGCAAGCGCCTCGGCACGGGCAGCACGCTGCGCTGGGCGCCCTGGCCGGGCCGGCACGAGCTGAGCCTGCTCGATGCACGCGGGCGCGTGCTGCAGACGGTGCGTTTCGAGGTGCGCGGCGCGACGCTCAGGCGGCCGGGCTGAACAGCCGCTCGATCGCCGCGTCGATGACGATGCCGCAGACGCTGTAGATCAGCGAGCCGATCAGCGCGGCGGTGAAGCCGGCGACCGAGAAGCCGTCGAGCACGTTGGCCGCGGCCCAGAACATCAGCGCGTTGATGACGAACAGGAACAGGCCCAGCGTCAGCAGCGTCACCGGCAGCGTCAGCAGCACCAGCAGCGGGCGCAGCAGCGTGTTGAAGATGCCGATCACGAAGGCCGCGATCATCGCCGAGCCGAAGCTCGTGACGCTCACGCCGGGGTAGAGGTAGGCCACCAGCAGCAGGGCCGATGCGAGCAGCAGCCAACGCACGAGGGTCTTCATGCGCAAAGAATAACCGCAATCCCCCGCGGGCCCCGGCCGCAACACACACTTCTTAAATGCGAATGATTCGTGTTAAGCTGAGCGCACAGCGACAGCCCGACCCGAATCCGCCGTGTCCCGCCCGACCTCACGCGATGAACTTGCCCCGGCGCAGCGCCGTGCCGCCGTGGTGGCGATCCTCGCGCTGCACGCCGCCGCCGGCTGGGGGCTGCTGCAGGTCGATGCGGTGCGCAGCGCGGTGGCCGAAGCCGCGCCGCTGTTCGTCGACCTGATCGCGCCGCCGGCGCCGGAGAAGCCCGCCGAACCGCCGCCACCGCCGCCGCGGCCGCTCACGAAGACAGCGCCGCCGCCCGCGCCGCTGATCGCCGCGGCGCCCGCGCCCACGCCGGCGCCTCCGGCCTTCGTCGCGCCCGAGCCGCCGCTCGAACCGGCGCCGCCCTCGCCACCCGAGCCGGTGGTGGTGGCGGTCGCGCCGCCTGCGCCGCCGGCCTCCGCGCCGCCGGCGCCGCCGCGCGAGCTGCCCGCCTCGGCGATCCAGTACCTCGACCCGCCCGCGCCCGTCTACCCGCGCGCCTCGCGCCGCAACGGCGAGGCCGGCCTGGTGGTGGTGCGCGTCTTCGTCGGTGTCGACGGCGTGCCGCGCCAGCTGCAGCTGCTGCGCTCCAGCGGCTTCGCGCGGCTCGACGAGGCCGCGCTCGAGGGCGTGCGCCAGGCCCGCTTCAAGCCTCCCACCGAGAACGGCCGCGCCCTCTCGGGCTGGGCGCGCATCCCGATTCCCTTCGAACTGGAGCAATGAACTTGAACGCTGAAACCACGCTGGGCTTCGCCCACTTCATCGCAGGCAGCGATGCGGTGGGCAAGACGCTGCTCGCGCTGCTGCTGCTGATGTCGCTGCTGTCGTGGCTGATCATCGCCCTCAAGGGCCTGACGCTGATCGCGCGGCGCAGCCGCAGCCACGCCTTCCTCAACTTCTTCTGGAACGCCACCTCGCTGGACGCGGTGGCGCACGAGATCGCCACGCACGGCGCGCGCGATCCCTTCTCGCACCTGGCCAGCCACGCGATGCAGGCGCAGTCGCACCACGCGCGCTACGGCGCGGCCAAGCTGGAGGAGGCCGGCAGCGCGAGCGACTTCGTCACCCGCACCATCAAGAAGGTGCTCGACGAGGAGACCACGCGCATGGAGAACGGCCTCGCGGTGCTCGCCACCGTGGGCGCCACCGCGCCCTTCGTCGGCCTGTTCGGCACGGTCTGGGGCGTGTACCACGCGCTGGTGGCGATCGGCATGAGCGGCGCCGGCACGCTCGACCGCGTCGCCGGCCCGGTGGGCGAGGCGCTGATCATGACCGGCCTGGGCCTCGCGGTCGCGATCCCCGCAGTGGTGGCCTACAACTGGCTCACGCGCGCCAACCGCGTGCTGCTCTCGCGCCTGGACGCCTTCGCCTACGAGGTGCACACCTTCGTCGCGATGGGCCAGCCGCTGGCGGCCTGAGCGGAGCCGCACCATGGCCTTCGCCAGTTTCGATCCGCAGCGCAGCAGCGCGCCGGTCGCCGAGATCAACATGGTCCCGCTGATCGACGTGATGCTGGTGCTGCTGGTGATCTTCATCGTCACCGCGCCGCTGCTCACCCACGCCGTCAAGCTCGAACTGCCGCGCGCCAGCGCACAGCTCAACCAGGCCAAGGCCGACAAGGTCGAGTTCGCGATCGACGCGAGCGGCGCGCTGTACTGGAACGGCGACCCCGTTTCGCGCGAAGACGCCAACACGCGCTTCGCCGCCGCCGGCAAGCAGCAGCCGCAGCCCGAAATCCACCTGCGTGCCGACCAGGCCGTGCCCTACAAGCACGTCGCCCGCACGCTCGCCGACGCCTCGCGCGCCGGGCTCACCAAGGTCGGCTTCGTGAGCGAGCCGGACAAGCCCTGAATACGAACGACGAGAACCGAGGAGGACCCCCATGAAACGCAAGAAGAAGCCCACCGCGCGCGCCGCCGCCCGACCCGCCCTGCTGCCGCTGGGCGCGCTGGCCGCCGGCTTCGGCCTCGCCTTCGGCAGCGCGCATGCGCAGACCGCCGCGCCGGAAGACAACAAGGAAACCACGCTGGCGCCCATCAAGGTGAAGGCGCAGGCCGAGGCGACGGGCAAGGACAGCGTGCGCGCCACCGAGACGCGCATCGGCAAGGGACAGCAGGAGCTGCGCGACATCCCGCAGTCGATCACCGTGGTCACCGAGCGGCTGATCGACGACCGCAACCTCGACACCATGAAGGATGCGTTGCGCAACACCGCCGGCATCACCTTCCAGGCGGCCGAGGGCCAGGAGGAGGACGTGCGCCTGCGCGGCTTCGCGCTGCAGTCCACCGGCGACATCTTCCTCGACGGCATGCGCGACCCCGGCTTCTACGACCGCGACAGCTTCAACTGGGATCGCCTGGAGGTGATCCGCGGTTCGGCCTCGATGCTGTTCGGCCGCGGCTCCACCGGCGGCGCGGTCAACCAGGTCAACAAGCAGCCGATGCTGATCAACCAGAACGAGCTGTCGATGACGCTCGGCAACGGCGCCTACCTGCGCGGCACGGCCGACTTCAACCTCAAGACCGGCGACGACTCGGCCGTGCGGCTGAACGCGCTGGTCAACGAAGCCGACAACGGCGGCAACCGCGTCGACAAGCAGGGCATCGCGCCGACCTTCCGCTGGGGCATAGGCACGCGCGACGAGTTCTCGGTCGGCCTGTACCACCTGCAGTACAGGAACGGCATCAACTACGGCTTCCCCTGGCTGCAGAACCAGGTCAGCGAAGCCTTCGCGCCCGACGCCTACTACGGCGCCGCGAGCGACACCATGGACGGTGGCACCACCTACGGCACGGCCACGCACGTGCACCGCTTCGCCGCCGACAGCGAGCTGCGCACGGTGCTGCGCATAGCCCGCTACGAGCGCGACCAGCGCGCCAGCGCGATCCGCTTCGCCGCCGCGGCGCAGCAGCCGGGCGGCGTGGCCGTCTCACCGGCGACCATCGGCGCGGGTACGGTGCTGACGCGCGGCTCGCAGAACAAGATCCAGGACATGGAAAGCGTCTACCTGCAGAGCGACTACAGCGGCAGGTTCGAGGCGCTGGGCACTAAGCACGCGCTGCTGTCGGGCATCGACGTGGCGCTCGACGCCTTCAACCGCTACGCGACCGTCACCCCGGCCGGCGTGACGATACCGCCCAAGCCGACCACCACCATCGGCACGCCCGACGACGGTGGCGCGGTCGACGAGGGCCTGCGCGATGTGCGCCGCAGCCAGACCTTCGACGCCAAGGCGATCGGCGTCTACGCGCAGGACATGATCGAGTTCGCGCCGATGTGGAAGCTGCTCGCCGGCCTGCGCTGGGACCGCTTCGGCGGCACCTACCGCAGCTATGCCACCGCGAACCTCGGTGGCACCAACACCACGCCGCCGGGCACGCAGACCGCCGAGCGCGAGCGCACCGACTCGCTGTGGAGCAGGCGCTTCGGCCTGCTCTTCCAGCCGACCGAGCAGCAGTCCTACCACCTCTCCTACGGCACCTCGTTCAACACCTTCGGCGACGCCTACTCGTTCGATCCGCAGGGCGTGAATACGCCGCCGGAGGCGAGCCGCAACGTCGAGCTCGGCGGCAGCATCGACTGGGCGCAAGGCCGCTTCACCACGCGCTTCGCGCTCTTCCACGCCACCAAGTACAACGAACGCAACACCGACCAGGACAGCGTCAGCGTCGACAACTACATCCTCTCCGGCCAGCTCTACCGCGGCCACTATGTGCCGGGCAAAGCGCGCACGGTGCAGCTCACCACCAGCATCAGGTTCTGACCCATGCTCCTGACCCTCGAGGGGGTGCTCACCCCCGACGACGTGCGCGAGGCACGCCGCCTGCTGGCCGGCGCCGCCTGGGAAGACGGCCGCGCCACGGCCGGCGCCCAGGCCGTCACCGTGAAGAACAACCAGCAGCTCGCGCAGGACGGCGAGCCTGCGCGCACCCTGCGTGCGCTGGTGCTGCAGGGCCTGGAGCGGCACGCCACCTTCTTCTCGGCGGCACTGCCCAGGAACGTCTTCCCGCCGATGTTCAACCGCTACGCCGGCGCGGCCAACACCTACGGCAACCATGTCGACGCGGCGATCCGCTACGCACCGGCCGGGCGCGTGCGCACCGACCTGTCGTGCACGCTGTTCCTGTGCGACCCGGACGACTACGAGGGCGGCGACCTGGTCGTCGAGAGCGCGGCCGGCGAGCGGCGCGTCAAGCTGCCGGCCGGCGACATGGTGCTCTACCCGAGCACCAGCGTGCACCGCGTCGAGCCGGTGACCCGCGGCGCGCGCGTGGCGAGCTTCTTCTGGGTGCAGAGCATGGTGCGCAGCGAGGAGCAGCGCCGCCTGCTGTTCGAGATGGACCGCGCGCTGATGCACCTGCGCTCGACGGTGGGCGAGATGGATGCCGGCGTCGTGGCCCTGACAGGCACGTACCACAACCTGCTGCGCCTGTGGGCAGACACATGACACCCCCCCGAAGCGCCTCCGGCGCTCCCCCCCAGGGGGGCGCCGCTGGCGGACCGGCGAAGCCGGATCCGCGGCGGCCGCTTGATGCGCTGGTGTGTCTCGACGACTACGAAGCGCGCGCGCACGAGACGCTCGACGCCAACGCCTGGGCCTACTTCGCCGGCGGCGCGGCCGACGAGATCACGCTCGCCGCCAACCGCGCGGCCTGGGCCGCGTCGTGGCTGCAGCCGCGCGTGCTGCGTGCAAGCGCGCGGGGGCACACGCGCGTCGAGCTGCTCGGGCGCATGCTCGCGCACCCGATCCTGGTCGCGCCGATGGCGTACCAGCGCCTCGCGCACGAGAGCGGCGAGCTCGGCAGTGCGCTGGCGGCGGCCGCGCAGGGCGCCGGCATGGTGCTCAGCGCGCAGGCCAGCGTGCCGCTCGAACAGGTGGCGCAGCTGGTGCGGGTCGAGCCGGCGCGCGGGCCGCTGTGGTTCCAGCTCTACCTGCAGGGCGAGCGCGGCTTCGATCTCGAACTCGTGCGCCGCGCCGAGGCCGCCGGCTACGAAGCGCTGGTGCTGACGGTGGATGCGCCGGTGCACGGCGCGCGCGACCGCGAGCGGCGCACCGGCTTCCGCCTGCCGCCGGACGTGGCGGCGGTGAACCTCGCCGCTGCGCCGACGCCGGCGCGCGGCGGCGAACTCTGCGGTGGCCTGCTGGGCGCGGCGCCGAGCTGGGACGACGTCGCCTGGCTGCGCGCGCAGACCACGCTGCCGCTCGTGCTCAAGGGTGTGCTGCACCCCGAGGACGCGAAGCTCGCGCATGCGCTGGGCGCCGATGCGCTGATCGTTTCCAACCACGGCGGCCGCACGCTCGATACCGCGCTGCCGAGCGCGTGGGCGCTGCCGCGCATCGCCGATGCGCTCGCGGGTGTGAGTGGCGCTGCGCTGCCGCTGCTGGTCGACGGCGGCATCCGCCGCGGCACCGACGTGCTCAAGGCCATCGCGCTCGGTGCGCGCGCGGTGCTGGTGGGGCGTCCGATCGTATTCGCGCTCGCCGCCGCGGGGCCGCAGGGCGTGGCCCATGCGCTGCGCCTGCTGCGCGACGAACTCGAGATCGCGATGGCGCTCGCGGGTGTCGCGACGCTCGCCGACGTGTCGCGCGAACTGCTCTTCGAAGCCTCGAAAAGCTCCCTGGGAGCTCCCTGGGAGCGCCCCAGGTGACGCTTGAGCGCGACAAATGCGCGCTTTCCCTCGACAAGATCAACGCGCCACGAGCGAAAACTGCTTCTCAATGCAGCAGTGACGCTATACCATTCGCTCCGCACGGTGCTATGGAGAAATGAGGTTCCACGCGGACCTCGCCCATCCCGGGCACATCAATCAGACTTTTGATGGAGTGAATCAACATGGCAACTGCGAAGAAGGCTCCCGCCAAGAAGGCGGCGGCGAAGAAGGCCCCGGCCAAGAAGGCGGCACCGGCGAAGAAGGCCCCGGCCAAGAAGGCCCCGGCGAAGAAGGCCGCTCCGGCCAAGAAGGCTCCGGCGAAGAAGGCCGCTGCGAAGAAGGCTCCGGCCAAGAAGCGCACCCCGAACGCCGCGTTCCTCAAGCCGATGACCCCGAGCGCCGCCCTGGCCGCGATCATCGGCGACAAGCCGCTGCCGCGCACCGAGGTGACCAAGAAGGTCTGGGAGTACATCAAGAAGCACGGCCTGCAGGACAAGATCAAGCGCACGCTGATCAACGCCGACGCCAAGCTGAAGGAAGTCACCAAGCAGGCTCAGGTGTCGATGTTCGAGCTGACGAAGTACGTCAACGCCCACCTGAAGTGAGCGTCACTGCAGCGGCTCCACGGAGCCGCGCAGCCTGGAAGCCGGCCCCCGTGGCCGGCTTTTTCGTGCCGGCTCAGCCCTTGGCGAGCCTTCGTTGCAGGAAGTCGAGCCGGTCCTGGCCCCAGAAGATCTCGCCCTCGACCACGTAGCTGGGCGCGCCGAATACGCCGGCGGCGATGGCGCGCTGCGAGTCCTGCTCGTAGCGCTGGTGCACGGCCTGGCTCATCGAGTCGTCCAGGCGCTGGCTCGGCAGGCCTTCGGCTTCGAGCATCTTCGCGAGGTCGCGCGCGTCGGCGATGTTGCGCTCGTCCACCCACACGCCGCGCAGGATGCGGCCGGCGATGCGCATCGCGGCCTCGCTGCCGTCGTGCATGTCGACCGCGATGATCAGCTTGGCGGCGTCGTCCGCGTTGACCGGGAAGAACTTCGGCTGCAGCACGATGGGCTGGCCGAGAAACTCGCTGAAGCGCTTCAGCTCCAGCAGCCGGTAGGCCTGGCGCTGCGGCGCGCGCTTGGCCAGCGGCAACCCGCCCGAGACCGGGAAGACCTTGCCGCCCAGGTCGACCGGCAGCACGTTGATGCCGGCGCCGGCGGCTGCAGCGATCTGCGCGAAGCGCTCGTGGCCGAGGTAGGTCCAGGGCGAGTTGGGGGCGAAGTAGTAGTCGATCGTCAGGGCCATGCTGTCTCCTGGCCGTCGTTGCGGCGGCGGAAGCGGCGAGTCTAGCCATGCACGCCGGCGTGCGCCGCTGCGGCGGGGAACTCCCTGACTCCGGCATCGCCTAAGTTTGTCCGACCCCTTCGATCCAGGAGGCCCGGCATGCACCGAATCAAGCTTCTCCTCGTTGCGCTCGCGGCCACTGCTGCGGTGGGCTTGGCCCAGGCTGCGACTGCCGAGCCCAAGCTGCTGAACGTCTACAACTGGTCCGACTACATCGCCGAGGACACGCTCGCCAACTTCGAGCACGAGACGGGCATCAAGGTCCGCTACGACAACTACGACACCAACGAGATCCTGCACGCCAAGCTGGTGGCCGGGCACAGCGGCTACGACATCGTCGTGCCCAGCGCGCACTTCGCGCGCCAGCAGATCGAGGGCGGCCTGTTCCGCAAGCTCGACCGCGCGCAGCTCACGCACTGGGGCAACCTCGACCCGGCCCTGCTCGCGCAGCTCGCCAAGGTCGACCCGGGCAACCAGTACCTGGTCGACTGGCTGTGGGGCTACATCACGGTGGGCATCAACCGACCCAAGGTCGAGAAGGCGCTCGCCGGCCTGCCGATGCCGGAGAACCCCTGGTCGCTGCTGTTCGACCCCGCCTACGCGAGCCGCCTCAAGGGCTGCGGCCTGAACCTGCTCGACTCGCCCTCCGAGGTGCTGCCGGTGGCGATGTTCTACGTCGGCAAGCCGGGCTACAGCCGCAACGCGCCCGACTACGCGGCGGCCGCCGCGATGCTGAAGAAGATCCGCCCCTACGTGACGCGCTTCTCCTCCTCGGGCTACATCAACGAGATGGTCGACGGCAGCCTGTGCGCGGTGATGGGCTACTCGGGCGACATCAACATCGCGCGCGCCCGCGCCATCGCCGCAGGCCAGGGGCCGGTGATCGAGGCGCTGATTCCGAAGAGCGGCGCAACGCTGTTCTTCGATTCCATGGCCATCCCGGCCGACGCGCCGCACCCCGGCAACGCACACAAGTTCATCGACTACATCCTGCGGCCCGAAGTGCACGCCAGCCTGACCAACAAGGTCTTCTACGCCAACCCGAACAAGGCCTCGCTGCCCTTCGTGAAGCCGGAAGTGGCGGCCAACCACTCGATCTTCCTCAGCCCCGAGGACCTCGCCCGCATGAATACGCCCGAGGCGCTGCCACCGGCGATCCGCCGCGTGCAGACGCGCGTATTTACGCAGTTCAAGGCGGGGTTGTGATGGAGCCCCCGGCCGCGGAGTACCGCGGCCACCCCCCGAGGGGGTCGGCCGGCCGCTTGGGAGCGGCCCGGCGCTTGCCGGCTTAGAGCAGCGGCGCCAGGTAGCGCCCCGTGTGGCTGGCCGGGTTGGCGGCCACGTCCTCCGGCGTGCCCTGCGCCACCACCGTGCCGCCGCCGGCGCCGCCTTCGGGGCCCATGTCGACGATCCAGTCGGCGGTCTTGATGACGTCGAGGTTGTGCTCGATCACGACGATGGTGTTGCCGGCGTCGCGCAGCTGGTGCAGCACCTTGAGCAGCAGGTCGATGTCGGCGAAGTGCAGCCCGGTGGTCGGCTCGTCGAGGATGTAGAGCGTGCGGCCGGTGTCGCGCTTGCTGAGTTCCAGCGCCAGCTTGACGCGCTGCGCCTCGCCGCCCGACAGCGTGGTCGCGCTCTGGCCGAGGCGGATGTAGCCCAGGCCGACGTCGAGCAGGGTCTGCAGCTTGCGCGCCAGCGCGGGCACGGCGGCGAAGAGCGCGAGCGCGTCTTCCACCGTCAGGTTCAGCACCTCGGTGATGTTCTTGCCCTTGTAGAGCACCTCCAGCGTCTCGCGGTTGTAGCGGCGGCCGTGGCAGACGTCGCAGGGCACGTAGACGTCGGGCAGGAAGTGCATCTCGACCTTGATCACGCCGTCGCCCTGGCAGGCCTCGCAGCGCCCGCCGCCCGAGGCCGACGCGACGTTGAAGCTGAAGCGCCCGGCGCCGTAGCCGCGCTCGCGCGCCGCCGGCACCTCGGCGAACAGCTCGCGGATCGGCGTGAACAGGCCCGTGTAGGTGGCCGGGTTGGAGCGCGGCGTGCGGCCGATCGGGCTCTGGTCGACGTTGATCACCTTGTCGAAGGCCTCCAGCCCCTCGATCGCCTCGTGCGGCTCGGCCTCGGCGTGCGAGTTGTAGAGCTTGCGCGCCACCGCGGCGTAGAGCGTGTCGTTGACCAGCGTGCTCTTGCCCGAGCCCGACACGCCGGTGACGCAGCTGAACAGCCCGACCGGGATCTCGACGCTGACGTTCTTCAGGTTGTTGCCGCGCGCGCCGATGATCTTCAGCAGCTGCGGGGCGGTGCTCTCGGCGAGCGTGTGGCGGTGCCGGGGCACGGCGATCTTCAGCGTGCGCGCCAGGTAGCGGCCGGTGAGCGAATCGGGGTTGGCCGCCACCTCCTCGGCCGCGCCCTGCGCGATCACGCGCCCGCCGTGCACGCCGGCGCCGGGGCCGAGGTCGATCACGTGGTCGGCGGCGCGGATCGCGTCCTCGTCGTGCTCGACCACGAGCACGCTGTTGCCGAGGTCGCGCAGGTGGCGCAGCGTGCCGATCAGGCGTTCGTTGTCGCGCTGGTGCAGCCCGATGCTGGGCTCGTCGAGCACGTACATCACGCCGGTCAGCCCCGAGCCGATCTGCGAGGCGAGGCGGATGCGCTGCGCCTCGCCGCCGGAGAGCGTGTCGGCGCTGCGGTCCAGGCTCAGGTAGTTGAGGCCGACGTCGTTGAGGAACTTGAGCCGCGAGCGGATCTCGCGCACCACCTTGTCGGCGATCTCGGCCTTGGCGCCTTCGAGCGTGAGCGACTCGAAGTAGTGCAGGCACTCGCGCAGCGTGAAGTGCTCGACGCGGTAGATCGGCTCCCTGCGTGCGTCCGCACCCGCCCGGCCGTCGACCAGGAACACGTTGCGCGCCTCGCGCCGCAGCCGCGTGCCTTCGCAGTCGGGGCAGGGCTTGGCGCTCTGGTAGCGCACCAGGTCTTCGCGCACCGCGGCCGAATCGGTCTCGCGGAAGCGCCGCTCGAAGTTGGGCAGGATGCCCTCGAAGGGATGCCAGCGCTTGACCACGCGCTGCCGGCCCTTGGCGCCCTCGGCCTGGTAGACGAACTCCACCTCCTCGGCGCCCGAGCCGTGCAGCAGCACCTGCCGCGCGCGCTCGGGCAGCTCCTCGAAGGGTGCGTCGATGTCGAACTGGTAGTGGCGCGCCACGCTTTCCAGCAGCGAGAAGGTGTAGGCGTTGCGCCGGTCCCAGCCCTTCACCGCGCCACTGGCCAGCGACAGCGAGGGGAAGGCGACCACGCGCTCGGGGTCGAATACCGTCACCTGGCCGAGGCCGTCGCAGCTCGGGCAGGCACCCACCGGCGAGTTGAAGGAGAACAGGCGCGGCTCGAGTTCCGGCAGCGAGTAGCTGCACACCGGGCAGGCGAATTTGCTGGAGAAGAGATGCTCGGTGCCCGAGTCCATCTCGAGCGCGATGGCGCGGCCCTCGGCGATGCGCAGCGCGGCCTCGAAGCTCTCGGCGAGGCGCTGCTGCAAGCCCGCTTGAACCTTGACGCGGTCGATGACGACGTCGATGTCGTGCTTCTCGGCTTTCTTCAGCTTGGGCAGGTCGGCCGCCTCGTAGGCCGTGCCGTCGACGCGGAAGCGCACGAAGCCCTGCGCCTGCATGTCGGCGAACAGCTCGAGAAACTCGCCCTTGCGGTCGCGCACCACCGGCGCCAGCACCATCAGGCGCGTGCCTTCGGGCAGCGCCAGCGCGGCGTCGACCATCTGGCTCACGCTCTGCGCTTGCAGTGGCAGCTTGTGGTCCGGGCAGAAGGGCGTGCCGGCGCGGGCGTAGAGCAGGCGCAGGTAGTCGTGGATCTCGGTGACCGTGCCGACGGTCGAGCGCGGGTTGTGCGAGGTTGCCTTCTGCTCGATGCTGATCGCCGGCGACAAGCCCTCGATGATGTCGACGTCGGGCTTGTCCATCAGCTGCAGGAACTGCCGCGCGTAGGCCGACAGGCTCTCGACGTAGCGGCGCTGGCCTTCCGCGTACAGCGTGTCGAAGGCGAGGCTGGACTTGCCCGAGCCCGACAGCCCGGTGATCACCACCAGCTGGTGGCGCGGGATGTCGAGGTCGATATTCTTGAGGTTGTGGGTGCGCGCCCCGCGCACTCGGATCACCGGCAGTTCCGGGCTGGCGGGGGCGGCAGGTTTCGGCATCACGCTTCGCTCGAGGGCAAACCGCCCATCATAGCGACGCGCCCTGTCGCGAGCTGTCAGGGGCCCAGCGCGTCGAGCGAGGATTGCAGCGCCGCGGCCTGCGCGGCCGACAGCGTCACCGACTCGGTCTTGCCGCCGCGCGTGAGCTGCGCGCCGGCGGGGCCGAGGCGCAGCACGGCGCGCACCACGCCGTCGCGCGTGAAGCGCAGCGTGGTGCTCACCTGCGCGCCGGCCGCGGCGCCGTGCTGCCAGGCCGGGCGAGTCGTGCGGTCGGCCTGGGCGATCCAGTTCTGCATCGCTTCGTCCATGGGGCGCTGCTCGCCCTCGTCGCGCTGCCAGGTCCAGGCCTCGGCCTTGCGGCGGATCTCGAAGCGCAGGTTGCTCAGGCTGGGCGTCTCGATGGCGGTGGAGGCCGGCGCCGCGGGCGCGACCGCGGCCGGTGCGGCAGCCGGTGCGGCGGCGGCCACCGAGCGCGCCGCCATGTCGGCGGCAGCCGGGGCGGCCTGCGTGGGTGCGGGTGCGGCAGCGGGTGGAGGCACCTCCACCTTGGCCAGCACCGGCGGCGGTTCGGCCTTGCGCGCGGCCGGTGCCTCGACGCTGCGTTTGGCCGCATCGGGCAGGCCGGGACTTGCGCGGCCGCGTTCCGCAGGCGCATCGCTGCGAGGTGCAGGTGCGGCCTGCGGTGCCGCCGCAACCGTCTCCTCGCGCGGCGCGCCGGCCTCCTCGATGGGCCGGCCCATCCACATCACGCCGACCACGGTGGAGAGGAAGACCAGCGCGAAGCCCGCAGCCACCGGCGGACGCCGTAGCCAGGCGAACCAGGCCCACAACGCGGCCAGCGCATCGCGCATGCCGCCACCGGCCACCGTGCCCGACGGCAGCGTGGGCGAGGTGCGCTGCAGCATCGGCGCGGCGCGTTCCTCGCGCGGCGGCGCCACCGCGGCGCGGCCCATGCGCAGGATGGTCTCGTTCAGCTTGGGCGGCGGCGCGGCCTCGGCGTCGGGCGCATGGCGCAGCGCCTCGCGCAGCCAGGCGTCGCGCGGCAGATCGTCGTCGCGATGCGATTCGCTCATCGCGGCGACTCCGGCGCGAGGTAGGCGCCCATGCAGGCACGCAGCTTGGCCATCGCGTAGCGCAGCCGCGTCTTGGCGGTCTCGAAGCCGACCTCGAGCGCATGCGCGACGTCGGCGAGCGCGAGCCCGTCGTCGTGGTGCAGCAGGAAGGCGCTGCGCTGCGCGAGCGGCAGTTCGTCCAGGCAGGCGAGCAGCTTCTCGCCGGCGCGGCGCCAGAAGGCGAGTTCGTCGCCCTGCAGCGTGGCCGAGGCCGGCGCGGGCCAGTGCTGCCAAGCGGCCGCCTCGGGTTGCCAGGGCTCGCCGTCTTCGCCCTCGTGCGCATCGAGCGCGACCTCGCGGCCGCTCTTGCGCAGCAGGTCGATGGCGCGGTGGTGCGCGAGCGTGAACAGCCAGGTGCGGAAGCTCGCGCCCTGCGGCTGCCAGCGCGCGCGCGCCTGCACCACGCGCAGCCAGGTGTCCTGGAATACCTCGTCCACCTGCGCCGCGTTGGCGCTGCCCAGCAGCCGCCGCACGAAGCGGTACAGCGCCAGGCGGTGGCGCGTGTAGAGCCGCTCGAACGCCGCGGCCTCGCCGCGGGCGTAGGCCGCCATCAGCGCGTCATCGTCGTCGTCCACGGGGCTGTCGCTCATCGCGCCCGGAGTCTGCCTCATCCGCTGCTGCTACGGCCGGGAAGCGCGCATGGGGTGATCTCCATTTGTAGTGGGAACGCGTCACCCCGCTGTCACCCCGTCTTCACCCCGTTCTGTGGCCTGCCCCGTATCAAGCGCCGTCCCCCTTCACGAACAGGAGCACGACGATGGGAGCCCCGCGATTCATATTCTTCTCGACCCTGGCGCCGGCGACGGCGGCGCTGGCCCTGCTGGCCGCCTGCGCGCTGGCCGATGCGCCGAGCGCGCAGGCCGCGCCGGGCGGCTGGCCACCGGCCTGGAACGAGCCGCCCGCGCAGGCGCAGGACTTCACGCAGCCGCAGTTCGAGCCGCCCAGCGCCAGCCATTGCCATCGAGCGCCGAGCACGCGCGAGGTGCCGGGGGGCGGCGGCGGTTGGAACGAAGGCCGCCTGCGCCGTGGTGGCGTGGCCGACGACCGCGCCGAGATGGCGGCCAAGAGCATCGCGCCCTCCGCCGCGCCCGCACCCATGCAGTCCGCACCCGCACCGCGCCACGAGGTGGTGACCGCCGGCATGGTCGACGACAACGCCGATTTCGGCGAATACCTCGCCTACCGCCAGCGCAACGCCGGCCTGCCGGTGCGCGAGCGCGACATCGCCGAGCGCTACCTGCTCGAAGTCACCGACGCGGCCGGTCGCCCCGTGCACGACGCCGAGGTGGCGGTGCAGCGCGCCGGCCGCGCCGAGCCGGTGATGTGGGCCCGCACCGACACCGCCGGGCGCGTCTGGCTGCATCCGCGTGCCTTCCTCGCGCCGGGGGTCGACGATGCCGCGCTCGGCATCGCGGTGCGCAAGGGTTCGGCCTGGTCGCGTGCGACGCTGGTGCGCGGCGAGCGCGCCGCCGTGCAGGTGCGCCTCGGCCAGGCGAGCGTGGTGCAGCGCCCGCGCCTGGACCTCGTGTTCCTGATCGACGCCACCGGCTCGATGGGCGACGAGATCGCCAAGCTCAAGGCCTCGATGCAGGCGATGTCGCAGCAGATCTCGCGCCTGCCCGGGCAGCCCGACATCTGCTACGGCCTGGTCGCCTACCGCGACCGCGGCGATGCCTTCCTCACCCGCGCGCACGACTTCACCGACGAGCTGGTCGCCTTCCAGGGCGCGCTGGCGCGCGTGCAGGCCGGCGGCGGGGGCGACATGCCCGAGGCGCTCAACGAAGCGCTGCACGAGACCGTGCATCGCATGAGCTGGCGCAGCGACGCGGCCCGGCTGGTGGTGCTCGTCGCCGATGCGCCGCCGCACCTCGACTACGGCGGCCCGCAATACGACGTAGCCATGCAGGCGGCGCTGGCCAAGGGCATCAAGCTGTTCGCGGTCGGCGCGAGCGGGCTCGACCCGGTGGGCGAATACATCTACCGCCAGATCGCGCAGTACACCGCCGGGCGCTTCGTCTTCCTCACCTACAAGGATGCGAGCGACCCCGGCAGCGGCCCTGGCACGCAGACGCCGCACGACGTGCGCGGCTACTCGGTGCAGACGCTGGACCGGCTGATCGTCAAGCTGGTCGGCGATGAACTCGCGCGCCTGCCGCGGGGGTAGCATGAGCGCATGAAGCGCCTCGCCGCCACCGCTGCCATCACCTTGCTGCTCGCCGGCTGCGGCGGTGGGCTGTACCTCGGCTGGGGCGACTGCTGCGACAGCGGCGCCCCGTCGGTGAGCATCACCACGGCGCAGACCAGCGTCGCCGCCGGCGGCTCGCTGCACGTGGTGGCTGCCGCCGCCGACAACGACAGCGGCATCGACGAGGTGGCCTTCTACCGCGTCGACGGCGGCATCGACACGCGCCTGGGCAGCGACGGCAGCGCGCCTTACGCGTGGGACGTGCCGGTGCCGGCCGACGGCCGCAGCTCGGTCAGCGTGTTCGCGCGTGCGCGCGACGGCGCCGGCAACACGGCCGACAGCAACCGCCTGACCATCGCCGTGACGCCCTGAGCGCGATCTCGCACTGTGCCAGTGCGACATTGCTGCATCGCTAGCATCGAGCGATGCGTACCGCCCTCACGTCTACCCGCCTCGAGCGCACGCTCACCGAACTCGATCACGTGCGCCTCACGCGCCTGCTGCAGCGCCAGCCGGCCGAACCCGCCGTGATCGGCGAACTGCTGGACGTGGCCCAGGTGGTGCCCTCGCGCGCGGTGGGCCCCGACGTGGTGACCATGTACTCGCAGGTGCTGCTGCGCGACGCGGCGGACGGCACGCCCAGCAAGATCACGCTGTGCTACCCGGCCGATGCCGAGCCGGCGGCGGGCTTCGTCTCGGTGCTCTCGCCGGTGGGGCAGGCCTTGCTGGGCCTGCAGGCGGGCGAGCTGGCGCGCTGGACCACGCCCGACGGCCGCACGCACGCCGCGCGCATCGAGGCGCTGCTGTTCCAGCCCGAGGCGAGCGGCGACTACACGTTGTGATCGCCCAGCACGCGCAGGATCTCGCGCCCGTAGGCTTCCAGCTTCTTCGCGCCGACGCCGCTGATGCCGGCCAGCGCAGCCAGCGAGTCCGGCTGGCTGCGTGCCATCTCGGCCAGCGTGGCGTCGTGGAAGACGACGTAGGCCGGCAGGTTGTGCTCGCGCGCCACCTCGGCGCGCCAGGCTTTCAACGCGGCATAGCGGCGCTGGCCTTCGTCGTCGAGCGCGACCGGCGCGGGCTTCTCCTTCGCGCCCGTCGATCGCGCCGCGCGTGAACGCCGCGGCGTCTCGGCCGGCACGCGCAGCAGCAGCTGCACCTCGCCCTTGAGCACCTCGCGCGCGCTGTCCATCAGCTCGAGCGTGTTGTATTCGCCCTCGGCGCGCAGGTGGCCGAGCGCGATCAGCTGGCGCAGCACGCCGCGCCACTGCGTCTCGGAAAGGTCGGCGCCGATGCCGAAGGTGGAGAGGCTCTCGTGGCCGTACTGCGCCACCTTGTCGGTGCGCTTGCCGCGCAGCACGTCGATCAGGTGGCCGGCGCCGAAGCGCTGGCCGCGGTTCTGGTGGAAGCGGTAGACGCAGGAGAGCGCCTTGCGCGCCGCCTCGGTGGCATCCCAGGTGGCCGGCGGGTTGAGGCAGTTGTCGCAATTGCCGCAGGCCGAGCTCTCCTCGCCGAAGTAGGCCAGCAGCCGCACGCGCCGGCAGTCGTGCGCCTCGGCGAGCGCGAGCAGGGCATCGAGCTTGGCGCGCTGGCCGCGCTTGAACTCCTCGTCGGCCGGGCTCTCGTCGATCATGCGGCGCTGGTTCACCACGTCCGCCAGGCCGTAGGCCATCCAGGCATCGGCCGGCTCGCCGTCGCGGCCGGCGCGGCCGGTCTCCTGGTAATAGCTCTCGATATTCTTGGGCAGATCGAGGTGCGCGACGAAGCGCACGTCGGGCTTGTCGATGCCCATGCCGAAGGCGATGGTCGCCACCATCACCACGCCGTCGTCGCGCAGGAATTTGTCCTGATGCCTGCGCCGCACGTCGGCATCCAGCCCGGCGTGATACGGCAGCGCGGCGATGCCTTCCTCGTTGAGCCAGGCCGCGGTCTCCTCGACCTTCTTGCGCGACAGGCAGTAGACGATGCCCGCGTCGCCCTCGTGCTCGTCGCGGATGAAGCGCAGCAGCTGGCGGCGCGCGTCGTCCTTCTCGACGATGGCATAGCGGATGTTGGGCCGGTCGAAGCTGCTGATGAAGACCTGCGCCGACTGCAGCTGCAGCCGCTCGATGATGTCGGCGCGCGTCAGCTCGTCGGCGGTGGCGGTGAGCGCGATGCGCGGCACGTCGGCATAACGCTCGTGCAGCACGGAGAGGCCCAGATAGTCCTCGCGGAAATCGTGGCCCCACTGGCTGACGCAATGCGCCTCGTCGATGGCGAACAGGCTGAGCAGCCCGCGCTCGTGCAGCGAATCGAGCTGGGCGAGGAAACGCGGCGTGGTCACGCGCTCCGGCGCGGCATACAGCAGCACCAAGCGGCCCGACATCATCTCGCGCTCGATGCGCTGCGCGTCCTCCAGCGTGAGCGTGGAGTTGAGGAAGGCGGCATGCACGCCGGCTTCTTCGAGCGCGCCGACCTGGTCGTGCATCAGCGCGATCAGCGGGCTGACGACGATGGCCACGCCGTGATCGCGGCGGTGCCGCACGATCGCAGGCACCTGGTAGCACAGACTCTTGCCGCCGCCGGTGGGCATCAGCACCAGGGCGTCGCCGCCGGCGGCCGTGTGATCGATGATGGCCTGTTGCTGGCCGCGGAAAGCGGGGTAGCCGAAGACCTGCTGGAGAACGTCGAGCGATGCGGAAGACACGCCCGCGATGCTACGCGAGCGCGCTCCCGCGGCTGCCCGAACGCTAGCGCACCGTCGCGGGTACCGGTTTGCCGAAGTACGGCGAGCGCGGCCCGGCCAGCATGCCGTTGTAGCGTGGCGCGCCCAGCAGGCGGCCGCTGGCGATGCCGGCGTAGTTGTAGGCAGCGTCGCTCGCGGTGCCGATGATCTGCTTGACCACCGCCGCGACCAGCAGGCCGATCAACCCGCCCTGGTTCTGCTGCTGTTGCTCGGCCGACGAAGCAGCGGCCTTGCCCTGCCAGAGCAACTCGCCGCTGCGCAGGTCGACGACCTTGGCCTCGGCCTCGACGCGCGTCTCGCTCGAGACCACGGCGTAGCTGGTGCCGTACTTGGTCACCTTGATGTAGACAGCGGCGTCCGCGCCGAAGAAGTCGCGCAGCTTGGGCAGCGGGATTTCCTGTGCATCGGACGCGGTCTCGACACCGTTCTGGCGGAAGGTCTCGTCCACCAGCGTCACCGGCAGCACGTAGTAGCCGGCCTCGGCGAGCGGCAGCGTCGCGCTGGCCCACATCGCCGGCGTCGCCTTGACGTCGGGCGAGTCGTTCAGCGGCGGCATCACCAGCAGCGTGGCGGGCTTGGCGCGCTGGAAGGCGGCGTAGTCGTAGGGCGGCGGAGGCGTGGCGCAACCCGCCAGAACGGATGCGGCGGCCAGCGTGGCCGCCAGGCTGAAGCGGTTCTTGTTCATGCGGGGTTGTCGCCCTTGGTCGTTGCCGCCGGCCCGTCGAGCTTCTTCAGAAGTCGGTCCATGTAGGGAGCGGATTCCGGGAAGGCCGTCCGCTCCGCCTGCCACAGCTCACGCGCGCGCTGCGGGTTGCCGTTGCCGATGTAGAGCATGCCCAGGTGCGCACGGAAGCCCGGCGGCAACGCGGCGTTCGTGCCACGCGCCTTCTCCGCGTGGGCTTCCAGGGTGCGGATCTGCTCGTCCGGGCTGGCGCTCTCGCGCAGTAGGGTGCTGTACTGCTGGCGCGGAAAGGACTCCCACATGTAGAGCGGGCCGGGGCCCTTGGCGGCACAGCCCGCCAGCACGGCCACGCCCGCCAGCGCGGTGAGGTAGCGCAGTGGTGTCGCGTGCGGCATCACTTGCCCCATTGGCCGGCGTCGCGGCCGGCGGCCAGGTTGTCGACGGCCTCGCGCATGGCCAGATCCAGCACCTTGCCGTTGAGCGTCGCGTCGTAGCCGGCGGTGCCGCCGAAGCCCAGCACTTCGCGGTTCGACAACTCGTACTCGCCGGCGCCGCGGGCCGAGAACACCACCTCGCCGGTCAGCGAATTGACCACGTTGAGGGTGATCTTCGCGTAGGCCACCTGCTTCTTGCCGCGACCGAGCAGACCGAAGAGCTGCATGTCGCCGACGTCCTTGCGGCCGAACTCGGAGATGTCGCCGGTGATCACGAAGGCCGCGCCGCGCAGCGTCTGCGTGGCGCCCTGCAGCTTGGCTTCCTGGCTGGTCTCGGCCATGTTGTCGCGGTCGAGCACGGAGAAGCGTTGCGACTGCTGCAGGTGCGCGATCAGCGTCGTCTTGGCCTGGCTGCCGAGGCGATCGACGCCATCGGAGAACACGCCGCGCATGAAGTTGGAGCGGTTGTCGAACTTGCCGACGGAGACCGGCAGCTTGACGCCCGTATAGGGCGCGGCCGCCGCCTGAACCTTCTCGACCTGAATGCTCCGAGAGCTCTCGGTCGCGCAGCCGACGAGCGAGAGAAGGGCTGCACCGAGCAGCCCGGCCTTGAACCAGGAACGCATGAATCCCCCTGAGGTGATGATGAAGGCGCCCGGCTTCTACTTCTTCGGGCGCGGCGAGTCTAAGGGCCCGATCGGCAGGATTGCATCCCGAAAACGCAAGAACGGCGCTCGCGGCGCCGTTCTTGCGTGACGTAGTTGGTGATCAACCCGCCTCGCTGCCCACCTGCGCGTTGGTGAAGGTCCAGGTGCGGTCGATCGTGCCGTCGGCGCCCCAGTCGACCGTCACGGTCAGCGTGCCCGGCACGACGCTGATGCCGATGATGTTGTGCGGCAGCGTGATGGTCCACGCGCCCTGCGTGGGCACGCCGTTGGCGTCGTAGCTCACCGCGCCCTGCGTCGCCGTCGTCACGGTCCAGCTGCCGTTGGGCAGCTGCGCATCGATGGTGATGGTGCCGCTGCGCGAGCGTGCGCTGATCACGCCGTTGGTGGTGGTGACGGCGCGCGTCTGGTCGACGTTGGAGAGCGTGAACGTGCTGGTGCGCGCGTTGCGCACGCTGGTCAGCACGATCTGCGGCGAGGTCCAGCGGTGCGTGGTGACGATCACGCCGCCGCCGTTGTCCGCCACGGTCTCGGTCAGCGTCGAGCTGCCGTTGACGGTGAGGGTGCGCAGCGGCAGCGCGATCTGCAGGTTCTGCGTCGCGGTGTTCACCTGCGTGGTGCCGCCCGAGGCCGTCACCACCGTCAGCGTGGCGCTGCCGTTGAGCGTGGCCGCGCCGGCGGCGCCGGTGCAGTTGGTGTAGGTGACGCTGTAGATCTCGCCGGCATCGAGCTGGCCGTTGCCGAGCGCGTTGCCGCCCGTGACGGTGAACTGCGCCGTACCGCCGCCCGGGCAGTTGACGGTCGTGCTGGCGCTGCCGGCGGCCACCACGGCGCGCGTGGTCGAGAGGATGCTGGCCTGGCCTTCCACGCTGTCGGCCGGCAGCACGGCGCTGTTGGCGCTCATGGACTGGGCTTCCGTTTGAGTGACGCCGTTGGCCGGCGCGCCGGCGTCGCCGCCACCGCCGCCACAGGCGGCGAGCAGGGCCAGCAGCGCGGTGGCGGCAGCGATGGGCGCGAGGCGGCGGTTGTTCGGGGTGATGTTCATGCGGTGCTCCGGGTTCGTGTGACGGTCGCCATTGAACGGCCGGCGCGCCGCGCCGTCGACGTTGCGCGCACGACGAATTGCGACAGTTCTGCAATGTCCGGGAACAGGATGTTTCCGCGCCCTACACTGCCGCCGCAATGACTGCCAAGCCGCTGGTGCTGATCGTCGACGACGACGCGGAGCTTTCCGCGATGGTGGCCGCGCTGTTCGAGCGCGAGGGCTGGGCGGTGCAGGGCGTGCTCAGCGGCGCCGACGGCGAGCGCGCGCTTTCCGAGCTGCGCCCCGACGCCGTGCTGCTCGACGTGATGCTGCCCGATGCCAACGGCTACGAGCTGTGCCGGCGCTGGCGCAGCGTGCATCCGGCGCTGGGCATCGTGATGTTCACCGCGCGCGGCGAGACTATGGATCGCGTGCTCGGCCTCGAGATCGGCGCCGACGACTACCTCGCCAAGCCCTTCGAGCCGCGCGAGCTGGTGGCGCGCGTGCGCGCCTTGCTGCGCCGCCAGGCACCGGGCCGTGGTGATGCCGCGCTGCTGCGCTTCGAGGGCCTCGCCATCGATCTGCTGCGCCGCGAGGTGACGGCCGGCGCGCAGGCGGTGTCGCTCACCGGCGTCGAGTTCAAGCTGCTCGCGGCGCTGGCGCGCGCGCCCGGCCGGCCGCTCACGCGCGAGGCGCTCAGCGAGGCGGTGCAGCCCGGCAGCTACAAGCCGCAGGACCGCACCGTCGACGTGCAGGTGGCGCGCCTGCGCCGCAAGCTGCGCGAGGCCAGCCCGGGCAAGGACTGGGTCGACACCGTGCGCGGCGAGGGCTACGTCTTCATCCCGCGCTGAAACGCCGAGAAGCCGTGAAGCTGCCCCGCGCCGACAGCCTCTTCACCCGCTTGCTGCTGCTGCAGATCGGCGTGGCGATCGCGCTGGCAACGGTGTTCGCGGCGATCGTCTACGTCGAGCGCAACATCGCGGTGGCGCGCCTGGTGGCCGAGCGCTGGGCGCCGGCGCTGCTGCACGCGGCCGCGCTGCCGGGCGCACCGGCGCTGGCGCCGCAGCGCGTGCCGCTGCGCAGCGAAGCGCGCCCGGCGCAGGGCTGGCGGCCCTCGCTGGCCGCGCCGCGCATGGCGGCGCTGGCCGACGAGTTCGAGCGGCATGGCCTGCGCTTCGACGATGCGCTGATCGCCCGCGGGCCGGGCGGGCCGGTGCTGTGGCTGCAGATCCGCGCCGGCGACGGCCGCAGCGCCTGGTACGGCGTGGCCGATGCCGCGCTGCTGCCGCGCCTGCCCGGGCGCGTGCTGCTGGCGGTGGTGATCAGCGCGCTCATCCTGGTGGCGGTGAGCTGGATCTTCACGCGCCGCCTGACGCGCCCGCTGGAGCAACTGCGCCAGCGCATGCAGAGCCACCGCCCGGGCCAGGGCTCGGTGACGGCGGCGCCCATCGCCGGCGCCTCGCCCGAGGTGGCGGCGATAGCAGTCGCGCACGACGAGCTGCTGCAGCGCTACGAACGCCACGAGCGCGAGCGCGCGCTGCTGCTGGCCGGCGTCTCGCACGACCTGCGCAGCCCGCTGGCGCGCATCCGCATGGCCGCCGCCCTGCTTCCGGAGGACGAGGCCTCGGCGCCCTGGCGCGAAGCGGTCGCGCGCAACACCGAGGTGGCCGACCGGCTGATCGGCAGTTTCCTCGACCAGGTGCGCGCCGGCGAACTGCCGCTCGACCAGCACGCCGACCTGGCCGCCATCGCGCGCAGCGTGGCCGCCGAGGCCGGGCGCGGCGGCACGGCGCCGGCGGTCGATGCGCCGCAGTCGCTGATGCTGGCGCGCAGCCACCCGCTGCTGCTCGAGCGGCTGCTCGCCAACCTGGTCGACAACGCCTGCAAGCACGGCCGCGCGCCGGTGGCGCTGGCGCTGCGCGCCGAGGGCGCCGGCGTGCGCATCGAGGTCAGCGACGCCGGCCCCGGCCTGCCCGACGAGCGCCGCGAGGCGCTCACCGAGGCCTTCGCGCGCGGCGACGCGGCGCGCGGCACGCCCGGCACCGGGCTGGGCCTGGCGATCGTCGCGCGCATCGTCGCGCGCATGGGCGGCCGGCTCGCCTTCGAGCGGCGTGACGGGCGTCACGTGGCCTGCGTCACGCTGCCCGCACACCCCTGAAGGAGCGCCCTCCGCGTTCCCCGCAGCGGGCGAGGTGCCGGCGCGGCGGCCAGCGGATAATCGCGCCATTCCCACCCGAATCGAGCAGCGGAGAGCGGCATGGCCTCGTTGAACAAAGTCCAGATCATCGGCAACCTCGGCCGCGACCCCGAGGTGCGCTACACCCCGAACGGCAACGCGGTCTGCAACGTCAGCGTGGCCACCACGCGGCAGTGGAAGAACAAGGATTCCGGCGAGCGCCAGGAAGAGACCGAATGGCACCGCGTGGTGTTCTACGACCGCCTGGCCGAGATCGCCGGCGAATACCTGAAGAAGGGCCGCTCGGTGTACGTGGAAGGCCGCCTCAAGACCCGCAAGTGGCAGGACAAGGAAGGCAAGGACCAGTACACCACCGAAGTGATCGCCACCGAGATGCAGATGCTCGGCAGCCGTGAAGGCATGGGCGGCGGCGAGGAGCGCAGCGGCGGTGGTGATGACTACGGCGACCGCCCGCAACAGCGCAGCGCGCCGGCGGCACGCCCGGCGGCCAGCAAGCCCGCGGCCAAGCCGGCCACCGGCTTCGACGCGATGGACGACGACATTCCTTTCTGATTTCCTCAAGTTCTCGCCGGCGCGGCCGATGACACCGGAATCCCCGGGTCTTCGCGCCGCACCGATGCCAGCCACCGCCTCCGCTCCCCGCCACGTCGCTGACATCGAGCGCGAGATCGACGCCGCGCGTCGCAACGGCCCGCTGACGCAGATCGTCGTGCCGCCCTGCCCGGCGCTGCTGACGCGGCTGCAGCTGGCGATGGCCGAGGCCGAACCCGACCTCAACGAGGTGGCGCGCATCGCCAACGCCGACGTGGCGATGGCCGCCACGCTGATCCGCAACGCCAACGGCGCGCTCTATGCCGGCTCGGCGCCGGTGGTCTCGGCCGGCCAGGCGATGAACCGCCTCGGCCTGCAGCCCAGCGCGGCGCTGATGAGCACCTTCCTGGCGCGCCACGCGATTCCGGTCAAGAGCGCGCAGCTGGCCGGCTTCTGGGAGCAGTCGACGCAGCGCGCGCAGGCGCTCGCCTGGGTCGCCGCGCAGCTGCCCGGCCTCTCGCCGGAACTGGCGCACAGCTACGGGCTGTTCTGCCACGTCGGCCTGCCGGTGCTGATGCAGAGCGTGCGCGGTTATGCCGGCACGATGATGGAAGGGCGCGTGCGCCGCGACCGCAGCTTCGTCGAGACCGAGAACGCCAACCACCGCACCGACCACGCCGTGGTGGGCGCGCTGACGGCACGCGTCTGGCGCCTCGCGCCGGTGGTGATGGCGGCGATCCGCCTGCACCACAGCCTGGAGTCGCTCGGCAGCGCCGACACCGAGCCCGAGGTGCACACCCTGGTGGCCGCCGGCCTGCTGGCCGACTACCTGCTCGCGCGCCGCGACGGCCTCACGCCCGAGCCCGAATGGGAGCGCTTCGGCCACGCCGCCTGCGAGTGGCTGGCCATCAGCGCCGACGACCTCGGCCACTGGCAGGCCTCGGTCTGCGAGGCCGGCGCACTCGAACCGGCCTGATCAGGCAGGCTGGCCGCCCGGCGTGCGCACCTGCCGCGCCATCGCGACGTTGCTCGCCTCGAACTCGCGCGCCACGCCCTCGCGGTCGGCGGCCGAGCGGTTCTGGCTGACCTTCCACTTGCCCACCAGCGTGTCGACGGGGATCTCGATGGCGACGATCGCACCGAGCATCTTCTCGATGTAGTCGGCCGGCGCGTCGCCCACGGCCCAGGGCGCGGCACGGCCGGCCTCGTGGGTGTCGGTGAGACGCGAGACGATGCCGTGCAGCTCGCGCGCATCCTCGCTTGCGCGCAGCGTGCCGCGCGCCTGCACCATCACGTAGTTCCAGGTCGGCACCACCTTGCCGTGCTCGGCCTTGGAGGGGTAGGCGCTCGGGCTCACGTAGGCCTGCGGGCCCTGGAACACCACCAGCACGCGCTGGCCCTGCGCGTGCCGCCACAGCGGGTTGGCGCGCGCCACGTGCGCCACCAGCGTGCCGTGCGGCCCGCGCGCGGCGTCGATCAGGAAGGGCACGGCGTCGGCGCAGGGCTCCTCGCCCTCGCGCGTGATCAGCAGGCCGAACGGGTGCGCGCGCACCAGCGCGTGCATCACCGCGTCGCGGTTCTCTTCGAAGTGGCTGGGCAGGTACACGGGTGCTCCAGGAAGCCGGAGCCCGGATTCTGCGTCAGTGCAGCAGCCCGGCGCTGCCGGCCGTGCCGAGCAGGCGGCGCTTGTCCACCCAGCGCGCCGACCAGGCGAGGAACTCCTCGACCGGCATCGGCCGGCCCATGTGGAAGCCCTGCGCCTGCTCGCAGTTCAGCTCGCGCAGCAGCTCCCAGGTGCGTGCGTTCTCCACGCCCTCGGCGACCACGCCGAAGCCGAGGTTGTGCGCCAGCTCGATCATCGAGCGCACCAGCTTCGCGTCGACCGGGTCGTGGTCCATGTTGCGCACGAAGGCGGTGTCGATCTTCAGCTCGTCCACCGGCAGCTGCTTGAGCCAGGCGTAGGACGACAGGCCCGAGCCGAAGTCGTCGATCGAGAGCTTGAAGCCCATCAGCGAGAGGCGCTTGAGCGTGGCCAGCGCGCGCTGCGGGTCGTCGAGGAAGGCGCCCTCGGTGATCTCCAGGCAGAAGGCCTCGGCGGGCACGCGCTGCTCGAGCAGGCGCTTCTCCAGCCGCGCGGGCAGCTCGGCATCGAGCAGGTCGCGCGCCGAGAGGTTGAGCGACAGCACCATGTCCGCGCCCTCGGCCTGCAGATCGCGCCAGGCGCGCGCGCAGGCCTCGAACACCCACAGCGTCAGCTCGCGGACGAGACCGGTCTGCTCGGCGAACGGGATGAATTCCTCGGGAGGCAACAGGCCGCGCCGCGGATGCTGCCAGCGCAGCAGCGCCTCGGCGCCGGCCACGCCGCCGGTGGCCAGCGACAGCTTGGGTTGCAGGTGCAGGCGCAGCTCGCCGCGCGCCAGCGCCTCGCGCAGCTCGGCCAGCAGCGCGAGCGACTGTGCGCTGCCGTCGTCCATGCCCGGCTCGTAGACCAGCGGCCCGCTGCGGCCGCGCTTGGCGGCGAGCATGGCGCGCTCGGCGCGATGCACCAGCGTGTCGGCGCTGTCCGCGTGCCCGGGCCAGCAGGCGATGCCCACGCCCACCGGCACGGCGAGGCGGTGCTCGTCGAGCGCGAGCGGCTGCTCGAAGGCCAGCGCGATGCGCTGCGCCACGCTGTGTGCCAGCTCGGGCGTGCTCTCGCACAGCAGCACGGCGAACTGGTCGCCCGCGCGGCGCGCGACCATGTCGCCCTCGCGCATCACCTGGCGCGCGAGGCGCTCGCCGGCGGCCTGCAGCAGGCGGTCGCCGACCGCATGGCCGAGCCGGTCGTTGATGTTCCTGAAGCGGTCGACGTCGAGCACCAGCACGGCCAGCGTCGAGCCCGTGCCGGCGGACGCTGCGATGGCTTCGTGCACCGCGGCGTCGAACTGCGCGCGGTTGGGCAGGCCCGTCAGCGTGTCGCGGTAGGCCAGGCGCAGGGTCTGCTGCTGCGTCGCCACCACGCTGGCGCGCATGCGCTCGAAGCTGCGCGCCGCCGCGCCGATCTCGTCGCTGCGTGCGGCGGCGGCCAGCGGCGGCATCGCGTCGTCGCCCGTGCCGAGGCGCTCGGCGGCGTCCGCCAGTTCGCGCAAGGGCGCGGTGATGCGGCGCGCCGTGTGCAGCGCGGCGGCGGCGAACACGGCGGCGCCGAACAGGCCGATGCCCAGCAGCAGCCACTGCAGCTCGCGCGGCATGCCCGCCGCAGCGTCGATCGACAGCGACAGCAGCGCCAGCATGGCCGGGCCCGATTCGCGGTCGGCCGCGCCCAGCGTGGCGAGCCAGCGCGGGCGCAGCCCGAGTTCCTCGCCCGCCACCTCCAGCGAGGCCATCGGCATGGCCGCACCGTTCCATGGCTGTGCGGCAATCTCGCGCGCGGCGGCATCGCCCAGCGTGCTGTGCGTGCCGCGCCAGGGATCGTTCGCCGAGTCGCGCGCGAGCAGTGTCAGGTCGAGCGCGGTGAGCGTGTGCAGTTCCGCGCCGAGCCGGTCGTCGATCGGCAGGCCCAGCGCGACCCAGCCCAGCAGCCCCGGCGCCTTCACCGGCACCAGCGCCAGCTGGTGCGGGCGGCCGCCCACCAGCACGAGGCCGCTGGCGCTGCCGGTGCTGCCGGCGCTGACGGCGAGCGCCGCGGCGGCCGGGCCGATGGCCGCCTGCTGCATCGCCTCGCCGGTGCGGGCGCGCAGGCCGAAATCGGTGCCCAGCCAGGCCGCCTCGGTCGCGCCGATGCGCGCGCCGTGCCGCTCCAGCAGCGAGGCGAGCGTGGTGCGGTCGTCCGACAGCGCCGCGGCGCGCAACGCGGTGTCGGCGGCAAGCGCCGCGGCGGCGTCGGTGAGCACCTGCGCCCGCTGCTCGAGCAGCGACTTGAAGACGCGCTCGCCGGCGGCGAGCCGCTCCGGCAGCGTGCGGCGCGCCTGCGCATCCAGCCCCAGGCCGATGGCGGTGATGCTGG
>WBZV01000237.1_pt1 | contig 37156 bp, 27 predicted proteins | sample 5204221 | NCBI WGS metagenome assembly WBZV01 (sample SAMN12344360, study PRJNA552823) | activated sludge metagenome | biome: Activated sludge suspended growth; feature: Nitrification reactor; material: Wastewater; isolation source: activated sludge from nitrification reactor of wastewater...
GTGGGGGCGGGGGTGGCGGGGGTGGCGGTCTTCGACATCGCGGAACCCCGGTCGCCACGGCTCCTGACCTGGCTGGATACGGACTGGTTTGCCTTCGACCTGGCCTACTGGCGGACGGGCGACGACGCGGGCGGGGCGAGCGGCGGCGGCGCCCGCCTGCTGGTGGCCGACGGCGGCGCCGGCCTGGCGCTTTACGACCTGGACGATCCGGCCGCCCCCCGCCGTCTGGCAACCCTCGACACCCCCTCGGAGGCCCGTGCCCTGGCGGTGGATGCGACGGCCGGCCGGGCCTACGTGGCCGACTGGGGCCGCGGGCTGGCCGTCGTCGGCCTGGGGTCCGGCGACAGCCTGGAAGCCCTGGGCGAGCTGGACACGCCCGGGGAGGCGGTGGACGTGGCCGCGGACCTGGCTGCCGACCCCGGGCCGGGCGAAGGAGGCACCTGGGTCTTCCTGGCCGACCGCGAAGGCGGACTCAGCCTGGTCGATGCCGCCGATCCGCGGGCGCCGCGCCTGGCGGGGCGCTGGGGCGTCGGCGAGCTGGGCCGGGCGGAGGCCGTCGCCCTGGCCCCGGGCAGCCTGTACCTGGCCGACGGGGAGGGCTTCGTCCGCCGCCTGGCGCGCCCCGCGCCCGACCGGCTGGAGCCGCCGGGAGCGGCGGTCGAGCTGGGCGGCCTGCCGGTGGGCCTGGCCTTGCGCCCGCCCGCCGGATCACCGGCCGGATCGCCCGGGATCCTGGCGGTGGCCAACAGCCGCTTGGGCCTGCAGTTGCTGGGGCTGAGCGGCGACGACGCGGCGGGGGCCGCGCCGCCCGCGCTCCTGGGCACGCTCCTCAGCCCCTCCTTCGTCGAGGGCGTGGCCTGGGAGCCCGGGCGGCGGCTGGCCTACCTGGCCGACGCCTATGCCGGGCTGCTGGTGGCCGAGCTGCCGGCCGGCCGGCCGCCGCGGGTGGTCGGGCGCCTGGCCACCGGCGTGGCCACGCACGACGTGGCCCTCCTGGGCCGGCGGGCCTTCCTGGCGGATGCCGGGGCCGGGGTCCGCGCCGTGGACATCGCCGATCCCGCGCGGCCGCGGGACCTCGGCCTCGCCGACAGCCCCGGCGAGGCCCTGGGCCTGGCCCTGGACGGCGCGCGGGGCCTGGCCTTCCTCGCCGACGGTCCCGGCGGGATGAGCGTCTTCGACATCCGGGCGGCCCTCGCCGGCACGGGCGCGCCGCGCCTCCTGGCCACCCTGCCCGCCGAGGGCTACGCCTGGAGCCTGCGCCTGGACCTTGCTGCCGGCCTGGTCCACGTGGCCGACCGCGTGGCGGGCCTGAGGACCATCGACGTGCGTGAACCCGCGAGCCCGCGGGCCCTCGGCCTCTTCGAGCAGGCCGGCGGCCTCTTCGAGCTGGCCCTGGGGCCGGGGGGCCGCGCCTATGCCGGGGCGGGGCCGGGCGGCCTCTGGCTGCTGGACCTCAGCCGCCCGGAGGCGCCGCGATCCTTGGGGCGGGTGGGAGGCGGACCGGCCCAGGGCCTGGCCCTGCTGGACGAGCGCCTCTACGTCACCGCCGGGGCCGCCGGCCTGCGGCGCTACGACCTGGACGCGGAGGGCCGGCCTCAGCCGGTGGCCGAATGGCCGCTCGAGGGGCTGACCGAGCGCATCGACGGGGCCCTGGGGCGGGCGGGGCGCATCCTGGTGGCCTGCGAATGGGGCGGCCTGGCCGTCCTGCCGCCGGAGGATCGGCTGCACGATGCGGTCCACCTCCCGCAGCTCGGCGCCGGCGGCCTGCGCCCTTGACCGACCGCGGCGGCGGCGCTAAGGTCTGCCCCCGCCATGACCGCCAGCTCCCCGCCTCCACCGGTCCCTTCCTCGACCCGGTCCCTGCCAAGCCTGCACGGCCTGCGCGGCGCCGCCTTGCTGCGCGATCCGCGCTACAACCGCGGCGGCGCCTTCACCGAGGCCGAGCGGGACGCCTACGGGCTGAGGGGCCTCCTGCACGGGCGGGTGTCCACCCTGGGGAACCAGGTGGCGCGCATCATGCGCAACGTGCGCATCAAGCCCAACCCCCTGGAACAGTACATCTTCCTGGCGGAGCTGCAGGACCGCAACCAGACCCTCTTCTACCGCGCCCTGGTGGACCACGTGGCCGAACTGATGCCGGTGGTCTACACCCCCACCGTGGGCACCGCCTGCCGCCACTTCATGCATATCTACACCCGTCCGCGCGGCCTCTACATCGGGGCCGACGACGCGGGGCGGGTGGAAGCCCTGCTGCGCAACTGGCCCGAGGAAGCGGTGAAGGTGATCGTGGTCACCGACGGCGAGCGCATCCTCGGCCTGGGCGACCTGGGGGCCAACGGCATGGGCATCCCCATCGGCAAGCTGGCCCTCTACGCGGCCTGCGGCGGCGTGCACCCGGACGCCTGCCTGCCGGTGATGCTGGACGTGGGCACCGACAACCCCGAGATCCGCGAGGACCCGCTCTACATCGGCCTCCCGCGCCCGCGCCTGCGCGGGGCGGCCTACGAGGCCCTGCTGGACGAGTTCGTGACTGCGGCCGAGCGGGTCTTTCCGGGGGTCCTCATCCAGTTCGAGGACTTCGCCACCGACAACGCCTTCGGGCTCCTGGACCGCTACCGGGACCAGGTCTGCTGCTTCAACGACGACATCCAGGGGACGGCGGCGGTGGCCCTGGCGGGCCTCCTGGCCGCCGGTCGGCTGACCGGGACGCCGTTGGAGGACCAGCGCCTGCTCTTCTTCGGCGCCGGCGCGGCGGCCACCGGCATCGCCGAGCTGGTGGTGCTGGCCCTCAGGAAGCGCGGCCTGTCGGAGGCCGCGGCCCGTGGGCGCTGCTACTTCGTGGACTCCACCGGCCTGGTGACCGCCGATCGCGCGAACCTGGCGCCGCACAAGCGCCCCTTCGCCCACCCCGTCCCGCCCGCCGCCGACCTGTTGTCGGCCGTGGAGCAGCTCCGCCCCACGGCCCTCCTGGGCCTCTCGGCGCAGGCCGGCGCCTTCACTGAGCCGGTGCTCCGGGCCATGGCGGAGGGCACCGAACGGCCCATCGTCTTCGCCCTGTCCAACCCCACCTCCAAGGCGGAGTGCAGGGCGGCCGAGGCCTACGCCTGGACGGAGGGACGGGCGGTCTTCGCTTCGGGCAGCCCCTTCGACCCGGTCACCCTGCCGGATGGGCGCCGCTTCCGCCCCGGCCAGGGCAACAACGCCTACATCTTCCCCGGCCTGGGCCTGGGCGTCCTGGCCAGCGGCGCCCGGCGGGTCAGCGAGGCGATGTTCCTGGCGGCCGCCGAGTCCCTGGCCGAGATGCCCACGGGCGCCGACCTGTCCGAGGGCAGCCTCTACCCACCGCTGGAGGCCATCCGCGACGTCTCGGCGGCCATCGGCCGGGCAGTGGCCGAGGTGGCCTGGGACCAGGGCCTCGCGACCCTCTCCCGCCCCGAGGACCCCGCCGCCTGGGTGCGGGGCCTCATGTACCAGCCCTGCTACGAGCCGCTGGAGGTTCAGCCATGAGGGTCCCCGTCCGCCGCCCGGCCCTGCTGCGCGACTTCGCGCCGGCCGACCTCCTGACCCTGGGCAACGCGGCCTGCGGCACCCTGGCCATCCTCCTCAGCCTGGAGCACGTGGCCACAGGTTCCAGGGCGGCCCTCTGGCAGGCCTTCGGCCTCCTGCCCCTGGCCCTGCTCCTGGACGTCGCCGATGGTTATGTCGCCCGAATGGACCGCGCGCGGCAATCGCCCTTCGGCGCAGACCTGGACTCCTTGGCCGACGTGATCTCCTTCGGCGTGGCGCCGGCGGTCCTGGGCTTCGCCTTGGGGCTGCGCGGCGGCTGGGACCGGCTGATCCTGACCTACTTCGTGGCCTGCGGCGTCAGCCGCCTGGCCCGCTTCAACGTCACCGCCGCCGCCCTCACCGACGAGCGCAGCGGCAAGGTGCGCTACTTCGAGGGCACGCCCATCCCCACCAGCATCGGCCTGGTGGCGCTCCTGGCGGTGGCGGTCCTGCAGGAGCGCGTGGGCGACCAGCTCTGGCTGGGCCAGGTGCCCATCGCCGGCGCCATCCTGCACCCCCTGGCCCTGCTCTATGCCCTGAGCGGCACGGCGATGGTCAGCACCTCGCTGCGCATCCCGAAGCCTTGAGGGGCCGACCGGGTGGAACGCAGGGACCCTGATCCGCTTGGGTCCCCGGCTCAGCCCCTCCGCCGCAAGGCGTCCACCGCCAGCACCGTCAGCCCGGCGAGCAGGGGCAGCAGGTAGTAGAAGGCGCGGTAGAGGAGGAGGCCGGGCAGCAGGGTCTCGGCGGGGGCGCGGCCGGCGAGGAGGCCCAGGAGGCTGGCCTCAAAGACCCCCAGGCCGGCGGGTACCTGGCTGACGACGCCCAGGAGCTGGGCAGCCAGGAAGCGGCCGGCCAGGGCGGGGTAGGAGAGCCCGAGTTCGGCGGGCAGGAGCAGGTGCAGCAGGGCGGCGGCCAGGGCCCAGTGGAGGCTGGAGAGCAGCAGTTGGCCCAGCACCCAGGGAGGGGGCGGCAGGCGGAAGCGCCGCGCCCCGAGGCGCAACGTGAGCGGCCCGGCCGAGCGCAGGCCGACGAGGCCCAAGGCCAGGTAGGCCAGCGCTGAGCCCAGGGCCAATGCCCCGACCGTCCGGGCGAGGGCATCGGGCACCAGGCCGAGCCCCGGCCGGTCGGCGGTCAGCAGGGTGGCGCCGCCCAGGCCGCCCATGGCCAGCCAGAAGCCGACCACGTTCGAGGAGACCAGCCCGGCCAGGTGCAGGCCGCTCAGGCCCCAGCGGCTGTAGAAGCGGTAGCGCACCGAGGCCCCGGCCACCACGTTCCAGCCCACCGAGTTGCTGAGGGCGAAGCCCGTCATAGCGGCGACCGTGGTCCGCACCGGCGGCAGGCGCTGCCCCAGGTGCAGGAGGGCCAGCCAGTCCAGGCAGGCGAGGGACAGGTAGGCGCCCAGGGCGCAGAGGGCGGCGCCCAGCAGGCGGTCGGGCGGCAGGCCGGCAACGGCCGCTCGCAGCTGGCCCGGGCTCAGCCGCAGCAGCTCCCGTTGCAGCACCCAGATCCCCGCCGCCAGGAGGCCGAGGGCCAGAGCGGCGGAGCCCAGGCGGGCGAGGCGGGGCGGCAGGTGGCGGGCGATGGGGGGAGGCTCCGGAGAAGACACGAGGGCGGCAGTCAGACTGCCGCCCTCGCGGGGAGGACCGTGGCGTGAGGGATCTCGGGCCGGCCGTCAGGCCGCGGCCCGCACCCTCCCGGCTCAGGCGCGGCTGCCGCTCAGCTTCAGGCCCAGGCCGATGAAGAGCAGCGCCAGGAGGGCCATCACCAGCACGTCCGAACGGGCGCTGCCCGTGGTGGGCAGGGTGCTGGGCTTGGCGTCCTTCTTGGCTTCGGTGGTGGGGGCGGCGCTGCTCGAGGCCGCCGTCGGCGCGGCCGCCTGGGTGGCGGTGGTCGCCGTGGCGCCGGAAGCGGCGGCCTTGCTGTCGGCGGCGGCCGGGGCGCTCTCCTGCTCCTTGACCTGGCGCAGGGTGACCACGTAGAGCGGATCGCTGGGCGCCGCGGCCTCGGCGTCGGCCTCGGCGGTCACGTAGACCTTGGCCACCGAGTAGTCCACCGCGACGTCGGCCAGGGCCTGCTTGTCGTCCAGCCTGCCCAGGCGATGGCGCATGCCGTCCAGGTCGACGGCCCAGACCACGAAGGCCTTGGCCCCCTCGAACTTGCTCAGGTCCAGGGACTCGGCCGCCTTGGACAGGTCCAGGTTGACCGTGTAGCTCCCCGCCTTTTCGGCCCGCAGGATGTCGATGGTGCCCGTGCCTGCCAGGTCCTTGCTGCCCGGAGCCGGGCGCAGGCTCATGCCCATGATGTCCTGGGCCATGATGGGGGTCGCCAGGACGGCGGCCAGGCTGAGAGCGGCCAGAGCGGCCAGGGTGCGTCGCAACATGTCGGTTGCCTCCTCGTGAAACACCAAGCAGTCGGGTTGGAAGTTGCCAAAAGGTCGGGGGCGAGAGGGCCCGGCACCGACCGACGCCGCAGGACGTGCGCGATCCGATCGGATGGCAGGCCGCGCGCTTAATGCTCAGTTTACCACAGACGCGAGCCGATTGTATAGGGGTCAGGCCGCGGGTTGACCACTCAGGCCGGGCCTTCAGCCGGCCAGGGACACCCCCATCAGCCATCCCACCCCGTAGGTCACGGCCGCCGCTGCCAGGCCGAACAACATCTGCCGCAGGCCGCTGAAGCGGGCGCCGCGGCCGGTGAAGAGCGAGATGCCCGCCCCGATGGCGAAGAGCCCCAGCGCGCTCAGCGCCAGGCTGGTGGCCACGGCCCGGGCGCCGCCGGTGAAGAAGAAGGGCAGGACGGGGATGATCGCCCCTAGCGCGAAGAGCAGGAAGGAGGTGATGGCCGCCTCCCAGGCCGAGCCGCCCAACTCCGCGGGATCTACGGCCAGCTCCTCGCGGACCAGGGTGTCCAGAGCCCGGTCCGGGTTGGCCACGATGCGGTCGGCCATCTCGCGGGCCTGGTCCGCCGGCACCCCCTTGGCCTGGTAGATCAGGGCCAGCTCGCGCGCCTCCTCCTCCGGTGCCGCCGCGAGTTCGGCGGCCTCGATGCCGATCTGGCGGGCGTAGAGCTCGCGCGAACTCTGCACGCTCAGCCATTCGCCGAGGGCCATGGAGATGGCGCCGGCCAGGAGGCCCGCCAGGCCGGTGAGCAGGAGGGCCTGGTCGTCGACCGCCGCCCCGGCCACCCCCATGACCAGGCTGAGGTTGGACACCAGGCCGTCGTTGGCCCCCAGGACGGCGGCCCGCAGGGCGTTGCCTGCCGTCCCGCGATGGCGGCCCTCCAGCCGGGCCAGATCCGCGCCCGACATGCCTCCCACCCGGGCCCCGGCGATGGCCTCGAGGATGCGCGCGTGGCCGGCTTCGTCCCCCGCAAGGGCCGCGCCACCGATCTGCGCCTGGCGGCTGTAGGCCAGCTGGTCGGCCTTCTCGCCCTGCAGCATGGTGGGCAGGACCGCCCCCGGCCCCAGGCGCCGGGCCGTCAGCGCCAGGGTCCGCGCCCGCCAGCTGGAGCGATGCGGCCCCGGATCCCGGCCCAGGGCGGCGGCGAGCGCTGCCGCGTGCCCTCGCTCCGTCTCGGCCAGGTGCCGGTAGACCTCGGCCACCTGGGGCGAGGCCTCGGCCTCGGCCATGGCGGCGTAGATGTGGGCGTTGTCCAATTCCGCCTGCCAGGCCCTGAGGGTCGCGGCGGGGTCGAGGGCCACAGGTCCGGCGCCGCGGGGCTCCCGTTCGGCCACGGCGGCATCGTGGCTGCGTGGTCGGTCCATGCGTTGCTCCCTCCAGGTCGCGCGACCCCGGCGTTCCGTGGACGCTCACCCTCGATCCTAGCGGCCGCGACGCGGCCGGGCCTCCGACCTAGGACCGATTCGGACCGCGATCGTCCGGGGCATCCGATAGCTCGCCTTCCCACATCCGGCTCCAGCGCAGGACGCAGAGCAGCCCCAGCGCCACGCCGAACCAGAGCGTGGCCAGGCGGGTCAGGAGGGCGGCCGCCTTGGCCGGCGCCAGGCTCAAGCCCAGGATGCGCATGGACAGCCCCACCAGGGCCCCCTCGGTGCCGCCCAGGCCGCCGGGGGTGGCCACGACGGCGCCGACCACCGTGCTGATACTGAAGATGAAGACCGCCGCCAAGGCCGTCCGCGCGTCGCCGCCCGCGCCCACGCCCCGCAGCACGACGGCGTAGGCCAGGCCTTCGCAGGCCCAGCTCACCAGGCCGATGCCCACGGCAACGGCCAGGCAGCGCCCCGTGAGCAGGGTCTGGGCGCTGTCGTAGAAGGCATGCAGGTGCCGGGCCCGCGTCCCGATCCACGGCAGGCCCTCGGCGACGGCGATCAGCCGCAGGGCCAGGGGCCGGCGGCCGGCGACGGCGATCGCCGCGAGCACGGCAGCCAGCACGAGGAAGGCGGTGCGGCGGAGGGCCGGCTCGGGAAAGGTGAGGAGCCCGGCGGCGGCCAGCAGCAGCATCGCCAGCCCGTCGGTCAGGCGCTCGGCCATGACCGCGGGCGCGGTCACCGCCACGGGGGTGCCGGTCCGGCGCTTGACCAGCAGGCTCTTCAAGAGCTCGCCGGCCTTGCCGGGTGTGAGGACCATGGTCATGCCCATCCCGAAGATGCGGGCCGCATCGCCGCTCGAGATGGGCACCTTCAGCCAGCGCAGGTAGAGGATCCACTTGAGCAGCCGACCGCCGTAGTTGACCAGGGTGAGGCCAAGGACCAGGGGCATGGTCCGCCAGGGGAAGGACTCCAGGACCGACGCCAAGGCCTGGGCATCGCCCCAGACGGCCAGGACGGCGTAGAGCAGCAGCCCGCCGAAGGCCGACCACAGGAAGCCCCTCCTCCAGCGGCGGGCCAGTTCTGCCAGGCGCGGCGCCCCGGCGGCCGCGCTCGGGCCCGGCAGCCGATCCCCGGCGGCCGGCCCGGACGAAGGCGCTTGCGAGGTGCCGGGCTTGCCCGCAGGTTCGTGGCCAGGTCGCATGGGGCGATTCTAGTACAGAGCGGTCAAGGGGACGGGCGCAACGCTCGGTCCTTCGACGGATGGAAGGACCGGGCCCCGCGCCTATACTCGCCCATGCAACGACCCGAGCGCCCCGGCAGGCGCCCCGCAAGAGAGGCAGAGACCATGTTCCCGCGCAACGAAGGCACCCTGGACCGCGGCATCCGTTTGATCCTGGGGGCGGTCCTGCTCTGGGCCGCGTTCCAGTACCCCGCCCTGATGGAAGGCACCTGGCATTGGGTGGCCCTGGTGGTGGGCGTGGCGATGCTCTTCACCGGCGTGGTGGGCCACTGCTTCGCCTACCGGCCCTTCGGCATCAACACCTGCGCGAAGGAGTGACCGGGACGGGGTGAGACGGTGACCGCGGGGGCGGGCTTCGCCCTCCGCGGTCGCCCTCACTGCGACCGATCCTCGATCTCCCAGAGGTGGTCGAGGACGTGCCAGGTGATGTAGCGCAGGGCGAACCGGGCCGTCCAGCCGCCCTCGCGCAGCGGCCCGCCGTCCGAAGGGCCGCCGAGGACGGCCAGCATGTCGCGGCGCAGATCGGCCAGGGCAGCAGGGTCGTCAGCGCCGAAGGGCTTGCGGCGGACGCCGATCTTGGGCGCGTAGTAGCCCCGGTCGCATTCCACCACGTGCTCGACGATGGCCGAGCGGTCCCGCCCCCCGCCGCGCGGGCCCTTGCGCAGGGCCTCGGGGGCGGCTGAAGCGATCTGGTCGAAGGTCGCCCATGCGGCAGAGAGGATGCGGCATCGGCGCGCGGCCTCCGCCGCGTCCAGCGGCCGGCGCTCGTCCTCCGCCACCACGCCCGGCGCCCCGAACTCGGTGCCCGAGCCGCCCGGCAGGCGCTCGACCACGTGGACCTGGCAGGCAGCGGGCAGGGCCAGGCCGGCTCGCTGCAGGACGGCCTCGTAGCGCGGCGCGTAGTCCAGCAGGCGGTCGATGGCCGCCAGTTCGCCCTTGGCCCGGCGGCACCAGCCCGGCCAGTCCAGGGCGGTGGCGAAGACCATCTTCGGGCCCACCTCCAGGGCCACCCGCAGCGGCACGGGAGCGGCAGGGGCGGGGTCACCGGTGGGCGTGGCGTCGCCCGCGGCGACAGGGGGGTGGGTGCTTGGGGAGGCACTCATCGCGGTTGGCTCCTGGGGCAAGGGAGATCGAGGCGGGACAGGGGCGGCCCGAGCGGTCGCAGCCCGGGAGGGACCACGCGTCGCGGCAGGGCTGTCCACCCGAGGCTCTGGAGACCAGCGGCGCCCGGTTCACGGTTGGCCACAGGCCGCCGTTAATGGTACGGTAGCCGCCCCGGAACGGGCCGCGGCTCGGCCACCCGTTCCCACCCAGGCCCCCCCCATCGCCTACCCAGGAGGTCCCCGCGCCATGTCACCCCGTGCCCCTTCGCGATCCCTGCCTCGACGCCGGCTCGGCGCGGCGGCCCTGGCCTTGGGCCTGGCCCTCGCCCAGGCAGCCCCGGCCCGGGCCGACGTCATCGACTTCGACCCCCGCTCGGACCAGGTGCCGGACATCCTTTCGCCCGACGAACTGGGCAGGTACAACGCCCTGGTGGGCACCGCGACGGCCGGCGTGGGCATCGGCGCCATCAGCCCGGACGGCAAGCGGGCCCTGGTCACCGTGGGCGGCAGCCTGCAGGTCATGGACACGGCCACCGGCGAGCGCAAGCCCCTGGACACCGGCGGCCTGGGCCTCTCGGGCATCTTCTGGCTGGACGACACGCGCTTCGAGGCCTTCAACTCCCGGCAGGTGGACGGGGCCGTGGTCTATACCCTGCTGACCGTGGACATCGCCGCCGGCACGGTGGAGACCAAGGCCGCCGGAGGGCCGCCGCCCGGCCTCCTGAACCTGACCAGCAACCTGATCCGCCTGCCGGACGGGCGGCGGCTCATCCCCATGCTGCTCGGCCCGGTGGGCATGGCCTACGACGAGGCCGTGCTCACCGTCGAGCGCCCCAGCTACGACAGCCGCAGCCCGGAGGAGCGCGAGGCCCTGGGCCTGCAGGACGCGCCGCTGGAGCAGGCCCAGGTGCCCATCCGGCTGGTGGCCATGAACACGGCCGACGGGACCATCACCGAGATCGGCACCGTGGCCCAGGGCGAGAACCCCGGCACGGCCCTCGGCACCCTGCGCCAGCGGCCGGGCAGCAGCACCGTGGCCTGGCTGAGCAACGTCAGCATCCCCTGGGCGGGCAAGAACATCAACGGCCGCACCAACCGCGGCGGCGGCATGCCCATCAGCTACTGGAACGTGCAGGAGACCCTGGGCCGTCTGAAGCCCGAGGACAACTTCCACCTGACCAAGACCGCCCTGCACCTGAAGGACCTGGCCACGGGCGCGGGGCAGGACATCCCCAACATCGAGCACCATCCCGGCAAGTTCGCCGGCCTGTTCTGGCCGGTGGACGGCAGCTTCCTGGCGGTGGTCGCCCAGACGCCCTCCGTCCTCAAGGGGCGCCAGCATCCCATCTACGAATACGCCGCCGGCGTGGAGGTCAAGCGCTTCAGCCCCGAGGGCCGCCCGATGGGCACCTGGAGCCGGCCGGAGATGAGCGCCCTCTCGACCGGGTTCAGCGCCTTCGGCTCGGCGGTGGCCTCGGGCCTGAAGGGCACGCAGGCCATCGTGGTCTACGGGGCCAACACCACGCGGCACCTCGCCCTGGTCGACCTGGCGGACGACAAGGCGGAGCCGCGGTACCTCTACACGGGTGACCGCCTCCTGGGCGCCTGGGCCCAGGCCGGAGAGACCCTCCTGGCCTTCCTCTCGGACGCCTCCGACCCCGGCGAGCTGCACGTCGCATCGGCGCCCGCCGCCGGCCCCGTGGGCGAGTTCCGCGTAACCACCGACGTCAACGCCGCCGCCCGCGCCGCCTCCAAGGTCAAGGTGGCCACCTTCGCCTACACCACCTCGGCCGGCGTGCCGGTCAAGGGCAACTACATCTACCCGGCCGACTGGAGCTTCCCGCCCGCCCAGCCGCAGCCGGCCGTGGTCTGGCAGGAAGGCGGCCCCGGCGGGCAGATGCTCAACAGCTGGGGCATGTCCGTGGAGAGCCCGCGCACCCTGCTGCCCAACTTCGGCATCCCGGTGATCGTGGTCAACGGCGCCGGGCGCAACTCCAACGGCGCGGCCTTCTACTCCGCCATGGCCGACGGCACGAACTACGGCCAGCAGGACATCCAGGACGTCAAGGAAGCGGTGGACCACCTGGTCAAGCTGGGCTGGGTCAAGGCCGATGCGGTGGGCGTGACGGGCTGTTCCTACGGCGGCTACTTCACCCTCCAGAGCCTGGCCACCTACCCCAACACCTACCGCGCCGGCAATGCCCAGTGCAGCCTCAACGACATGATGTACGAGTTCAACTTCGGCTGGTCGCCCTTCCTGGCCTACCTGCTGGGCGACACGCCCACGGGCAACCCGGCCGAGTACATCAAGGACTCGCCCACCTACAACGCCTACAAGATGGAGAGCCCGCTGCTTATCTTCCACGGCACCATGGACTTCCTCTTCTTCGAGCACCTGACCAACGTGCACGACCAGGTGCTGGCCAACGGCGTCCCGGCCCGCTACTTCCGCCCCATCGGCTACGGGCACGGCATCGGCGGCGTCACGGACCCGGCCACCGGCCGCGCGGTGCCCAACGCCGGCCAGATGGGCCAGCGCTTCGCCTTCCAACTCCAGCTCGACTGGTTCCGTCGCTACCTGGGCCTGAAGCCCGTCCTGGCCTTCGACCAGGTGGCCGCCGGGCAGTACCGCCTGTCCCGCCTGGTCTCGCCCTTGGAGGGCCTGGCGCCGCGCCTGACCATCCCGGGCCTGCCGGGGATGGGGGAGGTGCGCTGATGATGCGGCGATCCTCATTCTCGCTCTCGCTTGCCCTCGGCCTCGCGCTCCTGGCCGGCCCGGCAGGCCTGGCCCACGCTGAGATCATCGACTACAACCCCGAAGAACAGCCGGTGCCGGAGATCCTTCCGGCCGATGACCGGGCCCTGCTCAGCAGCTTCCAGGGCGCGGTCTGGACGGGCCTGTCCGCGGCCCTCAGCCCGGATGGGCGCTACGGCCTGGCCAACGGGCCGGACGGGCTGATGCTGCGCAGCCTGGAGACCGGTGAGACCAGGGCCCTGCCGACCCGGGTCGCAGGCCTGCGCCAGAGCGACGGATACAGCACGAGGATCGTGGCGACGGGCTGGATGGCCCCACACCAGTTGATCCTCCTGACGGCCGAGACGATGGGCGAGGGGGACACGGCGACGACCACCTACTACCACCTGTCGATCGCGGCCGATGGCCTGGAAGTCGGCCTGACGAAGTTGCCGGACTTCATCGAGCGCATGAACGGCTCGGTCAGCCTGAGCCCGGACCTCAGGCACGTGCTGGTGAAGCGGCGCAAGGGCGGCGGCACCCTCAGCGCGGCCAGGCAGGTGACCCTGGGCCACCCGGACTGGTCGCCGCGGCGGCCGGGCCTGCCGGCGGAGATCCCGGGCGAGGTGGGCGCCAACCCCCTGGGCAGCATCGCCCTGCAGCAGGCGGCCACCGAGCTGGCGGTGGTCGACCTGATGGGCGGGGCGGCCCCCCGCGCCCTGGACCTGGAGCTGCCGGCGGAGTCGGGGATCGCAGGCGTGAGCTGGAGCCAGGACAACAGCCGCATCGCCGTGATCGTCCGCAGCATGCCGGACTGGGACGGCGACCGCAGGCGAGACAACGACCCGCCGGGCTCGGGCCTGCCCAACCTGGGCTCGATCAACGTGCAGGAGGCGCTGGGGCGGATCAAGATCGCCGACAACCCCCTCGTGCAGGGCAGCCAGATCCTCGTGGCCCACCCGGCGACGGGAGACACCATCGCCCGCCTGATGGGCAAGGACTACCCGCAGGGCATGCTGGCGGGGCTGGATTTCTCGCCCTCGGGCAACCAGGCCCTCTTGGCCATCACCAAGCGCTCGGACCTGGAAGAGCGGCCCAACCCCACCTACGCCTTCCCCAGCGGCGTTGAACTGCACTTGCTGGACAAGAAGCTTGCGCCGGTCAGGAAGATCGATGCGCCGGGCTGGGACAGCCTTGGGGCCGCGGTGTCCTTCGCCGACGAGAACCACCTGGCGGCGGTCCTGCCGGCCGAGACGAGCAGCGAGGTGCAGGTGCTCCCCCTGGCCGGCGGCCCGGCCCGCACCCTCTGGCAGCCGCGCGGGGCGATCTACCAGATGCTCAGCGCCGGCGGCCGCCTGGCGATGGTCTTCACCAGCCCGGGCCAGGCCTACGAGCTGTACACCCAGACCCTGGACGAGGCGGGGCCGCGCCAGCTCACCTGGGACAATGCGGGCCTGGCGACCCCGGGCCTGCGCTACGAGACGGTGCGCTGGACCTCCTCCAAGGGCCAGGCGATGGAGGGCACCTACATCCACCACGCCGCCCAGCCTTTCCCGCCCTCCCGGCCGGGGCCGGTGGTGGTCTGGCAGCAGGGCGGCCCGGGCGGCCAGATGACCCTGGACTGGGGCACCTCGGTGGAAGGGCCCTACTCGGTCCTCCCCAATTTCGGCATCCCGGTCTTCATGGTCAACGCGGTGGGCCGCACGGTCAAGAGCCCGCAGTTCTTCAGCGACATGGCCGAAGGGCGCAACTTCGGCCAGTTGGACATCGAGCAGGTGAAGGAGGGCGTGGACGCCCTGGTGGCCCAGAAGGTGGCGGACCCGGGCCGCGTGGGCATCACGGGCTGCTCCTACGGCGGCTACTTCACCTTCCAGAGCCTCCGCGCCTACCCGGGCTTCTACGCGGCGGCCAACCCGCAATGCTCGCTGACGGACCTCTTGGAAGAGTTCACGATGGGCTACACGCCCTTCATCAGCTACCTGATGGGCCGGGCCCCGATGGCCGACCCGGCGGAGTACCTGCTGGACTCGCCGATGTACGGCTCCCGCGACGTGAAGACGCCCACCTTGATCTTCCACGGCATGGAGGACTTCCTGCCGGTGCCCCTGATCAACAACATCCACGACCAGCTGGTGCAGAACGGCCTGGACGTCCGCTTCCTGCGGGTGGCGGGCGAGGGCCACGGCTTCGGACACCCGAACAGCCAGGCCTACGCGGCCCAGCTCCAGGTGGCATGGTTCCGCAAGTACCTCAAGGTGGAGCCCTTCAAGCCGCACACGGTCTTCCTGCCCAACCTGGCCCGCTGAGATTTCGCGGGGGGCCGCCTCGTCGCGGCGAGGCGGCCCCCCGGCCGTACCAGGCGCTGGCCCGCCTTGGGCCGCGCACGGCCGTTCCGATCTCGGGCCGCCCAGCTCGCGAGGCCGCCGATGTTCACGCACGCCGTAGCCTTCAAGCTGCAGGATCCCTCCCCTGAGGGCCGCCGCCGCACGGCCGAGGTCCTGCGCGGCATGCTGGGCCAGATCCCCAGCCTGCTCTCTCTGGAGCTGGGCGAGGACGAGCTGGGCTCGGCGCGGGCCTGGGACCTGCTCCTGATCGCCCGCTTCGCCGACCGCGCCGGCTACGAGGCCTACCGCGACCACCCCTACCACCTGGACCCGGTGCTGAAGCACACGCACGCGGCAGCGGTGGACGCCGCGGTGGTGGACTGGAGCGCATGAGCGCGCTGGAGGTCTGGCTGGGCCTCCTGGTGGCGGTGCTGGGGGGCGCGGCGGTGGGCCTGGAGCGCCAGCGCTCAGGCCATGCGGACGGGCCCTTGTCGCACTTCGCCGGCCTGCGCACCTTCACCCTCCTGGGCGGCCTGGCGGGCCTGGCGGGCTGGCTCTGGCAGCGCGGCTTAGGCGCGGCGGCGCTCGTCCTCCTGGGCGCCGGCGCAGCCCTGGTGCTGGTGGGCTACGCGGCCGCGGCGGGCCGCGACCTGGACGCGACCACGGAGGTGGCGGCCCTGGTGGTCCTGGCGGCGGGCCTGCTGGCGGGCCTGGGCGAGGCGGCCCTGGCCAGCGCGGTCTTCGCCCTGACCAGCCTGATCCTCCTGGAGAAGCGAGGCCTGCACAACCTGGCTGCGCGCCTGGGCGACGAGGAGCTGCGCGCGGCCCTGCGCTTCGGGGTGATGGCCCTGGTCATCCTGCCCCTCCTGCCGCCGGGCCCGCTGGGGCCTCTGGCCATCCGCCCGCGCCAGCTCTGGCTCCTGGTCCTCTTCTTCTCGGGGATCAGCTTCGCGGGCACCCTGGCCCGCCGCTGGCTGGGCCTGAGCCGCGGCTACGCGGCGGCGGGGCTGGTGGGGGGCCTGATCTCCTCGACCAACGTCACCCTGAGCTTCGCCCGCCTGAGCCGCGCCGAGCCGGCGGCCTCCCTGCCCTTGGCCCTGGGCGCGGTGGCGGCCAACGCGGTGCTCTTCCCGCGCGTCCTCCTGACGGCCTACCTGCTGCGTCCCGAGCTGGCGACCGCGCTCTGGCCGATCCTGGCCCCGCCCTTCGCCCTGGTGGCCCTGACGGCCCTGGCGGGCCTGCGCGCCTCCCGCAGCCACGGGGCGGCCCTGGCGCCGCCGGGCAACCCGCTCCAGCTCCGCGCGGCCCTGCAGATGGCCCTGGTCTTCCAACTGGTGATCTGGCTGACGGCCCTGGTGGACCGCTGGGGCGGCCCCTCAGGCCTCCTGGCCACGGGGGCCTTCCTGGGCGTCACGGACGTGGACGCCCTCACCATCTCCATGGCCCAGACGGAAGGCCCGGCCCTGGGCCTGGCCACGGAGGCGGTGGGCGTGGGCATCCTGGCCAACACCGTCTTCAAGCTGGGCCTGGCCCTGACGCTGGGCTCGGCGCGCTACCGCTGGCTGCTGGGGGCGGTGCTGGTGGGGGTGGGGGTGCTGCTGGGGGTGGGGGTGTGGGGGTGAGGGGCTCAAGAGGGCCTCGAAGGGCTTGCCCCAACCCACTTGACCGCCCGACAATGCCCACCTAAGTTTGTCACCATGCAGCCCCCCCGCCCCACCGTCTTGGAAGCCGACCTGGCGCAGTACCAAGCCACGGCCCGCCGCCGGCAGGCCGCCGCCGAGGCCACGCTGGACCGCTACCGCCTGCGTGCGCGGGCGTTGGCCGAGGCGGCAGCGGAGCTGCTGCGCCGCGACTACGGCGTGACCGACGTGACCCTGTTCGGCTCCCTGGCGCGCCCCGAAAGCCCGATCAGCCTGCGCAGCGACGTCGATCTGGCGGTCGCGGGCCTGCCGGCTGACCGCTTCTTCGAGGCCGTGGGCCGGCTCCAGGGCCTGGATGCGGGCATCGCTGTAGACCTGCTGCGCGTCGAGGACCTGCCGCCGCACCTGATGGCGGTGGTCCGGCGGGAGGGGGTGGGGTTGTGAAGCCGTACGGTGCTCTGGCGGCTCGGATCCGGTCCGAGTTGGGGGACCTGTTGCGCTGTGTCGACAGGGCCCAGGGCCTGCTGGCCAAGGCCTCGTCCACCGGCGACACGGACTACCTGGATGGCGTGGCGCTGAACCTCCACGCCTTCTATACCGGCGTTGAACATGTGCTGGAGGCGATCGCCCGCGAGGTGGATGATTCAGTCCCGAGCGGCCCGGAATGGCACCGGGACCTCCTGCTCCAGATGTCCGCCCCGATCCCCCACACCCGTCCCGCCGTTCTCGGGGCCGACACCCGCCACTGCCTGGACGCCTACCGGGGCTTTCGCCACGTGGTCCGCAACGTCTACGGCTACAACCTGGACCCCGCCCGCATCCGCGATCTGGTTGCGGGGTTGGGGTCCTGCTACAGGGCGGTGGCGGATGAGCTGGAGGTGTTCGCACGGGTCTTGGAGAGGCTGGCGGAATCGGCGGCGTGAGAAGGCCAGGGGCCACCCCAAGCGTCGACGTCCCTACGACCTCACGCCCCCCGCTCCCCCGTCTGCACCCGCCACAGCGCCGCGTACAGCCCCCCCGCCGCCACCAGCTCGTCGTGCGTCCCGGCTTCGGCCAGGCGGCCCGCTTCCAGGACCCAGATGCGGTGCGCGTCGCGGACCGTCGAGAGGCGGTGGGCGATGACCACCGAGGTGCGGCCCTGCGTGACCCGGGCCAGGGAGCGCTGGATGGCCGCCTCCGTCTCGTTGTCCACCGCCGAGGTGGCCTCGTCCAGGATGAGGATGGCCGGGTCCCGGAGGATGGCCCGGGCCAGGGAGAGGCGCTGGCGCTGGCCGCCCGAGAGCTTCTGGCCCCGCTCGCCCACCACCGTGTCGTAGCCCTCCGGGAGGGCCTCGATGAAGGCGGCCGCCTCCGCCGCGGCCGCCGCCGCCCGGATCTGGGCCTCCGTCGCTTCCGCGCGGCCGTAGGCGATGTTCTCGCGCACCGTGCCGTGGAAGAGGAAGACCTCCTGGCTCACGTAGCCCATCGCCGAGCGCAGGGACGCGTAGCTCAGCCGGCGCAGGTCGACGCCGTCCAGGGTCACCCGGCCCGCGCGCGGGTCGTGGAAGCGCAGGAGCAGCTTGAGCAGGGTGGACTTGCCCGCCCCCGTGGCGCCCACGATCGCATGCGTCTCGCCCGCCCCCACGCGCAGGTCGATGCCGCTGAGGACCTCCGGCCCGTCGCCGTAGCCGAAGGAGAGGCCCTCCAGGCAGAGCTCGCCGCGCAGGGGCGTGGGCAGGGCCGCATCGCCCTCGCGCATCGTCGGGCGCAGGTCCAGGAGGCCCAGGATGCGGTCCGCCGAGGCCATCGCCCGCTGGTACTGGTCCAGGGTGTCCCCCAGGGAGGTCATGGGCCAGAGCAGGCGCTGGGTCATGAAGACCAGGACCGAGTAGACGCCCACCTCCAGGCGGCCCTCGAGCGTCATCCAGCCCCCCAGCACCAGGGTGCAGCTGAAGCCCGCCAGGATCAGCATGCGGATCAGGGGCACGAAGGCCGCCGAGTAGCGGATGGCCTCCCGGTTGGCCAGGCGGTAGTCCTCGCTGGCCGCGGCGATGCGCGCCGCCTCGCGGCCCTCCGCCGTGAAGGCCTTGATCGTGGTGATCCCGCCCAGGTTGGCCGTCAGGCCGCCCGCCAGCTCCGCCACCGCCTCGCGCACGCGGGCGTAGCGCGGCTGGAGCAGGCCTTGGAAGCGCATGGAGCCCAGGACGATGAGCGGGATGGGCACGAAGGCCAGGAGGGTCAGCTGCCACGAGCTGGCAAGGAAGACCGCCCCCACCAGGACCACGTTCCAGAAGACGTTGAGGATGCTGGCCGCCCCCGTGTCCAGGAAGCGCTCCAACTGGTTGACGTCATCGTTGAGGATGCTGCTGATGCCCCCCGCCCGCAGGTCCTCGAACCAGGAGACGTCCAGGGTCTGCACGTGGGCGTAGACCTCCGTCCGCAGGTCGTGCTCGATCTGCTGCGAGAGGTTGCGCCAGGCCACCGCCCCCAGGTAGCCGAAGGTGGACTCCAGCACCCAGACCACCGCGTTGAGCGCCGCCAGCAGCAGGAGCTGCTCCCAGCGATCCTGGATGCCGAAGCGCGTGGCCAGGAAGGAGCCCTGCCCCCGCACCACCACGTCGATCACCACGCCGATCAGGATCTCCGGCGCCACGTCCATCACCTTGCCCATGGTGGTGTAGAAGGACGCCAGGAGCACCCGCCCCCGGTGCGGCCGGGCGTAGGCCCAGAGGCGGCGCAGGCCGGCGGGGGAGGTGGGGGCGGTGGACGGTGCGGAGGGACGGGGGGCAGCGGGCGGGGAGGCGATGGTCATGGGGCCATCATGGCACAGACGACGACGGCCTTCAACTGCGTGGACACGACACAGTCCGGCCCCGAGCTTGTGCGCGGCCTTTCGCCGGTCCTATGATGCCGGAGCATCGCAAGGCCGGCCGCACTGGGCTGCCGGCAGCGGCATCATCGCCCGAGAAGGAGATCGTCCCCGTGAACCTCGAGAGCCTGAGGCAGTTCCTGCTGATCTGCACCCTCCTCAACTACGTCGTCCTGCTGATCTGGTTCCTGGCCTTCCGCTTTGCTCATGACGCCCTCTACCGCATGCACGCGCGCTGGTTCCGACTGACGCCTGAACACTTCGACGCCCTGCATTACCAAGGGATGGCAGTCTACAAGGTGGGGGTGCTGCTCCTGAACCTCGCTCCGTACCTCGCCCTGCTGCTCATGGGGCGCAGCGGAGCCTGAAACAGGCGCCGGGCCCACAGGCTCACCTCGGTCCGGCGTATCATCCCAAGCGGGTCGGCCGTCTTGCCTTTGCGATCTCCCCACGTGGACACGACGTGATCGCGTCACCTGCCCCTGCCCCGCATCGGAGCCAGCCATGCCCTCGCGCCCCGCGTCCGGTTCGCACCTGCCCCTCGCCCTGGCCGTCCTCCTCCTCGGCGCCGGAGCCGCCGGCCCCCTCGGCCTGCTGCCATCGGCCCGGGCCGAGTCGGGCGCGCGGATCTACCTGCCCCTCGCCCTGAGGCGCGGCCAGCCGGAGCGCCCCGTCGTCCAGCCCAGCCGCACCCCGCCGCCGGCCGCCAGCGCCACCGCGCCGGTGGTCGAGCCGACGCCCACCCAGGGCGGGGGGGGGCCCAGCCCCAGCGCTCCCCCACCCGCGCCCACCGCGGGCCCCTCGCCCACGGCTTCCGCCGCCTCGCGCCTCCTGCCCGGCTGGCGCCAGGTCACCGACCCCAACCTCGTTCTGGACCTGGCCGTCGATCCCGCCGGCGCCGATATCTGGACCGCCGCGCGCTACGGCGGCGCCGGGCAATGGCAGGCGGGCAGCGGCCTCGTCGGGCGCCTCGGCCTCGCCGAGGGCCTGGGGTCCGTCGCCGTGGAGCGGGTGGCCCTGGGACCGGGCGGACAGCTCTGGCTGGGCGGCGACGACGGCCGCCTGAGCCTGCGCCGGGCCGACGGGAGCTGGCAGACCTTCGGCGCCGCCCAAGGCCTGGGACCGGGGAGCGTCCAGGGCCTGGCCGCCGCGCCGGACGGCGCGCTCTGGCTGCTCCAGGAAGACCGGCTGCTGCGGCGCAAGACCGACGGCTCCTGGGAGCGCCTCACCCTCCCGCCCGAGGGACGCAGCCTGAAGGCCCTGGCCCTGGGGGCGAACGGCCGCCTCGTCGTCACCGCCCCCGATGCCGTGCTGGAGCGCGATCCCGCCGGCAGCTGGACCGTGCACGCCCTGCCCGGCCTGGGCCTGGATGCCGCTGTGGGGCCGGACGGGACCATCGCCGTGGCCACCGTGGCCCAGCTCCAACTCCGCCGGCCGGGCGCGGCCTGGGAGACCCTCGGCCTGGGCCAGGCCGGCCTGGACGCCCTGCCCCTGGCGGTGGCCTTCGACAGCACCGGCCGCCTGCTCCTGGGCACCGACGACGGCCCGCGCCGCCTGGAGGCCGACGCTTCCTGGACCCGCTGGGGCGGGGCCGCCGGCGGCACCTTCTGCTACGCGGTGGCCGGCGATGCCTCCGGCCGGGTGCTGGCCGGCACCGCCTTCGGCCTCCTGGTGCTGGAAGGCCCGGGCGCCCGCCTGCTGCAGCACCCCGCCCCCGCGGTGGAGCACGTGAGCCGCATCGCCTTCGAGGGCGGCGGGGCCGCCTGGCTGGCCCTGCCCCGGCGCGGCATCGCCCGCCTGGCCCCCGACGGCGGCCTGAGCCTGGAGGGCGAGGCCGGCGGGCTGGGCACCGACGCCGTCTGGGACCTCTACCTGGACGGAGACACGCTGTGGGTGGCCACCGCCGACCGCGGCCTGCGCCGGCGAGCAGCCGACGGCAGCTGGACCGGCTTCGGCCGGAGCGCCGGCCTGGCCGCCGACGAGGTCAGCACCGTGCACGTGGACGCCATCGGCCAGGTCTGGGCGGGGCATCTGAGGGGCCTCCCCCTGCCCGGCGAGCCCTTGGGCGGGCTCAGCCTGCGCCGCCTGGACGGGACCTGGACCCAGTTCACCACCGCCAACGGGCTGGCCGACAACTCGGTGCGCGCCCTGGGCTCGGACAGCCACGGCCGGCTCTGGGTGGCCAGCTACGACAAGGGCCTCAGCCGACGTGACGAGAGCGGCGCCTGGACCGTCTTCGACCGCGCCGGCGGCGCCCTGCCCTCGGACACGGTGCTGGCCCTGGCCGTGGCCCCGGAGGGCACCGTCTATGCCGGGACGCCCGCCGGCCTGGCCATCCGCGGCGCCGAGGACGGCCTCTGGCGCGTCCTCTCCCAGGCCGACGGCCTGCCCGCCGACGAGGTCGGCACCCTGCACCGCGAAGCCGACGGCCGGCTCTGGATCGGCACCCCCGACGGCGCCGCGGTCCTGAAGCCGGACGGCAGCCTGCACCACTACCCGGTCCTCGACGGCGGCCTCCTGCCCGGTCGCCTCAGCGCCATCGCCACCGCTCCGGACGGCACGGTCTGGCTGGCCAGCCAGGACGCGGGGCTCAGCATCCTGGGAGGAGGGTGGCGGACGGATCGTTGAGAGGGGGCCTGCGGTAGAATCGCCCCCATGCTGCCCATTTTCGGCCACGGCGCCCGCCGTGCCCTCCAGCGAGACCCGGCGGCCATCCTGCCCGCGGCCGCGGCGGCGGTGGTCCTCGCGGGCGCGGCGCTCAGCGCCTTCGTGCATCCGGTCGTCGGGCCCTTGGTCCTGTTGGGCCTGGTCGCGGCGCCCTTGGTCCTGCGCGACCAGGACCTGGCGCTGGTCGCTCTGGCGGCGGTGCTGCTGCTGCTCCCCTTCGCCGCCCTGCCGCTCAACATCGGCTTCAACCCCACCCTGCTGGACCTCTGCTTGGGGGCCCTCTACGCCATCCTGACCCTGCGGCTGGTCCTGCGGCAGCAGCCGCTGCGCTGGCCGCCCCTGGGCCTGGGGCTGCTGGTCTTCCTGGGCCTGCTGGTGGCCGCCCTCCTGGCCGGAATGGCCGGCGGCCGGCCGACCAACAACCAGCTTCGGGCCTTCGCCGAGCTGCTCATGGGCGGCGGGCTCTACCTCCTGCTCTTCCACCTGCTCGACACGCCGGCCCGCCTGGCACGGCACCTGCGCTGGATCCTCGGCCTGGCGGCCGCGGCGGCAGCCCTCGGGCTGGGGCTCTACCTCCTGCCGGACCATTGGCAGATGCGCCTCCTCTCCAGCCTCTCGGTCCTGGGCTACCCCAGCGGCGGGGGCGTGCTGCGCTTCCTCAACGACGACCCCAGCCGCCTGCAGCGGGCCACCGGCACGGCCATCGATCCCAACTCCTTCGGCGGCATGCTGGCGGTCATGGCCGCCCTCTGCCTGCCGCAGCTCTCCACGCCCCGCCCGCTCATCGGCCGCCGCGCGGCCCGCGTCGTCCTGGCCCTCCTCGTCCTGGCCCTCCTGGCCACCGTGTCGCGCGGCTCGCTCCTGGGGCTGGCGGCAGGCCTGGGCCTCATCGGCCTCTTCCGCGACCGGCGCGCCCTGGGCCTGGCCATCCTGGCGGGGCTGGCCTTCCTCGCCCTCGCCCAGGCCCTGCCCTGGACCGCCGCCTACGTCGACCATTTCCTGGCCGGCCTGCGCAACGAGGACCGGGCCACGCAGATGCGCTGGGGCGAGTACCGCGACGCCTGGCGCCTGATCCAGCGCTACCCCTGGCTGGGCGTCGGCTTTGGCAGCCCGCGCGACGTGGACCTCTACCGCGGCGTGTCCAGCCTCTACCTCATCATCGCCGAGAGCAGCGGCCTCTTGGGCCTGGGGGCCTTCCTGGGCCTGATGGGCGCCATCGCCGCCCGCCTGACCTGGGCCTGGGGCCGCATGGCGGAGGGGGGCGGGCGGGCCCTGGTCCTCGGCACCCTCGCCGCCCAGGCCGCCGCCCTGTGCAGCGGCGTCTTCGACCACTACTTCTTCACCTACCCCCATGCCTTCGCCCTGCTCTGGCTGGTCCTGGGCCTGGGGATCTGCGCCGCCGAGATGGAGACGGGCGACGGGGCGAAGACGATCGGGGAGCCGGGCTAGCGGTGGGAGACAGGATGAACGGCGGAGGCGCGAGGGGGGCAGGCCCGCTCACGCGCCGCGACGCCTGGCGCCTGGCCTTCCTGCTGGCGGCCGCCTACGGCTGCCTGGTGCTGGCCAGCTTCCTGCCCTACTGGCTGGACCTGCGCCTGATCGACGGCGACGCCCGGGCCCATGTCCTGCCCTACATCTTGAACCATCCCGAGCGCTTGGGCGACCGCCTGCTGGTGGACTATGCCCGGGCCTACGTGCCCTTGGGCTACCGCTGGCTCTTCCAGACCATCGACCTGGTCCTCCCCGCCCTGGTCGTCGAGCGGCTGGTGGGCCTCCTGCTCCTGGTGGCCACCTGGGCCCTGGCCGCGCGCCTGGGCTGGCAGCTGGGGGGGCGGGCGGGGGGCCTGGCGGGGCTGCTCCTGGGCGTGCACAGCGGCTTCGTGCTGGAGAACGGCTACGGCGGGCTCTACCGCGGCTTCGCCCTGCCCCTGCTGTTGGCCTGGGCCTCGCTGGTGGTCGGCGGGCGGCGCCCGGCCGCCTGGGCCCTCCTTCCCGTCCTGGCCCTCTTCTACCCCCAGGCCTGCCTGGTGGCGGGGCTGGCGGCGGCCTTGGACCTGGCGTGGTCCCTGCTGGAGGAACGTGGCCGAGGCAGCGGCGAGAAACGCGGCGGGCGATGGCCGTGGAGGGTCGCTGGTCGGCCGGGCGCGGCGGACCGTCTCCGCGCCCAACGCCGATCCTTGGCCGCCCTGGCGGCCTGCGCCCTCCTGACCTTCCTGGCCCTCCTGCCCATCGCAAGGCGCCCGGCCTTCATGGGGGACTTCGTCACCGGCGCCGAGGCCCTCTGCATGCCGGAGTTCTGGCAGCCCTACGGCCGGGTCAAGTTCTTCCCCCAGCCCAGCCCCCTGGAGCAGATGCAGCGCTCGCTGGGCGCGGCCCTGGTGGGACGCAGCCACCGGCCGCCGCCGCCCGACAAGCCCGAGCTGCCGCCCCACAGCCTGGCCATCGGGGCCGCGGCAGGCCTCCTCGCCCTGGTTGGCCTGGGCCGGCGGATCCGCCGCGGCGAGCGCCGTCTCCGCCCGATCCTCCTGCTCATCCTGGCCGCCCTGGGCCTCTACACCCTGGCCCGGGCCCGCCTCTTCATCCTGGGCTGGCCGGACCGCTTTGTCGACTACCCGCTCGCCCTCGTCGCCCTGATGGCCGGGCCCCTGGCCTGGGGGGCCTTGCCGCGGGCGCGGCGTCGATCGGCGAGCCTCCGCCTGGCGGCCGGCGCCCTGCTGGCGGCGCCCTTCGCCCTGGCCCACCCCTTGCCCGGCCATGTCCGCGACCTGTCGGTCGACACCCGCCCCTTCCAGCCGCTCTTCCGCTTCATCGCCGCCGAGCTGCCGGAGGACGCCCTGATCGCCGGCTGGCCGGACGGGGCCATGGACGCCCTCCCGGTCTACGGCCACCGGGCGGTCCTGGCCAACCCGGAGCTGGGCCAGCCGATGTACCGGCGCTATTATGAGGAGCTGCGGCAGCGCCTGCAGGACTCGGTTCGCGCCTACGTGGCGACCAGCATCGACGATCCGGTGTTCGCCCGCCTGCGGGATCGCTGGGGGGTCACCCACCTCCTGGTCGAGAAACGGGTCTACCATCCGGTGCGTCCGCCGCTCATCCTCCAACCCTTTCGAGCCCTGGCCCGAGAGTACTACGATGCCTCGGACCGCGAGCGGCACCCCTTGTACCAGCCGCCGGCGGCCAGCCGGATCTACGAGGACGACCGCTTCATCCTGGTAGCGCTGGACCAGCTACGCTGAGGCTACGCGCGACGACGACGAACGAACGGGGCGCTGCCGCTACGGGAGGCGGGTGCCCAGGACCTTGCGGCCCTCCCAGCCCGCCCCCACAACTCGGAGCCCCTCCATGCATGTCGCCATCCTGGGCGCCGGCGTCGCCGGCCTGAGCGTCGCCCACTTCCTGCGCCACCACCCGGGCTTGAGCCTCACGCTGTTCGAGGCGGCGGGCATGGTGGGCGGCCTGGCCCGCAGCTTCCGCTGGCAGGGCTTCGACTGCGACCTGGCGCCGCACCGCCTCTACGCCCAGCACCGGGCCGACATCCAGGAGTTGCTGGCGATGGTGCCGATGCACCGCCTGCAGCGCCGCAGCCGCATCCACGTGGGCGGCAAGTGGATCCAGGACCCGGTCAACGCCCTGGAGGTGATGGCCCGCTTCTTCCCCCAACCGGCCTTCGACATCGGCTGGCATTACCTGCGCCGCCAGCCCCAGCCGGAGGACTCCTTCGAGTCCCTGGTCCTGGCCCGCTTCGGGAAGGGACTGAACCGCTTCTTCTTCAAGCCCTACTCGGAGAAGCTCTTCGGCATCCCCGCCGACCAGATCTCCCCGGAGTGGGGACGACGCAAGATCCGGGTGGGTGGTCTCAAGGACATGCTGCGCCGCCGTTCGCGTCTCTACTTCAAGGACTTCTACTATCCCGACCAGGGGGGCTACGGCGCCATCGGACAGGCCCTGGAAGCGGGCCTGCTCCCCGGCCAGCTGCGCCTGGAGACGGCCGTGACGGGCATCCAGCCGGATCCGGAGGGCGGCTACCGCCTGACCTTCCGCCGCGCCGACGGCACCGAGGAGCAGCAGCGCTTCGACGCGGTGGTCTCCTCCCTCCCCTTGACCTGGGTCCTGGAGCAGCTCGGCCTGCACCTGGACATGGGCTTCCGGCCGGCCATGCTGACCTACCTGCTGGTCAAGCGGCCCCAGGTGACGCCCAACCACTGGTTCTACCTGGCCGACGCCCGCCACAGCATCAACCGGGTGGCGGAGTTCAAGAACTTCGCCGCGCCGGGCCACGAGTTGCCGGCCGACCGCACGGTGCTCTGCTGCGAGGTGACCCGCCTGGAGGGCTACTCGGTGGAGCGGGTGGTGGCGGAGCTGGCGGAGATCGGCGTCCTCAGGCCCGACGAGGTGCTGGACAGCCACACGGTGCGCATCGGCCAGGCCTACCCGGTCTACGACCTGGCCTACCTGGACAACTTCTCCAAGGCCCAGGCCTTCGCCGCCGGCCATCCCCGCCTCTTCCTCCTGGGCCGCAACGCCCAGTTCGAGCACAAGGACGTGGACGAGATCTTCGCCGACGCCAAGGTCACGGCGAGGGGGGTGGCGGGGTTGGTCGGGGGGTGACGAAGGCGGCGACCTCGCTGTCGCGCTCGGCCCGATCGACCAACAGGGCCAGGCGCCCGATCACGCGATCCAGATCACCCAGGCTGCGCCCGATACGTCCCGCCAACCCCGCATGGCTGTTCACAGCGCCCGGCACTCGCTGAGGATCGATGCTCGCAGGCCCTCCGGAGCCTCCTCCAGGCGCACGAGGTCGAAGAGAAAGTCGTTGTCCAGCGACAGGAGGAGGACGACCGCGTCGAGGTAGGCACGGCTGGGCAGGCCGCGGACGCTGAGGTCGATGTCCGATCGCTCGTGGAAGCCCCGCCCCAGGGCCACGGAGCCGAAGGCCCAGATCTCGAGGGGGCCGAAGCGCTCACGCAAGCGTCCCGCGGCCGTGAGCGCCAGAGCCCAGGCGCGGGCGTGGCGGTGGTCCTCGGCGGCCTGGCGGGCGGCCGCGCGCTCGGCCAGGCCCGAGCGGTAGGCGGCGCGCTGGGCGGGTGTCAGGGTCGCGGCGGTGGGGACGGGCGCCTTGGGGGTGGGGTGGAGCATAGAGGGACTTGGCGGCGATGATAGACGGTGGCCGATACGCGCACAAGCGCCCGGGGCGATCAACAGCCGTCCGGCCTCACCACCGAGCCACCGACGATCACGCCTCCGCAAGGGCCGGCTCTCCGCTACAGCCACACCGCCAAGCTTGGCGCCACGCCCGCTTCACTCCTTCGCCCCCCTTTCACCGCCCCGCCCCCACCCACGGCAGCCACACCCGCCCCCGCACCGGCCCCCGCGTGGGCGAGGGCGTGGCGGCGGTGGCGGCGGCGGTGGCCGTCAGGTCGGGGGTGGGCGGGGGTGGGGACCAGGGTTCGCGGGGGGGCGCGCCCGGGGGGCGGCTGGCGGCGTTGGCCGGGTCGGTGCCGGCCGCCAGCTCATCGCCGCTGCGGAAGCCGTCGCCGTCGCGGTCCAGGGCGCTGCGGGGGCCGTCGCCGGGGGGCACGCAGGTCAGGGTGAGCTCGCCGCCGGGCTGCTCGGCCAGGGCCAGGAGGGCCGCGTCGTCGAGGGCCGCTTCATCGCGCAGGTCGCCCTGCCAGCGGCCCTCCCAGTAGAGCCAGCCGCGCTCCCTGCCCCAAGACTGGCCGCGGGCGACGAGGTCGCAGTCGCCGGCGGCGGCGCGGCGCCGAAGGAGGGCCAGGCGATCGCTCTGCGGCGCCGAAGGCGGACCGGACAGCGTGAGCTGCTGGCCGACGGCGGGCGCCATGCCGGTGTCGAAGGCCAGGACGTAGGCCGCCACCTGGGCCCGAGCCGTGGCTTTCGCCTCCGCCGTGCGGCCCGGGAACTCGAAGACGTCGGTCTGCAGGAACTGGTCCAAAGTGCCGACGCTGCCGTCGTGCGTCAGGCCGAAGCCGCTGATCTGCTCGCCGGGCTGGTCGAAGCGGCCCAACTTGTCGTACACGTTCCGCAGGTGCGGCGCCTTGAAGTCCTGCGAGCTGCGCACCCCTTCGAAGTTCACCTTGCCGTTGGTGCCCAAGGGCAAGGTGTGGCAGCCCTCACAGTTGGTGATGCCGCTGTCGATCAGGTCCTCGCCCGTGAAGAGGCGGCGGCCCGCCTCCTGCTCGGCGGTGAGAGAACGGTCCAGGTTCTGGTAGGGGTTGGGCGGGTAGTGGATGGTGGCCAGGAAGCGGAAGAGGTCCGTCATCTCCCCCACCGTAGGTTCATCGGCCAGACCGTTGAGGCCCACGAAGGCCGGACGGAACTTCAGGAAGCTCCGCAGCTCGTCCGTGGCCTCCTCGCCGTCCCCGTGGCGGTCGCCGCGCCAGTGCATGACCCCCGCCCCCGCCAGGCCGCGGAAGCTCTGGGTGACCATCGGGCCCTTCAGGGGGTGGAACTTGAAGTCCCGGGGCTTGAGGCGGAAGTCGTCGTGCGTCATGCCGAAGGGAATGCTGTCCAGGGCGCCACCCGGATCGCCCAGGTCCCAGCCCATCAGGTCTGTGTCCGCGAAGACGTGGCAGGCGGCGCAGGGCGTGTCGCCGTGGCCGCTGGTCCGCGCCCCGTCGTAGAGCAGGGGCCGGCCGGCCTTGACCTCCGGCGGGGTGGGGTCGAAGCGCAGGGGCAGGGTCTCCCGGCCCAGGAGCTGGAGGCCGTCGGCGGCCAGGGTCAGGATGCTGAGCGTGGCATCCAGGTGGTTGAGCACGTAGAGGCGCCGGCCGTCCGGGCCCAGGGCCACTCCGGCCGGCCCGAAGCCCGCCGGCAGGCGGCCCAGCAGGCGGCCCTCCCCGTCCAGCACCCCCACCTTGGCCGAATGGAAGGCCGCCACGTAGGCCAGGGCGCCGTCGCCGCGGAAGGCGATGTCCATGGGCTGGGCCAGGGCGGCATCGCGGACGGCTGGCGCGGCCGGGCCCGAAGAACGCCCCGCCTCCGGGTTCAGCGCGGTCGCCTGGAAACGCCCGTCGACCAGCCGGCTGACGCGCTGGCTGTAGGCCTGGCCGCGCAGCCGGGGCTCGAAGCGGACCTGGTTGCGGGCCTCGGCGTTGCTGACCCAGACCCGGCCCGTGCCCGGCTGCACCGCCAGGTTGAAGAGGAGGGTCCCCGCGCCGCTGAAGCGCTCCGCCACCCTGGGCGCCGCGCCCGCGGCATCGATGCGGAAGAGGTCGGCATCGGGCAGTTGGAAGGCCACGGCCTCCTTGCGCTCCATCCCGTTGGCATCCAGCCAGCGCCCGCCCTGGGCCTTGACGACCAGGCCCGTGCGCGGCGGCGTGGCCGTGGTCAGGACGGGCAGGCCGGGTTCCGGCATGCCGCCCGTCTCCGGCACCTTGTCCTCGTGCATGGCGGCCGTGCCGTTGCCGGACTGGAAGATGGCCGCCCAGACCGTCAGACCGTCGGGGCTGACCGCCAGGGCCCGCGGCTTGCGGCCGAAGAGGCGGAGCGAAGCCGGGGGCGCGGCCGGGTCGGCCGCCTGCCAGACCTGCACCTGGGCCCGCCCGATGCCCGGGCTGAAGGGCTCGGCGCGGTAGGCCGAGGCGACGAAGACCCGGCTCCGGCCCGGTCCGCCCACCACGATGTCGCGCGGCTCGTCGCCCGTGGGCAGGCTGTGGATGACGCGGGCGTGCTCGGGGTCCGACACGTCGACCACGGAGAGGCTGTCGGACAGGTGGTTGACCACCCAGGCCTGGTCGCCGACCAGGGCCACGGCCACCGGCCTGAGGCCCACGGCCACCTCGCCCAGGCGCCGGAGCCCCGGGCCTGCCGCCTCGACGGCGAAGACCTCCAGCCGGTCGTCGGCGGTGTTGACGGCGTAGAGGCGGCTGCCGTCCTCGCTCAGGGCCAGGGGCCGGACGGGCTCGGTCTCGAAGTTGGTGAAGCCCGCCGAGCGGGTCCCGGCGTCCTGGGCCCGTCCGGCCGGTCCCGGTCGGAGCAGGACAGCCGAAGAGGCCGCCAGCACCAGGAGCCCGACCAGGGCGGGCCCCCGTCGTGCGCCGCGATCGCCCTTGCGACCCCGGCTCCCGTTCCCCATCGGCTGCGCCATCCCCTCGCCTCCCCTCGTCGACCGACATCGGTGCGCGTTGCCGGATCGTCCGTTGATCCCGAGGATCGAGTATAGTCGCCCGGGGTCGGCGGCGCCATGGGCCGGCCTTGCCCGGCCCGGCCGGCCGTTGTATCCTCGGCACCTTCCCCGATCCGCCCGATGGAGCCTCTGCCATGAACTTCGAGCTGAACGAAGAGCAGCGCCAGATCCAGAGCACGATCCGCGAGCTGGCCCAGGCCGAGTTCGCCCCCCGGGCGCGGGAGATCGACGAGGAAGGGCGCTTCCCCCAGGAGAACGTGGACCGGCTCTTCGAGCTGGGCTTCATGGGCCTGCCCATCCCCGAGGCCTACGGAGGCTTCGGCGGGGACACGGTCAGCTATGCCCTGGCGGTGGAGGAGATCGCCGCGGCCTGTGGTTCGACGGGCCTGATCTATGCCGCCCACGTCAGCCTGGGCGCCTCGCCCTTCTACCTCTTCGGCACCGAGGCCCAGAAGAAGAAGTACCTGCCCCGCCTCTGCAGCCAGTCCCTGGGGGCCTTCGGGCTGACCGAGCCGCACACGGGCTCGGACGCCGCCAACACCAAGACCGTCGCCGAGAAGCAGGGCGGCCGGTGGATCCTGAACGGGCAGAAGATGTGGATCACCAACGGCGCCCTGGCCGAGACGGTGATCTGCACCGCCCGCACCCTGATCGACGGCGTGGACCACGGGGTGAGCTGCTTCATCGTGGAGCAGGGCATGGCCGGCTTCACGCCCGGCAAGAACGAGCCGAAGATGGGCCTCAAGGGCTCGGTGACCAGCCAGCTCTTCCTGGAGAACTGCGCCATCCCGGAGGAGAACCTCCTGGGCCAGGTGGGCAAGGGCATGCGCCAGATGCTGACCATCCTGGACGGCGGCCGCATCAGCATCGCCTCCATGGCCCTGGGCCTGGGCCGGGCGGCCCTCGACCAGTCGGTGGTCTACAGCCACCAGCGCGAGGCCTTCGGGCGGACCATCGCCGGCTTCCAGGCCATCCAGTGGAAGGTGGCCGACATGGCCACGCTCCTGGACGCCGCCCGCCTGCTCATCTACCAGGCGGCCACGCTCAAGGACCAGGGCAAGCGCTTCACCACCGAGGCGGCCATGGCCAAGCTCTTCGCCTCCGAGGCGGCCGAGAAGTCCTGCTTCGAGGCCATCCAGATCCACGGCGGCATGGGCTACTCGCGCGAGATGCCGGTGGAGCGCTACTACCGCGACAACCGCCTGACGGAGATCGGCGAGGGGACGAGCGAGATCCTGCGCTTCGTCATCGCCCGCAACCTGCTGGGCTAGCGAAGCGGACGGCGACGACATCCTCGTAGGCCGCGGATGAACCGCGGCCGGCCCGCCCCATCCACCCTCCCCGCCAGGACAGCCCATGGCCTCTCGCAAGCCCAAAGCAGCCGCGCCCGGCGCGACCGTCCCGAGCGCCGCGACCGCCTCCAGCCCTGCCGCGTCCCCGCCCGTGGACTGGCTGGCCGTGGCCCGCACCGTCCTGGTCAGCCGCGCCCTGGACCGCATCGAGGTGGGGCAGCTGGCGCCGGCCGGCCTGGTGAAGTACCAGTTCTCGGCCCGCGGCCACGACCTGGCCCAGGCCATCCTGGGCCAGTTCCTGGACCATCCCCGCGACGCGGCCACCGTCTACTACCGCTCGCGACCCTTCATGATCAGCCAGGGGCTCACGCCGGAGGAAGCCCTGGCGGCCACGATGGGCCGGGTGGGCTCGCCCAACGGCGGACGGGACATCGGCGTGGTGTTCAACCTCCCTTCGCGCGGCCGGGCCACCGTGCTGCCCATGTCCGGCGATGTCGGCGCGCAGTACACGCCGGCCGTCGGCTGGGCCCACGCCCTGCGCTACCAGGCGGAGCAGCTGGGCCAGGGCGACTGGGCCGGGGCCATGGCCGTGGCCCTGGGCGGCGACGGATCCTGCGCCACCCCCGGCTTCTGGTCGGCCCTCAACATGGCCGCCACCGGCCGCCTGCCCTACCTCTTCTTCATCGAGGACAACGGCTACGCCATCTCCGTGAGCAGCGGCCTCCAGACGCCGGGGGCCAACATCGCCGCCAACCTGGCCGCCTTCCAGGGCCTGCTCATTCTCGAGGGCGACGGCACCGATCCCGCGGCAGCCGCAGCCCTCATCGCCCGGGCCGTGGGCCGGGCCCGCTCCGGCGAGGGGCCGGCCCTGCTGCGGCTGCAGGTGCCGCGCCTCAACGGCCACTCCATCCAGGACAACCAGGCCTACAAGAGCGCTGATCAGGTGGCGGCCGAGGAGGCCCGGGATCCCCTGCCGCGGCTGCGCGCGCTGCTGCTGGCCGAGGGCCTGGTCGATGCGGCCGGCTGGGAGGATCTCCTGAAGCAGGCCGAGGAGGAGGTGGCCCAGGCCGCCGAGCGGGCCAAGGCCCAGGCCGAGCCCAGCCCCGAGTCGGCCCTGGAGCGGGTCTTCGCCGCCGGGGCCCCCACCGCCCGCGTGGGCGGCGCGGCGCCCGAGGGCGCCGGCCTGCCGCGGGACTTCTCGCGCCTCCCCGAGCCCCCCGAGCCCGTCCGCATCAACCTGGTGGACAGCGTGCGCCTGACCCTGGAGGCCGAGCTGCGGGCTTCGAAGCGGGTCCTGGTCTTCGGCGAGGACGTGGGTGCCAAGGGCGGCGTGCACGGGGCCACCCGGGACATGCAGCTCCACTTCGGGCCCGAGCGGGTCTTCGACACCTCGCTCACCGAGGAGGGCATCATCGGCCGCGCCGCGGGCCTGGCCTACGCCGGGCTCGTCCCCGTCCCCGAGATCCAGTTCCGCAAGTACGCGGATCCGGCCACCGAGCAGCTCAACGACTGCGGCACGGTGCGCTGGCGCACCGACGGGGCCTTCGCGGCGCCCATGGTGGTCCGCATCCCGGTGGGCTTCTCACCGGCCACCGGCGATCCCTGGCATTCGGTCTCCGACGAGAGCATCCTGGCCCATTCGGTGGGCTGGCAGGTGGTCATGCCCTCCGATGCCGAAGAAGCCGCCGGCCTGCTGCGTACCGCCCTGCGCGGCGACGACCCGGTCTACTTCCTGGAGCACCGCGCCCTCTACTTCGGGGCCGAGGCCCGCCGCCCTTACCCTGGCGATGCCTACATGATCCCCTTCGGCCGGGCCGCCGTCCGACGCGAGGGCCGGGACCTCTGCGTGGTCACCTGGGGGGCCATGCTGCACCGCTGCCTGGAGGCCGCCGGCCAGGTGGAGGCGGCCACGGGCGCCGGCATCCGCGTCCTGGACCTGCGCACCCTGGTCCCCTGGGACAAGGATGGCGTGCTGACCGCCGTCCGGGAGATCGGCCGCCTCCTGGTGGTGCACGAGGACCACCTGACGGCCGGCTTCGGCGCCGAGATCGCAGCCACGGTGGCCCAGGAGGCCTTCACCGACCTGGACGCGCCCGTCCTCCGGGTGGGCGGCGCGGATTGCCCCGTCCCCTACAGCCTGCGCGCGATGGAGGGCGTGGTGCCTTCCGTGACGCGGATCGCGGAGGCGATGCGCCAGGTGCTCGGCTTCTGAGGGACGGGGTTCGACTTCCGCTATACTCTGACGCCCTGCGCCTTGCTCCGGTCCGCCCTGTCCCCGCCGACCCCGGGCCCTGCTGAGGCGCGTCGCCGCCGCTCCCGATCTGAGCCATGGACCCCAACCAGTTCCTCTCCTTCACCGAATCCCTGCGCGACATCCTGCTCATCCTGAGCACGGTGGCGCTCCTGACCCTGAGCGGCTTCATGGCCTACGTGGGTTGGCAGCTCTACCGCCTGGGGCGGGACCTGCACCGCGAGATGCTGCCCATCCTGGCCTCCTTGCGCAGCAGTTCGGACTCGGTCAAGGCGGTGACCGCCTTCGTCAACCAGCAGATGGTCAGCCCGGCACGGGGTGCCGTCAGCCTGGGTCTCACCGTCCGCGGGCTCTACCAGGCCGGTGGGGGCTGGCTGCGCAACGTGCAGGCCCTGCGCGCCCGCAGCGCCGCCGGCGTCGCCTCGCCGACATCCGGCCCCCGGGCAGGTGAGCCCTGATGCGCACCCTCTGGCGACTGCTGCAGCTCCTCCTGGGGCTGGCCGGCGGCTTCCTCCTGGGCTATGCCGCGACCAGCTGGCTGATCGAGCGCGAGCAGCGGCTGCACGGGGGCAACCCGGACGCCGCCGCGGGCGGGATTGGCGATGGCGGTCCCGACGCGGCGCGCCCCGCCGCTCTGGAAGGTCTCTGGGACAAGACCCTGGCCCGTTTCCGCCTGGCCATGGATGAGGGCCGGCGCGCCGCGGCTGCCGCCAAGGCCGAACTCGAGGCGGAGATCCGCGGCGGCAAGTCCACCGGATCCACCGGCCCGGCCCTGTAGGCGCCTTCCGCGCGCGGGTCCCGGCCCTGCGCTATCGCTGCGCCGAGCGTCCATTCCCCGGCCCCTGCCCACGATCGGGCCCTTGACCGAGGCTGCCCGGCTCCACCCCTCAGGGCTGGCAGCGCATCCAATCCGCCAGGGACCGCTCGGCATCCCCGCCGAGGTCGCGCGAGAGGACGACGCGGGAGGCCCTTCCCCCCGCCAGGCTGCGCAGGAAGCCCCCGTCCGCCTGCATGCCGATGCCCAGGCCCAGGACCTCGATGCCCCGGCGACGGGCGGCGGCGGCCGCCTCCTGGGTCAGCGCCTGGTCCGCGAGGCTGAGGTCGGAGGCCGCCAGGTCCGTGATCAGCAGGATGGCGCGGCGCGGCAGGTCCACCGGCGGCTCGGCCGCCTCCTGCACCGCCACGGCCCGGGCCAGGCCCTCCCAGGGGAAGGTGTGGCTCTGGCTGTGCAGGGCGTCCAAGGCCGCCAGCACGGTCTGGCAGCAAGGCGCCAGCCCCCCCGCCGACACGAAGGTCTCGCGCCCGTACTCCACCAGGGCCACCCGGTCGCGCCCGGGCGCCAGGCCCTCCCGCAGGAGGCCGCGGATCAGGCGGACGGCCACCTCCTGGCGGGTCTGCCCGCCGAAGGGCGGCGCCCCGTCCGGGCTGTGCGGCCGGCGACGCATGCTGGTGGAGACGTCCAGGAGCAGCACGATGTCCCGCGGACCTTCCGGGCAGGCGCGGCCGCCGTCGCGCCGCAGGGTCAGGGGCAGGAAGGCTGCCGCGGGCCTGCGACCGGAGGGCGTGGGGCTGGGGCTCGCCGGATCGGCCGAGGCGCTGGGGTCGGGCGAGGCCGTGGGGCTGGGGGTGGCCGATCGCGTGGGCGGCGGGCTGATCGTGGGCGGCGTCGCGGTGGCGCTGGAGCCCCCGCCGGGCGTGGGCGTCGCGGGGCTCGGCCCGACGCAGGGCACCGACAGCCTGGGGATGTCCAAGGGCCCCGAGTAGAGGGCCCCGCCCCAGAGGTAAGGCCGGTACTCCAGGCTGAAGGCGGCATCGTCGCTGGAGGGAATGGGACCCTCGTCGCTGCAGAGCTGCGGCACCAGGCGATAGCCCACCCGCAGCTCGAACTGGCTCTCCACGGGGAAGCGCACCCAGGTGAGGCGGCGGCCGCTGATGGCGCTGGGGGGATCACCGCCGGCGTACTCCAGGGCCTCGGGCACCCGGTCGTAGGCCTCGACCAGGCGCAGGGGGTGAAAGGAGCGCACGCCGGCCCCCAAGGCCGCCAGGATGGTTGGGAAGTGCTGCCAGGTGGCCGTGCGTGAGAAGAAGGCGAAGTCCTCGCTCTCGGCCACCTCGGCCAGGCAGCGGTAGCCGCAGTAGCCCAGGCCCTCCGTGGCACAGGCACTCATCAGCAGGGGTTTGCTGGGCCGGAGGCGCAGGTCCTCGGCGGACTGCTTGAGCGCCGCGCAGGCCGTGAGGTCGGCCTGGTCGATGCCGGCGGAGGCGAGCAGCAGCAGCTCCTTGATGTCCGCCGCGGGGTCGGCGGCCGCTTCGGACTCCAGGAGCTGCGCCGCCTGCCGGAGGGCGGCCGCGGCGCCGCAGTCGGCGGCGGGGGCCGCGCCGCAGACCCGCGAGCCCAGGCTGACCCGCCGCAGATTGTCTTGGATGGTCCGCAGGTCCTGGCTGAAGCGCAGGTCGCCGGCCAGGACCCCGCGCCCGTCGTAGGCCAGGACGGCCACGGCCAGCCCCTGACCGCGGCCCAGGTGGGGCGCCAGGGCTTCCAGGCCGTCGATGAGACCTTCCTTGAGCCGCTTGAGGCCGTCGGCCGACATGCCGTCGGAGGCATCCAGCACCAGGACCAGGCGCCGGGGCCAGGCGGCCACCTCGCAGCGCAGGTCGATCTGCACGGTGACGGTGGTGGCCTGGCCGGGCACCAGGGCCAAGGGGGCCACCGTGCGCCGGGCCTCGGTCTGGCAGGGGAAGTCGGGGGCCAGCGGCGCGGCGACCCGCCCCCGGCCCTCGCTCGGGCCCGAGCCAAGGGAGCGGTCGGCCGCCGGCCGGCCCGCCAGGACGCGCGACAGCGGCCCTGCCGCCACCACCAGCAGGGCCAGTGCGAGGCCCAGGATCCGGAGTTCAGCGCTTCGCGGGCTCACCCTTCCCGGCCCGCTTCGACCTGGCGGCACGGCCCCCATCCGGCGGGCCTCAGGGCGCTGGATCGGCGTCAGGGGTGCGATCCGGCGTCGGGGCGGGAGCCTCAATGCCGGCAGGGACAGGCAGGACGGGCGAAGTCTGCGGCTCGTCCTCCGGCTCGTCCTCCGGCTCGGGTGCGGCCGGCTCGGGATTGGCGACGGACTGGACTGCCGGGTCGGCGGCGGCCGGAGCGGCCGGGTCCGCCGGCGGACGTGCCGGCGCCTGGGGGGCATTGGCCGGGCCGGCGCCGGCACCCCTGACGACGGCAGGGGCGTCGCCCCTCCCGGAGCCGACGGCACCGTCGCCGGTAGGACCGTCGATCGTGGCGGCTGCGGCCCAGGTCAGCAGAGGCAGGCGGCGGGCGCGCTCCGTCACGACCGAGGCGCGCTCCTCCGATGACCGCGCCTGGCCGGCCGCCTGGTCCGCGGATGCGGGCCGGGGCATCCCGCCGGACTCGCCCGGCGCGGCGCCGTCGCCCGGCGGGCTTCCGGGCGAGTCCGACAGGCCTGCGCTTCCGCCGTCCGCCGGGAGGAGGCGCCCGAGCAACAGGCCCAGGGCCAGGAACAGCGATCCGACGAGGAGCCAGCGGGCGACCTTGGGCTGCGTCGCGCGGGGAGCCGAGAGCCCGGCGCCGGTGCGCAGGTCGG
>WBZV01000238.1_pt1 | contig 37106 bp, 57 predicted proteins | sample 5204221 | NCBI WGS metagenome assembly WBZV01 (sample SAMN12344360, study PRJNA552823) | activated sludge metagenome | biome: Activated sludge suspended growth; feature: Nitrification reactor; material: Wastewater; isolation source: activated sludge from nitrification reactor of wastewater...
ATGAGAAAGCTAGCAATAGCGATGATAGCGGGTTCCCTTCGGATGCTTCGCTTTGCGGTAAGTGCGGAATGAAGGCCGTGGTGATTTTGGATGGTTGCGCGACGTGTCTTAATTGCTGCGACTCTAAATGCAGCTAATAGAGGTCGAAAATGATCACCTTCGACGAACTGAAAGCAGAGCTTCTAAACGACCCTGAGTTCGCTAAAGAATACGAGAAGTCGCGTATTGAATGGACGGGGCTATGGAGTCTTAGGATGGCATACGGTTTATTGAAAGGGTCTGAGTCCGCATTTCAAGAAATGCGAGCGATGATGGAGGAATGGGATGAGAAAAAGACGGGATACTTTAAGGATGTCGCTAGGATAATAGCGACTCACAAAGTAAGCGTTGATGAGGCTCTTGACATTCTAAAAGAGAATCATCCCGACTGGAATCCAACTTACTACGCGGGGAAGTCATGAAATTTCACGGCTTAGATCAGTTTCAGGAATGGTTGGTGATTGACATCCTCCTCGCCCTGAAGGGCGAGGAGGATGTCAAGATCAGACTTCCTGAAATTGAAACTAAGTTAATGGCAGCTTGGAATGCGCTAGCTCCTGGTGGCGCTAAGTGAAATCAGAAGCATTGCTAAGAATCGAAGCACCGCACTTTGTTGCGGGGGCTATATTTGAGAATCGTGATGGAGAATGGAAATGTATTAAAGCCGCGCCAATCATTCGGTATCTTTGCAAGATGTCGTCTTCTGAAATAAAACGCTATCTTGATTCAAAGGGATGGCGATATAGGTGGGTAAGCGAATATGTGAGAGGAAATAATTAATATGCCCACCATGAACTATAATGGAAATACCAGAGAGTTGATATGCAACATTCCTGGGCTTGAGGTTCTTAGGATAATAGAGAGCGATCTTTGATGTTAGTGGAGAAGGAAGATACGATCATGTTATTGGAGATGAACATTGCAATGAAGGATGGTGCAATGGTGGCGATGATTTCCCTTATCGATGTGAATGCGGAGGGCTAATCCATTATGAATCCAAAAGATATCAAGGTTGGAAAGACCTACCGCAATCGCGGGAAGGGGACAACGGTGCGAACAGTGCTGGCGATAGGCGATCATTACAAGCCAGCCGTTTACTACAACGCTGGCGGAGAACACCCAAATGATACTGGAGTTCTCTACAAACAAAGCGGGCATCAGTTCAGATTGTATCTAAAAAGTTTCGCGCAGTGGGCTGGAAGTGAGGTGACAGATGAAACGAATCATTGATCTTGATAGACTGATAGAATTAGCTAAGGAAATTTCAGAGGAAATCGATAGCGTAGAAAGTTTTACGGAAAACCCAAGCTACAGACAGATTTTCGACGCATGTCTTTATCTTCGCCACGACTTAGGGATAATGAGCGGTGAGGACAGAGAAAAAGCCATGTACTCTATGAAAGAGCATTGGCTAGCGATTTGGAAAGTTTGCCATCAACAAAGAGGCTAACATGAACAACACATCATTATCCGGCTTGCTTCGCGGCGCCCAAACCCGTCACGACGACTGCGGTATTTCGTGGCAGTCGCATAAACTTCCGGTCGAGAATTGTGAAAAAAATGATCGTTTAATGAAGCTAGCCGCCGAACTGATCGGCGCCGCTCTCTCGGCTACGCGAGCAAAAGATGCTTTTGATGGGTTAGGCACCATGATGCATGGGGCAGATCAAAAACAACACCGTCTTGTAGCGCGGGTGGCGCCCCCTTGCCAGTATCGGAATCCGCGCATTGATGGCCCGGTTGTCGGTCAAGACGATATGGAACAGCGCAAGGAATGGCTGGATACCATCGCGAGAGAATATGATCGTATTGTAATTGGTTGATATCTATAGATTATCATCCAGCCCGCAGCGCCTTCACCCGCTCATATTTAGCTTGTTGAGCGCCGCGGTTACTGAATCTGCTCCCACGACACACGGGCGGGCGGGCAAGCCTTCGGAGCGCGCCTAAATCCAATCACGACCGGCTTAGTCCGGTCTTGATTTGTGAATCTGATTAACACTTCATCGCCAACAACGAACGCCGTCACATTGCATGGTGGGTAGTCGAATGCGACATTATTTAGGATGTCGTTCTCGTTTAGATCAATATCCAGCCCTTCAATGCCTCGCTCTGTTGGTACATGTCGAGCGGTTGCTGGGTTGAGATTGACGCTGCATACGGCTCCAGTGATTGATTCGATCACCCCGTAGCGCCATGCCGGCTTCCATTTGAGATGACCCGGCTCCATCGCGAGGTTGTAAAACCCGATTTCTGGCGTCATCGTCGTGGCAGGGGTTAGCGATGAACTGAACGATGTGTCGCGGCGTATGATGTTCCAGGATTGTTCTGTGAAAAATATCGTGCGCTGGCGAGAAGTTCCGGCATAGATCGTTGCAGATCGAAGGGGGGCGCTGCTGCTAAATAACCAGTGGCCGGGGACTTCAGCGGTGTAAACGGTATCTCCCACTGCTAGTTCGTCGTTCATATAGCAGGCCCACACGTCAAGAACTAAGCTCTCTACCGCGTTTTTGAACGTGAGTAGTTCGCTGTTTCGAGCCAGCCGAGCCAATCGCTCGGCCATCAGTTCTTCTAAATCCTTCTCAGCAGCGTTCAGCTTGGCCGCTGCTTTGCCAAATTCCCCGACAACCTCGCTTAGTTTTTCAGGCGTTAACGGGTCGGTCTTAGGCAGTTCGATCTTATCGAGCTTGGTTTCTTCTTCCTTTGCCGCCGTTTTCGCCGGGTCGGGATAGGTGACAGTGACATTTGGCGGTGGGGTTCCTGGAACGGCGTAGATGGCCCCCCATAGATAGCCGGTCGGATGGGTACGGGAATACACAAAAGAAATGCCCACATCAAGATAGGCGGCATCTAGCAGCGTTGCTTTTGCAACCGGGTCGATTTGCCAATTCTGCACCACATCGGCAGCCGTCACGGCGCCGTAGTCGAGGGTTTCGCCGACCGATTCAGCAAAATACCCCGCAATCGCGGCCCGTGTTTCAGGCGGGGTTCCGCCGCTATCAAGATGTCCCATCTTTTTAGTTGATGATTGTTCCCGTAAAAGACGGAGCATCGCAAGATCAAGGTCACTATTCCGCGTTACAGTGCCGACGGATGCCGTGGTTCTGGCTGAATTGATTGCTGCTAGCAGTTCGGTTTCTTTCGCGGATTCAACGGCGGGCCAGGTTGCCGGATCATCAGGATCGGCCGGGGATGGCGGGGCAATGACGGACGCCGCTCTATCGATTAGCTTTTGTTTCCATTGTTCGATAACATTGTCAACCGCAGTCGTGGCCTCGCGATGTTCTTTTCTAAGCAAATCAATAGTTTTCAGCATCTTATAGAGTAGCGCTGAATACTCGGCCTCTGCCGTCTGAATCTTTGCTAGTTCATCGTTCAGCGCGGTCAGATTGTAGATCGGAGTTGCCCGATACAACCCACCGCCTTTATTTTCAACGATCTTTGCGCGGCCCATGTCTTTTCGCTATGTCGAAGTGATACTCATTGAGTTTTGGCGCGGGGCAATCTCATAGAGAATGGATTTAACCGTCCATGATTGCGCCCCATCGTTAACCGTGTCGTTTGGATGCAGCAAAGGATCGGCAGCGCACTTTGCCCAATACGTACCATCATCGGCCTTCCCTCGCTGACTGATGCCGTACAGTGTACGGGATTGCGCGGTGAAATAAGTCGGCACTAGGCGCCCTTGCAGTCGGATTGTCCCTAGCCTCCCAGTGCGCTCGCCCTCAATCTCAGTCAACACCGCTTGCAGGAATTGTCCGGTCTGTTCAGTGCCATCCGATAAGCGCACGCCAGAATAGACGATGATTCGGCCATCCGCTGCCTTGCGAGATGCTAGATCGGCTAAAAGCGTTGTAGAGCACGTAGGCACAATCGCTGTGATCCAAGTAGATTCGCCTAACCGTCTCTGGCATTGCAATCGAGCAAATGGCAGCTCTAGCAGTATACCGCCTGATACATACAGCCTATAGACTGACTGTAGGGCAAGAACCACAACATCTGGTGGTTCTGTTGTTGCGGTAACGGTTGGCACGCCCAACGCGATAGCCAATGATAGCGCGGGGACTTGTGCGGAAACCGAGATCGTCGGAACGCCAAGCGAAATAGCTACCGGCAGGCTGGCGACAGTTAGAGCTGCGGGAGGCTCATAGAGCCCGACAGCGTAGCAAGTGTAGACATGATCCGCTGTCCATTGCAGCACACCGCCCGGACTGTACAGCCACAGCGTTGCACTGTTGTAGCTTTCTCCGCAAACAAAAATGCCGCCATAGGACGTAATAGCGATGGATCGCAGACTGCCTAGCCCAGTGATCGGGAATCCACCAGATGTTATCTCTACGCCGCTTGTGTCGAACTTGCGGATATAGCCAATCCCGCAGACATACACATTGCCGGCCGAATCTAAGGCAATGCTATAGTCGTTATCTCCGCTATTTGCCGACCAAATCAGATTCCCGCTACTATCATACTTGCGGATCGAATATGACCCAGTATTGTTGCCGCATGTAAACACGTTACCAGACGAATCAACGACAATCCCTCGTACTGTTGCGCCATGATTTGCATTCCACTGCTCGGTACCGCTGCTATTGTATTTTCTAGTAGTGACGCTACTTGAGACAACCCCGCCTGAATACACATTGCCAGAGCTATCTATCGCCACTGCCTGCACATAATTTCCGTGATCGGCCGACCACGATAGCGTGCCACTTGAGGTATATTTACGAGTTGTTTTGCTATCAGTAAGCGTTGCTGGAGCGCCGCCGATACACACATCGGACGCATTGGCCGCTACGGCGTAGATCGTCCCGCCGTGATCTTTATCCCATTGAAGGGAGCTTCCAGTATATTTTCGTAGGCCGCCGTTACCGCCTGTTGCCGTCCCGACGCCGCCAGAGTAGATATTTCCTGCCGAGTCAATGCTAAGTCCATAGATAATGCTATTGCGGGCAATAATGGTGCTCGCCGCGCCCGCCAGCGTATACTTTCTAATATTATAAGTCAGTGCATTTGGCTCTCCGGCGGTGAAGACATACCCATCCGGCGTTGAGCATGTCCCCGATCCATCGCAGGTTTGCCCGCCTTGCCCTGTTGTCGCCTCGGTCTGTGCGACATCCAGAAACCAGTCTTTCCAGACTATCGCATCCGCATTGTCGCTTTCGGAAAACCCGATGCGCGGGATTGCGGGATGCCCGCCGCTATTCCTTCGGAAACGTAACCCAATCGACGGTAATGGGCCGCCACGGCGCATAGTCTAGCCTTGACTCCAGATAGCGTGCCCGCTGACTGTGCTGGCGGTGGTCGTGCTTGGGATAAATAGCAGGAACGGAACGGTATTATTGTACATGCGCGGCATACCGCCTGTTACGGCGTCCAGGCTGTTTGGGGTATTGGCGTTTGACAAATCAAGCCGAGCCAATATCCTATAAGCGACTAAGCTCATTGCCCCACTTGTCCACGTTGCCGATAGCGTGAGGGTCTGGACGGAACGGACGCCGGTATCCCCGGCCGCCAGCCCAATCGGGTAAAAAGCGCCAATCGCTGAAGATGCTGCTGTTGCGACTGAATTGGTTCCTGATTTGCCGCTAGAATTGCTTTGATTAGTGTAACTGACCGTGATTGTCGGAGTCCCGCTCCCTGTTGCCGTGGTGATTTCTACGCCTAGCAGCACCCCCTCGCCGTTACTTGTCCCGTCCGCAGAGCGAGCGGGCCACGCGGTAGAGCTGACTGTTTGGGCGCTCGTTGAAGTCATTGAAAACCCGCTGTTATGCCAAAGCCTGTCGCACAACACCAATTGTCCGGCAATCGTCGCTTGTCCCGCCAATCGCGCTAGATAGGTGTTGCCGCTTGCAGGGTTGCTAAAAGACAACTGCCCGGAATAGCTCGTAAGAACCTCCCCCGCCAGGCCGGCCGATGATGCAGTAGCGGCTCCGGGGGCGCCCGCGAGATAAAAAAGAGAATGGGGGCGCCCTGCAACGAGGGTAGGAGTTGCGGATTTGATAAATTCACGGGGGTACTGCATTCCAGAGATTAATTGATCAACAGTAGTGATAGCCATGCTCAGACTCCCGTTGTTGCTGCCGGAACGGTATGAGTAAAACTAGAGATAGTAACGGCTCCTCCTAAAACAAGAGGCAAGCTGGAAAACTCAAGATTCGACGCACTACCTGTTGCCCCGCAAGTACCATCCATCACGCCGGTTGTCCCATCGCTCTTGAGCGCGCGGAACCAGGTAGGCGTACCGCCTGATAGTGCGGACGGCGCAGTAATGGCGTTGAATGTCAGGACGCCGTTGGCAGCGGCCGGAGCGCTAGTCGCGGAAAAACGATGCTCTGACATCAATGTATTACCACTGATCGCCGTATTGCCAGTAGCGGGCTTAGTCCCATCATAGACCCGCAGATAGCCGTTATCCAGCAGTCTTGCAAGCGCATCGGCCTCGGCATTGATTGTTGTTGTTGATAGCTGTGTGTCTTTTGCCATTACTCAGAAACTTCCATCTGCGAGACAAGATGTGTCGCATAAACAGTGACTTGACCGGCAAGCATGGTTTCGCCATTGCCAAGGTCTGCCGTATCGCCAGGCCGTAGAAGCGTATCAACATCGCAACGAATCCGCCGTGTTCCCTCGTAGTCGTTGCGGTAGCTGATGTTTTTGATCGCGCGAGTCTTCGGGACTTGGACGGTCGTTGCGGAACCGGATAACGTTAGGCTCGAATTGCTAGGGCCAATGTCGGTTGAGATCGTGTTGAGGGTCACTGCATAAAAGGGTTCTAGCTGTTCTGTGCCGTCGCCAAACCGAACCCCGCGATGGATTTCCATCGATTGCGCGATGCGAGACTCAAGCGCGGTAAGTGTCGTTGAATCAGGCAGCGCAACGGATACCGTTGCATAAGTGGTTACAAGGTCGGCTCGGACCTGCACCGATTTCAGTAGCAACGAAATGGCGGGGCTAGAACCAGGAAAGACTAAGCGATAGACAATCGGCAGCGGTTCGCCGATATAATCGCGCAAGATCGTCGGAGTGCCTAATGAGAGCCGTAACGATAGGCTCGGCACATGGATATAGGCATCGCCGATGATTGCCGGCAAACCAAGCGAGATTGGCAGGCGTAGCGGCGGCGTCTGGACGGTATTGGTTAGACTGATACAGGCCGCATCAATCGCGTTGCCCGTCACGTCTTCAAGGTCATTGCCGAACGTTGAAGCTTGCCAAGTCAGTGAGAAGCCATCAACTCGGCTGACCGTGCGAGCCGCCGTGCCAGCGCCGGCCCCGCTCGGTACGCTGCGAGTCACATAGATTCCATCGTCTGAATCAATCGCAATACCGCGTGTCATCCAAGTATAGAGTGCGCCACTATCTCGGTTGACGTAAATACAATCAGAATCATACTCGTGAATCACGTAGTAAGTTCCTGAGATATTAACTGGATACATCGCAACAATGATATGCCCGTCACTACGAATCACAACGCCACGGCCCGCACATCGGTCGCCAAGGCTATTCGTGGGTGCTACGGCATAAGCTATGAGATTGCCGCTGCTATCGTATTTGCGTAGACAATGCGGCGTTGCAACATCGTTGAAGATTCCCGCAACGTAACAATTGCCGGATGCATCAACGGCGATACTTTGGATATGCGAATTAAACGAGTTTGCGGTTCGCCAGACCACCGATCCGGTGGATGCATTCGTTTTGGTCAGGAGTGGTGCGTCATAGGGGAATGCAATTGATCCGGTATAGATGTATCCGTCTCGATAGACGATAGGCCGTGAGTAATTCTCGACGGCATTCGTGGCAGCATAGCCATGATCGGCACTCCACAACAAGGAGCCACTGCTATTATATTTGCGAGTAGTGACGTATCCCGTTGTTTGGGATGGATCGCTCCGAATCGCGCCGCCAGAATTGATAGCGTCACCGTATGTATACAGATTCCCAGAGTCATCGATAGCGCATCCAAAGCAATCAGCGCCATGCGTTACCGACCAAATCAGTTCGCCGTTCGCGTTATGCTTGCGAGTCGTTCTGGCATATTCGCCGTAGGCCGCTAGGCTATCCGCGTCAAGATGATACTGAAGTTGAGAGGCAGTATGCGTATTGCCGATGCTATCTAGCGCAATCCCAAGCACGCCCGTAACATTGCTGCCGAAACGAATGCGATGCCCGTGTTGATAGGGGTTCCCAGCCGAGTCGAACTTTTGCAGGACGGGATAATCAACCGCAATATAAGCCCCGCAACCCACGGCCAACAGTGGCTTAGCCATGGTTTATCCAGGGTTGTAGAACACTTTATTAGTGTCATTCCATGTGATCTTCCAGTCACTACCTGCCGACACGACATCGGTATTGTCGGAATTAGGAAGGATTCTGAATAACACTGGATTTGTAACACCGCCGAACGTTCCGATTGCAACGCAAATCGCATGACGGAACGTGGCGGTCAGCGCTGTCCAGGTCAGGTCATCAAAATCGATAGTCGTTGCGGTGACCACGGGCGTTACAATCTGCTTGCCGCCAGCAGTATAGCCGCCACTTGTTCCTAATTCGCTGAAGCTTGGGTCAGTCGCGTCATTCGCCCCATTATCCCATTGCGTATGCGCAGAACTGAACGTGTAGCTCGAAGTGACTAGCCGGACTCGCAACTCAGAGGTATCGAGATCAAGGCCGCCCGTTGTAATCAGTTTCCAATAGTGGTCATACCACGTAATTGTCGCAGCCATGGTGTTAGCTCAATTGCCGAATGATTCTAAGGTTTAAGTTCAGCTCGTTATTGTTGAGCTTAAACGAAAGTACTGCCCGATACACGCCAGTCTCGCAAGTGACTTGCAGTTGCCCGTAGTAAGCCACGAGATACCGCAATTTGACCAACATATCGCGAGTCGGTGCGGTGATCGTCATTTGCAACGTTTGGTCAGTCGGAGTAAATCCCGTATCGTATGCGCTAACCCCGCCGTCTAGCGTTTCTGTGATGCTGCCGCGTCTTGATGCTTCATAGATATTCTTCGGGATTTGGTGAACGACTAAGCACCCGTTAATATCAAAGGTGAAGGTCGATATGCCGATCATGTCGGGTTCAACCCTAATAGATAGTTGCTCACGTCTCGGCTTGTTTCGATACGAATCAACTTGAGAATCTTGTACATGAATGCTTTGATTTCCGGCTCCATTCCTTCAGCATTAATCTTGATCGTCCCATCGCCGCGATTGAGTGCATCAGTTTGAGCCTGTATTTTCTCGATTTCAGCTTCCGCTAGCTTGGCTTGTATGTCGAGCACCTTCTGTCTGCGTTCATTTTCAAGCTTGATTTGATCTTCAATCTGAAGCTTCGTATACGTATCTGCTTTCGATAGTTCGCCAAATAGCGACCCTAGTAATTGCCCGGTACTAGTGATAGTCGTGTCAATAGATTTAAATGCCGCTTCGACTTGTTTGGTCTGCGCTTCTAGCTCCGCTACGTTTAGCTTGACATTAGCTTCGATGGTCTTGATTCGCTCATTAGATGCGATTTCTTCCATCTTGAGCTGGTATTCTTGCGATTTTTTGACGGCCTCATCGATCTTTTTTGTTTGCTCTGCGGTAGCATCAGTTACCGCTTTGAAATATCCAGTTGCTTTTACTGTCTTTACGCCGGCTTGTTCATATTGAACGCCAAGACCACCCACCGCTGTTGCGTAAAACCCTGCTTGAAGGCCAGCTTCATGATACGCCAGCGATATCTTAGTTCCATCCGGCAACGATTTGTCATTCTCTTTCTGCGCTTCAGTCACCTTGTTTATTTCTACTGAGGTGTTTTTTGCAGAATCAGCCGCTTGTTGAATGCCAGTTGACCAATCCTGCATCGCGCTATTGTTCTTAATTATTTCATCTCTATTCCCGGATATACTGGCCTTTACTTCATCTAAGCGTATGCGTAACCCTTCCGTCTTGTCTGATGCCTTTCCAGTGGCCTGTGCCCACCCTTGATCTAACTCATTCTTATTGCGCTCAAGATTCGCGGAAACCGAATCCATAGTGACTTCAAGCGAAGATAAGCTTGCTTTAAACGAATCAATCGCCGCTTGATTTTGACTTTTTGCCGCATCAGTCAGAGCGAAATTCTGACCAAACTCGGCAACCGAAAGCCCAGCCTCAAGCAGCGTTTTCTTGATATTGAGCAAGCCGAGGACAACAGCATCAAACGTGACTTGCAACGCATTGACGGCGACTTTTATCCCGCCGAATACCACATCGAATATTGGAGAGATACCAATTGCAGCCTGCCCCATCCCGACAATTGCGCCAGCGACTAGCCCGCCAGCCTTAACAATCGCCTGAATATCACCAATAAACTTCCCAAAATCAACCTTGCTCGCGGAGTCCAGGCTGCCAAATCCACTGACCATCCCCCTGATCGCTTCGGCGAATGGTTTAAACGCCTGCACAATACCGGTTGTCGTGAGAACCAACCCTTCGCCGATATTAGTGACTGTTTGTAGTGCGCTTGCCAACCCCTCGACTGTCGTTAAATCGATATTTCCGAATAGCGCCTTGAATAAGTTACCAAGTTCATCGCCAAGCCCATTAATACTTGAAAGCAGACCAGAAAAATCGACCGCAGCAAAAGCTTGCGGAAGGTTCTTAGCCATTGCCTTGAGCGTATCGCCGATACTATTAGCGCCTTCTTTGATTAGATCAATGAATGGGGCGAAGGCGTTATTATCAACAAGCTGCTTAAAAGCATTAGTCAGATCAGTAACGCCTCCAGCCGCTTCCGCAGTGGACTCAAGGAATTGCAATCCGAAATGAACCTCAAGCTGGCGGATGGCCTCAGCCGTTCGATTAAACTGCACTTCAGCGGCTTGTAGCCGGATAGTGACTTCCTTCTCTATACTGCCGCCGGCTTCGTCGGTTAGCCGTTTGGCTAATGCCATGGCAGCGCTATACGTGCCAAGCACTTGAACGAACTTAGTAGCCTGCTCTTTCCCAAAGAGAATTGAGGCAGCTTGTAACTTTTGGCTTTGATCTAGCTTGTCAAACGCCGGCGCAAGCTGTAGCAGTATGTCCTTAACCGACTTCATTTTCCCATCGCTGTCTGTTAGCGATACGCCAAGCTTTGTTAGTTCGCCACTTGCTTCTCTAGACGGGTCTACTAATGAGAGAAATCCTGATTTAAGGCTATTCGCCGCCTCGCTACCGGACCCAAAAACATCGATGACCTTCGACATAATCGCCGATGTTTCTTCAATAGATAGCCCGGTTAGCTTGGCAATTGGCGAGAAATCAGCGAAGCCTCTCGATATTTCGATAAACGATGACTTTGTAATGTCAGCGGTTTTATTAAGAACATCCCCGATATGCGTTGATTCTGCGACAACCTGAGCGGCTGGGACTTGGAATCCAGCGAGCGAGCGGTTCATGATATCGACCGCTTCTGACGACTTAACGCCGCCCGCGATCATTAGATCAAGCGATCCTTTAACGAGTTTAAGGCTGGTATCTAAGTCATACCCCGCTGCTTTGAAATCCGCTGTTGACTTGACCAGATCATTCGCGTTGACGCCATACTTTTGCGCCATTTCTTCTAGCGCGCCAGCTTGGTCCCTTGCACTCCCCTCTGTGCTATCAAGCTGCTTTTGCAGATCAAACAAGCTTGATTGGAATGTCGCCGCTTCTTTCGTTGATTTGACAATCGCGACAGTCGCCAGCCCAACGATTGCGGCGTCAAGGATTTCGACGTACTTAGCAAGATCAGCAAATGGCTGGGCAAGCCCGGTCGCAACACTGCCTAGCTTGCCTATATCGCTGTTTAGCCCGCGCAATTCGGATGCAGCAGTGTCCCCGCCGGACAGAATAATCTTGATTGAGCTTACTAGGTCAGCCATTGCGTTGTGCTTCTATGTCCTGGTAATACAGGTTCCAGACTTGCGCCTCTACCAAGCTCAACCGGCCCGTTGGGAATAAATCGGGCAGCACTTCAAACAAGAACCGCCCGCGCTCTCGGCATAACGCCAAAGCTAGTCGGACGCGGGAATCTCGGTAGAGGGCTGCGCTTCCCCCGGCGTTGCGCCCTCTTGGCTCAACTCCATAATCTTAAGGAACAGCAGCTTGAAGAAAAGTGGCTGGAATCGACTCAGCCAGAGCGCCCGTTCTCGATTGAGCGGGGGAGAAACGGTACACATCGTCACAAATTCGATTTGCTTGATGAACTCATCCGACACTGTGCTTGACGACAAGCCAACCGCTTCTTTGTAGACCTCGGCTTGGCGTTGCCCGCCCATCCCCGCCAGCGCTTCGAGCATGGCCCGCGCCTTCTCGGCGATCATACGAGCGTCATTAGCACGTGACATTTCTTCAGCGGTCGCCATTCTCACTGAGAAGTGAGCCGGCGCCCCGCGAGACACGAGCGCTGCCGGAACCTCAACTTCAGCCGTGGCGGGGGTCCACGGCTGCGCCATCATCGATTCAAAATCGAAGTCGCCCATCATCGTTACGACGCAAAGTCAACGGACGGTTGCTGAACCGAGATCGTGATCGTCGCGGTAGGGCTAGCGCCTGCCGTATTGGTGCGAGCGATACTCCCGACGCCCTGAGTGATTTGGTACGGCGTCCGGTACAGATCGGGCTTGTACCGCCAAAGCAGGTTAAGGCCCATTTTTGAAAGAACGGCATCGCTTACGCCGTCATTCAGCGACACATCAAAACTCGCCTGACCTTGTGAAGTCGTGAACGATCCGACAGTTTTATGGTTGTAGTATTGTTCAGACGATGCGCTGTTTGACACATCTGCCGGCTTCCAATTTCGCGCCGGCTCAATGACGGCAAAAATCGGAGTCGCAACCCGCGCCATGACCTTTTTCGCCACGGGGCCGGTATGAATTAACGGCAACGCACTTGAGAACGTAACCTGCCCACGAATCGGGTCCTCCGACCAAACCGGATAATCGTACCGTTCCTGATGCGTGCCAACGACCTGGTAAATCTCGGTCGAAGCCACAACGGCGGCGGTGATACCGCTAAACCGCACCTGCCCGATTTCGATACTACCAACCGGGATTAGCGGAGGGCCGCCAGCCGCGCCGCGAGTCTCGGAAAATGCGGTCGATTCAGTACCAGGGACAGCAACAACCGTCCCAGTCGAATCCACGGTGATTGACGTGATCCGGTAGCCGTTCGTAGTGCCACGAGTCGCGGCGATATTGGTTGCAGCGGATACAGAGATCAGACCAGTCGTAGCGCTTGCCCCGGTCATCCCTGGTGCGTAAGCCGTGAACGCCGCCACATCAACGTTGTTATTGCCAGCCGCCGCAGCGGGGGAAATGACACCGCCCGTCGCAATCCCATAGGGAACAACGGCATACTCAAAGCCAGTCGCCGCGCTCCAAGGCTTCGTCGCGAGCGTAAAGATAGTGTGGGCGCCGGCGTCGGTCATCGCGGCAAAAGCCTGTTGCGATTGTCCGGCCTCGTATTCAACCGTGGAATTGATTAATGCAGTCATGTCGCACTCAATTGATATTTAGAGGAAAACTGAAGCGGATACGAACAATACCCGTCTTGAATCCGAGAAATAGGCGGCGTTTCGATTTGCAGGCGCTCGTAGTACTGATTCGGCTGCCATCCCGATAGCGCAATCGCGGCTTTTGCAAGGATCGGCGATGCGATCTGTCGTGCCCCCTGCCCGCTTGGCTGGTTACTAAACCGGATAACCGCCACAACCAGCACGACTTCCTTTAGCGAAATCGCTGCCGGATTGTAGGCATCAATCACCGAGAGCTGATAAGACACGACCCGCAACGACTGGGCGACTTGCGTATTCTCAGTTGCCCCCGCTAAATCAGAGGCATAGAGAATCCTTATCCCTAGATTTTGCGACTCTAATCTCGATCCGATCAGCTCAGGCAGTGCATAGGGCTGCGGCATGTCAGTAGGCCGTCAATACGTTAGGGATCGTAAAGCCAGCACTAGGCGTCGAATAAGCAATGCCAGGCGCGCCACCTTCCGATATCCGAAGCGAGGTCAGCAATAGACGTTGCGACGCAATATCAGTTAACGTTTTCATTGCATTCGCCCGCCCTTCCGATACCCGATCTGTCGTCATATTCCCCGACAGAAACCAGCGAGACAAATCAAGAGCTATCTGCTTAATGATCGGATCAACGGGCGAGAGCGGCACTTGATAAATACCTCTCGCATACCCGTCAATCAAATCACTTGCCGCGCCAAAAGCCGCAGCCGCAACACCAGCATCCGGCGAATCGTCTAAATCACGATCCGTCAATTGCAGCCATTCTGACTCTCCAAAGGCTGCAATAAAGTCGTCGGACGTGGCGTAGGCCATTATCAGACCTTGGTCAGTTTGATGACCGCGCGCGGGATCGTGCAGATGTTGAGCGGGTTGCTCTGCATCTCAAGCTCAATCCCCTTGTTAAACTTCATCATTTCCGACTTTGCGTAATACGGCAGCCCAGTCGTATTGACGGTTTCTTGATACGGAGCCGGAGCATACCGAGTCAAGAACATGCCCGGAACGCCTTCAGGAATCGCGTAGGCTTCATCGTCGGCGATCTTGCAAGACGAAGTACCGGAGTACCATTCCCAAGTGATACCGCCCCATACAAACGAGCGAGTCGGGTCACCGCGAACGGCCGAATTGTCTTGGCTATTGAGGTACGATGCGTTGATTACATCGTGGCTCATGAGGGCGGGCCAGAATCCATCGCCGCACAACACGCGAACGCCGGTATACGGCAGCCCGCCAAGTCCTGTTTTGATGCCTTGAAAGATGTCAAAACATTTGCTGCGGACTTTCGTAGTCGTGGTCGTCAACGCCATGGCGACGGTCTGTTGGGAAACACCGAACTCAGTAAACAAGCTCGTAGTGCTGCCGCTCGCATCGTAATAGCTGCCCATAATCGCGGCGATTCGGTGGGTTTCGATGGTGTAATCCATCGATTGCCGACCCTTTTCCAGCTCCTCATTAATCCGATCTTGGACGGTTTGCGCCATGGTTTCGGAACCGAAAGCGCGGATATTCTGCACTTCGTCGGCCATGACAGCACCGGTTGCCGGGATATGCGGGATCGCGATATTGCGGGCGACTCGCTTATCCGAGGTGATCGGAGTCCCAGGGGCGTTGCGGGCCTTAGCGCCAAGAAGCTGAATAGTGCCGTTGCGTTCCTCTACGGCAATGCTCGTAGTCGATACGCCACGTTCTTCAAATAGCCCAAGTTCCGCAATTCGCATCGGGCGGAACGGGAGCTTATTAATCGATGCAGTCAGCGAAATCAGCGAGAACGCATCGGATGAAAACGGATTCCAAGCGGGCATGGGTTTTCTCCTTAGCGCGCAATAATGTTGAGGGCCAGCAGTTGACGGGCTTTACAAGCCGTCTGTGCCGCAGCAGAAACGCCAGACTTGAAGGCCAACAAACTGCCCTTGACCTCGGCCAGCCGAGACACGATAGTGCCAGTCGCAGCTGCCGAACTTGCGTCAACCGCACGGTACAAAATGCCGGCCGGGTCTTGGCTGCCATCGGTCGCAGTGGGGTCCCAAGCAACAACCTGCTTGGTATGAGTCGCGACGATGAAGTTGAAGTAGTCGCCACTGGTCATCGTGCCAGCGTTCGCCAGAGTGAAGTTGACATGACTGGAAGTGTAGGCCGTGGCCACCTGCCCGCGCTTGAGCTTCGAGCCGTTCGGGGCGATCACTTCAAACTCAGCGGTGGCGGAAGTTGCGAGCAATTGCACGCGATAAGTGCCGAGTTGCGCGTCTTGGCCCAGAGACAACCCCGATACCGCGCCCGTGCCAGTGCCCACTAGGACCGGAGTGCCGGCAGCCGTCACGACAACGGTATAGCTATCGCCAGTCGTCATCGTGCCGCCGTTCGAGATTAGGAACGACAGATGGGAGCTAGCGTAAGCCGTGCCGACCGCGCCGTTAGCCAGAGCAACACCATCAGGACCGACAACCGAGAAGGCAGCGGTAGAACTGGTTGCCAGCAACGTAATAACGTAGCTGCCGACCTGAACATCCGGCCCGAAGCTAAGGGCCGACATTAGCCCCGTGCCAGTGCCGACGATGGTCGGAATCGGCGCGGCAGCTTGCCGCTTAGTCTTGCGGCCTACAACGGTCCCAGTCGCAAGGTTTTCACCGCTCGCGACAGTAACGCCGTCCAAGCTTAGGGCGCCTTGGCTAGAGAGCAAAAACTCGCCAGCGCCAATCGTTTCAGTTTGTGCAGTCATTTCAATTCCTTACGCAGCATTTCGCTTAGCGCGCATGGCATAGATTTCAGAAATGTTCAGTTGCGGCTGAGCATCGGGCGCCTTGCCGCTCTTTGCAGATTGTTGGAACAGCGACTCATCACGAGCCGGCTTAGCCGCTTGCAGATCGGCAGAAACCGCAGCAAAAACAGCATCACTCATTTCGAGATAAGGCGCCGCTTTCGCATCGTCATACTCCCGATCCAGCGCAGAAAACAGCGCCTTTACGGCAGAGAGGCGGGCGGTCTTGCGAGAGTCGGCTAGCGCGGATTCGGCAGTGTCGGCGCGGGAATTAGCCGCAGCGAGTTGTGCGGTAAGGTTTTCAACCTGAGCTTTTAGGTCATCGCTCATTGATGGTTCCTGTTTAATCGTGGGGGATGCAGAAAAAGCGGAAACGGACGTATTAGGATCGGCGTCGCTTGGAACGAATGAGACTTCGAGAATGCGGGCATTACGGAAGATCGCATTAACGATTAGCGAACGGCCGTTAATGTCAATAGAGCGGGGCGGGTCGTTGATTTCGACGTTCGCGTTAAATCCAACCGACAATTTCCATGGAGCGCCCTCGGCAAACTCGGCAGCTACAGACCGCCCGGCTTCAGTCGCTTTTGAGAAATTCCCAGCAACGCGGATCGCATCGCCTTCGAGCCAGACGCGGCAATGACCGGCCCGCTCTTCATCGTCATGATTGACTAATGCGAAAATACGTTCTGGAAACGTGACGCTAGCAAGATCAATCGCCGTGTCGCCATACCAGCCGTAATTGGGGACAACGCCGCCCGAGTAGGCAATACCGGAAAATCCGGTAGGAAGATTGCTATTAGGGTCAATAGCAATTTCAGGAGAAAAGGTGAAGTAAAGCGGCTTGTCACTCATGCCCCTATATTGCATAGGGGAGCGATAGTTTTCTACTTACAAAATTTGCGTTTCAATAGAATTATGGCCGGGATGATATGCGCCGGAAATCCGGTGGCGGGTATTCCCGATATTCCCCGCCCATCCCAACCAATAACGATTATAGCTCAATCATGGCTAATAGATATTGGCGACTTCACAATCTGCCTGACCCTGGCCGGCGTCAAGCCATGTCGTGTTGCAATGCCGCGAACCGTCTCTCCAGCCGCAACTGATTGCCGAATCTCGGCATTCCGAGTTGAGAATCCCCGATCAATATAGAGCCATCCGGCATAGTCGCGCCGCAGCCGATTCGCGACGACCGCCGTTAACTGTTCGGCCCGATCAACGCCTTGCCCTTGCAACGCTTCTTTAATCGTTCGCTCGATATCCGCCATCGATACCCTCCTAGAACCATCTACGGATTCCATTTAATAACCGCTTCCACCACGATTCAGGCTGCGATGCATCAAGATAGCTTTCAAGCAGTTCATCAATCGCTTTTAGATCGTCGTCATTGATGCCGAGAAACGGGCGGGCCGGAATATCGCCCCACGGAATAGGGCTATTCCGCTTTGTTCTTCCTGATGCGCCTTTCCGCTGCCCGAATTGATGGACCGCAGCATAATCAACATTCGTTCCAACCGAGACAGACCCATCGCCAGCGATATACGTTATGCTCGAAGCCAGCCGCCCGGTATCCCGCAATATCTTCGCCCCGCCGCCTTTCTTTCTTCTTCTGGCTAACGTAACGTCGCTTAGCGTGGCCCACGATTCATGATTAGGGTCTTCTTGATCAACGAAGCGAAGTTGCGTACTACTAACCAAGATTTGACCGATAGCATCGAGCACAGGGCCAGTATCACTCATGCGTCGGCTGAGTTCAGCAAATAGGCGCTCCGTTTCTTCGGATTGGACTTCAACAACAATCATATTAGCTTACTCAGCCATGACATGAGCGAGCTCCATCCAAACGAGAAGAAGCCGATGATCGATTCCAGCCATCCAGCCGGCGCTTTCTGTGCTGAATTTGCAATTGCCGCTGCTAATCCAGCCGCCACATCATCGCCAGTCGGCTTATGCCCCCATCCTTGGGATGGGCTATCAGTCGGATTTTCCTGATTCAATCCTGTATCGCCTCCGCTCCTCGCATTCGCTTGTGACGCAGTTAGACTAATCAGCGTGCTCCGGCATTTATGATGCAACTGCGGCGAGTTGGACGACCAAAATTTATCATCTACAGGCCGAATAATCCCGTTCCGATGTCGGCATATTTCCGTTGTTCGATTATCATTGATTGCCGAGAACATCAAGTACGGCCTGTTGTCTTTGTTCTTTTCAAACTGAGTCCAACGTCCCGCATTGTAAGCCTGCTGAACGAAGTTTCTAAAGATCGTTTCAGCGTGAGAATCGCTCAACCCGCCGATAATATCGCCTGCTTTTTTCTGCCAATCCGCAAAGGTTTCGCCATTCTTTAGAGCAACATTCAGGCTATCCAGCGTCGATTGGATTTGAGAGAGCCCCGCAAGCCCGGATACAGTAAACGCCCCGTTCTTCGAGTTTTCCTGTAACTGCTTATAGAAATCTTCGGGAAGCGTAATGCCGCGACTCTTTGCCCACGCAATCGCTTCCTGAAAGTCAACAGGAAGCCCTATTGATATAGGCAAGTCGGCCATTACGACCTCAATTCTTCGGCAGCGACGTAGCCCAGCACTTGTGCGGCAAAATGTGCCCGCTCAAGTGTCGATTGAAATGCCGGGTCTAGCGAATCACTAGACTCAAACAGCACTAATAGCCGTCGCTCTAAATCAGCCTTGTCTCGTGCTGACATGACGATGGATCGGATATCGTCAACTTGGATGGCCGAATCCGGCGATTCGTTTAGCGCAGCGCTCCCCAAATCCTCAACCGCTTGTTGCGTCTCAGTGTATTGAGCGCCTTGCGCTGCAAAAGAATGCCGAGCCGAAAACGTAGGTGTTACGGTAGGCGCTGTTGACTGCGGAGCATCTTCTAAATCTTCGTCTTCTAATCCGTAGTTATCCACAAAATACGAACGCGAAAGCTTCAGACCGCTGGTTTGCAAGACAGGCGCTAGGTTTTTATCACGATCCGACCGAGCGGATTCCAAGCCTGTTTCATCCCGTCGAACGAGCCGGAGCGGCTGGAAATTGTTTAGCTCGCATAGCACGTCTACGATGCGCTGTACGGCTTCGGTATTCATCCGAATATCCGCTAGCCGCCGCGTATCCTCGACTTGCAAGCCCACTTCTCCAGAAGCTCGCGAACCGTAAGTTCCGCCGTCTGTCGTCATTGTGTTGCCGAGGATAAGCTTTTGAATGCGCTTCGTCAGCGCTAATTCCATCCGCTCAAACTCGCCAGATGTCGATGGCTGAATCGTATCGATCTTGTCGTCCTTTTGACCTTGCCACGCCACCACCGACCGAACCCCTTGAGCCTGCATCGCTTTAACAAAATTTTCGTAATTTTGTACATTCGCCGCAACAATAGGTTCGCCGAAGGTCGATAAGAAGTTCAGCCACATCCTCCAGCCTTCATCCCGCCACAACACCGGGAACCACAGCCGAGAAAGCAGTGATTCGCCGTAGGGATTTTCCATTGTGGGATTTCGGACGATAGGGATAAACTTGCGAGGATCGCATTCAACGCCGGGGAACCCGCCGCTTCCATCATCGGGGTGATAGAGCCAAGTATTATCCTCGGCTAACAAATCAAACCATTGTATCGGGCAGCGGGATACCATTTTGATTCCCGTGCGGCCGCCGTCCAGTTGCGAATACACAACCTCCGACATGGAATAACCATACGCCACCGCTGAAATCGTAGCGCGGTCTAGCCGTTCCATAACTCCAGTAAGTTGTTCTTTAACAAATTTCGCCGCTCGCGTAGTGCTCGGCTCAATTGTCCAAGGCGTTGCGATCAGGCCCGATGCCCGATCCTCTAGCCGACCCGCGATTTCATCGTCTAGTTCTAAGCGACGAAGTTGCCATCGGGCAATGCCCGCTTGTTGCAACAGCAAATCAGGATCAGGGAGCGTCCCGAAATACTGCAACATGTGATAGTAAGCCTGCTCGGAATAGAGCGGCTGGCGAGCGAAGCCGCTAATTTGCGAGTCTCGCTTAAAAAATGCGCGTATTTTATCCAGCATGTCGCCGACCTCCCGGCAGTCGCAGTCCCGATAAGCTATAGTCGATTTCCTGTTCTTTCATTACATACCCATCTAGAGAGTACCGGATTGCGTCGATGCAGTGATTAAAATCATCAACAATGATCGGTAACACCTCTTGCGTCACTCTATCCACTTTATAGCGATAATGCTTAAATTCTTCAATAGTATGCTTGCATCGCGGATGAATGTATATTTTCTGAAACGACTTGAGCAAAGCAATCCCATCCTCAACCGACCCCGACCACTTCTTAGCCCCGACGATATCGAAGCCGTGGCGATTCATCGCTGATATCGTTTCTGGCCGAGAGCAATCCGCCTTGATCCGCCATTTTCTTGATTCTCCCACGGCATCGAAAAGCTGTTCAGTCTCGCTTCCGATCTCGATTCCGACTCCGTAAGCCTCTTGATCTATATACAAGCAGCTTTGATCTACAAACGACCGAATCAACACGGTCGGGTCTTGAGAGAAGCCCCAGTCCGCACCGAAGAAGAACCGCGCATTCTCAGGCGTCTCGAACGCCCTTTCTTCCCACTTTCCAGAAAAAATAATCGCATTCGATATCCGTCTCGTGTTGCCTTCCCAAATATGTTCGTAGGCGTCCTTGTCAACGCGAAGGCAATAATCTTTTTCGGCTCGTAGCGTATCGGGAAACCATGGATTATCCCGCCAGTTGACCATCCGAATGATGGCATCATCGGGAGGGTTAACGACGAATTTTTGATAGGTAGGATCGTCCTCTTGGTCTGGATTGAACGTAACCCAAATCTCAGACCCTTCTTTGCGGATCGTCGGGATCAGCACCTTCCATGATTCGACGCTAATGTTGTGCGCCTCCTCAACCCAACAGATGTCAGCGCCCTCAAACGACTTGATTTCACTGACATTGTGATGCAGCCCGCGATACGTAAACTCTGAGCCGGTTATTTTTGATGTGATCTTGTTAGCTTGTACGTCGAAGAACTCAGATAGCCCGATAGAATCGATTTGAGTCTTGAGCACTTGATGAACTGAGTCCGCTATCGAGTTCTGAAACTCCCTCGTGCAAAGCACTCTGACACTCTCTCGATAGGCGCGAATTAGTAGTAGTCTGGCGACACACCATGACTTTGCCGACCCACGCCCCCCGTACCAGCACTTATATCGGGACTTTCGGGTTAGCGCGTCGCGAAACGGCTCCGATACCTCAACCCTGAGATTCTGCACCGCCCACCACAACTAATTCGATACCGGGTAACTTGAGCTGGAATGGTTTATCGTCCTTGTTTGATATCTCTACCGACTTTAGCTTAGGCTGTATATACTGAATCAGCTCGCACCAAATTTTTGCCCTAACAACGTGTGGGCAACTCGAATCAGTGGCAACGCTAACCGCCTCGGCAACCGGATCAATGCCGAGCTTGTTGAGCTGTTGAGCAACTGCGGTTTTGCTTTTGCGTGCCATGTCGGTATCGATCAGAAGAAACAATCACAGCTTTTCTTCCTCGCTCCCTTCATCTGAATACTGATTAAGCTTCCTCACCAAAATCCTTTCAGCCAGAAACAACGCCTGGCTCCCCATGTGCCCGCATATACCCGCAAGGGCACATGTCATCAGTAGCGGGAGAGCAACCGCCTCGCATATCCAAAACACGAGAATCCCGCAAAACGCGGATGTCAACATCTCGACACATATCCGCACTGTCGCGCATTTCCAACAGTGGGGCGCGTGCCCGATCATGTATTGCAGTCGTGCAACTAGCCCGCCAAGCATAGCGATCCCGACTATCACTGCATAAGTCCACACCGGATAGTCTATCGGGGTTTTTTGCATGACATGTTATCGTTCTTTTACAGTTAGCTGGAAGCTCCGCTCATCCGTTCGCCCGAAACTGGTCGTCACTCGGCATGAGACAGTGTACTTCGTATCTGACGCGCCGCCAGATAACCATACCGTCACCACACTGCCTATTTTTTGTTCAACTCCGTCCAGCGTAACCAAGGAAGTATTGACTTCATGGGAATTAACCGTCAATCCAGACGATGCGGTGATCACATGAGAGACAATCACCTCCGTTAGCTCAAGCCAATCCTGCCACAAAAAGGCGTAGTCTAGGACGGCATCGGGGTCTTTAAACCCCATAGATACCGGAGCGGCCTTTGTTGACGGATAGGAGGCTGACATCAGAAAGCACCAGCGACACCGATTAACGAATCATTCGGCATAGGAAGAACAATCCGAACATCCTGCCGGACAAAAACAGGCTCATCATTCTTCCATGCGATGACGACTTCTTCGCCGGTCGTAAGCTGAATAATCAGTTCTTTCCCGTTCGTTAACGCCGCCCCGACCGTTTTCCCTGCAAGTCTATCGTGAATGTAGGTTTTCATTACGCAATTCGCAAAATCGCATTGCTTGCGTCGGCCGTAGGGAGGGTAACGGTAAATGTCCCCGCCGTGCTCGACACCGTTCCGCCGAAATCATGGATAGATACGGAACTATTGCTATTGGTCGTGTTGTAGATCATGCACGCTGCGGCCGAAATGGTCGCAGTTGACCAAGTTACCGGGCTAGAGAAAGTCGTATAGGCAGTGGTGCCACTGCTCGTAGGGTCAACTCGCGTTAACGTTGCGCCGCCAGCAGTATAGCCCGTTCCGCTCGCTTCATCAGAGTTACCCGTGATATTGCTGTAGTTCGTGCTCGCGGCGCCATAAGTGCCTGCCATGCCGCTTTTAATGAGCGCCATTTTGAACGTATTACCGCCCGTTAGCAGGAAATTATGCTGAGCCTTCAAAATCTCGACTTTGAAGCTCGTACACATCGCAGTTGTAGCAGCCATTTAACACCTCACACAATGCGTAAATTTGGATCATCCGCCATTACGGTCATGACCCTGTTTTCGATTTGAATAATGATTGTCCTATCTTCTGACGCTATCGCAAGCAGGCGCCCGCCCGGAGTAATAACCTCAGTCAGTCGGATAGTTCCCACTAATCCTTGCGCCTGGTTGCCATCTAGCAAGACAAGCCCATTACCCGACAACGCTAGCGTGCCAACATATCCCGTTGCCGCAGCGCCGCTCAGAGTTATTTGAGCATTAGCGCCCGCCGAGACAATAACCGATCCGACTTGCCCGCTGGCAGATATGCCAGATAATGATACTGATGCCCCGCCCGATACCGAGACGATGCCGGCCGATGGCGTTGCTTGGACGCCGAGTAGCGAAAGAAGCGCATTTGCTGATAGCGTAACCGTCCCAGCAGAACCCGCTGCGGAGAATCCAGAAATCGTTTTATTGGCGCCGCCCGATACCGTGACCAGGCCATATCCGCCAGTGCCAGAAACGCCAGAAATCGCTTTCGTCGCCGTTCCCGATAGAGATAGGCTGCCCAGTGCCCCGGTCCCAGCAACGCCGCTAACCGAAATATTGACCGATCCGCCCGCCGATGCGCTGACATTCCCGGCGTACCCAGTCACAAAGACTGCTGGAAGCGATACGGCTGCATCGCTTGATATCGAGACTAGCCCGGCCGCCCCGGCAGCAAAAATACCCGTGATTGATTGGTTTGCGGCGCCCGATACCGATAGCAGCCCCGCCGCAGATGTCCCGGGCGAGCCCGATAACAACGTCCCGCCTCCGGCCCCCATCGTTCCAGCAGAGCCGGACCCCGCCAAACCGACAATCGATTGCGTTGCCGTTCCAGAAGCAGAAATATTGCCGAATCCGCCAGCCGAAGATGTACCAATTAGCGACCCACCGCCACCCGCGCCAAGCAATCCAGACGAACCCGCTACAGACGAGCCTGTTAAGGATGTCCCGCCCCCCGCGCCAAGAACCCCGCTAGAACCTGCGCCAGACAACCCGACAATCGATTGCGTAGCAGACCCCGAAGCTGAAAGCGCACCAAATCCGCTCACCCCGGATAGCCCTACCAACGTAGCCCCGCCACCAGCGCCAAGCGTTCCGCTCGCTCCGCTTCCAAGAGAACTAATCAGGGATATAAGAGCATTGCCTGATATTGTTACCGTTCCAACACCGCCATCCCCAGCCGCGCCCGATATGCTTATTCCTCCATCACCACTCAGCGCGGATGGAGGCGGGTAAGTCCTACGCGCATGGATCGCGTAGTCAAACGGGCGGCGAAAGACGTAAGCCACGATTAAGCCCCGCCAATAGCCTCGAACGTCACCGTTCCGCTAATCGTCAACGAATCGGCTGGCGCGGCCGGCAGTGACAGGGTCCACCGAGCAGATGGCAAAACGGCGGGTCGCGTCTCTGGCGTGTAAATCCGCACATACGGACCCCGCACATTCCAGCCCCGCTGCTCTAGAGTTTCCAGACTGCCCGATCCTGCCGCGAGCCGAGTCGTGTTATTCGCCTCGACTGTTCCGCCGAAAGCAACATCGCCGTCCTCAATAGGCTGCGGAGTAACCGTTGACCCGCCACTACCGCTGGTTGTAGAGCCAACTCCGCGCACTGTTTCAATGCGGAGGATTTCTTCCTGCGCATCCCCAACATCAGACGTTTGGAAAATCTCCCACTCATGAACCAGCACCACTGCCCCCGATGGGGCAGTGATCTCGAAAAAATCCTGCGCTGCCGTAACTGCAACAGCATTAAATTGAGCGGTATAAAATCTTGGCATTTTACCGGCCTAGCAAAGCTGAATATGAATATTTATTAAGACCAATCGGCAACGAATATGCCGATGATGACCCCCCCTCCAACACAACCGCCGTGATAGTAGAATTATATGCCGCTGATTTAGAGTACGTGCCTGTTACGTTTTGAGAACCAGTTGATGCCCCTGTTTTTATCGCCCATAAATACGGCCCGACTCCGTGAGAGAAAATATCCCCTTCTGCAATTTGCGTAAAGCCTGTCCCAGGAGAAGAATCAGCAGTAGATGCCGGGTAATCTTCTATCTCTAATATCTCTACGATAGTAAGTGAGTTGCTTCCAGTAGGAGCAACAGTAACTGACATACCATCTGTCGATATCGGATTAGAATAATAATGCGTATTAGCAGATAGCTGAACCGGATTGGCAGCAGACCCATTGTCCGATCTAAATAACGCAACCTGCATGACTTGATAATCAACTACGGATGAGATTGTAGCAGTAATAGTGCTGCCGCTCGACACACTCCCTGTCACCAATCCCTTCCATAATTTGAAAACCTGACCATTCCCGGTGTGGCTAAGATCAATAACTTCTGACCACGTTGTGTTGGTTGTCGTTACAGACGATATACTAGGATTCCCGGAAGCGCCAAATGATATAACGGCTAAAAAAATATCCCCGCTTTGCGCGGAAACAGGAGTATTAATTGTTATTGTATTTGATGGCGCCCCATCAAGTACATTCGCAAAAGACCCAGAAACGAAATCAAACCCGGCCATCGCCCCCCCATTTGTAGATGTAGTCCACGCAGATTGATTAGGAGACCCTTGATCGGCTGGAATCGTTTGCGCGATTTCAGCGATAGCTGAAGGCTGGCAATCAACAGGAGGATCGCCACATTGAGCGCCTGGCGGCGGGACTGCTTGCGCCGTCCCATGCAATATTGTTCCAGGCGAATAACTCTCACTGAAAGACTGACTATTACCCGTAATCCCGCTAACACAAGCATCATTCAGGCATGCGGTTACAGTAGCCCCAGCCGGCCAACTGCTATCCACACCCCATTGCAGTGTCCATGCGCCGGACACAGCGGTAATTGCACATAGAGCAACCGCAATAAGGAAGCGTTTCATGTTAATACGCGAATAGGATGAAGGTCGGAGCGTTCTGGTCGTTCGGAGCGGCTGCTTGCGTCGCGGCGTACCAAGCTGACCAATTTCCATTAATCGGGCTTGCGGCAACGATGTTATTGCTCGCTCGATAGCGAACCTCGACCGTATTGCCGGCAACGGCCGTGATCGTCGCATTGATCGCCGGCGTAGTCAGCCCGTTAATTGCCGTGGCTGCGCCCCCGTTGATCCGATACTCTGCCGAGTACCCCGCAACGTATGCCGGGCCAGTCGGAGTGGGGTCAACCCACTGCACAACCAACGTTGCTGCGGAAGCCACGACCGATAACGTCGACAGCGCAGCAAACAGCATGATTTTCTTCATTGATCAATACTCTCTTGGGTCTAGTAAGGCTCGTAGTTCATCCGAATACTTTCTCAGCATTCTATCCCTATTTGCTAAATCAAGATAGGTTGTATCATCGATACATCGCAAGCGTTCGCTCGTGATCGTCGGGAGATCGGGTCTGTCAGGGATAAGGTGGTATGGGACAGGGCGATATTCGACAGGAGGCTTGGCGCAAGCTGCTACCGATAGAAAAATGATTAAGGATACGAACCGAATCATAGAAGCTTCGGCCTAATCGTCGTTGCCGGGCTCGGAATATCCCCGACGATATCGAAATTAGAAGCAGAGAACTGAAAGCTGTTTGTCGGCTTTAGGTCCAGCTCTGGATGGCATAGCGGAACTTCAGTATTAGCATTCAGGATTTCATCCAGCGCGGCCAAATGACTTTCTTCTTGGTAGATGTGCGCGTCGCCGAATATCCACTGCATCGATCCAACACCAAAACCAGTTCGTTGCGCGAACCACATCAGCATCGCCCACGATTGAACCCAATTATGTTGCACTCCAAGCAGCATATCCGCGCTGCGCTGGTAGCTCTTCATCGATAGCTTGTTGTTACAAACATAGAATTGAGCGATGGTAGTGTGGCATGTGGTGGGGGTTTTATCGTTTTCGTTCAATTTAGTTATGACAGCCATTTCTGCTGGGTTCCATGCGGTCAGGACCAGCCGCCTCGAAAATGGATGACCCTTTATAGAATCAATCAGCTCTGCCACTTGATCGAAATGTTCGTTAAAATCTCTAAACTGGTTCCCGTACCCTCCGTAATAGCATCCTTTAGGGCTTAGCTGTCCGCCCCACCATTCGGATAGATCATCAGGGCACTTAGATTCCCCTGACAAAAACCATTCCATTTCACGAATCGCAAGCTTCCATGCGGTTTTCCGAACTGTAACCAGCGGAAACGAATCGAACGTAACAACCGGAAGCCCGAAATGAGATTGCACAGGATGATTTCTACTTGGCCTGACATTGCCTGCGGACTTAATAGCCCTAAGCAGGCTGATGTAGACCAAGTCAGTAAACGTCATCATGGCTTCTCGAAGTCATTGCGTTTCGCAGCATCAATCGGTCCTTGCGATTGATATTTATTGCGAACCGCCGACAACCTGGCAATAGAGTCTGATTCTTGCTTTGCAGACGCCGCCGCGCGTTCGGCTTTATCGCGATCAATCTTGTGCTGTAGCCAAGATGACCTGATGCCGAAGTACCCGGCCGCTAGTCCAGCAACAACAGCGATGACTTGCCAAAGCCAATCAAGCATCTTCGCTCTCTATAAAATCGACATAGAAATCCATGCCGGGCCTGAACATCCCGACTTCTTGCGCGCCCGGCGGAATAGCAAGCTTAATATTGCCGGAGGCAAACTCCAAAAACATCTTATCCTGGACAATTCCGCCGCAAATCTGTTCCAGATGAATCCTAGCGCCATTCATATCTTGGCGCATCGATGTTACTCTGAATTTTGCTCTTATAGGAGTCATGCTCCGGCCTCCAGCAATCGATAAGCCCATGCCCCCTTGTGAGTACAAGCGTTATACCCATCCTCGCCTTTCACAACAACCTTTGCCATATACCCGCTATCCACTAGCTTGTCACGAGCAATTTTGCTTGGGACATCTCCATCTTCAAGCGGACCGCTACGATATGATGCTCGGATGCAGTCGCGGGCATCGCTGTCCATCTCCTGTACGGCGATAATCAACGAGCAAGCCTTCTTAATTTCGTCAGCAGTCGATGTGTAAAGGCTTTCGTGTAGAGTATCAAGCAGTGATTTAAGCTTTGCCATTTTCGCGCCTATTCCCCTTCTTTTCTCAAATCTGCAGCTATCCACCCAACACCCACGCCAATCAGCATAATGAGCGCCCAAAGGATCACCCCAACAGAAAAAGTTGCTACCATTTTATACCTCATTCCTGATATCGAGTTTAGTGTTCAACGACTTTCTTATCTTCCCGAATCCTTTATGAGCAAAATTATCCTTATTCCACCCATTCATCTTATTCGGCTTGCACATCAGGCACCCCGCTCTGGCGTTTTTTGGCCTACCGCGCTTGTGATTCATCTGGCTTATCGCTAAACATTACGCCAATCAGCCCGCTCGCAGTCTGCCCCGCAAGACCAACAGCGCTCGCGAGTGCCGTAACCTTCGCAAGCGAGAACTCAAGCTGCGCCGACGACGCGGCTTGGCTAATCGCTACAATCTCAGGGATGATCAGATACAGACCGCCCGCCCCCGCCGCAGCCATTGCCGCGCCACGCCAGGTGGAACGTTCGGAAAGGCTAATGGATATCATACATCCGCATCCAGACATCCAGTTAGATCAAGGAATAACTCCTGTTCTCTCATGGCATAGGCGTATTCATCTAGGTATAGAGGGGGGCTTATGTCTCTAGATGGGCGAAATTCATCAGTAGCTATCATTGCTATCAAAAACCCCATACTGCCAGGAAAATATCTCATTTTCTTCCCTCAATTGTACCTTAAAACCCGCCTAACGGCCTCTAGGAAAGGTTCGACATCAACCAGTGCATGATTCAGCCCATCGCCGCTGTAGTAGCTACGGCCCTTCTTTTCGCCCGACACGCACGGCAGTGATGCCCATTCCTTTGCTAAGTTATTTGCGAATCGCTCGGCTGACAATCTGCCAGCGATGTAGTCACCAAGGCCACGGCGCCGTAGTAGCTGAATCGCGAGCCGGTCTTGATTCTCGGCACTAAATAGATGGGCAACTGAAAGTCCGGCATCTGGATAAAGGCCGCGCAACGTATCTTCCATGATTTGATAGCGGCCTGCCGCTTCGCTCTTGTAGTGCGGGTCTATCATGTCTTGCCAATCCAGCACCTCGCCAATCGTCATCTCAACCAGCTTCTTCGGTGGACGATCCTTGGCTTTGATGCCGCCCCACACGGCGTTGTAGTCTGGATGCCCGCCGTGCTCGGCATTCGCGATAAAATCAAGCAGTGGTTTGCAATCAATCATATTGTAGCCCTGCGGGCAAAAAGCGGTCATACGCCAGTGCTCCCAAAGCCGCCAGCGCCGCGTTCGGTTTCGTCTAGGCTATCGACGATTTCGATTTTTGGCCGATAGCACGGCACAATCAGCAGTTGCGCGATTCGGTCGCCACGCTTGATCCGATATGTATCATCCCCATGATTAAAGAGAAGAACCTTTAGCTCGCCGCGATAATCGGAATCAATCACGCCAGCGCCAGTATCAATCCCATTCTTAACCGCTATTCCAGATCGCGGCCAAATCAGGCCAACCTTATCTGCATCAATCTCAACCGATACCCCGGTTGATATGACCTTTCTTACGCCATCGTAGACAGAATCGAGAATGCAATCCTCATCTGCATACAAATCCAGTCCGGCGCTACCGTCCGTTGCGTAGGTCGGAGCCGTAGCAGTGGGGGTAAGTAGCTTTATTTTCATCTATTGGCCTGTTGGGTGGTGGTGGCTGATAGTTGCTATATTATCGTTCGTTCTCATGTTGAGAATAGGATACCCGCGGATATCGGATAATGGTTGATCTATAGCCGCGCCGCATAATTCGCAAGATATCGCTCGAAGCGAAATTGCATCCCCCGTATCGGAGATTGAGACTTCCCCGCCGCACAGATTACAAATCCCGATAACGGTTTTGTTCATAAATCACCGCTATCGGCGGGGCGCTGCCCCGATTCAAGGCTATTAATCGCGGCTTGCAGATACCCGGCATTATCGAGCGTTTCTTCAAGCGCGTGGCGTAGCCAATCGATTAGCTTCAAATCATCCCGACTAAGCGGTTCCCCGTACTTCTGTAGCCCGACAGCACTACGGCGCCGCAGTTCGGCTACGAGTTGCTCGATAACTGGGTCTTTTGATTCGATATCAACTTCTTGGTTATTCATACCCTAATTCCCCCTTCGCTGAAACAGTCCAAAACCCCACATTCCCTGGCCTAGATAGCTGTCGCACTAGGCCAAGTCCCCGAAGCCGGATCAAAGACGCCCTGATTGTCGCGGTGTTGCGTATCGCATGGCGCTGGCTGATCTTTCGCGATATCTCGCGAACAGCAAGCGGGTGGTAGGTGCAGCGTAGGATGGATAACACTTTCTGATCGCGAGCGCTGATTTGCATATACCCCCACAATATTTTCGGTAAATTTTGCAATCCGTCCAACCTTGTCCAACCTTTCAAAAGGTTGGACGGATTTTTTTCGTTTAAAATCATACCACTGTCCAACCTCCCAACCTTGTCCAACCTTTTTAGTACAATCACTAGGAAAAAATCAAAGGCGCCTTTTGGAGTAACCCATATCCAGATAAATTTCTCGCATACGCGCGCGCGCGAAAAGGTTGGACAAGGTTGGACGGATGCTGTAACTGATTGAAGTAAATAATGTTTTTGCTGTCCAACCTAGGCAAAAGGTTGGACAAGGTTGGACAAGGTTGGACAACGCAAGTCATTGAATTTTCTCGTAATACCGATTTCTGTTGCCAGAATTTTCTCTAACAACACGCCATCCCATTCTCCGTAGGATAGCCCCAACCCTTGTTTGCGCGCCACGATCCTGCTTCTCAATCTTCAAAAATAGAGCTTCTTCCATGATTTCGGTCATCGTAACCCGACCCCTATTTTCCAGGTACTTTCCCACATGATCTTGCCATGAGTCAACTTGATACCGTTTTTCCTGTTCTTCGGCCGCTCCGGGGATATCATGCCACTTTTCGCCCGCGCCAAACCTAAACATTGCTTCGGCGAACAGTTGATCGCGGATCGCCACAACCGCATCCGAGTCAATTTCTCGGCACTCTATCGGTAGGTAGCGCCGCGCTCCAGTCTCATCGAAAAGATATTCCTCCTTGTTTGTGTTCCCGATGAAAATAAACTGCCGAGGATGGGTCTGTGCGACATGTCCGTAACTATTTCGGTACGTGTCATATGTTGAGGTAAGCGCCTGCTTTACCCGATTTTGGTCGGCGCGTCCCATGGCCGACAGTTCAGAAAATTCTCCGACCCACTTCCCCCTCATGCACTGATAAAAATCCAAGACTCCTGGCGCTTCAGTGATTTCGCATCGCCAATCTTCGCCAAATAACGCCCTCACTAGCCGCGATTTCCCTATCCCCTGCTCACCTTCGAGCGTTACCATCGTATCCACTTGGCAGCCTGGGCGCATGATGCGCGCCACTGCCGAAACAAACAGCGACCGCCCCACTGCATCCGTGTATGGGGTCTGTTTCGCTCCACAAAAATCAGAAAAAAACGTTGGCAGCCGCTCGATCCGGTCCCATTCTAGCCCTTCTAGCCAGTCTCGGATAGGGTGAACCTTATGTCGGGCTGCTACCGCTGCAATAGCTTCGTTGACTGTAGCGGTCTTGACTTCGCCGCTGATCCAATTTTTCTCAAACCATGCTTTTAGTTCGATAGTATCGCCTGGGAATTTCCATTCTTTGTCGCGATCAACGACCGATTTTCTGAACTCATCAAACCGAATGCGGCCCTTCCATTCCTCGCTATTTTCAAGGATTAAAATCAGGTTATGAGCGCGGCATGGGTAGGAGACTTCGCCTGTTTTTCGGTCTATTCGAGAGATTAAATCAGATTTCCAGGCGTCGTTTTCGTCTGTTGCGGGCGGGTCGTCAACTCGCTCCATTCGATGCGGCGTCCATCCGTTCGCTTTAGCTCGACTAAAAATCGCGCCGATACTCGTGCCTGTTGGCCGCAAGCTTTCCCACACGCGGGCCGAATCGGCTGAGTCGAATTTAGGGGACTGCTGTGCCCACTCACACCACAATCCATAGGCTTGCTGACCCGCTCCCGTTGAATGCAGCGCCATACCTATAGCAACCCATTCGTCGCGATCATCGCTAGAGATGTAGGCCAGCGCCGCTCGGATTCGAGCGATTTCGGATAGTGGGATTGTCTGACCCCCGCCGGGAGGTGGTTGACGGGATCGCGGCCTTTCGGCAGGGGGGAATGCCCGTAAAATTTCGTTTCGGCCGTATGGGATAGCGCCTGATTCTTCGACGATTCTGACCTGGAACTGGTCGCCTTTTTGATGCCAGAATCCCGGCAAGCGGAGCACCCGCGCCCGATCTTTTGCGTTCGGGTCCGATCCATAGACTGAGACCATCGTTTGCATGACGCCATCAAATTCTGGCGGCATTAGCCCTTCAACGCGCCAATAGATATGGTATTTTTTTGGGCTGGACTCGACGATGAAATGAGGTTCTAACGGGAAATTTGGGAGTTGGCCTGGATTATCCCACTCACACCACACCGCCCTGATTCGCTTGATGTTATTGTTCTTCCGCCCTGCCCCGTCCGTTTCGTTGACCGTCACAAACACGCCAGCGCGTCGCCATTGTAGGCGGGTCATATCGGCTGCATGTTGTTCTAGGGTTCCATTCAGGATTTTGATTAGTGACGGGTCTTTGCGGGATTTTAGATCGTCAAACGTCTGAAATGTGAACTGTTCTGCAGATTCATCTAGTAATGTTAGATACCGTTCCGCAACTTTTAAATCGGGGACGGGGTTCGGGACGACCTGCGCTGTACTCATCATGATGAACTTCCCATGATTTCATTTTAAACGATCATCGCATGATGGGATGTTGCGCTCAATGATTTTCTTACATCGCTCGAAGGCGTCTAGGAACTCGCAAAATTGCGCGTTAGGATGGTTTTTCATCCAGGAAAACAGCGCTAGCAGGGAATATGACGTAAGACGATTCATGGGAATTGCTCCTTGTGTGAGACTTTTGCGCTTACGAAGGCGCTAGATGGGAGGGGATGTTCGTAACTCCACACAAGACGAGCGGCCATCCTTGCGGGTAGGCCCATCCCCATTGATAAGGCAATAATGCATAAACAAAAAATCCGCGTTGTCGGAGCGGGGTCCGCTTGTGTAAGGCATTACGAGTGCCTATTTAGGATCATACTTCAGCTACCCAGCAAAATCAAGGTGAAGGGCTTTACTCGCGTTAAGACAATGAGGAGAAAACCAAAGACGCTCAAGATTTCTGTTTGTATTTTCTTTTTTATTTGATTGGTTTGCGTATCCCCCACCCGCATTCCAGGATTCAACTTTCCACCCTAAAGACTCTAGTTCGTTGTGTTCGCCTTCGTATCCAGCTAATACAATTCTCAGCAATGGATTATTGCCATTTTCTTTACACCATTCGAGCACGTCGCGAGAGCAGTCCGTTTCAACAGCGTATAACCCTGAATCGCGCATTGAATGCGAATAAGGGGGGTCTAGGAAAACCCCTGTTAGACCTATCTTAAATGTTGGCGATGGCCCGCATATTCTAGACCAGTCGCCGCAGCATATTCTGGTTTTTCTGAATTTATTTGCGAGCAGATTAAACCAGCTTGTTAGACCTCCATGCTGACTAAATACCCCCATCCCCCCTGCGCTAAGAAAAGGCAGCCGCCTGCTAATTCCTCCCATACTTCCCACTGTATTTAATAGACTCCCTTCAACAACATGCCACGGCCCACCTCCGGCGCACCATCCTCCGCCGATCCAACAGCATAGCCCCCAACACCACCAGGCAGCTATTCTTACATCGTAATAGGTTGGGCCTCCTTCTAGTCTAGCGACTAGATCACTTTTTCTCGATAACAACCACGCGTGTCGTGCATGTAGATCGTTTTCGATCACAGGATAATCGGCTATTTCTGCGACGGCTTCGGGATCAGATTGTATCGCTCTCCAGAAGTTACAGACATAGCCATCCTTATCATTGATCGTTGAGGTCTTATGTGGCGTTGGTCTGTTAAGGAAAACCGCGCCGCTTCCGAAAAATGGCTCGACATAGTTTGGGACATCGCCGATTGCGCTCCATACCTTGTCTGCAATAGGGAGCTTGCCCCCGAACCATGGGAAAGGCGCCTTTAGCATTAGCAAATCCACCTCAAGACCATTGCTATCCTATTCGTATTCGGATTCCAACCAGGGCCACGGTAGTCCATCTTAAACCTGATTCTTTTAATCGTACCCCGCCACATCACATGCCTATGATTTCGCCTCTGTTGCGCTTGAGATAGTCCGATTCTACAGTTAGTCATAGCCGTACATCTCGAATAAGTCTAGCTTCTTTTCGATGTCTTTTTTTGTCTCGGCTATCTTATCCCGCCACTCGGCCGTTGCAAATTCTCTAAAATGGGCCGGGTCAATTTTAAGCTCATTTTTAACGGTTTCCTCTATCGACTTCCTAATGATTTTTTCATCGCTTTGCCGAGTTAAGCTAATTCCGTATTGCCCTATAAGATCGGAAAGTTTCTTCCGTTGCTCTGTCGTTAATCCGCTCATTGCGTCACCTCCAAATACTCTAAGATCAACTCTCTAGCAGGAATCCAGCCCTTACACCATTCGGCACGATAGCCTTGTTCTCTCGCAAAAGCGATGAACTCTTTTTGGCTATCCGACAGATGGGATGGCACGCCATTGCTCCGCTTCATCTCAATGTACAGCCCAGCATATCCGCCACGAACAATCGGGAGAAATACGTCCACTACGCCTCGCGTCATGCCCATCCTTTTCATCTTCGACGCCAATCCAGGCGACAACGGAACGCCATTTAGCGAAGAATGAAGCCAGCGCAATTCGGGAATCACCTTGACCGACATATCCCGCCACTGGAACAGCAGTATTTGCTCTGTTTCTTCATGGGGGCATGTGATGGGTTCATTTTTCTTGCGAGCGCCAAATAGGTCTATGGGTGGCTCGCGTTTGCGGCGCTTGGAGATGATGGGCATTTAGCTAGCCTTTCCAGCAACATCTAAGTAGCCAAGCGCATCGCCGGCGAACTTGAGATTTTTGGATCGCATAACGCCCTGGATTTCCTTGATGCGTGCCAGTTCATTTTCAGCAGCCTGCTTGATCTTTATCAGGTTATCCTTGACGTTATTGGCGCGGACATCAAGGTCGTTGATCGTCGCGTGCTTTACTTTGACCAGCTTGCCGTCAATGAGCTTAATGACGGTTTCGCCATAACCGATCCAATCGTCGTTGCTTTGCAGTTTTGGCGATGTATGGTTATCGATTGCGGTTTTCGTGATGCTCCAGCAGGTTTGATCCAGCAGCGTTCGCCAATTCGCCGAAACTGCCGTGGCTTTGACGCGCTCGAAAATATCGTTTGCGGTAAATTGTCCATCCGCTTCCGCAATAGCTTTACTCGCGATTTGCGTAAGCAGCCTTTTCGTGATAATGGGCTGGATACTAGTCGATTCTGGATTAATCATCTTTCATAGCCTCGAACTTTTGGATTAATGCTGGGATATTTTCATGCAGCGACCGCAGGCGGCGCCGCGCCTCTTTGAACTCAAACATGTGCTTTGCTGCGAACTCATCCCACGTCCCTTTGAGTTCATCGGCAAGGTCGATTTGCGCCTGGTTGGCAACCAATGATTCCGCAGAAAGCAGTAGGCTGAACTGATGAAACCATGAGGTTTTCCGTGCCTCTCTCCGCTCGGCTTCTTCTTTTGCTGCTTGTTTCTTTGCTCGATCTTCTTCGGCGAGGCGGTCATCTTCTTCCCTCTGTATGCGGGCTGCTTCTTCTGCGGCTTCTCGGTCCGCTTGTTCAGCAGCCGCAATCGCCTTAGAGAGCGATAGCCGATCCTCGGCAACAAGCGCTGCCAAGTCTGGATAGCGCGCCTCAAGATCGGCGCGTTTTGCCGCGATTTCCTTAGCTTCCTTGTCCTTTTTTTCCCTGTCCTTGAAATCCTGTTGCGCCAATTCGTAGGCTTCTGTTAGGGAAATCAGCCCATTCATGACATCCAAACACCGCCTTGGATACCGCTCCCCTTCCACCATCGGACTGTTGCGGAGAACGTAACGGGCTTGAGATAAGTATACTTTTGCGCTCCCAGTTAAATTTTTTAACTCGGAATGCATCCCTCTTTTTGCTTCAGGAAACGCCATTGCCGTTGCCATCGCTTTCTGGCCTGGTGTCGCATCGCGATTCTGATTATTGGAGCGGTGGACGGCAAGTTTTGGGTCGATGTCGGTAATGATGATCGGCGGGGTAATTCCGGCTATGCGCGCCGCTTCTCTCCGGTTCCTTCCGTCCAGTAGCATCCAGACGCCTTCGACTTCCGCAACGGTGATCGGATAGCGATGATCAAACCCATTCTCACGAATATCATCCGCTAGATCGTTAAGCTTGTCGGAAGGCCACATGCTCCAGATGTCCGCATCGGCGAACACCGGCAGATTGAAAACATCGATTTCTGGTAGTGCAGTTTGATAGTTCATTACGGCCTCTCAGATATGATTATTACCCTTTTTTGTACCCATGTCCCCATTGTTGCCTGCTCATTTCTTAACTCCTGCAATGTCATAGGAAAATGTTAGGCGGCTTGTCGCGCTCGTTTGTCCAGCCACTCGGCAACCTCGACGCACCCACTCGCAATCCGGCGTAAATCCTCGCTGGTGTAGTAGCACTTGCCGCATTCGCCCGTGTCTGAATCCATCGCGTAGCCTTTGACCTCACGGTTCAGTGCGTGAACCGTAGGGCCAAAATTGCCAAGAGCATCCATCACGTCTCTGGCGTTCTTGCTAAGGTCTTTAATCCAATCCACCGCTATCTCCTTCGTGTAGTCCGCCGCCTAACAATTCATTCAAGCCGACGCCT
>WBZV01000239.1_pt1 | contig 37071 bp, 30 predicted proteins | sample 5204221 | NCBI WGS metagenome assembly WBZV01 (sample SAMN12344360, study PRJNA552823) | activated sludge metagenome | biome: Activated sludge suspended growth; feature: Nitrification reactor; material: Wastewater; isolation source: activated sludge from nitrification reactor of wastewater...
TTTCTATGAAGCCACCTTCGCCGTCGAGCTCAAGCCCGAGGTGATGGAAGGCATGCACATGGCGATCTTTCCCTGCGATGCACCCGCCACAGGTGGCGCGTTGCTGGCCTGCCCGGAAGGCAAGCCCGGTGACCACGGGGTGGTGATCTATCTCCATGGTGGCGACGACCTGTCCGTTCCCCTGGCCCGTGCCGTGGCAGCCGGCGCGACCGTGCTCATGCCCAGGACCGAGTTGTCGCCGGAGATCGGTAGCATCGCCATGTTCGCCGACAGCGAGGGTAATCGCATCGGGCTGCATTCGCCGGGGCGCGGGGCGTGATCCCTCGCAGATGAGCCGGCCGGGTGGATGCGTCCGCAATGATGTGTTCGCCCGCGGTGAGGCCCGCCGCGTGGGGGGCGGGCCTACATGAGCAGGAAGTCCACCGGCTTCAAGGGCTCGGGCACGTCTTCCAGGCCCCGGTATTCGGCCAGGTCGATCTCGATGTTGCGGGTCATGGCGTCCAGGGGCAGATCGTTCTGGGCGGTGCCAAAGGGTTCTTCCAGTTCGTCGCCGAGGGCATCGAGGCCGAAGAAGGTGTAGGCCACCAGGGCGGTCAGCAGGGGGGTGGCATAGCCCAGGGAGTGGACAACGCCAAACGGCAGCAAGATGCAGAAGAGGTGCGCGGTGCGGTGCAGCAGCAGGGTGTAGGCGAAGGGCAGGGCGGTGTGGCGGATGCGTTCGCAGGCGCCCTGGATGGCGGTGAGCTGGTTGATGTGCTCGGCCAGGCTGGCGTAGGTGACGGAATCGAGGCGGCCGGGGCGGCGTGCGTCGAGCAGCAGCCTGGTGATGTGCCGCAGCAGGTGGTCGGGTGGATTGCGGGCGGCGGTGCAGGCCGCGAGTTCGGTGGCGCTCAGTTCGGTGGCGACGGCATCGGCGACGGGGCGGTCGCGCAGGCGGGCGGTGAGTGCCTTGGTGAAGGCCGTGGCGAGGCGCAGGATCTCCCGGCGCTGGTGGCGGCCTTCCGCGTCACCATCGAGGATCTGGCTGTCGCGGGCGAGACAGCGCATCACCACCAGCAGGTTGCCGTAGTGCTTGCGGGCTTCCCACCAGCGGTCGTAGCAGGCGTTGTTGCGAAAGCCCAGGAAGAGCGACAGGGAAATGCCCAGGAAGGTGAAGGGGCCGCTGGCGAAGTCGGGGAAGCGTGGACCGGCCAGTGCCGCCGCCAGGGTGACCAGGGCGGCGACCACGGTGACAAACAGGACCTGGGGGAAGATCAGGGGAATGATGGAGCCCTTCCAGATGAAGAAGAGCTGCCGCATGGTGGGGCGGGGGCGGACGATCATGGGCAAGGGCGCGCGCGGGCGATGCTGCGGATGAAGGGCCTTACCTTAGCCTGATTATGCTGCGCTGCACAAATTTCTTGATTCGATATGGCGATAAGACGGGCTTCTGATGGCGGGTCGGGACGTTGGCCCGGGGGGGTAGAGGTGGTGCGTCCGTCGGATTCGTGAATTCCGTCACGCTGGCTGAAGTCTGGTACGTCCATCTGGGTGTGGTTGGCGCTCATGATGACGGTGGCGTACCTGCGAGAACGGCCGTTTGTCGTGCGCGGGTCCGTAGCTGGTCCGATTGTCCATCAAGGAGAGTGTCCCCCATGAATACCCGTGTTGTTTCCCGAGTCCTTGCCCCCGTCGTCCTGGCCCTCATTTCCGGCGTTGCCGGCGCTGCCTGTGTGCCTGTGCTGGGTTCCGTTCGCCTGCTTCCCGATGCATCCTGCCAGATCAATGCACTGGGCAGCCAGGTTCCGGCTTACCAGAACCAGTGTTTCAGCGTTGCCTTGAACCTGGTCGGTTTTCCAGCGGCAACGGGTTTTGCCGGCGTAACCGCTGAGCCGCTGGTGGGTCTGAGCGGCCCCACCGCAACCCCGGCCGCGGTGATCGATGCGGCCACGTCCCTGCCGCGGCAGAGCATCCAGACCGCCCGCAGCGTGGTGTATATCGGCACCGGCAAGCATCGCACGGCCCTTTACAGCAATGATGTGATCGTTGCCCAGGTCAAGCTGGCGGCCGATGGTTCCATGAGCACCGGCGCGGTGACGGAGCAGATCCTGATCTCGGGTTCGGACGGCAAGGGGGCTTACGCCAAGGTCACCGGCCATCTCAATGTGCTGGGCAACAGCATCGGCACCTCGGCATCGGTGACGGGCAAGCTCTGCCTGCCCTGATGGGGCGTGGAGCCTGATCCCGGGCGTCTTCGGCGCGGGCAGCCAGTGGCTGCCCGCGTGCTTTCTGTGTCTGTGAGCCGGTCCGGACCTGGGTCAGCGGTTCTCCAGGCGGCTGTAGTCCAGGATGGCGGCTTGCCGGGGCTCGACGGACTGCCAGTAGTCGTGGACGGCGTCACTGATGCGCCAGAAGCGGGCATCGGTGCGACGCACGGCGAAGCGCTGGTGAAGGCGTTGCACGTCGTCGTCGCTGGCGAGGGTCTCCACGGCGCGGACGAAGCGGGGCAGCTCGCTGGCATCCAGGTGAAAGAGCGCGTTGGGATAGGCACCGACAATGCCGTCGAGGACAATCAGGCTGTCTTCATCGGGCAGGCGTCGGGCGTCCTCGTCGAACAGTCCGGCCACATTGCTGTGGGCGCTGTTGCGCAACAGTGACAGGACGCGGACGGGGTCTTTGCCGTTGTGCACGATCAACAGGCTGTGCTCCGGCATCCGCGAGGCGCTTCTGCCGGTGATGCGGTTGAGGGCGCGTAGCTGGCCGACCTGTTCGACTCTCAAGCCGTTGGGCGCGAGATCCAGGGGGAGCGGACGCACCGGGCGTAGGTAGCGGTGAATGCCCGCATAGAGCTCACCCAGCGGGTCGGTCGTGCGGTAACGCATGCCGGTCTCCCCCGGAAAGTAGCTGCGGGCGTCGGCAAATTCGAGGATGCGCGGGTCGGGGCGGCCCCGGTACCAGCCATCCAGCACCTTCTGGCGGTTCTTGAGGGGCAGCAGGGTGAGGAAGTTCTCTTCGCCCTCCATGCGCAGGAAATCCATGTAGAGACGGGTGGCAAGCTGGTGCCCGGTATTGCCGTACACGTCGAATCCGGCCACCAGCAGGTAGTGCATGCGTTCGAGCAGGGGGTAGCCCAGGAGCAGCACTGTCTGGGGTTGTTCGCCGGCCAGACCGCGAATGACCGAGGCACTGTCGAAGTGACGGAAAACGGTCAGGCCGGCGTTGGGGTTGCGTCCATCGCCGTTCCATAGATCGGTCAGTTGGGGCCTGAGCCGGGGCAGCCCCGCCATGAAGGCGCTCTTGGTCGCCAGGTAGCGGCGTTCTGCCTTGGCGTACTTGTTCCAGGCGAGGATGCCGGTGGTGCTGTCGTCCTCCGCGGGCATGCGCAGGTTGGGGCGGGTGCTGTCCAGCAGGCCCTGGGTGTTGCGCGCAACTTCGCTTTCGGGCGAATAGAACAGCACCCAGAAGTGGTCATTGATGACGTTGAGGGCCACCTGGCCGCGGCACACGGGCCCTTTCATGAAGCCCATCACGGTGAAGCCGGCATCGTCGAGCATGAAACGGTAGCGGGCATCCACGGGCAGTGCCTTGAAGGCGGCGAAGGGGTTGGACGCGGTCTTCGGGTCGTAGCCAGGCAGGCTGCTGACCGTGAAGGGGGCGTCGAAGAACCATCTCTTCAGGCGCGCCCGGCGGCCTTCGTCGAGCGCCAGGGGCATGTGGGTCTTGGCCACCAGGGTTTCGTCCGTCGGGCGCAGGCGGTAGTAGACGCGGGCCACGCCGGGGTCATCGTAGGGGCGCCGGGTGGCGATGACGTCAATGGGCTGGCCGGGCGCGCTGCGGCTGCGCACCAGCTCGAAGCGCTGCGCGTGCTCGTCGTCGAGATAGAGCTGGCCGATATACCAGTGTTCGTAGATGTAGCGGGCTGCAAGCTGGTCGCGCAGGCTGTCGCCGTTGAGGAGCGCCTCCCATTCGGCCACCCGGGTGCGGAGGGCGGCGGAGAGTGGGGGGCGGGGGGTGAAGGGGGCGCCGGCCTCGATCCAGCGGCTCAGGATGTCATGCTCCGCCGTGCTGAGGGCTGGAAGTCCGAAGGGCATGCCCCAGTCCGGATGTTCCTTCTCGAAGCTGGGCATGCCTTCGATGCGGGTGCAGGTTTGCGGGCGGTCGATGGAAAAGTCGAAACGCCCGCCGGGCAGGGGGCCGCTGTCGGGCCCGGGGTTACGCTGCTTGAGGGCCAGGATGCGGTAAAGCACGCTGGCGTCCCGGTTGGCCTGGGGGGTGGCGGCCCGCTCGTTGAGCACCGGGTGGAAGCCCTTGTCGCGCCACGCGGCGTTGCTGTGGGCGTCGAAGCCAAGGCGGTTGGGGCTGGCTGACAGCAGGCGGGTGCCGGCGTAAATCGATTCGGCGTTGGCGCCGCGGGTGATGCCGTCGTGACGGGTGAGCTTGAGCTGGCAGGGTGCGTCGTAGCAGGCGTGGCAGGCCACGCAGCGGCGTTCGAGGATGGGGCGCACGCGGGTCTGGTAGTCCGGGGCCTCGGCGGGCGGAGCCGCCGGGCGATCAAAGCGGCCCGGATCGGGGCGGCCGAGTTCCCGGTCGAGCTGGACGCGGTTTACCACCGTGGTGCAGCCGGTGATGAGGATGAGGAGAATCAGGTGGATCAGGTGACGAGGCGCGCGCATCGGTTCAATGGGGGCTGGCGGGTGCGCGGATTGTGCCGGATTCCGCCCATCTTTGCCGACCGGCGCAGGCCGGCCGGGGCAGCTCAACCCCGCTCTTGCTACTTACACCGCCAGTCGCATGGCATCACGCCGCTCGACCACTTTCAGCACCAGCAACAGTACGGTGCCGATCGCCATGACAGCCGCCGCAAAATACAAGCCGGCGTTGTAGCTGCCGAAGTGGGTCGCCAGCGTGCCGGTGACTGCCGGGCCGAGAATCTGCGCCGCACCGTAGGAAAGTGTCATCTTGCCCATCATCTTGGCCGGCCGGGTGGGGTAGTAGCGGCCGGCCATCGTCAGCACCAGGCTGACCATGCCGATGAAGGTGCCGCCGAAGAGCAGTGCGCCGAACAAGGCGGCGGTGAGCCCGCCGATGAGTACAGGCAGCAGGATGCCCACGATCTGCAGTATGGCGGCGAGAATCAGCGCGTTGAGGTCGCCCGTGCGGCGGGCGATGAAATCCCAGTTGATGCATGCGGGCGCCGCGCCAAGGCCGATTGCGAGAAAGACCAGGTTGCCCTGCCCGGCGAGGCCCGGCAGCTTGTTGACGATGGCGACGATGAAGGTGGCGCTGACCACGTAGCCGATTCCGGCGCAGAAGTAGGCCGCCATGAAGATCCGCAGGTAGAGCGGGCTTGGCGGGCGGTCCTGCATTTTCTGTCCGGTGCTGGTCAGCCCGCTGGTGTCGGGCGGTGGCAGCCAGCCGAGGGCGGGGATCAGGAAAAGGCAGCCGAGGGCGGTGAAGGCGAACCACTGCTCGCGCCAATCCAGCCACTGGCTGAGCACGGCGACGAAGGTGGCGCAGCCGGCTATGCCCAGACCGATGCCGGCGAAGTGGATGCCGAGTTCGCTGCGGTGGTTGTGGCGGATCAGCCAGTGGAGGATCAGCCCGGTGCCAAGGAGCATGCCGGCGGCGCTGCTGAGGCCGGCAAGGAAACGCGATATCGCCCACACCGTCACGTCATTGCTGAGTCCCATCATCAGCGTGCTGAGAATCGCCACCACCATGCCGATCCGGAACAGCCGGTCCTTCAGCACCAGATCGCTGATCAGCGACGCGATCAGCGCGCCGCTCAGGTAGCCGGCGTAGTTGATCGCCGCCAACCAGCCCGCCGCGGCAACGCCCAGCCCGGCCTGCTCCTGCATCAGGGGCAGGAGCGGCGTATACGAGAAGCGGGCCACGCCGAGGACCAGCAGCAAGCTGAAAATGCCGGCGCCGAGCACCTTGAGGCGTTGGATCTGGTTGTTCATGTCGTCATTGGCCCATGGGGTAAATGAAGGGAAAGGGCGGCAGCCGGGCTGCTCGCCGCCTCGGGCAGGAAGGCCTCGGAGCCTGTGCCGGAATCGATCGTGCGGCGTGAGTTCGCTACGATTTCCTCATACGTTCTCAGTTCTCGCCGGTCAGCCTGACCACCAGCCGACCGCGCACCTGCCCGGCGAGGAGCTGTTCGGCCAGGGCGGGCGCCTCGGCGAGCGCGATTTCGCGGGTCATCGCGTCCAGCTTGGCGAGGTCGAGGTCGCGCGCCAGCCGGCCCCACGCCGCCTGCCGCACCGCCAGCGGCGCCATCACGCTGTCGATACCGCAGAGCGTGACGCCGCGCAGGATGAAGGGCGCCACCGACGACGGAAAGTCCATTCCCCCGGCCAGCCCGCAGGCCGCCACCGCGCCGCCGTAGCGGGTCGTCGCACAGGCATTGGCCAGCGTGTGGCTGCCGACCGTATCGATCACTCCGGCCCAGCGTTCCTTGCCCAGCGGCTTGCCCGGCGCCGACAGTTCGCTGCGGTCGATCACCGTTGTCGCGCCGAGTCCGGTCAGGTAAGCCGATTCGCCCATGCGACCGGTGGACGCCACCACCGTATACCCGAGCCGCGACAGGAGCGCGATCGCGACGCTGCCCACGCCGCCGTTGGCGCCGGTGACCAGCACCTCGCCGTCGCCCGGCTTGACGCCGTGCTTTTCGAGCGCCATCACGCACAGCATCGCGGTGTAGCCCGCTGTGCCGATCGCCATCGCCTGCCGTGCCGAGAATTCCGCCGGCAGCGCAATCAGCCAGTCGCCCTTGACCCGCGCCATCTCGGCCAGCCCGCCGCAATGGGTCTCGCCGACGCCCCAGCCGTTGAGCAGCACGCGGTCGCCGACTTTCCAGGCCGCGTGGCGGCTGTCCACCACCGTGCCCGCAAAGTCGATGCCAGGGATCATCGGGAAGCGGCGTACCACCGGCGCGCGGCCGGTGATCGCCAGTCCGTCCTTGTAGTTCAGCGTCGACCATCCGATGCGGACGGTGACATCGCCGTCCGGCAGCACTTCCTCGCCGATCGCCTGCACCGTGGCGCGGTAAGCCGCGTCGTCCTTGCTGATCAGAATTCCCTGAAACATGGAGACCTCCGTGGGTAATTAGACTGAGTGACTATAAATCGGCGAGAAAATCAGCCGAGGGCCTTGCGAAACAACTGGAAAAAGGCGTGCATCGGCGCCGTCGAGCGCATCAGCCGGGCGCGCAGGATGGCGCCTTCCCAGCCGATCCAGAAGGCGTGGGCAAGCGCGGCACAATCCGTGTCGCGGCGGACAGCCCCGTCGTCGGCAGCGAGCTGCAGGCAGGCAGCCAGTTGCCCCTCCCAGCGCAGGAAGATGTCTTCCAGCCGTGTCTGGATCGCCACGTCGAGACAACCGGCCTCCTGCCCCAGATTGCCGACCAGGCAGCCGCGACTGAAGTCATAGCGCTCGACACCCTGACAGGCGCCATCGACAAAGGCCTGCAAGCGGGCAAGCGGCGTCAGCGCAGGATTGGTGAAATGGCGGTCGAGCTTGCGCGACAGGTAGTCGGCGTAAGCGTCCAGTGTGGCCAGCACAAACGCGTCCTTGCTCGGAAAGTAGTGGTAGAACGAACCCTTGGGTACGCCCACTGACTTCAGCACCTCGTCCAGACTGGTCGCGCTCACGCCGCGCTGGGACAACAACTCGGTACCGCGCCGGATAAGGAGCGCGCGGGTGTCGGCGTAGCTCTGCCCGTGCCGCGACGGCCGACCGCGGGGGCGACGGGGCAGGGCCGTGTTGTTTGGGGCGGAAGCGGTCATCGCATTATATTAGACTGACCGTCTATAAATAACCAGCGTCAGGCGATCACCATCGTTTCCACCATGGCTTCCGGGTCAATTTGCCGCTCTTGAGGCGCCCGTTCAGCAGGGACGAGAACGCCGTGAAATCATGGGCGCTCTCGGGAGATGAATACTCGTGATGACTAAAGTGCTCGCTGTAGTCCTGCAGATACAAGCCTCGGTCACCGTAGTACTTCTCGGCGAAAGCGTTGCCCGGTGCGTTGAGGGATTCGTTCGTCAGCTTGCCGTCGCAGTATGTCAGGAGGAATTCCGTGCCCGACAGGCGCCCCGCGATCACGGCGTGAACGGCGTCGGGCTCCTCACGCATGTGCAGGGCACCGGCCCACCCCTGGATAAAGCACCATTTCAAGAACAGGCCAATGTGAGTTGCGCCATATTCCTCCGGCTGATCCTCCGGGAAGGTGTCACTCCCGCAGTGCCAGTTTGCGTCGTCGTATTTCATGGTGTATCCCACATCAGGGTTGCGCTATTACGTCCGTCTCAAGGGTCGGGAGTGGCCGCCAGGCGGCACATGTAGGCGGCATCCTTGCCGTAGCCGGCAAGGCGTACGCTCAAGGGGGCGGCAACGGGTACCGGCACGAAGCCGTGGCGAGACCACCAGGGGGCGGAGTGTTGGATGGCAATCAGGCTGGCCCGGGGCAGGGAAAGCGTGGTCAGGGCCGCCAGGAAAGCGCCCACCAGCATGTCGGCGATGCCGCTGCCGCGGGCTTCCGGATCGACGGCGAGGTCGTGCAGGTAAAGGGTGTCGGGCCTTGCGGGGAGGCGGCACTCGGCGGCGTCGAGGCCGGGTGGGTCGTCGAAGCGCCAGGGCAGGGCCAGCAGATAGGCGACGATGTGCTCGCCCTGGCAGGCGACAAAGCAGGTGTCGGGTGCTGCGGCCACCTTTGCCCCCATCGATGTGGCGGACTCGGGAACGATGGCGGTGTAGCAGCGGGCCTGGATCCGCAGGATGGCCGGGAGGTCAGTGGGGCGGGCGAATCGGATGAAGGGTTGGGCGGACACGGACGGAGGCGTTGGTGGGACGAGCCCGGATTATCCCCTGTCCGGCCCGGGATTTCAGCGGCTGCGACTCTCCAGGAAGGTTCGTATCGTCCAGATGGCGGCGGGAGACAGCACCTCCTTCCAGGCCGGCATGTGCACCACGCCTACACGGGTCTTGCCTTCCTGGACGGACTTCAGGAAGAAGTCGTCCTGGTCCACGATGCACATCTGGCGGATCACCGGATCGGCGATGCGCGGGCACGACCGATCCATCTTGAGCAGATCGGGGCCGACTTGCCCCTTGTTGACCGCGTCAACGCCATGGCAACGGGAGCAGGCCTGGTTGAAGGCCGTGCGACCGATTTCGGCTGCCCGGGCATTGCCCCGGTAGGGGTTGCCCTCGGGCGCGTTGGCAGCAATGGGCGGGAGGCCGGAGGTGTCGACCACGACGTTCGGATCGGCGACTTCGCCGGCAAGGACGGATCCACTCAGGATCAGCAGTGCGGCGCTCAGGCGGAGGAGGAAGCGGGGAGCCATGGGGGTCACCAGTCGGTGGGGCAGCCGGTGCAGCCCTCGAAGGACGAGTCGGGGAAGATGGTGTAGCGCAGCAAGGCACCTTCCAGATTGGCGTTGCGCAGGTTGGTGGCGTTGAACTTGGTTTCCTGCAGGTTGGCGTTGGTCAGGCGGGCGCCGACGAACCATGCAAAGGGCGTGCGCGCAGCCTCCAGGTTGGCCACCGTGAGGTCGGCGCCGGTGAAGTCGGCGCGCATCAGCTTGGCGAACTCCAGATCGGTGCCGATCAGTTTGGCGTTGCGGAAGGAGGCGCCGGGCGCGTTGACCTTTGCCATGCGGGCACCACTCAGGTCTGCACCGTCGAAGATGGCACCCGCCAGGTTGGCGGCACGCAGGTCGGCCCGGGCCAGATTGGCGCCGGTGAAGTCTACGCCGGCCAGGTCAAGGGCCGAGAGATCCTTGTGGCGCAGGTCGGCGCCCCGGCAGCGGGCGTGGGGCCACATGCCGCAGGTGCCGTAGACCTGGGGCTCGGCAGGGTTGCCGGCAGCAGAGACGGGCAGGTTTGCGATGCTCAGCCCCGCAAGCAGGGCTGACAGCATTGGACGAAGCATGGGGAAGCTCCCTGTGGGGGTCGATTCAACCGCCCGTTGTGTTCGGCGGTCGAACGGATTCGACCCCCCGGGTGGCATTTGTGCAAGGAGAAAAACCCGGGCCGGCCGGAGGCGTTCCGGCCCGGGGCAGCCCTGATCAGCGCGCGATCTTGGGCAGCTTGAAGGCCCAGAAGGACGAGCCCTGGGTGACCTGCTTGGTCAGGTCGGCCATGTCGCCGCCCCACAGGGGCACTGCGCCGCCGTAGCCGGAGGACATGCCGATGTATTGCTCGCCATCCATTTCCCAGGTGATGGGCACGGACACCACGCCGGAGCCGGTCTGGAATTTCCACAGTTCCTTGCCGGTCTTTGCGTCGAGGGCCTTCACGTAGCCGTCGGAGGTACCGGTGAAGAGCAACCCGCCAGCGGTGGTGAGGGTGCCAGCCCACAGGGGGAACTTCTCTTTCTGTTCCCATACGATCTTGCCGGTCTTCGGATCAATGGCGCGGATGGTGCCCACGTGGTCATCAAACAGGCGCTTGATGCGGAAGCCCTGGCCCAGATAGGCGGAGCCCGCCTTGTAGGTCAGCTGCTCGGTCCAGTAGTCCATGGCCCAGTGGTTGGCCGGGATGTAGAACAGGCCGGTGTCCGGGCTGTAGGACATGGGCATCCAGTTGGTGCCGCCCAGGAAGGGGGGGGACACGAAAATGCTCTCGCCCTTGTCGGCGCCTTCCTTGACCTTGGGCGGGTGCTGGCCTTCGACAATGATGGGCTTGCCGGTATTGAGATCGAAGCCCTTGGCCCAGGTGATGCCGTCGACGAACGGGTAGGCACCGATCAGCGCGGTCGGCTTGTTGGGGTAGCCGGCACCGTTGGTCAGCTTGTCCCGGTCGGTCACGAAGAAGAAGCCGTTGCGGTCGGCGTGGGCCGAGGCCTTGACCATCTTGCCGGTCTTCGGATCCTTGTACTCGAACAGCACCACGGAGTTGTTGCCGGAGAAGTCCCAGGCATCGTTGGGGGTGTGCTGGAAGAAGCCCTTCAGTTCACCGGTGCTGGCGTCCACATAGGCCTGACCGGAGGTGAAGAGGCTGTCCCAGTTGCGCGGGTCGTCGCCTTCCTTGGTCCGCTTCCAGGTGTTCCACGGGGCCGGGTTGCCGGTGCCGATGACCACCATGTTCTTCTCCAGGTCGAAGCTGGCGGTCTGCCAGGGGGCGCCGCCACCGTGGCTCCAGGCCTCCACCTTCTTGCCGTCCGGGCCTTCCGGCCAGCTGGGGGCCTTGGGGTCGCCGGTGTAGGTGCTGTCCTTGCCGTTCAGGCGGCCCATGTGGCCCTCCACCATCGGGCGGGCCCACACTTCCTCGCCGGTCTCGGTGTCGCGGGCAAACAGCCAGCCGACCACGCCGAACTCGTCACCCGAGGAGCCGTGCACCAGCAGAACCTTGCCGCTCTTCTGGTCCTGGATCACGAAGGGCGCGCCGGTCATGGTGTAGCCGACCTTGTGGTCGCCCCACTTCTTCTTCCACACCACCTTGCCGGTGTCTTTGTTGAGGGCCACGATGCCGGCGTCCAGGGTACCGAAGTAGACCTTGTCGCCGTAGATGGCGGCGCCGCGGTTCACCACGTCACAGCAGGGGCGGATGTCCTCGGGTAGGCGGGCTTCGTACTCCCACAGGCGCTTGCCGGTGCGGGCATCGATGGCATAAATGCGGGAGTAGGAGGCGGTCACATAGATCACACCGTCGTGCACCAGGGCCTGGCTTTCCTGGCCGCGCTGCTTCTCGCCGCCGAAGGAGAAGCTCCATGCGGGCACCAGGCCGGCGACGTTCTTGGTGTTGACCGTCTTCAGGGTGCTGTGACGCTGGGCCTTCAGACCGAGGCCGTAGGTGAGCACATCACCCGGGGTCTTGTCGTCGTTCCGGATGTCGTCCCACGTGACCTTGGCGCCCACCGCGTGGGCGGAAGTGCCGAATGCTGCCGCGAGGGCGAAGGCCAGGAGGCCGGGCTTGAGATTGACACGTCTGTTTTTCATGGTGAGTCCTTGTCTCCGGAATGTTGTCGTTCGTCGCTTCCGGACCTGCCCCCCTTGTGGTGCCACGGCCCGGAACGAGGCGCAGTATGGAAGCGCCTTCCACGTGTTGTCGTGGGAAGGGCTCCCACCGGGGGCGGGAAGTTTTCCCGCCGGTTCCGGGATCTGGCACATGCCTTGCTGATCTGCTCCCATAAATCAAGAACAAGGAGGCGGGCGTGGATCTGCGCTGGAGACTGTTTGGCTACGTGCTTGGCTTTGCCCTGGGCTTGCTCGTGATGGCGGTGGCCTGGGTGGGGCTGGCCCTGCGGGAGGATGTGGCCGAGGAGATGGAGGCTTCAACCCACCTCGTGAATACCATCCTCGCCTTGCGCGCATCCGATGGGCAGAGCAGTGGCGAACTGGAGGCCCTGCTGGCAGGTGGTCAGTTGCGACACGTTGCGCTGTCCGTGGAGCGCTCCAATATGGAGCAGGGTGTTGCGCCACAGGCCGATGGCATCCTCCCGGCCCTGGTGGATCACCTGATGGAAGGGCGCAAGATCCACGAGCGGCGCATTGCCCTGGGTGATCGTGTTCTGGTGATCCGCGCCGATGCCCGGGCGGAGATCCATGAGGTGTTGCGCGATGGTGTGCGCATCATCGCCACGCTGGTCGTCTTCTCCCTGGGGATGGCTGTCGTGGCGTGGCTTGCCGCCCACCGGGCCCTGAAACCGGTGCGGGAGCTGGAGCAGGGGCTTGCCCGCATCGGGCGCAGTGAGGAGAGGATCACGCTGCCGCCATTCCGTCTGCGGGAATTCGCCAGCATCGCCAGCGCCATGGAGCGTCTTTCCGTCGAGCTTGCGGAGACCCGGGCGGCCCGTCAGCAGCTTGCCCGACAGTTGCTGGAGCTGCAGGAAACCGAACGGCGGGAGCTGGCACGGGAGTTGCACGATGAGTTCGGTCAGGCCTTGACGGCCGTCAGTATTTCCGCCGCTTACATTGAGCGCCATGCCGGCCGGGCATCTCCGGACGATCTGGCGGAAAGTGCCCGTGACATACGCAATGAATCCACACGAATGATCGGTCAGGTTCGGACTCTCCTCTCCCAGCTACGCCCCCATGGTCTGGAGGGCTTGCAGATGGTGGATGCCCTCAATGATCTGGTGAGCGGCTGGCGTGGCCGGGCGCCGGACATCGGTATCGAGACGGCGTTTCCATCCACCTTGCCGGCGTTGCCGCCGGCGGCAGGGCTTGCGCTCTACCGGACCCTGCAGGAGTCCCTGACCAATGTGCTGCGTCACAGCGTGGCAAGTCGGGTCTGTCTGTCGCTGCAGCAGGTGGGCAAGGCGGTGGAGCTCACGGTGTGTGACAACGGCGTTGGTCAGGTGGCGGATGTGGTGCGCAAGGCCCGTGGCGGGCTGCTCGGCATGCGGGAGCGGGCCGAGATGGCGGGCGGGCGGTGCTGGCTGGACGAGGCGCCCGGTGGCGGCCTGCGTGTGCATTTGAGCCTGCCCCTGAGCCAGGGACAAGCCTGAGGAGGGCGCGATGACGATCCGGATCCTGTTGGTGGAAGATCACGCGGTGGTTCGTAATGGCTATCGGCGCCTGTTTGACGCGGAAGACGACATGTGCGTTGTCGGAGAGGCGGCGTCCGCTGACGAGGCCTATGCCCGTCTGGTGGAGCACGGTGCCGACCTCGCCATCGTCGATCTGAACCTGCGGGGCAGCAGCGGAATTGATGCGATCCGGCGCATGCTGGCCCGGGAGCCCGGCCTGAGAGTGCTGGTGATCTCCATGCACGACAACCCCAGCTATGTCACCCAGGCCATGCGTGTCGGTGCCCTCGGCTACCTGACCAAGAACAGCGAGCCGGCCGAGTTGCTTGATGCGATCCACGACGTGGCGGCTGGCCGGCGGGTGCTCTCGCCGGATGTGGCCCAGGCCCTGGCGGGGGCTGCCCTTGATGGAGAGGCGCTGTTGTCCCGCCTCACACCGCGGGAGTTCGACGTGCTGCGTCTGGCGGCCAGTGGCGAGTCGCCCTGCGCCATCGCCAGCACGATGCATCTGAGTCAGAAGACCATACACAACCATATGTCCGCCATCCGTCAGAAGTTGGACGCGGACAACGATTTCAAGCTGCTGCGGCTTGCCGCGCGCTACGGACTGATCGACTGGTCGGCGAGCCCGGCGTGACGATGGAGCCCGGATGAACGCCTTTTTTAGTCAAGGAGAAGAAAGATGAACGCCTTACACAAGATCGCCCTGCTGGCCGGTCTGGGCATGGCCGCAACGTCTGCCTGTGCGGCCGCGGACGACGATATGAAGGCTCTGGCTGCGAAGAGCGGCTGCATGACCTGCCATGCCATCGAGCATGGCACGTCCGGCCCCAATGGCATGGCCCCCATCGGCCCCGCCTGGCAGGACGTGGCCAAGATGTACAAGGGCAAGCCGGGTGCCGACGCGTTCCTGACCCGCGTGGTGCTGGAAGGCTCCAACCCCTATGGCAGCCACTGGAAGGACCAGGTCAGCGGCATGGCCATGCCCCCCAACAAGGTGGCCATCAAGGAAGCCGACGCCAAGAAGCTGGTGAAGTGGATCCTGACGCTGGCCCCCAAGTAAGGGTGTGAAGCGCGCGGCGGTGGCCGCGAAGGATTGCATGTTGTGAAGAACCCCGTTCGTCCCCCCGTCGGGGTTTTTCCTTTTTGGCGCCTACATCAGGCTGCCGATCTCCTCGAAGTGGGCATCGGCCAGGGTGTTGCCGGGGGTAAACACGAGCTGCAGGATGAGGTCTGTGTGGCCGCCGAACCAGGTCTTTGACAGGGGGATCTTGCCGAAGACGCAAGGCCCGCCCCGGGGACGGAGCTGGGAGATGTTGGGGCTGCGCTCGACCAGCGCCTGGCATTCCGCTTCGGTCTTCACCGAGAAGGTGGTGCCGCGGGCGGTGAGCCGTCGGCTGGCGTCTTCAAGTGTCATTCCCGGCTGGAACTCGGCCTGCATCTCCGCAGGCAGGGGGCTGGGCGCCGGGGCGCAGGCGGACACGGTGAGAAGGATGGCGCTGGTGAAAAGGGCGCGTGGTTTCAAAGGATGCTTTCGTGAAGGGCGATCTGGAGGCGAGTATCCCACAGGGGACGGCGTCCGGCACCCGGGGGGGGCGTCACCGGATCCGAATCCCCTCAAAACGGGTGCAGGCGGCTTGACCGCGCATATATGGATGGCAAGTGTTGCGAAGGGCGATCAGTGCTTGTAAGTGAAGCTGCCCCGCGACCCGGTTTCGTCACGCGCCCTCAGGGGGCGGCGTGCTGGCGCAGTTTGCGGTAGAGGGTCGTGCGGGTGATGCCCAGCTCGCGGGCGGCGGCGGAGATGTTCCCCTTGTGCCTGGCCACCGTGTCGCCCACCAGACGACCTTCGGCCGCCCGCAGGCTCTGGGCGGCCGGTGCGGGCGAAGTGAGCTCGGGGTCGTCCGTGAGCTCCTGGGGCAGATGCTCCGGCGTCAGGGTGTCTTCGTCGGGGGCCAGCATGGCGGCGGCGAGGCGCAGGGCGTTACGTAGCTGGCGGATGTTGCCCGGCCACGGGTGGCGGCGGATCAGGTCGAGGGACGAGGCCGAGAGACGGATTGGCCGTCCCGGAGATTCGTCGTGGAGCAGGCGCCGCGCCAGTGCTTCGATGTCGCTGCGCTCACGCAGGGCCGGCAGTGACAGGCTCATTGCCGAGAGGCGGAAATACAGGTCAGGACGGAATTCGCCACGTTCGCACAGCGCTTTCAGGGATCGGTGGCTGGCGCATACGAGGGACAGGTCGATGGCTTCCTCCGAGCCGCCCCCCAGCGGCGTGACCCGGCGGCTTTCGAGGACGCGCAGGAGCACGGCCTGCAGCTTCAGGGGCATGTCGCCGATTTCATCCAGGAAGAGGGTTCCCCCGTGGGCCTCCCGCAGCTTGCCCTTGGCGCCTTCGCTGCGGGCGCTGGTATAGGCTCCCGGGGTGTAGCCGAACAGCTCGGCCTCGATCAGGTTGGCCGGGATGGCGGCGCAGTTGATGGCCACGAAGGGGCCATTGCGGCGGGGGCCGCTCTGGTGGAAGGCCTGGGCGAACACCTCCTTGCCGGTCCCCGTCTCACCCTGCACGAGGAGGGGAATGTCGCGACCGAGAATGCGCCGGGCACGGCGGATGGCGTACGTCAGCGCCTTGTCACCCAGATCCAGGTCGTCCAGGGTGGGCAGGGGCCGGGCCGGGTGTGCCGGACGACTGTCTCGCGATCCGGCGATGTTCCTCACGCGCTGCAGATTGCTCACCAGCACGCAGGCGACGAACTCCCGACCGAGGTGACTGCGCAGGGTCGTGGGGTGCGCGCTGCTCTGGAGGGCATGTTCGAGCAAGGCATTCCAGCGCGTCTCGAAGATCTCCCAGAAGGGGGGCCGCAGGATGCGCGTGTCGCTCAGACCCAGAAGGCGTTCTGCGCGCCGGTTGCAGGCCAGGAAGGCGCCCCCTTCGTCGAATACGGCAAGGCCTTCGAGGGGAGAGGCCAGGGCCTCGGGCTGATGGTGGAAGCGGATCACGACGGCGGCGTCGGCCACGGTCTCGATCAGGCGATTCTCGATGATCTCCGCGGTGGTCTGCAGCAGCGCCTGGGCATGTACCTGGGTGAGGCGTGCACTGGTGGACACGTCCAGGATGCCCAGAACCCCCCCTGTCGGCGCATGTATGGGGGTGGCCACACAGGTCAGGAACTTGTTGCGGTCCAGGTAGTGCTCTTCGCCGATCACCGCGACGGGGCGCTGTTCTGCCAGGGCCGTGCCGATGGCGTTGGTTCCCATGGCCGCCTCGGACCACGAGTAGCCCGGTTTGAGGGCAATGCGGGCCGCGCGCTCCAGGAAGTCGGCGTCGCCCACCGAGCGCAGGATGGTGCCCGAGTCGTCGGCCAGGAGGATGGTGGACGAGCTGCGGGCGATCTGCTGGTGCAGATGCTCCATGATGGGTTGGGCGTAAGTGACCAGACGGGCATTGGCCTCAAGGCGGTCGGACAGGGCCGCGGTGCGGCTGCGCTCCTCGGGCCGGCGCTCATCGGGCCGCAGTCCGCTGGCGGCGCAACGTTCCCAGGAGCGCCGGATGGCTTCCGCGGACTGATGGATGGTTTTGGGGGCCGTGTCTTTCACGAGACTCACGCAGCACGAAACATGCCCGTGGCGTGGATGGCCTGCGGCCCGCTGCGCGAAACGCCGCGTGGAGTCTGGATCTCGCGCTGCCAAAGGGTTTCCGCCCCAATGGACGCGCTTTCATTGCTACGCCGGACGCCACCGTGGCGCTTGCCGGGTGATCAGTTGTTCAATGTTGGCGTAACGCTATGGAGCAGGTGTTCAGGCTCTGAGCACGGGTTGCCCGCGAGGAGTTTCGTGCTTTGAGCGCAAGTTATTGTTCGGTATGTTGTTTTTTGAGGTGACAGGGGTTCCGCACACTTTTTGCTGATAGCCCGGGCAAGGCGGTTTTCGGGCGGCGTCACGCCGTCCGGTTTTTTTCATCCGGCCTCGCCTTGCCGATCAAAATCAACTCAGAACAAGGAGGAGCACATTCATGAACGTTGTCCAGCTGGTTTGCGCTGTCGCGCTGGGTCTTGCCGCCGTATCGCCGGCCGTGGCGTCGGAAGAGATCATCAAGAAGGCACGTTGCGTGGCCTGTCACGCGGTCGATCAGAAGCGCGTCGGCCCCGCCTACAAGGACGTGGCAGCCAAGTACAAGGGGCAGGGCGATGCAGTGGCGGTGCTGAGCGCAAAGATCCGCAACGGTGGCACCGGCAACTGGGGGCAGATCCCGATGCCCCCCCATCCGGCCGACAAGATCAGCGATGCCGACCTGAAGGCGGCGGTGGAGTGGATTCTCAAGTTGTGATCCGTATTCGGTGATGAAAAAAGGCCCATGAGGGCCTTTTTTTGGGCTGCTCCAGGGTGGAGCAGGTGCTCCATTTTGGAGCGGATGTGTTCAATACTCGGTCTACTGCTCCCGCTTTGAGACGCTAGCGGATGGTGACGCCCCAGGGTAATTCGCCGACCTGGATTTCGGAAATGGCCTCGAGTCGCTGGGTGTCGATCACCGTCACACTGTTGGAGCGGCCGTTGGCCACGTAGAGCTTGCGACCGTCGGGGGTCACGGCCATGTTCCACGGGCGCTTGCCAACGGGAATGGTGGCCTCGACCTGATGGTCGCTGGTGCGGATCACGCTTACGGTGGCGTCCTTGCCATTGGATACATAGACCCGGCTGCCGTCCGGTGCCATGGCCACGCCGTTGGCGTAGGTCCCTGCCTTGATTTCGGCAATCACCTGGCGGCTGTCCATGTCGATGGCGTAAACCGTACTGACCAGCTCGCAGGCCACATAGGCGCGCTTGCCATCCGGCGTGAAGCCGATGCCACGGGGGCGTTTTCCCACGGGAATGCTGCCCACCTGGCGGCGCGCCCTGACATCGACCACATCCACCTGCTCCGCGTTCTCGGCGCTGACCAGCAGCCAGCGGCCGTCGGGGCTGAAAACGGCGTGCTCGGGATTGTCGCCCTCGACCTTGATCTCGGCGATCTGCCGACGTTTGCGGGCATCCAGCAGCACCACGCTGTTGGATTCCTCCACGGCCGCCGCGATCAGGCGATTGTCAGCGGAGACGCTCACGCCTTCTGGTGATTCTCCCAGCTTGATGCTCTTGATCTGCCGTGCCGTGTCGATATTCACCACCACCAGACTGCTGCTGGGCGCCTCACTGATATAGAGATGCGTGCCATCCGTGGCGATGCCGCGCGGGCGCTTGCCGCCGGGCAGGGTCCGCACCACCGTGTCGGTGGCCGTATCGATGACGGACACAGACCCGGATTTCTCATTGGGTACGTAGGCAAACGGGGCGGCCAGCCCGCTGGCCGGCAGGATCAGTCCGGCCAGCAGGGTGCCCAGCATGCAGGCGTGGGGGAAGGGGCGCATGGTGTCAGAGGGTTGGGGGCTGGTAGGTGATGCCGTAACGAGCGAACAGGGCTGCGACCGTCCCATTCTTCTGCAGTTCCTTGAGCGCGGCGGAGAGTGCGTCGGCAAGGGCTGCTTCGTCGGCCTTCACCGCCATGCCCAGCGGCCAGTGATTGAACTTGAGTTCGGGCATCTGCACGGCCTCGACGACAAAGCGCGCATCCTTGCCCAGGGCCGCTTCGATCTCCGAACGGGTGCCCATCACGGCAGCCAGTTCGCCTGCCTTGAGCTTGTCGATGGCCGCTGCCACGCTGGCAAAGTGCACCACGTTCTCGCGCAGCCGGCCATTCAGCGCGCCGAGCAGGAAGCCGTCTGCCAGGGTCCGGCCTTCCACGCCGATCTTCTCCCGGGTGAAGACTTCAAGGGCTGCCGCCGCGGAGCCGCGGATCGGGTTGATGCGCTGCACCCGGGCCACCGCAATGGATTCCAGGTGATAGGGCCCGAAGATCCGGACCTTGTCGTTCTTGCCCTGCAGGTAAGAATCCACGGGCACGTGCATCATCACGTCGGACGGTTGGGCGCCCAGATAGTGCCCCTTCCAGACCATGTTGCGCAGGTCGTCGTCCATGTCTTCGTCGGCGTTGTAGCCGACCACCTGCACGGCCAGCCCGAGCTGCTTGCCAAGGGCTTCGGCGAGATCCACGTCGATTCCCTTGCCCTGATTCGAATAGGGGGGGAAGCTGTTGTAAACGGCCACCCGCAAGCTGCCGCGCTTGCGGATGTCGGCCAGGCTGTCGGCCCTTGCGGGCAGGCTTGCCGCCAGTGCGGCGGCCCCGGCGGCAAGGAGGAAGGTGCGACGGTCAGTCGGCACGTACAGTCTCCAGCCAGGCGCGGATGGTCCACATGGCTTCCTGGCTCAGGATGCCCTCGAACGGGGGCATGTAAACACGGCCGTCGCGGGTGGCGCCCTTGCGGATGCGCTGCATGAAGATTTCGTCACCCTCTTCACCGGCAGGCAGATAGCGCAGGTCGGGGGCGATGCCGCCGGACACGGCGCCCAGGCCGTGGCAGCGGGCGCAGTTCTGGTTGAAGGCCGAGTCACCGATGCGGATCGCCTCCTTGTTGCCAAGGTAGGGGTTCTTGGGCAGCCAGTCCTTGCCAAGCTGCTTCAGGGACGAGGTATCGACGGCCTGGGGAACGACGTCACCATGAGCCATGGCGAGGTTGGCAGCGACGGTCAGGGCGGCGGCGGAGAGGATGCGAAGGACGGAAGCGTTGCGGAAAATCACCTGGATCACCTTTGGTCATGATTGGAATTCATCGAGTGGACCGCGGGTTGGCAGGCCACCGTGTGCCAGTCGAGACAGCAAGGGGCGTGCCAATTCCGGGTGGCGCTTCCGGGGGGTGCCGGGGTGCTTGGTGGCACAGCCGGTTTCGAGTTTTTCTTATGAACCGATAAGGTGGCCCAACACTTGCTGTAAGGGAATCGTAGTGGAGCAGTCGCGTTGTTGAAATGTGACCCACCTGCTACATTTTGGAGCAGGTTCAGAAAATCGGCCAATGTGCCGAAGACAATCCGCATGAGCGGAGGAGGAGATGATGCAGGTTCCATTCAGTGTGGAGGCTCGTTCGGTGAGCCTTCAGGAAGCGCGGTCTCTGTATTTCGGTCGGGGCGAACTCCCGGAAGCCCTGCTCGACCAGGACGTACTGCGCTCCTGGGAGCGTTGCCGTCAGGCGGGCCTGGACCCGGCCCGTGTCGAATGTGGTGAACCCAATGTGCGCGGCGTCACCGAAGCCAGGGAGCGGAATCGCACCCTGATTTCCCATGCCCAGCCCGTGCTTGAACACCTCTTCGAGCAGATCCGCAATTCCCACAGTATGGTCATTCTGGCTGACGCCCGGGGCATGGTGCTGCAAAGCTACGGCGATGCGGACTTCCTGAGCCGTGCGGAGCAGGTGGCGCTGCACCCCGGTGCCAGCTGGCACGAGTTTGAGCGTGGCACCAATGCCATTGGTACCGCGCTGGCCGAACGGGGCGCAGTCAACGTGTTCGGTTCCGAGCACTTTTTCGAAGGCAACGCCTTCCTCACCTGCAGCGCTTCACCCATCCAGGACGCCCAGGGCCGTCTGATGGGGGTTCTGGACATTTCCAGTGACTACCGCGCCTTCCAGCGACATTCCCTCGGCCTTGTAAAGATGTCTTCCCGAATCATCGAAAAACGCCTCTTCGAATCCGAGTTCGCCCACCAGGGCCTGCTCAGTTTCCATTCCCGTGCCGACCACGTGGGCAGCCTGTGCGAAGCCCTGCTGGCCATCAGCCCCGAGGGCGACCTGCTGGGCGCCGATCAGGCCGCCCTTGAACTGCTCGGCATGCGCCGCGAGGATCTGCCCCGGCGTCACTACAACATGCTCTTCGATGTGCCCCTGGGCACCCTGATCGACCGGGCGCGCCGCGACCCCTCTTCGTTGATTGCCATTTCGGGTCGTAACGGCGAACGTTTCTATGCCCGCCTGCGGGGCAACTTCGGCTCCATGGTGTCCGGTGCCCAGGCACTGCTGGATGCCAAGGGCGAACGCATGACCAGCCGTTCCCGTCAGGACGCCATTGCGCCCGTGCCGGCACCGGCGGGTGCGGCACCCGCCAAACAGCGGCTCACGCTGAAGTCCCTGTCCACCGGTGACGAACGTCTGCAGGCCGCCATCGACAAGGGCACCCGCATTCTCGGCCGCGATATCCCGATCCTCATCCAGGGTGAGTCCGGCGCAGGCAAGGAAATGTTTGCCAAGGCCTTTCACAACAGTGGGCCGCGGGCAGCCGGGCCCTTCGTGGCCCTCAACTGCGCGGCCATTCCCGAAACCCTCATCGAGTCCGAGCTCTTCGGCTATTCCGGCGGGGCCTTCACCGGGGCGCGCAAGGAAGGCGCGGTGGGCAAGATCCAGCAGGCCCATGGTGGCACCCTGTTCCTCGACGAGATCGGCGACATGCCCCTGTCCCTGCAGACTCGCCTGCTGCGGGTGCTGCAGGAGCGTTGCGTCACGCCCCTGGGGACCAACAAGAGCATTCCGGTGGACATCACCCTGGTCTGCGCCACTCACCGGCGCCTGAAGGAAGAGGTGGCACGCGGGGGCTTCCGCGAAGACTTGTACTATCGTCTCAACGGCCTGTGCATCAATCTGCCGTCCCTGCGTGAGCGCAGTGACATCGACAGCCTGATCGAGAAGCTGTTGCTTGAAGAGGCCGGGCCGGACCGCAAGGTCCGGGTCTCGCGCAAGGTCATGGATGCCTTCGTCAGTTATCGGTGGCCGGGCAACATCCGGCAGCTCAACAACGTGATCAAGGTGGCCATTGCGCTGCTCGACGATGACGAGGAAATCATCGAGACTTGGCATCTTCCGGATGACATCTTCGAGGAGATCAGTGAGATCACCCACCAGGTCGCCGCGCCGTCGCTGATGAACGGATCCGCCCGCGCCTGCGTCGCAGCACCGGTCGGCGCATCGGCGGCGGGGGGCATGGGAAGCCTGGAAGAGATCGAGCGCGAGATGATCCAGCGCACCCTTGAAGCCGAGAACGGCAACATCTCCTCAGCTGCCCGGCGCCTCGGCATCAGCCGCAACACCCTGTACCGCAAGCTGGGGCGTTTCTGAGGTCATCGGCAGCGTGTCCCGGTATTTCCTTGGGCGGTCGTCGGGCGGTGAATCGGCGCATGTCAGGAAAAAGCCCTTTGAGCAATGGATTTTTTATTTGGACATGGGGTGGATTCTTCCGGGGATGTCAGGTCGGTGGCCGCGGGGGCGTCTGATGGGGGCGGGGTTCAGAGGGTGTGAGGAAGGCCTCACGAGGGGGAGCGAGTTCGCGCCGGGAGGCGCAACTGTACAAGGGTACGGTGAGCATCGCAGGGGTGAAATCCGGCCGCGCAGTAGACGTACTCTCATCCTCTCACTCCGGGCTGATCACCAGCACGGTGCCGTTGCGGTCTTCGGTGACCCACAGGCGGCCGCGGGTGTCGGCCTTGATTTCGGTGGGGGCGCCGAGGGGATGGCGGGCGGTGGCCTGCCATCCGTCCACCAGCACCGTGAAATTGCGCGCCGGTTTGCCCGAGGCGTCGAAGCGCCAGGCGATGATGCGGTGGCCCTGGCGGCGATAGCCATGCAGACCGATGACCAGGCTGCCGCGCCAGGCGTCCGGCGCTGCGGCATGGGTGTAGAAGACCATGCCCAGCGGGGCCGAGTGGGCGGGCAGCAGGCGCTCGGGTTTGGCATAGCGGCTGCAGTCCCCCGGCGCGAAGGCCGGGTCGAAGCGGCCCATGTCGGTGCAGTAGGGCCAGCCGTAGTGGGCACCCGGGCGGATGCGGTTGAGTTCGTCGTGGGGAAGGGTTTCCGAATCGACTCCGCCGGGCAGGGTGTCCCGGCTGTTTTCGGCTTGCCACAGGCTGCCGTCGGGGGCGAAGGCCAGGGCCATGGCGTTGCGCAGCCCGCGGGCATAGGGCTTGCCCACCCAGCGGCCGTCCACCAGGGCGTAGCGCCAGATGGCGGCGCCCGGGGTGTCCCGCTCGGCTTCGGGGCAGCGCATGCCGCGGGGGGCCGGGGCGTCCTCGCAGTGGTCGGTGCTGGCGCCCACGTTCACATGGATGGCCCCGTCCGGGCCGAACACGAACTGCTTCAGCGGGTGCCGGCCCTCTGCGGGCAGGCCGGTGATCACCGGGGTTACGGTGGGCGGGGTGCGTTCCAGGTTCACCCGCAGGATGCGGCCGGCTTCGGCCAGGTAGACCTGTCCCTCCGGCCCCGCCTGCAGGCCGTGGGGGCGGTCCAGCCCCTTGAGCAGGGGGCGCACCTCGTAGCCTCCGGGCCTTGGACTGAGCAGCAGCAGCCGTCCGGCCGGGGCGTCCCAGCGGCCCAGGTCGGTGACCAGCACGCGTCCATCGGCCAGGGGCAGCACGCCCCTCGGCAGGCCCAGCCCGCTCGCGGCCAGCCCGACGCAGAAGCCCTTGGCCACCTTGAGCTGCACGCCCGGCACGCCGGCACACCGGCCTGCGGTGACATAGCGGCTGCCCCGGGTGGCGTGGGCGTCGCCCGCGCTGGCGCCGGCAAGGGCGATGGCCAGGGCAAGGAGGCGGAAAAGGCGCAATGGGCGCAACGGGCGCATTGCAGGGGCGAAGTTGGGCCGCACAGCGGACGTGCTCACATGCACTCAGCCGGTGGCGATGTCGGTGAGGATGGTGCGCAGGAGCTGCCAGGCCTTGTCCACCGAGGCGACCTCCACCCGCTCGCCCGGGGCGTGGGCGCCGCGGATGGTGGGGCCGAAGGAGACGATGTCCATGCCCGGATGGCTGGCGCCGAGGATGCCGCACTCCAGGCCGGCATGGATCACCTTGACGCAGGAGGCCTGCCCGAAGTCCCGGGCGAACACCCGCTGGCAGCGGGCCAGCAGGGGCGAGGCCGGGTTCGGTGCCCAGCCGGGGTAGTGGCCGGACAGCTCGGCCGCGGTGCCGGACAGGGCGAACAGGCTGACGATCTCGTCGGCCAGGGCGGTGCTGCCGCTGTCGAGGAGGGAGCGGACCATGAAGTTGCAACTGCCTGAGCGGGGGGTGAGCTCCACCACACCGAGGTTGTTGGAGGTTTCCACCACGCCGGGCACGCTCAGGCTGCGGCGGCGCACGCCGTGGGGGGCGGCATGCAGGGAGGCCAGCCACAGGGCCTGGTCGGCGCTGCTCATGAGTTCGCTGGCGGTGGCGCTGGCGAGGCTCACGGTCACGCCTTCGTCCACGCCGCGCAGGGCCTCGCGCAGCTCTGCCTGGGCGGCGGCGAGGGCGGCTTCCAGGGCGCTGCGCTGACCGGCCGGCAGGGCCGCGGTGGCGCGGGCTTCGCGGGGCAGGGCATTGCGCGCGGTGCCGCCGGCAAGGCTGGCGAGGCGGAGGGTGTGGGTGCGCTCCAGGCTGCGCAGCACCCGCACCAGCAGCTTGATGGCGTTGCCCCGTTCTTCGTGGATGTTCACCCCGGAGTGTCCGCCGCGCAGGCCGGCGAGGGTCAGCGTCCAGGTCTCCCAGCCCGGGGGCTGCGTGGCGGGTGTGCCGGGGCGGCTCACATTCACGTCCACGCCGCCGGCACAGCCCAGGTAGAACTCGCCCCAGTCCTCCGTATCCAGGTTGAGCATCAGGCGCCCTTCAAGGGTGCCGGGTTGCAACCCCTGGGCGCCGCCCATGCCGGCTTCCTCGTCCACGGTGAGCAGGGCCTCGAGGGGGCCGTGGGCCAGGGTGTCGTCATCCAGCGCAGCGAGGATCAGGGCCACGCCGATGCCGTTGTCGGCGCCCAGGGTGGTGTCGTCGGCCACCAGCCAGCCCTCGCGCAGGGTCGGGCGGATCGGGTCGCGGGTGAAATCATGGGCGGTGCCGCTGTTAGCCTGGCACACCATGTCCAGGTGGCCCTGCAGCACCACGCCCGGGGCGCGTTCGTGGCCCGGCCGGGCCGGTTTGCGGATGATCAGGTTGCCGGCCCCATCCACCCGGGTTGCCAGACCGCGCCCATGGGCCCAGGTCTGGAGGGCGTCCCGCACGGGGCCTTCGGCCTTGGACGGACGCGGGATGCGGCACAGGGTGGCGAAGTGCTGCCATACGGCAGCCGGTTGAAGATCGGCGAGGACGGCGTCGGAGTGGGGCATGGGTTCGGGATCGCAGGAAGGGGCTTGGCCGCAGCGTACCGTGTCCGGGCGGGTTTTTCAGCCCCTGTCAGGGAGGCACCGGTGGTGTCAGGTGGGCCGCAGAAAGTTTGCGGCGAACTGGTCGGCGGGGAGGGCGGGGCTGAGCAGGTAACCCTGGTAGAGATCGCAGCCCATCACCTTCAGGGTCTGCAGGTGGGCGGCGGTTTCAACGCCTTCCGCAACCACCGAAAGGGACAGGCTGTGGGCCATGGCGATGATGGCACGGACGATGGCGGCGGCGTCCTGGGGGTTTTCGGCCCGCTGCCCGGCGAGGGGAAAGATGAAGGATTTGTCGATCTTCAGGCGGTTGACCGGCAGGTTGCGCAGGTAGGACAGGGACGAGTAGCCGGTGCCGAAATCGTCCAGGGCCAGGTGCAGGCCATGCTGCCGGAGGGCGCGCAACTCACCGATGGCCGGCCCCTCGGGCTGGATGAGCACCGACTCGGTAACTTCGAGCTCAATGCTGCCTGCAGGCAGGCGGTGGCCCTGCAGGCGCCGGATGATGCCCCGCGCCAGGCCACTGTGCCAGAACTGGCGCGGTGACAGGTTGATGGCGACGCGCGGCGGAGTGGCACAGTCCGCATGCCAGCGGGCGGCCTGGGAGATGGCCGTATCCAGCACCCATTCGCCGATGGTGTGGATCATTCCGGTCTCCTCGGCCACCGGGATGAAGTGGTCGGGGGGAATCAGACGCCCTTCATGACGCCAGCGTAGCAGGGCTTCGGCACCCACCACGCGGCCGTCGGCCACGTTGACCTGGGGCTGGTAGTGCAGCTCCATCTGACCGCCCGCGATGGCGTTGCGCAGGGCGGCTTCGAGGGCCACCCGGCGCTGCAGGCGCTCGTTCATCTGCTCCGAGAAGAAATGGCAGCTTGATCCGCCCCGGGCCTTGGCGGCGTACATGGCGGTGTCGGCATTGCGCAGGAGCGTCTCGGCGTCGGCTCCGTCGCCGGGAAACAGGGCGATGCCGATGGTTGCCGCAGTGTGCAGATCAAGGCCGGCCTCGCGCATTGGCCGGGTGACGGCCTCGAGGATGCGTTCGGCCACATGGCCCGCATCCCCGGCGCCGGAGATCTCCGGCAGAACGGCGATGAACTCGTCGCCCCCCTGGCGATAGACCTGATCGAGGGGGCGCAGGGCTTCGGCAATGCGGCGGGCCACGCTCTTCAGCATCATGTCGCCGACCGAATGCCCCATGGCGTCATTGATGGTCTTGAAGCGATCCAGATCGATGAACAGCACCCCCAGCATGTCACCTCGGCCGGCGGCCCGGGCGATCAGGCGCGGCACCTGTTCCATCAACTGGCTGCGGTTGGGCAGGCCGGTGAGGGAGTCGTGGTGGGCGAGGTAGCGGATGCGGGCCTCATCGGCCCGGCGCTCCGAGATGTCGGTGATGGAGCCGGCCATGAGGCGCGCGACGCCCCGTCTGTCCCGCTGGGCCACGCCACGGGCCGCCAGCCAACGGTAGGCGCCGTCGGCCGCCTGCACCCGGTACTCGTGATAGAAATGGGGGGTGATGCCCTTGAGGTGGCTTGCCACCGCCTCGTGGTAGCCCGCCCGGTCATCCGGATGGATGAGGCGTGTCCATTGCTCCGAATCGCTGAGGAAGTTGTCGGCGTAGCCCAGGATGCTGGACAACCGTCGTCCGACTTTCAGTTCCTTGTTGACCGGGTCCCACTCCCACATCCCGTCATTGGTGCCGATCATGGCGAGGGCGTGGGCCCGGGTGATGCGCCGCAGGCGGGCGATCTCGCACAGGCAGGCAATCAGGGTCAGCCCCACGCCTGCGCCCACCAGCATCGTGTAGGGCGGCAGATCCCTGTCGTTCGCGACGAACACCAGTGCCCCCGCAATCATCAGGGCCAGACTCGACGAAACGATGAGCAGAAAGACGCGGCACCGTCGCTCCTTCGCCCGGGCGGGGGCAGGCTCGTCCTTGTCGTGGAGGGGGTTCATGGGCTGAAGCGGGCGAGACCGGGTTCGTTGATGCAGTCTTATCGGCCCGACGCCCCACGCCTTGAACCACCCCGGCTGCCCGGGGCGCCCGGGCAGGGTGAAATCTCCACGGCCGGAAGGGGCGGTGGTCGGTCCCGCTCGCCACCGTGGATGCCAGTGGGAAGTCCCGTTCTTGCAGGGCTCAGGCGGGCGCTGCCACGTGCAGCGTGTTCGGATGGAACACTTCCAGTGTCGTGCGGTGGGCAACGCTGACGACGGTGCAGTCGGGCAGGCGGTCGATCACCATCTGGTAGAGATGGGCCTCCGTGTCGTTGTCCAGGGCGCTGGAGGACTCGTCCATGAACAGGATGTCGGGTCGATAGAGCAGGGCGCGGGCAAAGGCCAGGCGCTGCTGTTCGCCAGGCGAAAGGCGGTGGCCCCAGTGCGCGATCTCGTCGAGCCGGTCGGCGAGGTGGGGCAGGCGGCAGTCCCGCAGCAACTGCGCCAGGGTGGCATCGTCGGCGCTGCCCGGGTCTGCGGGGTAGATCAGGGTGTCGCGCAGGGTGCCGTCGCCCAGGTAGCTCTTCTGGGGCATGAACATCACCCGCGCTCCGGCGGGCAGGCGCACCTCGCCGCCACCGAACGGCCACAGGCCGGCGATGGCGCGCAGCAGGGTGCTCTTGCCTACCCCCGAGGGGCCGCGCACCATCCAGCGCGCACCGGGCTCGAACAGGAACTCCCCGACGCGGGACAGGGGGCGGCCGTCGGGCAGGGCCAGGGCAACGCCGCGGCCGGCCACGTCATCGGTGTCCGGATCGCGCGCCACGCGGATGCCCGGTGCCGGGGGCGGCGCCATGGCCAGTCGCAAGGCCTCCAGGCGGCGGGTGCGGGCCGACAGCTGGAAAAGATCCCGGTAGGAGCGCGCAAACCAGGCCACGGCGGTGGTCGTCGCGGCAAAGGCGGATATGTCCTGCATCAGGGTCCCCAGGGAAAGCTCCCCTGAGAGCACCTTGGGTGAGATGGCGATGATGGGGACCAGCACGGCAATCACCGAGAAGCCGGTGCTGGCCACATTGAGGTAGATGTTCTGGCGCATGATCTGGTGCCAATTGCCTGCGATCTGGCCGAACAGTTTCTGCATGCGTCCCTGCTCCACGGCCTGGCCGCGGTACAGGGCGATCTGCTCGGAGGCTTCGCGCACCTTGGCCAGCGTAAAGCGGTAGTCCGCCTCGTAGGACTGCTGTGCCACGGTCAGGCCCGCCAGCCGGTGACCGGCCAGGTGGGTGACCAGGGTCTGCAATGCCCCCCAGAACACGGCCAGCCAGAACAGGTAGCCCGGGATTGTCAGGTGGGTGCCCGCGATGTCGAAGCTCATCGGGCCGGCGCTCTTCCACAATACCCAGCCCATGGTGGCCAGGGAGCCGAGGTTGATGATGAAGCCCTTGCTCAGGCTCAGCATCAGACGCACGTACTCGGCAATGTCCTCGGTCAGCCGCTGGTCGGCGTTGTCGCACAGGCCATCCCGCTCGATCCGGTAGAACGTGTCACCGTCCAGCCAGCGGCCGACCAGGGCATGCGTCAGGTGGCGGCGCCAGCGGATGTTGAGCGCCTGCTCCGTATACTCGGCGGCGGTGGCAACGACCACCAGAATGCCGACGGCGGTGAAGAAACGCGCCATGCTGCTCTGGAAGGCCGGTGCGTTCATGTTCTGCAGGGCGTCGTAGAACGACTTGTTCAGTTCGTTCAGCCAGAGGTTCAGTTCGGTGAAGGCGACGGCCAGGGCAAGGATGATCAGGGCCAGCACCCAGGCAAGGCGCCGTTCGACGGGGTCGGTCCAGTAGGGCTTTGCGAGGCTCAGTGCGGCGGAGGTGATACGGGGCATGACGGACTCCTGAGATGCGTTCCGCCGGATTGTCTCAGAAGGGCTTTTGAAAAATGGGGTCTTCCCGGGGGTGGAATGCAGCCCTCGGTGCAGGGGGCTTCATCCGGTGCGTTTGCCCACCCGGTATTGCAGCTGCCCCCGCCCCAGCTTGAGCAGGCGCGCCGCCGCCGAGAGGTTACCCTCGGTCCGCCGCAGGGCGGTGGTGATCATCAGGCCTTCGGCCTCTTCCAGGGACAGCCGGGCATCCAGCAGCCGGTCGATGGCGTGCTGAAGGGGGATGTCGGCCCCCGGGCGGGCCATGGCCTCGGTGCAGGCATCGTCCGGCGTGGGAGTGGAGGCGGGCGTGGGGGCGGGGAGGGTCGGGGGGACTTGCTCGCCGCCGGAGAAGAGATGTTCCACGTCGATGCTGCCATCGTTCTCGGCCAGGATCACCGCCCGTTCGATGATGTTCTCCAGCTCCCGGATGTTGCCGGGCCAGTCGTAGGCCCATAGCTTCTCGCTCGCGTTGCGGGTGAGGCCGGCAATACGCTTGCCGAAGCGGAGGGCGTAGCGTTTGACGAAGGTGTCCACCAGCAGGGGGATGTCTTCGCGGCGTTCGCGCAGGGGCGGAATCTTGACCGGGAAGACGTTGAGCCGGAAGAACAGGTCCTCCCGGAAGCGGCCGGCTTCCACTTCGCTGCGCAGGTCGCGGTTGGTGGCGGCAATGATGCGCACGTCGATGGGGCGGACCTGGGTGTCGCCCACCCGTTCCAGCTCGCCCTCCTGCAATACGCGCAGGAGCTTGCCCTGGGCGTGCAGGGGCAGGCTGCTGATCTCGTCGAGGAAGAGGGTGCCGCTGCTGGCCCGCTCGAAACGTCCGGGCCGGGACACGGTGGCGCCGGTGAAGGCACCTTTTTCCACGCCAAACAGTTCGGCTTCCACCAACTCATGGGGAATGGCCGCGCAGTTGATGGAGACGAAGGGGCGCTCGGCCCGGGGGCCCAGGGCGTGCAGGGCCTTGGAGAAGCGTTCCTTGCCCACGCCGCTTTCGCCGGTGAGCAGCACGGTGGCGTCGGTGGGGGCGACGCGTTTGATGAGGTAGGCCACCTGGTTGAAGCTGCTGGAGGCGCCGATCAGATCGGGTAGCTGGCGGGCCGTTTCGTCGGAGGGCGTGGCCCGGGCCGGCGGGGTGGCCCGGCGCCTGGGGGTGGCGATGAAGTCCTCCACCTGCAGGAAGCTCAGATGGGCCTCGGCGTCGTCGCACTCCTCCAGGGGCTGGCCGATGACGCGGCAGCGGGCGTGCCCCATGGCCACGCATTCCACCTCCCGCCACAGGATGGGCCGCCCCATCAGCGCGGTGGTAAAGCCCGTGGCGTAGCCCACCATCATCCAGCACGCGGGCGACCCGCTGACACCGAAGTGGGCGCGGTGGATGTCTGCCTCCCAGGATGATTCCCAGTAGTAGTCGCTCCAGAAGTCCCCGGTTTCCTGGTTGAACTGGATGCGGTCCACGGCCTGGTTGCGCACAAAGCCTTCCATCTCCCGCAGGCGCGGGCCATAGGCAAAGGTCTGCTTCAGGTCGCCGCCCACCGATGCGTTCAGACGCCGGGCGTCTTCCATGCCCTGCTGGTAGCCCAGGCGGGTGAAGAGTTCCCGGGTGGACGCCATGCCCAGGCGTTCGATCAGCTCCCGCCGCAGGGCGGCCAGGGTGAAGCCGTGGATCAGCAGCATGCGCTGATCGAGCAGCAGGATTTGCCCGCTGTCCGGATCAAACTGGACGTACTTGGAGATTTCCCGGTCGTCGATGTCTCCGGGAACGGACTGCAGGTGGCGGTCGGCTGGCGCGGCCATGGGGCGGGTCTCCGATGTCTGTTTTTATTGATATGTCTGAAATCAGCAAATTTAAGTTGCTGATTTCAGACATATGGATTCTAGCCTCGGAGGGACGAAAAAGAGAAATGTTTATGAATCAATAGATTGAAGTGATCTCAACCGCTGGCACGGGGATTGCCAAGTGCTGATGAAGGGCCCGCAGTGGCCCAGACACGTTCACCCCAAAGGAGACCCGGTTGTGTTGAGCTCTCAACCCATGCTGGCCGTTCGCGTCCGCGAAGTGCGCCACCCTGCCATTGATGTCCTGAGTCTTGTGCTGGCGCCTGTGGATGGCGGGCCCTTGCCGGCCTGCACGGCGGGGGCGCACATCGACGTGGCCCTGCCCAACGGCATGCTGCGTCAGTATTCCCTGTGCCGGACCGGCCCGGCCTTGGCCCAGTACGAAATCGCCATCCTCCACGACCGCACCGGGCGGGGCGGGTCGGCCTGTGCCCACCGGGACGTCCGCCCGGGCGACACGCTGCAGATCAGCCCGCCCCGCAACCTCTTCCCCCTGCTGCCCGAGGGCCGCCCGGTGCTGTTTGCCGGTGGCATCGGCATCACGCCCATCCTGGCCATGGCCGAGGCCTTGCATGCAGAAGGGCGGGATTTCGAGCTGCACTACTGCAGCCGCAGCCCCGAGCGTGCTGCCTATCTGGATGTGCTGACAAGGGCGGCCTACGCCCCGCAGCTACGGCTTTATCACGACAGCACCCCCGAGGCCGGGCGCCTCGACGCCGAGGGTGTGCTGCGCCGGGCCGGGGACGACGCCCAACTCTATGTATGCGGCCCGGCGGGTTTCATCGGTCATGTGTGTGACGCCGCCCGGCGGGCGGGCTGGAACGAGACGCGGGTGCATTTCGAGCACTTTGCGGCCCCCGCCCAGCGGGCCGGCACCAGCGGCGGCTTCGAGCTGATCCTGGCCCGGCGGAGCATGCGCGTGCCGGTCGGCCCCGCCGAGACCGCCGCCCAGGCCCTGCTGGCCCATGGGGTGGACGTCAACCTGTCCTGCGAGCAGGGCATCTGCGGGGCCTGCCTGCTGCCGGTGCTTGATGGCGTGCCCGATCACCGGGACGTCTTCCTCAGCGTGGCCGAGCGGGATGCCAACCGCTGCTTCACGCCCTGTTGCTCCCGCGCCCTCAGCCCGACCCTGACCATCGATTTGTAAGCATGGCGGCAGCCGCCGCCATGTTTCCTCTGCCGGGCGCCTGCCCGGCCATTCCACCTGGAGAAGAAAAAATGGAGACAAGGAAGAGTGTCACTTACCTCAGGGACGCGTGGTATGTCGCCGCGATGTCCACCGAGGTGAGCGCCGAGGGGCTGTTTGCGCGCACGCTACTCAACACGCCGGTGCTCATCTACCGCAAGCAGGATGGCAGCCCGGTGGCCCTGCAGGACCGCTGCCCCCACCGCTTCGTACCCCTCAGCATGGGCGTGCGCGATGGCGACGAGGTGATGTGCAAGTACCACGGCCTCAAATTCGACTGCAGCGGCGCCTGCACCCGCAACCCCCACGGCAACGGCCATATCCCCCGTGCGGCCCGGGTGCGTACCTTTCCGCTGCGCGAGTGCTTCGGTTTCGTGTGGATCTGGATGGGTGACGCCCCGGCCGACGAGGCGAAGCTGCCCGACTTCAGCCCCCTCACCGAGGGGCATCCCAACGGGGTCGGCTTTACCTACATGCACCGCAAGACCTACTACGAGCTGATCACCGACAACGTGATGGACCTGAGCCACGTGGACCACCTGCATGGGGAAATCATCTCCACCCGCGGCCAGCTCACCCCCCAGGTGCCCCAGGTCAAGGAGACCGACAGCAGCGTGGCCACCCGCTGGGAGTGGAGGCAGACCCCGCCCATCTTCATCCTCAACCAGTTTCTGCCCGAACCCATGGCCGAGGCGCGGCACTTTGTGGAGGTGAAGTTCATGGCGCCCACCACCGTGCAGCTGCAGATCGGCGCCACCCAGGACGACCAGGCCGCGCTGGATCTGGCTGCCTGTGTGGGCCAGTACGACCTGCACACCACCACCCCCGAGACCGACGGCACCACCCATTACTTCTTCGCCACCCGCCGCAACCACCGGGTGGACGACGCCGAGTACAACGCCGCCAAGATCAAGGGCATGCACGATGCCTTTGTGGACGAGGACGGCCCCTATGTGGACGCCCAGTACGCCACCATCGGCAATGCCGACCTGATGAGCCTCAACCCGGTGCTGCTGAGCAGCGACGTGGGGGCGGTGCGGGCGCGGCGCATCCTGCGCAGCGTGATCGCCGACGAAGTGCGGCGCAGCCAGCCCGACGCCGCGGACAGCCGCGCCGTCGAGCGCGTCTGAAGGAGGCCCCGCATGCACAAGCGACTCCTCTGCCGCGCCGTCTCGGTGGCCTGTGCCGGCATGGCCCTGTCGGCCCCGGCCCAGTCCTTCACCCTTGACACCGACTCGCCCGACCTGGCGATCTCCTGGGACACCACCCTCAAATACAGCACCGCATGGCGGGTGCGGGGGGTCAATCCCGCCGTGGCGCCCGAGGGCCTGGCCGGGCTCACGCCCCAGGTCAACACCAATGACGGCGACCGCAATTTCAGTCGCGGCCTCATCTCCAACCGCCTCGACATCCTCACCGAGCTGGGGGTGCGCTACAAGCGCGACAGCGGCTTCCGGGTGAGCGCGGCGGGCTGGTATGACGATGTCTATCAGCACGGCAACGACCGCAGCGCCGCCGACGCGCCCGGCCTCAACCAGACCGGCCCCTACGACCGCTTCAACAAGCACACGCGCATCACCCACGGGCGCAATGCCGAGGTGCTCGACGCCTTTGTGTATACCCGCCAGTCGGTGGGGGACATGAACCTCAACCTCAAGGCGGGCCGCTTCACCCAGCTCTACGGCGAGAGCCTGTTCTTCGGCAACAACGGCATCGCCGGCGCCCAGACGCCCCTGGACCTGGCCCGCGCCCTGTCGGTGCCCAACTCCCAGTTCAAGGAGGTGGCGCGGCCGGTGGGCCAGGTGTCGGCCCAGCTGCAGATCACGCCCGACGTGATCGTGGGGGCCTACATCCAGCCCGAGTGGCGCAAGTCGCGGCTGCCGGCGGCGGGCAGCTACTTCAGCTTTGCCGACTTCGTGGATGACGGCGGCGAGCTCCTGTACACGCCCTATGGCCCGGCCCGGCGCGGCAAGGACATCGAACCCGGCAACTCGGGGCAAGGCGGGATGCAGGTGCGCTTCAAGTCCGGCGACAGCGAGTACGGCCTGTATGCCGCCACCTTCCACGAAAAGCTGCCCCAGTTCTACACCCGTTTCAACGCCGGCCCGGGCGGCGTGGTGCCCCAGGATTACGTGATGGTCTTCGGGCGCAACATCCGCACGGTGGGCGGCAGTTTCAGCACCTTGTTCGGGGACACCAATGTGGCGGGGGAGCTGTCCGTGCGCAGCAACCAGCCCCTGCTGGCGGCGGGCAGCTTTGTCTTCCCCATCAACGATCCCGCCGCCGACGGCGGCAGCAACGCCCGCTTCCCCAAGGGCGACACCCTCCACCTCAACCTCTCGGCCATCAGCGTACTGGGGGCCAACGCCCTGTGGGACGGGGCCTCGTTTGTGGGCGAGTTTGCCTTCAACCGCCGCCTGCGCGTCACCGACAATCCGGAGGCGCTGGACCCCAATGCCACCCGGGATGCGGGTGCCGTGCAGTTCGTGCTGACGCCGGAGTACTTCCAGGTGCTGCCCGAGACCGACCTGCAGCTACCCATCGGGGTGAGCTACGGCCTGTTCGGACGCTCGTCGGTCAATGGCGTGCTGTTCCCGGCGGAGCAGGGCGGCAGCATCAGCGTGGGGGCCAAGGTCGTGTATCAGAAGGCCTGGCATATGGGCCTCAACTACACCCACTACATCGGCTCGGCCGGTTCGGTGGCCACGCCCGCCGGCCTCAATTCCTTCCAGAACTTCCACGGCGACCGGGACTTCGTCTCCCTGTCCATCCAGCGCAGCTTCTGATCCTGCGCCCACAACACGAGGAACCCCGACATGAAGCGCACAACATTTGTCCGCCTGGCCCTGATCGGCGCCATTGCCCAGCTACAGCCAGCCGTGGCTGCCGTGTCGGCCGACGAGGCCGCCCAGCTCAAGACCACCCTCACGCCCCTGGGGGGCGAGCGCGCCGGCAACAAGGACGGCAGCATTCCCGCCTGGAGCGGGGGCGGTGCCAAGGTGGCCGGCACCAAGGTGGGAGACGTGCCGGTGAGCGTCTTCCCCGGCGAAAAGCCCACCCTGCAGATCACCGCGGCCAACCTGGCCCAGTACGCCGACAAGCTCTCGGAAGGCACCCAGGCGCTGATCAGGAAGTACCCGGACTCCTTCCGGGTCAATGTGTACCCCACCCATCGCACCGCCGTGGCGCCCCAGCATGTGTATGAGGCCACTGCCCGCAACGCCACCGCCTGCCGGACGGTGGAAGGTGGCTTGTCGGTGGAGGGCTGTTTTGGGGGTGTGCCCTTTCCCATCCCCAAGGCGGGTATCGAAGTGATCTGGAACTACATCCTGCGCATCGAGCCCGAGTCGGTGGAATTTGGCTCGAAGAACATCGTCGGCACCGCCAATGGCGCCCGCACCCTGGCCACCCGCACCGACAACTTCTTCCAGCATCCCTACTACTACAAGGAGGGCTCGGCCAAGGGCTGGAGCGGCGAGTACTTCATCCAGCGCTTCAACACCACGGCGCCCCCGTTCAAGGCCGGGGAATCCCTGGTCCTGCGGGACAGCATCAACGCCAAGGCCCCACGTCAGGCCTGGCAGTACCTGGTGGGCCAGCGCCGGGTGCGGCGGGCGCCCACGGTGGCCTACGACACGCCCGACTTCGTGTCCTCGGGGGCCAACTACTTCGACGAGGTGATGGGCTACATGGGCCACCCCGACCGCTTCGAGTGGAAGCTGGTGGGCAAGCGCGAGATGTACATCCCGTACAGCAACAACGAGCTGGTGACGGCGAAGGAGGCCGAGGCCTACGACAAGTTCCACCTCAATGCCGCCAAGCTGCGCTGGGAGCTGCACCGGGTGTGGGAAGTGGAGGCCACGGTGGTGTCGGGCAAGCGCCACGCCGTGCCCAAGCGCCGCTACTACTTCGATGAAGACACCTGGCTGCTCGCCCTGGTGGATGGCTATGACTCGGAAGGCAAGCTGTGGCGTACGTCCATGGTGCCCAACTTCTTCGTGTCCGCCGTGCCGGCGGTGCTGGCCAAGCCGGTCACCATCCACAACCTGCAGGCCGGCACCATGAGCACCGTGCAGGGCCTGTTCCAGGACGAGGCCTACCGGGTGGTGCCGCGCAAGAACGAGTCCTTCTTCACCGGCGACGCCGCTGCCGCCGACGCAGACCGCTGAAGCAGACCACTGGAGCCCCCGTGCCGGGCACTGCGGTTCGCCGCAGTGCCCGGCTTGTTGCACTGCAGCTTTACCTTTTTGTCACCCCACCCGGCCTGGCGGACAAATCCGTCACGCGCCCGGCTGGCGGCTCTCCCCCTTTTTTCCTTCTTTTCCTTTTCGAATCAGCCCCTTGCCGGATGTGGCACGGCGGCTGCATTAGTTGTCCTTGTGGGTGCATCAGATCCGTTGATCCGAAGCCGCCCTCAACAAGAACGTAAAGCGACGAGAAGGAGACTCCCCATGCCCCACACCGTGACCATCGCAGACACCGGCGAGCACTACGCCTGCACCGGGGACGAATCCCTGCTGTCGGCCATGGCCCGGCTCGGGCGGCGGGGGATTCCGGTGGGTTGCCGGGGCGGAGGCTGCGGGGTGTGCAAGGTGGAAGTCCTGTCCGGCGACTTTCACACCCGGGCCATGAGCCGGGACCACGTCAGCGATGACGACCGGGCCTGCC
>WBZV01000241.1_pt1 | contig 37039 bp, 34 predicted proteins | sample 5204221 | NCBI WGS metagenome assembly WBZV01 (sample SAMN12344360, study PRJNA552823) | activated sludge metagenome | biome: Activated sludge suspended growth; feature: Nitrification reactor; material: Wastewater; isolation source: activated sludge from nitrification reactor of wastewater...
GTTCCGCGGCCTGCATGTGCATGAGCGGGTGCTTGCCGCCGGCGCACGGTTTTCCGGCTGCACGGTGCATTTCGTCCGGCCGGCCATGGATGACGGGCCGATCATCGTCCAGGCGGCGGTGCCGGTCCATGCCGACGACGATGCCGAAACCCTGGCGGCGCGCGTGCTCGCAGAAGAGCACCGCATTTATCCCCTGGCGCTACGTCTGATCGCCGAGGGTCGCACACACATTGAGAACGAACGGGTCGTCATCGCAGGTGGGGAGACCCCTGAAGGCGCCCTGATCAACCCTTCCCTGCCGCCGGATGGCCGCTGCTGAGAGCAAGCGGCCGTGGCTGCACAGGGTCTAGCCGGCGATTTCGATATCGCTGAAGAAGAACGCAATCTCTTTCACGGCGTTCTCCGGCGAGTCGGAGCCGTGCACCGAGTTCTCCTGAACGTTCAGTCCAACGGATTTGCGGACGGTTCCTTCGGCGGCGTTTGCCGGATTGGTGGCGCCCATGATCTCGCGGTTGCGGACAATCGCGTTCTCGCCTTCCAACACCTGGACCACGACCGGTCCTGAGCACATGTATTCGCACAGCTCATCATAAAAGGCGCGTTCGGCATGCACCGCGTAGAACTTCTGTGCGTGCTCCTTGGTCAGCCGCAGCCGCTTTTGCGCAACGATGCGCAGGCCGCCGTCCTCAAAAAAGGCGTTGATCTTGCCCGTGACGTTGCGCGCGGTGGCGTCCGGCTTAATGATCGAAAGTGTACGTTCGACGGCCATCTGGGAATCCCTCTCTCCCCTTCGTTTCTGGATGATGCCGAGAACCCGGAAGGCGAACATGGTGCGTCGCGCACCTGCCCCGCGGCGTGGCCCTCGGATCGAAGCCGGGCGCCTTATAGCCGCCCCCCCGCCTCCTGACAAGGAAACGGAGCCCCGACCGTGGCGCCGGTGTGACGAACGGGGCGCAATGCTTCAGCGCGGGCAACAGCCTACGACGCCTCAAGCAGGCGAAACGGCTGTTTCCATTCGTCGGCATCGGCCCGAACTTCGCGTCAGCCTTTCTGTTGCCCCGGCGCCAGAACCGTGGCGGCCAGAGCGCGAAGCACCGCTTCCAGTGCCGGATCGTCAATACCGGTCACGGCGGCATCGACGGTAGCCTGGTCGGCCACCGGAGCTGGTGGCGGTGCAGGAGCTGGGGGCAGCGGAACCGGGCCATGGACGAAGCGAAGGCGAGAAACGGCTGGCCAGCCAAAGAAGCCGTTGATCCGTTCACAAATCAACGGCTCCTGGTGCTGTAATTCCAGGGCAAAGGCTCCAGACGCAGTCCGAACGACCAGGATGCCTCCGGCGCCATCGGACTTATCACCGCGAGGAACGATCAATCGTTCCGGCCTGCTTCGCCCCGCCAGGTGGCTTCCAGCGATGACCGGCCACTCCGCGCGCAGCCGGGCCGTCGCAAAACCGGACTTGCTCGCCAGCCCCGCGGTCAGGGGCGCCACCGATTCGCCCAGCGCGCGCCATCCTTGCCGCCGATTGCTTCGTGTCGGCTGCATGCCGACGACCCTCGATATAGACATGGATGGACGGATGTGCCCATCCGCAGCCAGTGTTGGCGGCTTGGCCTTCCGGCACAACCGTTCAGTGTGCGCAACGGCTATGCAGATTTGCACAAGCTTGCGCTTGGCGCTGCCGCCGACCACGATGACCAGCAACGATGACGACCGCCGGCACCTGCACCGTACGTGTAGGGGACCGCGTCAGGAGATTCCGGATGTCTGCAGCGAGCAACGCGTTGGCCCACCACTGGATGCCCTTCACCGCCAACCGCGCCTTCCAGGAGCAGCCGCGGCTTCTGGTGCGAGCCGAGGGCATGCACTATTGGTCCCACGACGGAAGGCGCATCCTTGACGGGGCCTCTGGTTTGTTTTGCTGCGCCGCCGGCCACGGGCGCCCGGAAATTACCGAGGCTGTAACGAGGCAATTGAGCGAACTGGAATATGTGCCGCACTTCCAGTTCGGGCACCCCGGTTCCTACGAACTTGCCGCGCGCCTGGCGCGAATTACCCCGGATGACCTCGATCACCTATTTTTTTGCAATTCCGGCTCGGAGGCGATCGACACGGCCCTGAAGATCGCGATGGCGTATCACTGGGCGCGGGGCGAAGGGCACCGGATCCGCTTCGTTTCGCGCGAGCGTGCCTATCACGGCGTCAACATCGGCGGAACCTCGCTCAGCGGGATCATGCGCAACCGCGACTGCTTCGGCGCCGTCCTGCCGAACGTCGTGCATATGCGGCACACGCTCGGCGATGGTCCCCGCTTCGTCCGGGGCCAGCCCGAGACCGGCGCCGGGCTTGCCGACGACCTGCAGCGTTTCTGCGACCTTTACGGCGGACATACGATCGCGGCGTGCTTCGTCGAGCCGATTGCGGGATCCACCGGTGTCCTGGTGCCGCCAAAGGGATACCTCCAACGGCTGCGTGAGATCTGCGACCAGTACGGCATCCTGCTGGTCTTCGACGAAGTGATTTGTGGCTTCGGAAGGACGGGCCGGGCTTTCGGTGCCGACAGTTTCGAGGTTACGCCCGACCTCATGACAATGGCGAAAGCACTGACCAACGGCGCCCAGCCGATGGGCGCGGTAGCGGTGCATGAGAAGATTTGGGAGGCGATCTCCGCCGGCGCCCCCGAGGAGACCATCGAACTGTTCCACGGCTACACCTTCTCCGCCCACCCGGCGGCCACGGCCGCTGCGCTCGCAACGCTAGAAATCTACGAACGCGAAGACCTCTTCCAGCGTGCTGCGGAGCTTTCGCCGTACTTTCTCGACAGGATGTTCGAGTTGGCGGGGTTGCCGGGTGTGTCAGACGTGCGGGGCTACGGCCTGCTGGCCGCCTTCGACCTCGCCCCTGAGGGCACTCCTGGGACGCGTGGCTTCCGCTCCCTGCGGCGACTCTACGACGAAGGCCTGCTGATCAAGTGGACGGGGGATACCGGCATCATCGCCCCGCCGCTTATCGCTGAGCGCGACCACATCGATGAACTCGCGAGCATTCTCCGTCGGGTGCTTTCGCAGGGGTGAGCCGCCAACCTGTTGCGGGCGCCCGCGCCGAAGGCGGACCTGGTGGCGCCCTGCCTCAGTAATTCACCTCGGCGATCTCGGTCGGCGGCGCCTCCTTCGGACGATAGAAGACGTGCCCGCCAATGCGGCCAACCATGACCATGGTCCGCGACCAGTTTGGCCGCACCCATGAGGCATGGAAGTAGTGCGCCCCGCCGGTCGGATCCGGCTTATCCAGAAACAACGCGTTATACGCGACCTGCTTTGCCACCTCCCAGGCTCCCGGATCGCGCGGCCGATCGGAGTAGCGATCACAGGCCCAGGAAAACTGACAATCGCGACGGCCGTGGCCGGCGCCCTGATAGACAACCTTGCAAATGCTGTCGGGAAACGAGGGACTGACAACGCGATTCAACGTCACCGAGGCGACAGCGTACTTGCCGACCAGAGGCTCACCCCGGGCCTCGAAGTAGACGTTCCGCGCGAGACACTCAAACTCCCGGTCGGCCGTTCCTTCGGCGAGCAGTGCATCTCGCACCATTCCCGCGACTCCCGTGCCGGATGCCGGTTGGCTGTCCCAGTGAGGCAGAAGACTCGTTTGTGCCTTCGCCTCGTGAACACCGGATGGCAGCAACGCCGCTACCCAGAGCGCAGCGCCGACTCTGGCGCAGGCCATTTTTGTGGCGACCGAGCGTCGCATTATCCCTCCTATCCCTCGACAGGCCTTGCTTCGGCCGTTCGTCCTCCACAATATGAGGCCCGCCTGAGCGACGGCCTCCAGTACTCACCAGTGCACAATATGGCGATGCCGAAGCGTGTCAATCTTTCTTGAACTGAACTGCCGTATTTTAACTGTGAAATGCTTGGGAATACGGCGCTGGTTGATTCTTGTTTATAAGTCCGTTTGTGTATTCGCTGGCGCACAAACGCGGAACATTGGCTATTTCTGCAAGTTTAGACGAAGTCTAGAAATGGTCGGGGAAGCGCCGCAACTTTGCCACCGATAGCAGGCAGGCGGCCGGTGCGGAAATCTGCCAGAATGCGGGCCGGACGGGCGCCCCGGCGAATTTTGTCGCGTTACCTGCAAAATGCGATTCGGGCACGGCCTGCGCGGACTGACAGCAAAAAGCCGGAGAAATGAGCTTGACGACGAATGGCCTGCTGAAACCTCCGTACCTGTTGTTTATTGGCAACGCTGCTGACCAGCTCGCAGCGAAGACCGCCATCGGCATTCTGCAATGGCGCCGCGATTGGTGCCTCGGCCAGACCCGCCTGCCCGGCTGTCAGGCAAACCTGGATTTGCCCGAGATGTCGCCGGAGGAGGCGGCCGCCTCAGGTGCGCGAACAATGGTGGTCGGCGTTGCCAACGCCGGCGGTTTCATCCCGGAGGCCTGGTCGCGGATGCTCGTCCGGGCCCTTCACGCCGGTCTCGACCTGGCCAGCGGCCTCCATGATCGTCTGTCCGACCTTCCCGAGCTCCTGAGCGAAGCGGCGACCCTTGGCCGGGCGCTTCACGATGTCCGTCATCCCGGCCGGCGCTTTGCCGTCGGCACCGGTGAACGCCGTCCGGGCAGGCGCCTTCTGACCGTCGGCACCGACTGCTCGTCGGGCAAAATGTACACGGCACTTTCCCTGGTTGACGCGATGCGGCGGCGTGGGCTCGAAGCCGACTTCCGCGCCACCGGCCAGACCGGAATCTTCATAGCCGGTGATGGCGTTTCCGTTGACGCGGTGGTCTCCGACTTCATATCCGGGGCGACCGAATGGCTTTCCCCCGCGGCGAGCCCGACGCACTGGGATGTCATCGAGGGCCAGGGATCGCTTTTTCATCCCTCGTATGCCGGGGTCAGCCTCGGCCTGCTGCACGGCGCCCAGCCGGACGCGCTGGTGATGTGTCACGAACCCACCCGCACTCACATGCGGGGGCTGCCAAACCGGCCGCTGCCGGATCTTGCCGCCTGCATTGCCGCCAATGTGGAAGCGGCGCGGCTGACCAATCCGAACGCAGCGTGCGTCGGCGTCTGCATCAACTCCAGCGGTCTCGGCCCGGCAGAGGCAGACGCTTATCTTGCCCGAGCAAGGGACCGACTGGGCCTGCCCTGCGTCGATCCGCTGGTACACGGCGTCGACGCCATCGTCGATCGGCTCGTCTGATGCGCACGCTTTCGGTCCGCAAGGAGGCATGGCCCTTGGCGAGGCCGTTCACCATTTCCCGCGGCACCAAGACCACCGCGGAAGTGGTGGTGGCGGAAATTGAGGACCATGGCGTCCATGGACGCGGCGAATGCGTGCCTTATGCCCGCAATGGCGAGAGCGTCGAGGCCGTCTTGGAAACAATTGCGGCCGTCGCTGCCGAGATCGGGGCGGGTATAGACCGGATTGCCCTGCAGCAAAGGCTTCCCGCCGGGGCGGCGCGGAACGCGCTGGATTGTGCCCTGTGGGACCTGGAGGCGAAGAACGGCGACCGTCGCGTGTGGCAAACGGCAGGGGTGCCCGCTCCCCATCCCGTGCCAACCGCGGAGACAATCGCCATCGACACCCCCGAGGCAATGGCGGCCCGGGCGTACGGCCTTCGTGACCGGCCGCTGCTCAAGCTGAAACTCAACGCCGAGGACGTGGTGGATCGCGTCGGCGCGGTGCGCGCGGCGGTACCTCACACCCGCCTGATCGTCGATGCCAACGAAAGCTGGGATATCGCCTTGCTCGACCGCATCGGCGGCATGCTGGCGGCGCTGGACGTGGAGGTGATCGAGCAACCCCTCCCCGCCGCGCAGGACGACGAACTGCGCGGCTTCAGGTCACAGGTCACGCTGTGTGCCGACGAAAGCTGCCATACGTGCCTCGACCTCGATCAGCTTCCGGACGGCTACGGCATGGTCAACGTCAAACTCGACAAGGCTGGGGGATTGACCGAGGCACTGCAGTTGACGACGGCGACCCGGGCCTCAGGCCGCAAGGTGATGGTCGGCTGCATGGTCGCGACCTCGTTGGGCATCGCGCCCGCAACTTTGCTGGCGGCCGTCGCGGACGTCGTCGATTTGGATGGCCCACTGTGGCTGGCGCACGATCGCGGGCCATCTCTCCGCTTTGAGGAAGGCTGCGTCTACCCACCCGAGCCGGCCCTTTGGGGTTAGCTGCCGTCGCGTGGTCGAGAGGGACGCAGCGTCCGCCGTTTCCCTCTCGTTGATGCTGCGCCGTTTGCCCCGCAACTCTACTTCGAGGACTTCGCCTCGTAATCCGACTGCCAGGGCGCCGACAACGCCTCTTGAGTCTTGGGGTAGGCTGTTGGTCCGACCTCCGTGGTCACCGCTTCGCCGCCCAGACCCAGCTTTTCGAGAACGGCTGAAACCTGGGGCTCAAAGGGCGGCACGGCAATCTCCTCGTTCAGCCAATCGCCGACGATGTCCTGGAGTGCGCGCGTTTCGTCATGGTTGAAACATACGCTTTTATCATCTGCAGCCATGGTCCATCTCCTGGTAGCTCATCGAGTGGAGAGACTTCCGCTTAAATGGTGATCCGCGTGCCGTCGAAACGGGTGAGCCCCAGGCCGCTAGACTCGTTGAAGCAAAGCTTTTGTTCCTCGAGCAGACCGATGGCGACGGCTTCGCCGAGCTTCACGGATTCGGTGTAGTCCGTCCGCCAATGCACGCCGGCCATGTTGCGGCCGATCGCGATGTTCGCCGCCACTTTGTTCAGCTCGCCGCCGACGGTGAGCGGGGTATTCGGGACGGAGACCAGGCTGGTGCCATTCGGATTGCTCACGACCGTGGCGCCGGGAAGCACAGAGGACTCGTCGAACCACGCCTTCAGGATGGTGACGCAGGCGCCTGCAACCGTGGCGTGGCCCGCTCCGTAGGCCGGATGCATCGGCGAACCCTCACGGAAGGCCATCGGCAGGAGGAAGGTGCCGGCCCCGCCGGTCATCGTGGCGTTGTGGGTCTGAATCCGATCGGCGAGGGTTCCAGGCCCGGTCGCCAAAATCTCGGGATGGAGTGGATAGGTCCCGGTATTGGTCAGTCGATTGTGGATCAGCCCTCCCATGGCCTCGGGGCGCAGGCGCCGGTGGACGTACCATTTCTGGAACCAGACTGCTTTAAGCGCGCGTGTTGCCACCTCGGTTACTAGGCTGAGAATATGCGGCCCACCAAACGTGCCGAAACCCTCCTGGGTCCTCGAATCCCTGTAAGGGATGGCGGGATCAAACGGCACCTTCAGGTCTAGCAAAATCAGGCACGCGTTCAGGTACGCTTCGTACAGGGCATCGAAGTGCACGTAGGAGGCCAAGTCCCGCATGTTGCGGATATAGCGGCGGGTCGGGTCAAAAGTACCCGGGCCGGACGGATCGGCATTGAAGCCGTTCTGGATGGCGAGCCACTCTGGGAACGCCATCATGTAGTCCTGGCCTGTTATCGCCGTCCGTTGGCGCTGGTTGATCCGGAGCGTCCCGTAGGGGACCGGGCGAAGCAAGAATTGCGACACGTAAGGGCCGACGAGATCGCCCGGCGTCGAGCCCCGAAAGATGTTCTGGGCGGTCACGTTCCCGGTGGCATCTTTTGGCCCCCTGAAATCGCTGAAGCCGCTCAGCGACGCCGCTGCGGCCGCGACCTCCAGATCCGCGCCGAAATCGGAGAAATGCACGTCCCGCAGCAGCGCCATCCAATACAGTTCGGCCATCTCGCCCGCGGCTTCGGCACTGTCGATCCGCGGTGCGGGCGGCATCGTCAGCGCATGCGAGTCCGGCCCCTCCAGGTCAAATCCCAGGCCCGCCTGAGGATTGACCAGTCGTCGGCTGTTCGAAGCGAGAGGAATTGCCTCAAAGTCAGCCGGGTTGCCGCTGTCGAGCGCGCGTCGCAGCGCTCGGTAGTCAGCGGGATTCTGCAACTCGCCTTGCGCGTTATGCCTCAGCCCTTTGTGAAAATTGCCGATGTAACTCAACTCAGCGGCGGCGTTCCGGTGGTCCGACTCGTCACCGTTATTGAGGTGACTCGGATGTAATCGACGAAAGGCGAGTTCGGCGGCCTCCTGGCGAACGGCCTTTGCCGCCGACTGGCGAGTAATCATTGATCCCCCCTTGACAGTATCGTGCGGAGACGAAAGAGCGCCCGCAACCGTGAGGAGAGATACCGCATCCCATAAGCAGGCAATGTGAGGCGGTTCACACTAGCTGGAAGCGACGAGACATGCCACGGGACCACAGGATCACTGGCGGCGCCTGCCGTTCTCACGGCTCTCACGCGACATCACGCCAAGCCGCGCATTCGACGGCAGGATTTAAGGCGTATGATTTTTTGGGAGAACACCTATTTCACAGCGACCGCGAACGCTGTTGGCTGCACGCAGGCAGCCCGCCGGATCCCTCTCACTCCGGACGGACAGCACGCGTCACGTGGACGGTCCGGCTCTAGTCGTCCTGAGCGACGTTAACCACCTTTGTCGAATTCAGGCTCGCGCCCGCGGTCGCATTGCCTTTGGCAATGGCGATGGTGCGGACCGGCGCGTCCACTTCGATGCGTTGGAGGTCGATCTCGAGCAATCCGTGGTCCAGGGTGGCACCGGCGACTTCGATGCCTTCGGCGATGACAAAGCAGCGCTGAAACTGGCGTGAGGCAATGCCCCGATGCAGGAAAACGCGCGTGCTGTCGTCGTCCTGACGGCGGCCGCGGATGACCAGTTGCTTGCCTTCCAGGGAGACCTTCAGGTCGTCGATGCGAAAGCCCGCGACAGCCAGCGTGATGCGCAGTGCGTTCTCAGCAACCTGCTCGATGTTGTACGGCGGATATCCCTCCGTCGAAGACTTGGCCACCTGATCGACAATCCGTTCCAGATGATCAAATCCCAGCAGCAACGGGCTGTTAAACACGGCAACCCGGCTCATGTCCTCCTCCTGAAATCGAGCAAGAACCGGCAAGCCCGGTTGCGGCGCATCTGCTGGAATATCCTTATGTGACCCTGCCGATGTGGTTCGTTCAACGGACCTGTCAATACCCGGAAGGAAAGGTCGTCACAATCAACGAATGCCGGAACTCAACTGAGGTCGAGCGCGTACCGCTTCAGGTCGTCGAGGCCCACATATTCGAGTGCATCCTCATGCGTCGCTGCCAGCACCACCCTTGGTGCGGCGCCGGCTTCCAGCGCCTCCCGCCAGCGCGCCGCGCAGAGGCACCAGCGGTCGCCGGGCTTGAGGCCAGGGAACCCGAAAGCCGGCATCGGTGTCGACAGGTCGTTGCCCCGGCTCTTGCTGAAAGCGAGGAATTCCGCCGTCATCTCCGCGCAAACAACGTGAGCGCCGAGATCCATCGGGCCGGTCTGGCAGCAGCCCGTCCGAAAAAACCCCGTCAGCGGACGTCGCGAACAGTCGATCAGCTTTTCACCGAGCACATTCCGCTGCGGCCGAAACTGTTCTTCATCACCATCCAGCATGACCGTTCCCCGCGCGGGCGTCGCCGTGTTTCTCGCGGCCCCGCTCGTCCCTTCTGAGATTATCACTGAACAGGATGGCGACAAGTTAGGCCCATGTCAGCCCGTTATCGTCAGACCCGCCAGGGCGACGCTGGCAAGCAGCACCGGCAGGGGCAGCGCGACTACGGGGTATCCGGGGCCGCCTCGGGCCGAGTCGGATCACTCGCTGCGCGGATCCGCCCGATTTCGGCGCCGCGCAGAAGGAGCGGTCCGGACCGCGACCACCTTCTGATACAAGCCACCGAAAAACGTCTCTTTGCTCCAGACAAAGTCATAGGGCTTGGAGGCAAGTGAGCGGATCTCACGGTCGACCAATCCGTAGGCGAACGGCTCCAGCCAACGAAACACGAGCCCCATCGGGGCGCGCAACGGGTGCCATCGCACGGCCCGGTGGTAGTCGACGAAGACAACCTTGCCCCCGGGCTCGACCGCCCCGAGCAGGGCATCGACTGCAGCGCGCTTCTCCGCATCCGGAATCTCGTGCAGGAGAAAAAAGCAGCAGACGCCATCGTAGATGCCATCGACCGGTTCGGTCGCGTCAGCGACGCGCGCCCGCGCCTGCGGATACCCCTCAAGCTTTCGTTGCACGTGCGCAACCTGGAGCGGCGCAATGTCGATGACATCGAGCCTTCCGGTCGAGCCGACCTGCGCCGCCAGCTCCGGCGAGAGGTTGCCGTAGGCGCTGGCTGCTTGCAGCACGCAGTCACCCGGTTGAAACTCGTCGCACGCGGCGCGAACCAGCCGCGGCAGATTGCCCCAGAGGATCGCCGTCAAAACGAAAGGATTATCCAGCAATCGCAAGCTGGTAGGTGTCAGGTAGGCCCACCAGTAGGTGCGGACGAGATACTCGGGAAGCCCCGGAGAAACTGACCTCACATTCTCGACGAGCTTGGCTTCGATCCCGCCGTCCATCTGTCCTCCCGCCCCTTCTTTATCGGCGATGCGGGATACACTGTTTCGCAGGTTTGTGCAAAGCGCAAAAGGTTGGCCCAACCGCGCGCATGAAGCGACACGCCTCTTCTCCGCTCCGGCGTAGACAGCAAGGGGAACAACGGCGTAGTGTGCCGGCGCTTTTGAGCCCGGCGGACGCCCGCGGGCAGCGGGCTGGTGATGCGGCGCTTCCTCCTCCTCCTCTTGATCTCGACTGTCCTGGTGATCCGGCAGGCAGGAACGCCGGCCGCAGCGGATCTGCAACCGCACCGCGCTGTCTATCGTATGGTTCTGGCCGGACCGCAGCGCCATTCTGACGTGGTGTCGGCGAACGGCGTGATGATCTACCGCTTCGCCCGGGTCTGTGACGGCTGGACGGTCGAGAATCGCACCTTTCTCCGCCTGCTTTACGACAACGACACCGCGAGCGACACGCTGTGGTCGTTCGTCAGCTGGGAGAAGCTGGACGGGACCAGCTTCCGCTTCCACGCGCGATACGACCAGGACGGCAAGACGATCGAGAAACTGGATGGACGGGCCTCCCTCAAAAAGCCGGGGGGTCCTGGAACTGCTGTGTTCGCGCAGCCCGAAGCGACGTTGGCATTGCCGCCGGGCACCGTATTTCCCACCGCTCACATTCGCGAGCTGATCGCGGCGGCAACAGCCGGCCAGCATCGGCTGAACAGGGCTGTTTTTGACGGAGCCAGTGAAGACAATCCCTACGTGGTCAACGCGCTGTTCGGGCCATTGACGGAGGCGGAGGCCGAGTCTCTGGCCCGCCGGGTCCAATTGCCCGTGCTGCCGGCGTGGTGGACACGCATGGCCTTCTACCCGCTGGCCTCCCCCCTGTCCGAGCCGGAATTCGAGATGGCCGCGCACTATCGCGCCGACGGCATTGCCGACTCGATCGTCCAGCAGTTCGATACGTTCTCTCTGGACGTTCAACTGCGCACGATCGAACTCCTCCCTCCCCCCGATTGCTGAGATCATCGTCGTTTGCGACCTTGCCCCCGCCGGCGCCTTCCGCTGCCAATCGACGACGAATGACGACACCGTTCGCTGGGATGCGTGCGGGCGCTGCCGGCTGAGAGCCGATATGAGCCGGAAAAACCACATAACTCATTGATATTGCTCTGTTCCTCTGCAAAGGCAGCGGCATCTGCCAGCAAATGTCGTCATTTGTCGTCACAACCGCCGCCGCCGTCCGCACGACACCAACGGAAGACCAGTGCTTGCCACGCGACAACACCGTCCAACAACCCACCAACATAGGGGAGACCACGCTGAATTCCCATTTGCGACGATTTTGGGCTGGGGCATGCTAGCGCCCGCTATGGTTAGGAAACCGTCGTGGACGGCGCTGCCCAATGACGGTTAAAATTCCCTCGTACTCTATCGATAGTGCCTAGGGCGGGTATGCGCCGTCATAGCGCTTCGCCATAGGAAGGCGTGAGGTAGGGACGTTGGCGCGCGATCCTCTGACTACCGTTTCCCTCTCGAGGGAAAACGCCGCCTTTCGCGGAACGGGAGGTGTTAGCGCAGAGAATCAGTCTCTGGGATTCCTTCCTGCGTTTCTGGACATGGAAACCGGCGCCCTTTACCGCTCCCGTTTCGCGGACGGAAGCAACGCGCCCATTCATGTGCTCGATGGATTGCCCGACAAGGTGGTTCTGTCGCGAAATGCTTACGGTGAAGTGGGCGCTGTCAAATCGACAGTGGTTGCCGGGTTCGAGCGTGAGGGCCACTTCTTTACCCGCGAGCAGGCATCCCGCACTGTGACACAGATGCGGCATGTGTCCGACCTGCTGAGCAGACCGCTCGATCAGCAATTATTGATCTCGGCGTGGGAGCATTTCCTCGTCGATAATGCGTCTCTCAATCGGCGCATCCGTCCAGTGGTGGAGGACTCTTGGAAACGCTGCCAGAAAGCGGATATCGATCCTGGCTTGGGGCAAGCTCCAATGAAAGTTGCGGGAGAGCAGTTGGAGTCAATCCGGCAGTGGCATGCAACGCTGCGCAGGGCCACGCTTCCGATTTTGCGGAAGGCCAATGAGCTGCTGTGCGGCTCGGGTGCCCTGGTACTGCTTACTGATCCCGTCGGACTTATCCTGGACGTCCATGGGGATGCCCGAGCTTGCGACAAGGCCCGCGAGATCAACCTCGTAGAGGGCGGACTCTGGTCCGAAACAGCGGCCGGCACGAATGCCATGGGTACCGCGCTGGCCATCCAACAGCCCGTTCAAATCCATGGCGGCGAGCATTTCTGCAAGGGTATAAAGCGATGGACCTGCTCTGCTGATGTGATTTGCGATCCTTATGACGGCCAACCTCTAGGTGTCCTGGACTTGTCGGGGTTGGCGGATACTTTCGACGACCGCTACCTGCCCTTCATCGTTGCTACCGCCCGAGAAATCGAGGCCGCTCTAACTCAAGATTATCTCCGATCCCGCAGGCGTGTGCTGGACGCAACCATTGATATGTCCAGGCGTTGGAAAGGGGATGGCTTGCTCGCCCTCGACAGCCGCGGACGCTTGGTTAAGTTCAACATCGCAGCCCGCTCGGCTTTGCGCCGATATGGCATTGATATCGCGCTCACTCCCCAAACCCGCGTTCCCGCCTTGGACTTGGATCTCCCTGACCAGGAACGACGGCGTTTGTGGCCGCCTTGGCTTCTTCCACAATGGCTGCAACCTGCCAAGAGGGGAAAATTGCGGGTTGGTACCCTCATCGTCATCCCCACCACGGAGCGTCACGCGCCGTAATTATTTAGGAGATTTTGTCCCGGGAACGTTGGCTTGATCCGACGCCGCCAGCAACGTCTGTGGACGCATCCAATCTCGTGGGCCGTTACCAATTGCAGTTCAGGCCCGCTGCTACGGCAAGCGTAATCCGACGCGTTCGGCGGCTTAGCTTTCGCCGTGAACCGGCGGCACATTGTCCGCTTGCAATCGAATTCCGGACCCTGGGAGGTTCTGCAGTGCGAAGCTCGCCCTTGTCGCTTCTGGCGATAATGCGTTGGATCACCCCGGGGTGTTCAGGAGCAGTTTGAACCTGAGACACGACCGGAGGAGGAGTCGCTGTTCTAAATAACTCAAATGAGGTATTCTGGGGGGCCGTTGGGAGCTCCTGCTCCTGGCGTCGTCGCTGGTCGTCCTATCCGGTGCCGCGCCCATGTCCTCGACCGCTTCCGCCCTCCACCGGATCGCCGCTCCGATCGGCCTCGCCAGTGCCCTGGCGAGCAAAGGCCTCGACGCCTTTGCCGCTGAACGGGACCGCTGGATCCTTTGGATGCCCGTGCTGGTCGGCCTGGGAATTGCCGTCTACTTCGGCCTGGACCGCGAACCGCCCGCCTGGCTCGGCACGTCCCTCCTCGCCGCTTGCGCGCTGGCAACGGTGCTGACGGTCCGGCTGTGCGGCGAGCGCCACCCTCTTCTCCCCGTGCCGGTGCTGTTCCTCCTGTGCGTTGTGGCCGGATTTGCCATCGCGCAGGCCCAGGCCCTGATGCTGGATACCCGCATGCTGGGCCGGCCCGTCGGGCCTGTCCTGCTGCAGGCCCGGGTGGCGCAGACCGAGCGGTTTCCCGATGGTCAGCGGCTGACGCTGGAACATCTCACCGTATCCGGCCTGGCGACGAGCGAGACGCCGGCCCGCGCCCGGCTGCGCCTGCGCGGCAGCCAGCCGTCGATCCGCCCGGGAGAAGAAATCCGGGTGCGGGCGATGCTCATGCCTCCACCCGCTCCGGCGGTGCCGGGCGGTTACGACTTTCAGCGACAGGCGTACTTTGATGGCCTCGGCGCCGTGGGCTACTCGGTGGGCCAGGCAGCCGTGGTCGCCGCCCCCGGAGATCGGCCGTCGGTTGGCGAGGATGCCGGAGTCTGGTTCGCCCGACTGCGCTTTCTCGTCGGAGAACGGGTGCGGGCACACCTTGAGGGTGCCACCGCAGCGGTGACCACTGCGCTGCTGACGGGCGAGCAGAACGCAATCCCGGCACCAACGATGCAGGCCATCCGGGATTCCGGGCTCGCGCATCTTCTGTCGATTTCCGGGCTTCATATCGGCCTCGTCGCCGGCATTGTTTTCGTGGTGACGCGTAGCCTCCTGGCTCTCGTCCCGTGGGTCGCGCTGCGTTATCCGATCAAGAAGTGGGCGGCGGTCGCTTCGGTCCTGGCCGCCGGCGCGTATACGCTTCTAGCCGATGCGCCGGTTCCCAGTCAGCGCTCGTTCCTGATGGTTGCCACCGTGCTGGTTGCCGTGCTGGTGGATCGCCAGGGCATCTCGATGCGGCTCGTGGCGTTCGCGGCGCTGGTGATTTTGCTGACACAGCCCCACGCCATGCTCGGGCCGAGCTTCCAGATGTCGTTCGCTGCAGTGGTCGCGCTGATCGCGGCCTATGAGGTCGTCCAGCAGCGCCGGCGCGCACCGTCGATGCCGCCCTCGGCGGTGCGCGTCGTTCTCGTCTACCTGGGCGGCGTGATCCTGTCGACGCTGGTGGCGTCCCTAGCCACCACGCCGTTCGCCGTCTACCACTTCAACCGGTTCCAGATGTGGGGCATCGCCGCCAACATGATTGCGGTGCCGGTGACCGGGTTCTGGATCATGCCGTGCGCGATGATCGCCATGCTGCTGATGCCGTTCGGCTGGGAGGGATTCGGCCTGAAGCTGATGGGATGGGGGGTGGACGTGGTCATCGCGGTGGCCCGTGAGGTCGCGTCCTGGCCCGCCGCGGTGATGCTGTTGCCGCCTTTGCCGACCCTGGGGCTCGCCTTGATCACCCTGGGCGGGGCCTGGCTGTGCTTGTGGCAACGCCGCTGGCGCCTGCTCGGCTTGCCGGCGATCGCCGCGGGTGCCCTGCTGCTGCTAGGCGGGCGATCTCCCGATCTGCTGATCGGCGCCGACGGCAAGCTGCTGGCGGTCCGTGGCACCGATGGGGGCCTGTTCTTCTCCTCGAAAAGCGCCGGGCGCTCGACGCGCGAAACCTGGCTGCGACGATCCGCGGCGGCGGCGCCGGAAGGATACTGGCCGCAGCGCGGGACCGGCGCGGGCGGCCTGCTGCGTTGCGATGAACTCGGCTGTATCTACCGGCTCAACGGCCACACCGTCGCCATCGGCCGCTCCGCCGACGCGCTCCTCGACGACTGCCGGCTGGCCGACGTGATCATCAGCCTGGTGCCGCTCCCAGGACCGTGCCGCTCGGCAACGACGGTCGTCGATCGCCACGATCTGAGGGAGCTTGGGGCCCATGCTCTGTGGATTGACGAGAACCACGTTCGAATCGCGAGCACCGACGGATCCCGTGGCCATCGTCCGTGGGTGCCGTCCCGCGGTCAGACCCACGGCGGCAATCAGCGCATCGCCGCCGTGGGCCCAATCGGGGCTAATGCGCCGGACGACGACGCGGAAGGATCCCCTGCCGATCCCGCGGAAAAGACAGATCAGTAGCGGCGCAGCAGACCCACCAGGCGCCCCTGAACCTTCACCTGATCCGGCCCGCAAATCCGCGTCTCGTAGGCCGGGTTGGCGGGCTCAAGGGCAACCGACTGGCCACGTCGCCGCAGGCGCTTCAGCGTCACCTCCTGATCATCGACGAGGGCGACAACGATGGTGCCGCTGTCGGCCGTCTCCGTCTGCTGGATGATCACGGTGTCGCCATCAAGAATGCCGGCGTCCGTCATCGAATCGCCTTCGACCTCAAGGGCATAATGCTCGCCCTTGCCGATCAGCACGGACGGGACGTCGACCGACCGCGAATGATCCCGCAGCGCTTCAATCGGTGTGCCGGCCGCGATCTTCCCATAAAGCGGCAGCGGCACGACTTGCGCCCCCACGACAACAGGCTGCCCGGTCAGCCTGAAGTCGCCCTGGATGACATTGGGCGCGAAGCCTTCACTGCGTCGGGGTGGTATTGTCGGCGTCATATTCTCGGGAAGACGCAAGACCTCCAGCGCGCGCGCCCGATGCGGCAGTCGGCGAACGAAACCGCGCTCCTCCAGTCCCGTCATCAGGCGATGAATGCCGGACTTGGATCGAAGCCCCAGCGCCTCCTTCATTTCGTCAAATGACGGCGAGACCCCCGATTCTCGCAGCCGCAGATCAATGAACATCAAAAGTTCATACTGTTTTTTTGTCAGCATCCGCCACCTCGCCACCTGCGACGGTGTCGCGCAACCTCCCCCATCCTCGCTGTTGCCGCAAATGAACTAAGTGCGGCAACGCCTGGATTTTTGTGGACGCGCCGATACCATATCTAGAACAAAACAAAAACCTAGCCTCGTGTTCTAGTTTAGTTCCCGCTTTTCGTCAAGGGGTCGAATGTCAACGGGATTAGATATTGCCGGGAGGATTGTCGAAACGCAGGATGGGAACCCGCCCGCCGGATCGGAGTGGCGGAGCCAGCGGTGGCCGGATGATCAGCCCGTCAGCGGTTGCCAAAGACCGCACCATTGCGCTGTCCTGCCCCGTCAGCACGCGCGCCATGGTTTCGCCGCCGCTCTGCCGCTCAAGCCTTGCCCGCAGATGATCGCGACGGTTGTCGTTTTCCGGCAGGTCATCGCAGCAGATCGCCGTCTCCGGAGTGAGCCCGGCAGGATCCATCCCGAGCATGGCACCGACCGCCGGACAGGCGAACAGCAGCGCCGTGACCCAGGCGGAGACGGGATTCCCCGGCAGCCCCAGCACGGGGACCGAACCCAACCGACCGAACAGCAACGGCTTGCCCGGCCGCATGGCCACCCCGTGGAAATCCGCTTTGAAGCCTGCTGAATCCAAAACGCGCCGTACGAGATCGCGATCCCCCACCGATACGCCGCCGATGGTGATCAGCAGGTCGCAACCGGCCGCAGCCGCCACCATCCCCGCCAACTCGTCGTCATCATCCCTGGCAATCCCCAGCAGGAACGGCTCCGCCCCCCAGGCACGCAAGAGCTGAATGCAGGCGGTGCCACCCGATTCGACAAGCTGCGAGTCGTTCCGGCGCTCTCCCGGCCGAACGAGCTCGTCGCCAGTCGGAAGGACGGCGACGCGCGGTTTGCGACGGACCCTGAGCCACGGAGCATCCATCGCGGCCGCCAGCGCGATGTGGCGGCTGGTCAATCGCCGCCCCGCCTCCAGCAGGATGTCGCCGCGGGAAAAGTCCTGGCCCTGCCGCCGAATCCAGCGCCCTGGTGTCGGCGCGCCCTCGATAACGACGGTGCCCTCCCGCTCCGTGGCCCGCTCCTGGACAATCACGCAGTCGGAGCCGGCCGGTAGCGGAGCGCCGGTGAAGACGCGGACGGCCTCGCCTGCTGCAAGCCGGCCGGAGAAGGTGGCGCCGGCAGCTACCCGGCCAACAAGGCGCAGCTTTATCCTCGGCGCCCCGACGACGTCAGCGGCGCGAATCGCGTAGCCATCCATCGCCGAAACATCGGCCGGGGGATGATCGGTCCGCGCTGCCAAGTCTTCCGCCAGCACCCGGCCCAGGCCGGCATCAAGGCTGACGACCTCGGCGGGCAGCGGCTGAAAGGCAGCCAGAACCACGGCCAGCGCATCATCAAAGGACATCATCGTCGTGGTCCGAGAAAAATACTGGCCACCGGCCTATGCGGCCTCAAAGGGACCTGAGGCCCCTCCTGCCTTGCGCACAAGCCGAACGGCTTCGATGTGCATGCCGCGATCCGCTGCCTTGCACATGTCGTAAATGGTGAGAGCGGCGATGGCCGCGGCGGTCAAAGCCTCCATCTCAACGCCGGTGCGCGCGTTCACCCGACAGGATGCGGTGATTTCGACGGCGCTCCCTTCGGCATCGACCGAAAAATCGATCCCGACAGCCGCCAGCGGAAGCGGATGGCACAGCGGTATCAGGTCGGCGGTGCGCTTCGCCGCCATCACACCCGCCAAGCGCGCGACACCGAGCACATCCCCCTTCCCCGCCGTGCCGGCCTCGATCATCTGCAGCGTCGCCGGCTGCATGACAATCCGCGCCTTTGCGACCGCTGTCCGGGTCGTCATCCCCTTCTCGGAGACGTCAACCATTCGCGCGTTGCCCGCGGCATCGAAATGCGAGCCGGCTGCCATCGGCCTCACCCCTTGCGTCGGCTGTTGCGCCCGTCACAGCGCCGCCTGCCAAACCGTCGCAGGCACGGGCGGTCCAAGTCGGCGCGAGCGACCATCACCGCAGGCTGGGGTCGATCGCCTGCGACTCCGGCCGGTGCAGATTCTCTCGGCGCCGGCGCCGCCACCAGATGACGCCGACCACCCCGGCCACCATAGCCACCTCGAGGGGCAACAGGAACAGCGCAGACTGCTCGATAAACGCGATGAGCGGCACGGCGACCGCCATCAGCAGTGCGGCGGCGCAGATGCGCCAGGACAGCGCATGCACGCCGGCGAGGAAGGTGCCGAGCCCCAACAGGGCGAGCAGGGTGAAGCCGGTGGCATCCGTATTCAGCATCTTCTGCACATCGGACACAAAAAGGAGCTGCATGAACAGCAGCAGCGCGCCCCAATGCAGTGCTTGCGTCCAGATCAGCCGCCAGCGGCCCCGCTTGCCGTGGGCTCGCCTCCAGCCAGCGGCAATGCAGATGACGGCGAACGCCGCCACCAGCAGCATCCAGACAACCGAACTCCCCCGGGCCGCGATACTGGTATACGCTACCCCGCCCAGCGCGAGCACAAGCATCGCGAGGTAAGGCCACTCGTCCCTCCACCAAACACGCTGCGCCACAGGCGGGGCGGCGGCGATTTTCTCATCGAGGGAGCTTCCGTGGACGGTCATCATGGTCCCCGCATCTTGTCAGCCTGCGGCGCAGGTCGTCGTGCCGGTCATACTGGAGAGCAGCCAGAGCGGCAAGCCATACGCCTTCATCCTTATCACACTATTTGGTGAAAGCATTCTCAAGTTATCCTGGGCTTACTTTGCGAACAACGCATCGACTTTGGAGCGAATTGCTATAGTATATACTTGGCAAATTGGATCCATACTTACTTTCTAATTTATTACGAAGAGGCAAAATGAGCCCCACTTAATAAGATACGCTTTGGCCTTGTCGGCCAGTTTTTGTTTGTCGGCACGCCCACTGTCGCTATCCCGGAACAATGGCGATCGATAGCGTCGATAATTGGTCGTTGAACTTCGGCGTTATTATCCTCGGCGCAGCACGATCCTCTCCAGCGTTCCTGCCCCGGGACGCCCGCACCGACACTCCGGAAACCCGGACCAAATCTTCCCGAAAAAGCGAGCGGCTGGGGCGTCGCTTGCAGTGGGCGGCCGCGTCCTTCTATCATCCGGCGCGTCGCCGCCGGCTGGAGCGCGCCGGTACACTGGTTGTTTCAGGAAGTGACCTATGCTGGAAGCCATCCGCAAACGTGCCGGATCGCTGGTCGTCAAGATTTTGTTCGTCATGCTGACCCTCAGTTTTGTCATCTGGGGGATCGCGGACGTCTTTCGCCCCGGCCGCGGCGATGACTGGGCGGCTAAAGTCGGTGGCGAAAAGATACCGGCGTCCGTCTTCCAGACCGAGTACCGCAGCACGCTGCAGCGCCTTGGCAGAACTTTGGGGCGCCCAATCGATGCGGAACAGGCGCAGGCGCTCGGCCTGCCGCGCTCGGTGCTGGATCGGCTGGTTGACGGTGTTCTGATCGATCGCGCCGCTCGCGAGCTTGGGCTCGTTGTTGGCGACGATGACGTGCGGGCGGCGATCAAGGCCAATGCGCAGTTCCGCAATGAACTGGGCACGTTTGATCCGCAGATTTTCCGGGCGGCGCTTGCTCAGGCAGGCTTTACCGAGGACCGGTTCGTCGATTTGCTCCGACGCGAACTGACGCGGGAACAGATCATCGCCAGCATTTCCGAGGGCGTGGCGGTGCCCAAGGCGATGATCGAGAGCATCGAGCGCTGGCACGGCGAGCGGCGCACCGCCGAGGTGGTGCGGATCCCGGACGCCGCCTTTACCGTCGGCGAGCCCGATGACGCCGCACTTCGGCAATTTCACCAGGACTACCCGGGCCTCTTCACCGCCCCCGAGTTCCGGACGGTTACCGCCGTCATACTCTCCGCCGACGATGTCGCCCAGGGGATCGCGGTGGACGACGACGCCTTGCAAGCGGCGTATCAGGAGCGGCGGGGGGAATTCACGCAACCGGAGCGGAGAACCTTCCGGCAGATCGTGTTTTCCGACGAAACAAAGGCAACGCAGGGCCGGGAAGCCCTGGCCCGCGGCGCCAGCTTTGCCGAGGTCGCCGCCGGCGCGGGTCAGGCGGACGCGGCAGGGTCTGTGATCGGGCCGGTCGCGCGGGACCAGCTGCCCGGCGATCTCGCTGCCCCCGTCTTCGACTTGTCGCCCGACGTTGTCAGCCAGCCGGTCAGAAGCGCTCTCGGATGGCACCTCATCGAGGTCACCGGCGTCGAGCCAGGCTCGGAGCGAACTTTCGCGGACGTCAAGGAGCAGCTGGCCGCCGAGCTGAAACGCGAAAAGGCAACCGACGCCGTGATCGATCTGGGCGAGAAGCTTGAAGATACGCTGGGGCGCGGGGCCACCCTTGCCGAAGCGGCTCAGGAGCTCAATCTGCCGATCCGCACCTGGGAGGCCCTTGACGCGCGGGGCCGCGACGCCAGCGGGACCACCGTCGAAGGTCTGCCCGCGCAGCTCGTCGAGACCGCCTTCCAGACGGCAGCCCAAAGCGATAGTGCCCTGATCGAAGCGGGGCCCGGAACCTACTTCGTCGTCCACGTGGATGCGGTCACGCCGACCGTCGTGCGACCGCTCGAGGCCGTGCGGGCGCAGGCGATCGACGCCTGGAAGGCCCGACAGCGCAATGATCAGGCGCGACAGGCGGCGGACGAACTGGCCGAAGGCATCCGCAACGGCGGCGATCCGGGGGCGCTGGCGAAGGTGCGGAAACTGAAGGCGGCGACGACGGTACCGTTCACCCGGGCCGGGATCGGAGCCGGCGACGATGTGCCCCGGGCCCTGATCGCGAGCGTGTTCGAGGCCCGACCTGGGGAAGTCCTGGTTGTTCCTCTCGACGACGGCTATGCGGTCGCCCGTATTGGTCCGGTGCTCCCGGCGGTTGCAGACGCCGCGACCGACACGGCGATGCGCAGCGAGCTCGACGAGGCGCTGAAAGGAGACATTCTCACCCAGTATGCGCTCGCCCTGCGGCAGCGTTGGCCTGTCGAAATCAATCCAAATGTGTTCGAGCGGACGCTGTGAACCGGCCGGCTCCGGTGATGGACGTTCGGCCGGACTACGCGTCGTTCGCCTCTGAGTACCGACAGGGCCGGTCGCAGGTGTTATGGACCACCCTGGTCGCCGACCTGGACACGCCGGTCTCCGCGATGTTGAAGCTGGCATGGGATCGTCCCAACAGCTTCCTGCTGGAATCGGTCGAAGGCGGAGCGATCCGGGGGCGCTACTCGTTCATCGGCCGCGATCCCGACCTGATCTGGCGGTGCCGGGGCAATACCGCCGAAATCGCACGTTCGCGCGGCCCGGGAGACGAGAACGCCTTCTCACCCTGTCCGATCGCACGGACCGAAGGCGCACTCGCCTCGCTCCGACGCGTGGTGGAAGAGTCTCGGATCGTGCTGCCGGAGGGTCTACCACCGATGGCCGCCGGCCTGTTCGGCTACATCGGTTACGACATGGTGCGCCTGATCGAACGCCTGCCGGATGCCAATCCCGACCGACTGGGCCTGCCCGACGGAATGTTTCTCCGGCCGACGGTGATCTGCGTCTTCGACAACATCGAGGACAAGCTCATCATTGTCACCCCCGTCCGGCCGGTGCCGGGAATCATCGCGGCGCACGCCTTTGCCGAGGCGCGCGAACGCTTGGCGAGCGTTGTCACGGACTTCGCGCGCCATGTCCCGCGCCCTCACGGACCTCAGCCCGAACCTGCGCAGCCGGCCGCTGAACCGCTGTCCAATCTCACCCGCACCGAGTACCACGCCATCGTCGAGCGGGCGAAGGAGTACATCTTTGCCGGCGACATCTTTCAGGTCGTCCCCTCGCAGCGCTTCCGAGTGCCGTTCGCCTTGCCCCCGTTCGCCCTGTACAGGGCACTGCGCCGGCTCAATCCCTCGCCGTTCCTTTTCTTCCTCGCCTTCGACGGTTTCGCCGTGGTCGGTTCCAGCCCCGAGATCCTGGTGAGGGTGCGCGATGGCCAGGTGACGATCCGGCCGATTGCCGGGACCCGGCGGAGGGGCGTGAATCCCGAGGAAGACCGGGCACTTGCGGTCGAACTGCTGGCCGACCCCAAGGAGCGCGCCGAACATCTGATGTTGCTCGATCTGGGCCGGAACGACGTCGGGCGGGTGGCGGAGGTCGGCAGCGTCCGTGTCACCGAGCAGATGGTGATCGAACACTACTCGCACGTTATGCACATCGTCTCCAACGTGGAAGGCCAGTTGGACCCGGGCCGCGATGTCATTGACGCTTTGGTTGCGGGCTTCCCTGCCGGCACCGTCTCCGGCGCGCCCAAGGTGCGCGCCATGGAGATCATCGACGAACTGGAGCCGGAGCGCCGGGGCATCTACGGCGGATGCATCGGATATATCGGAGCGTCCGGCGAACTCGATACCTGCATTGCCTTGCGCACCGGTATCGTCAAGGACGGCACGCTTTTCGTACAGGCCGGCGGCGGCGTCGTCGCCGATAGCGACCCGGAAGCCGAGTACCAGGAGACCTGCAACAAGGCCCGCGCCCTGTTACGCGCAGCCCAGGAAGCAACTGCATTCGCCGAGGGAAGCTGAGGCCGCAGAAGGCCTTGCAGGAGCCTCAGACCACCGCCTCGGGGACGAAGCAGTCGGCCAGCCGGATGGTGGGGACGTCGAGGCCGGCGTAGTCGTCGGGCCGGCAGGTCAGCACCAGCACCTGCAGCCGTTCCGCCGCGCGCAGCAGCTCGGCCTGCATGCGCTGCAGGCGGCTGCGGTCGGAATAGACCAGTGCATCGTCGAGGATGACCGCCGCCGGCTGGCCGCGCTCGCTCAGCAACTCGGCAAAGGCCAGCCGCGTCAGCACCGCCAGCTGCTCGCGGGTCCCGACGCTGAGCCGGCTGAACGGCTCGTCGCATCCGGCGCGCCGCAGGTGGCGCAGCTCCAGCGTGTCGGAGGCGAAGTCCAGCTCACAGCCGGGAAACAGCGTCCGCAGGTAGGGTGACATGCGCCGGGTGATCGGCTCGGCGAACGAGCGCCTGGCGTCCTGCTCGGAGGCGCGAAGGGTATCGTAGAGGAGCCGCAGCGCCGCGGCGTCCTGCTCGACCGCCGCCAGCTTGCGCTCGGCCCTCTGCAAGGCGCCTTGCGCCGCCGCCAGTTCGTCCTCGATTCCGTTTTGACCGAGCCCGCGCAGCTCTCCTCGGCGATCGCGCACGTCGTTATCGAGCCGGCGGAGCCGGTCCTGCGTATCGGTCAGGTGCCGTTGCGCCCCGTACAGCCGTTCGGCCACCGCCTTAGGTTCGCAGCTCTGCAGCGCGTCACGGGCCTGTGCCAGCAGGGCATCGGCGGCCGCGACGTTCGCTTCCTCGTCTTTCAGCGCGGACAGCAGCGTCTGGTCGGCGTTCGCGTTGCGGGTGTCGGCCAGCGCCTCCAGCAGCTCGCGAGACCGCAGCGCCGCCGACTCCGCGCGGGCGCGCACGGAAATTTCAGCGCTGCCCGCCCGCTCCACGTCCCGGGCATAGCCGTCGCGCGCCTGCTGGATCCGGGCGAGCTGGCGGGCGGCATCCTCCCGCTCCGTCCGCGCTGCATCAGCCGCCGCCTCGGCCTCCGCCAGAGCCGGCTCGCGAGCGGCATCAGACGGCAGCGACGCCAGTTCCTCCGTCTTTGCCGTCACGGCCGCACGCAGCACCGCGAGGCCCTGGGGAGCCACGGCGGCCGCGGCGCGGCGCTCGCTCTCGGCGTCCAGCAGATGCTGCCGGCGCTGGGCGTGCGCCGCCTCGGCGGCCTCCGCATCGGCGACGCCGTAGCGCGCGACCATCTCCGCCACCGCCGCCTCGGCAGCGGTGGCCTTGCGCTGACGGTCGGCGAGATCCTCGCCGCCCGGCCGGATGACGATGCTCCCGAAGCCTTCGAGCTTTACGACGGCCTCAGCCGCAAGACGCAGCGGCTGTCCCGGCGGCACCTCCTGTCCCGCGATGAAGACGCGTTGTCCCGCCTCGGGGGTGAACACCACCAGCGTTGCCGCCGCATCCAGCCTCGCCGAGGCCTCGCGAGCCGTGGCAACGCCGGCGCGCAGCGCGGCGATCGCCGCGTCGTCCACCGGGATCGCGGCCGCAGCGGCCGCTGCTCGCGCAGCCGCCGCTTCGGCCGCCTCGGCCCGCCGGAGCGCTTCGCTGTTGGCCTCCAGATCCTGCCGCAGACGCGCCCGCCGCAACTTTCGCTCGGCACTCCCAAAGCGCGTTTCCGCTGCCTGCTGCCGCTGCCGCGCCGCTTCCAGATCCGTTTCCGCCTGCGCCAGCAGCGCCTTTGCCGGCTCCAGCCGCTGCCGTGCCACGGCCATCTCCACAGCCAGCGTCGCTTCCTCGTCGGCCGCCACCTTCGCCGCCTGGATGGCATCATGACGGGCGCGCCACGCCGCGCGAGCCCGGTCGAATCGCGCGTGCGCCAGTTCGGCCTTGCGCGCCTCCTGCTGTTCGTGCTGCTGCAGCCCCTCGATCCGCCGCTGCTCCTGCGTTGCCGCCGCCACCGCTGCCTCGGCCTGAGCCAGCGTCTGCTCCCGTTCGTGGCGAGCGCGCTCCTCGCGAAGCTGCTGCAGGTCGGCGAGCTTGCCCTGGTAGTCGGCAAGCGCCGCCTTCAACCCGTCCACCTTCTCCTGAGCCCCGACTTTGGCGATCCGAGCATCCTTTAAAGCGCCCTTCGGGGCACTTTGGGCGGGGCTCAAGAGCTCATCGCAGCGCTGACGGATGCGGGTGAGCAGTGCCGGGGCGGCGTCGCCGCCCAGGACACGGCCGAGCTCGTCCTCCAGCGCGCCGGTCAGCGTCGTCCGGCTGCCGTCGCTGGGGGCGCCGTCAGTCTCGAATGCGGTCCCCTGACTGACCCAGAAGAGACCCCAGACACCCTGCTCCGCGGGTTTGGTCACGCCGCGATTGCTGCGCGGAAGCCCGAGGAGCCGGCTCAGCTCCTCCTCGGCGGCATCGCCCTTGAAGCTGAGGCCGGCACCGCCACCCGCGACCATCAGCAGCGCCTCGTATGGCTTGTGACAGAAGGCCTTGCGCAGATGCCAGCTTATGCCGTTGAGGTCGAAGTCGAGCTCGACAGTGGGCCGGGCGCCGGTGCAGCCGAACGGCGCCAGCGAGCGGACGAACTCATCGCTGGCGCGGTGGCGGCAGAACAGCGCGGCGCGGATCGCCTCCAGCACCGTGGACTTGCCGTCCTCGTTGTCGCCGGCGATGACAGTCAGGCCGTCGCCGAAGCCCTCCAGACACACCGGGTCGCGCAGCTTGCGGAACTCCCGGATGCGGACGCGGCGGATGCGCATGCGTCAGGACCCCGTTTGCGGCTGCCGGCACTCGAAGTAGAGGATCTGCAGCGCGCGCCGGGCGATCCCCGCCTGCGCATCGGACCCTGTCGCCGCCTCGCGCAGCCGCGCCAGGGCGGAACCGACGAAGCCGGTGGCGGGAATCTGCTGGAGGTCGTCCTCGCTGTGCAGCACGTCCAGCCGCCCCTGGTCAACGCGCAGGTCGCACAGCCGCGCGGCCAGATCCTCGAGCGCGGCGGTCAGGGCCGCGTGGGTGGCAAAATCCAAGGTGCCTTCCAGCGTCAGGTCGACGACGTGGCGGTCGAGCGGACTGCCGAGCGCGCGCAGGTCGTCGGCCAGAACGGTCACGTCCTCACCCCGGTGGACCGTGCGCCGGACCGCGTGCCAGCGATAGCGACCGATGGCGACCGGTTCAATCACCGGCTGCCCGCCTGGCCGGTCGAGCCGGACCAGCAGGGCGTTGCCGGGGTCGTTGTCCTTCGCCCGGTCGGACTCCGGCGTGCCGGCATACCAGGTCCGCGCATCGATGCGCAGGGTGCCGTGCCAGTCGCCCAGCGCCAGGTAGTCGAGGCCCGCGCGGGCAGCACGATCGTCGGCGATCGGGTTGCGGGCGTCCGCGTCCGCCGGCAGCCGGCTTGGGATGCTGCCGTGGGCAAGGCCCACGCGCACCGCGCCGGGAGCGACTGGCGCCGCATCGAACCAGGCGGTCAGATCGTCGGTCTCATTGTTGCGGACGAGCGGTGCCGGCAGCACCACGAGCCGGCCGCCCGCCAGGACCACCGGCTGCGGCCGGTCGGCAACGATGACGTTGTCGGGGAGGCCGAGGCGGCGAAGCCGCGTCCACACGCCCTCGGCGGTCGCCGGATCATGGTTGCCGGGCAGCAGCACCCATGGGCCGGCGAACGACTCCATGGCGATGAGGGCACGCCGCAGAGTCGGATCGCCGGCGGTGCCGCTGTCGAACACATCGCCCGCGACCACTATCGCGTCGGCGCGCCGCTCGCGGGCCAGCACTCCGACATTCTGGACCGCCTCGAAGCGGGCATCGCGCAGGCGCCCCTGCGCCTCGCCGCCAACGGCGCCGAAAGCCTTCCCAAGCTGCCAGTCGGCGGTATGCAACAGGCTGATGCTCATCGGAAAACCCCGTTCATCGCGCGCTATACCCCAATGGGTAGTTTACGTTCCCGTTCTGTTCAATGCAAGCGAGAACGGCGGCACCGTTCGCAGCAACCGCGTTGTCACGGCCGTTGCCGAGACTGACCCATCAAGCTGTAGTGGTAAAGGAGGCGACGCCATACCGTTGATAGCGCTGCACTCTCTGACGGCCGCCCTCGGTTAAGGCCCTGGTTGGCCGTGCTGAAACGTGTCAGGTGATTCGGCGAGCCCTCTTGCAGGGCCCACCCGCCATCTGGCTATGCTGCTGCGAGACCGCCCCAGGTAAAGCCGGCGCGTTCGACGGCTTGTCGGACCTCGTTTTCCCCGGCATTTGCGCCAACCCGCACCATGCCCATCGTCACGTCGACTTCCACAAAGGCATCCGGCACCTGCTTTCGAACGGCCGCCGTGACCGCCCGGGCGCAGCCCTCGCAGGTCATGCCCTCAACCCGGTACGTCTTCACATTGCTCATCGTCAGTCTCCTTCCGGCGAGGGGTCCCGGATCCGCTCCGCTACCACGAGCGCATCCGGGTCTTGCGCTGCCGGTCAAACTGCTCGTTCCGCAGCCGCTGTTCAAGCTCCCGGTCGCGATCGACAAGGCCGCGCCGTTCGATCTCCCAGCGCTCGACGACGGGGTCCTGCAACGGGGCTGCTTCGCCGCCCGGGTCGGTCAGCGGCAACCGCTTGCGCTCGACCTCCCGGAGATCGAGCCTCCGGTCGAGCGACTGGATGCGCCCCTCGACCGCGCGCCGCTCATCGCGCAGCCGCCGCTCTCTTGCTTCCAGCATTGCCCTCGCGGCCGCACCGGCCTGCGGAGAGCCGGACTGTGCCGGAGGCAAATCGTCGTCTGCGCGGAGACCCGACGGCGCCACGGCGAAGCCGACGGCGCAGACGAGAGCCATCGCGCCGGCCGCCCACCGCGCTTGACGCTGCGTTGATGCCTGGGCATTTTGCGAAGCGGTGGTCGGGCGCAACGTTGGCTGCCCATATCTTCTGCGGTCCCGGCTGGTCCCTTTACCGGTTTTATCCATGCTGCTGCTAATCGATAATTACGACAGCTTCACCTACAACCTCTTTCATTATTTGGGAGAACTCGGCGCCGATATCGACGTCCGCCGGAATGATGCGGTCAGCGTTGATGCGGCATTGGCGATGGCGCCGCAAGGGATCGTCCTGTCACCGGGGCCCTGCGATCCCGATCGCGCGGGCGTTTGCCTCGCGCTGATCGAGGCCTGCGCCGGAAGGGTGCCGCTGCTCGGTGTTTGCTTGGGACACCAGAGCATCGGGCAGGTGTTCGGCGGACGGGTCGTACGCGCCCCGGTGCCGATGCATGGCAAGATCAGCAGCATCCGGCACGAGGGTACGGATCTCTTCGCCGGGCTCCCCTCGCCCTTTCAGGCGACGCGCTATCACTCGCTGATGGTCGATCGCGACGGATGGCCGGAGTGCCTAGTCGCGACCGCGGAGAGCGAGGACGGCGTCATCCAGGGGCTTCGCCACCGCGAGTGGCCGATCTTCGGGGTGCAGTTCCACCCCGAAAGCATCGCCACCGAGCATGGGCACGCGCTGCTGCGCAACTTCCTGGAAACAACAGTGCATTAGGGCGATGAGCGATCAACAGAGCCTGATCAAGTCCTTTCTCGCCAAGCTCGCCACCGGTGCCGCGCTCACCGCCGATGAAGCGGAACAGGCGTTCTCGGTGATCATGGCCGGCGAGGCGACGCCGGCACAGATCGGCGGCCTGCTGATGGCAATGCGCGTCAGAGGCGAGTCGGTGGACGAGATCACCGGTGCAGTCCGGGTTTTGCGCGCCCGGGCCTTGCGGGTGAGCGCGCCGGAGGGTGCCATCGACATCGTCGGCACCGGCGGCGACGGCGCCGGCACGTTCAATATATCGACCGGCGCAGCACTGGTCGTCGCCGGCTGCGGCGTCCCGGTGGCGAAGCACGGCAACCGCGCCCTTTCGTCGAAATGCGGGGCCGCCGACGTGCTGGCGGCGCTGGGAGTCAACCTCGATGCCGACCTGGCGCTGGTCGAGCGCTCCATCCGCGAGGCCGGCATCGGCTTCCTGATGGCACCACGCCACCACAGCGCCATGCGCCACGTCGCCGGCCCGCGGGTTGAACTCGGCCTGCGCACCATCTTCAACCTGCTGGGCCCCCTCTCCAACCCGGCGGGCGTCGCCCGGCAATTTACTGGCGCCTTTTCCCGCGACTGGATCGAGCCGATGGCGCGCGTGCTTGGCAACCTGGGCTGCGAGCGCGCCTGGGTGGTGCACGGCTCCGACGGCCTCGACGAACTCACGACCACCGGTCCCTCGTGGGTCGCCGAGTGGCGCGACGGCGCGGTGCATCTCTTTGAGGTGACACCGGCCGACGCCGGCCTGCCCCTGGCCCGCCCCGAGGACCTCAAGGGCGGCGACGCCACCACCAACGCTGCCGCCATGCGGGCGCTGCTCGGCGGCCAGCGCGGGCCATTCCGTGATGCTGTCGTTTACAATGCCGGTGCCGCGCTGATCATCGCCGGACGGGCGCAGGGTCTGCAGGACGGCGCGGCAATGGCCGCCGATGCGATCGATTCCGGCCGGGCGCGCGGCGCCTTGGAACGGCTGGTCGAAATCAGCACGCAGCCCCGGCGCGCGGCAGGGGCCGGCGCGTGAGACATCGGGCCTGACCATGTCCGTCCTGAAGCGCATCTGCGCCGACAAGCGTGCCCTGGTCAGCGATCGCCGACGCAGCCGGCCCCTCGGCGAGTTGGAACGCGCGGCCGCCGTTGCCTCACCCCCGCGCGGGTTCGCCGACGCGCTGCGCCGGACCGTGGCCAACGGCAGGTACGGCCTGATCGCCGAGATCAAGCGCGCCTCGCCGTCGAAAGGATTGATCCGCGCCGACTTCGATCCTCCCGAGTTGGCACGGGCCTACAGTGAGGGGGGAGCGACCTGTCTTTCGGTGCTCACCGATACACCCTATTTCCAGGGCGACGATGCCTACCTGGTGGCCGCCCGTTCCGCCGTGCCCCTGCCGGTGCTCCGCAAGGACTTCCTGCTGGACCCCTATCAGATCATCGAGGCGCGCGCCCTTGGCGCCGACGCTGTCCTGGTGATTCTGGCCGCGGTCGATGACGGCTGCGCCAGGGAGTTGCTGTCGACCGCAGCGGCGCTCGGCATGGACAGCCTTGTCGAGGTGCACGACGAAGCGGAACTGGAGCGAGCCGGCAAACTTGCGGCGACGCTGATCGGCATCAACAACCGTAACCTCAATACCCTTTCGGTCGATCTGGCCACGAGCGAACGCCTGGCTCCCCTGGCGCCGCTTAGTGCAACGCTGGTCGGCGAGAGCGGCATCGCCCGCCGAGCGGATTGTGACCGGCTGGCCGGGGCTGGTCTCCACTGCTTTCTGGTCGGGGAATCGTTGATGCGCCAGCCAGACGTCGCAGCCGCCACGCGCACATTGCTCGCACCTCAGCCTGAGGCGGCCCCAAAATGACCCGGTCTGGCGGCCGTGGTCGCGCCGTTTCGCGAGCCGATCATCGAACGTGAGAGTGCACGATGGCCACCAGCCTGCTCGCACTCCTTGACGACATCGCGACTGTCCTCGACGACATCGCGGTTCTGACGAAGCTCGCCACGCGGAAGACCGCCGGTGTCCTCGGCGATGACCTGGCCCTCAATGCTCAACAGGTGTCGGGTGTCAGGGCCGACCGCGAATTGCCCGTAGTGTGGGCGGTCGCCAAAGGCTCGTTCCGCAACAAAGCGATCCTGGTCCCGGCGGCGCTGTTGATCAGCGCCTTTGCACCTTGGGCGGTCACACCCCTGCTGATGGTCGGCGGCGGCTTTCTCAGTTACGAGGGGTTCGAGAAGCTCGCCCACCGGTTTTTTCACGGCAAAGCGGATCACGAAGCTCGTCGCGCCGAACTGGCGGAGGCACTGGCCCGTCCTGCCGTGGATATGGCGGCGATCGAGAAGGAAAAGATAAAGGGCGCGATACGGACCGACTTTGTCCTCTCGGCCGAGATTATCGCGATCACGCTCGGTACCGTCGCGTCGTCGCCCTTCATTACCCAGGTCTCGGTGTTGGTCGGCATAGCGATCATCATGACGATCGGCGTCTATGGCCTTGTGGCTGGCATCGTCAAGCTCGACGACATCGGTCTCTACCTCAGCCGCCGCGCCGGTGACGGTCTCTTCGCCCGCATTCAGCGCGGTCTAGGCATAGGAATCCTGTCCGCCGCACCGTGGCTGATGAAGGGCCTGGCGGTTGCCGGAACCGCGGCAATGTTCCTGGTCGGCGGCGGCATCCTTGTGCACGGCGTCCCGGCGGCCCACCATTGGATCGAAGCGCTGGCCCACCACGCGGCGATCATCCCCGGTATAGGAGGAACGCTGGCGTGGCTGACCCCCTTAGCGGTGAGCGGACTGACCGGGATCGTCGCAGGTGGCGTCATCCTGGCCGTCGTGGAAGGGGTCAAACGAATATCGGGAAGGGCCCGAGCCTCCGGCCATTCTGCGCAGACGCCGCCGCACGCGGAGAAAACGGGAGAAGCCAAGAATCCTTGAGCGGCGGAACGAACGAGACCGGGAAAAAAAACGGGGCCTGCTTTCGCCGGCCCCAGGTGTGCTCTTGAGGGAAGGGAGAACTCCGGATGAAAAGTCCATCCGTGCGAGAGTATGCCGTCTGAGCGGTTGGCGTTCTGTGATCCGGATCACAATCGAAAAAAAACGTTTTCGCAGGCTTTTACAATTTCCGGATGTGTGATGTCCGACAGGCCCGATCCAGCGACGGCACGATCGACGGCAGAACCTTCGCCGCAGGCGGAGGTCGTTTTCGTTGACGCAGCGGGAATTCAACACCGGCCAGCGAAGGGCGACGTGCGCATTGTCTCGCTGGTGCCGAGCCTGACCGAGCTGCTGTTCGACCTTGGACTCGGCGATCGCGTCGTCGGTCGGACCGCGTTTTGCGTGCATCCGAGGGATCGTGTCAGGCAGGTGGAAAGTGTCGGAGGAACGAAGACCATCAACATGGAAAAGCTTCGGTCGTCGGCGCCTACCCACGTCCTGGTGAACATCGATGAGACGCCGCGACCCTTGGCCGAGAAACTGGCGGAGGAAGGCGCCGCGGTGGTGGTGACCCACCCTGTCGAGGTGGAAGACAATCTGCGCTTGTATCGCCTGATCGGGGGGATTTTTGGAGTGGAAACGGCAGCCGAACGGCTCGCGGAGAGGTTCCGCCACGCCTACGCCTCAGCGGTCGATGAGGCGCGCCGCTGGCCACCGCGGCGGGTGCTCTACCTGATCTGGAAAGACCCCTGGATGACGGTATCCCGCGATACGTACATTTCCAGAATGCTGGCGCTCGCGAACTGGCACACGGTCCCGGGCGAGGCGGACCGACGCTACCCAGTGGTTGGGCTGGACGAGGTTCTGCTTGAAAAGGTTGACCGCGTCCTGTTCTCAAGCGAACCCTTTCCGTTCAAGGCCCGCCACATCGAGGCCTTTCGAGCCGACCATCCTCGGCACGCGGCGAAAGCTCTGGCAATCGATGGCGAGCTTGTCTCGTGGTATGGAAGCCGGGCAATCGCCGGGCTGGAGTATGTTACCGCACTCGCCCGTTCAGACGACTGAAGGACTGCGCAGCGTGGGCGCGCGGATGAAAAGGGGAGCAGTTCAACCTGCGGGTTGTCCATCGAAACAGGCGACGAACTTCGCTACCATGCACGCGTTGCGAACGGGCAAAAGCCCGATGACAGATCCAAGATCCGGGGAAGGGATAGCATGAAGGTTTCCAAGCTTCTCAAATTGCACGGCATGCTGGTACTGACGGTGCACCCCGATTACACGCTCGCCGAGGCGGCCCGTCGCTTCACCCAGTCGGTGGGCGGACGCCGATTTTCCCTCGCTGTCGTCACGGACCATGACGATCAGGTCGTTGGTGTCATATCGCTTGGCGATATCAGCCACGCCTTGGGCGAACATGAAAACGACGCCGCCAAGATGCTGGTCAAGGACGTGATGACCAAGAACGTGTTTTCGTGCACCCTCGACGACAGCCTTGAAGATGTGCTCAAAGCAATGGCGGACAAAGGAATCCGCCACGCTCCCGTCATTGACGGGGAAAAGCTGGCCGGCCTGGTGGCTCGGCGCGACGCGCTCGAGTTCCTCTATCACCAGGCCTCCCTGGACGCGGCGCACCTGACCGACTGGCTGTTCCGCTCCGACGCCAGATACTGAGTTAGGCCGAGGATCACTGAGAAAGCATTAGTCGCCACGCAACCAAGCTTGTGCCGCTTCTCGCTGTCCGCTTGGGAAGAATCGGACAACCGCAGTCGGGGCGACGTCAGCAAGGCGCGCTTCTTCGTCCTTGAACTCGGCATCAGCAACGACGGCGACCTTACGAACGGCGTCGCCGATCGTCTTCAGCGTGATTGTCCCCAAGGTTCTCGCGCCTTTTTCCCATCCTTCCAGGTTCTGCCAGTCGGCAAGCATCTTAAAGCCACCGGCATCACCACCCCGCAGATGGACGCCGACACCGGGATATTGCAGCTGCAATTGTTCGATCGCACCGTCGATATCCCCCTCGCTGACAATGCCGCTCAACTCAACGACAAGGATTCGATCCGGCTTATCAACACTGAATCTAATCATTTCGACGCCCTCGGCCTGGTCAGGGCCAACTCGTTGCCCGCCTTTCGACTGCCCTCCGCAAGAGAATAACACGGCCAGCCAGAACAACGCCCGCGTGCTTTGTCCGCGCAGCGGGCATAGGCTGTTGCCAAGCATCCGATCGGAGGTCAAGCATACCGGCGACGGCATCATGGCTTCCTTCAGCGATGTCGCTGCCACCGTCGCCTGCGCGTGTTCCATCCAGCAGGCGCTCGCAGTGTTCAACCTGAAGAGCAGCGAACAGCTTCAGGTCCGAATCGGCATCCACGCCGGCGAGCCAGTCGAGGACAGCAACGATCTTTTCGGGGCGGTCGTGCAGATCGCCGCGCGCATCTGCCAGAATGCCGCAGCCGAGTCGATCGTCGTCTCCGAGACAGTGCGCGAACTGCTGGCCGATGCGTTTCGGTTGCGCGAGATTGGCTGGCAGAAGCTGAAAGGCTTGGCCGCTCCCGTCGCTCTCTACGAGGTCCTCTGGCGCTGACTGGGCGAATAGCCTTCGTCCGCGTTCATCGACTGACGCTCCAGCTTCGCCCGCAAGGAAGACGAGCGGACGACGAGACCCGCCCCGCTACGTGCGTTTGCGTTTAGCGCGGAGACTGATTTCGATGGGTCCAACGCTGGGAAGCGCAATGTCAGAGAGCTTCTGCCAGAGCCATTTCTGTGGCCCAGAGGGATGGCTCTCCGGCTGATCGCCGACCGCCGGTTGCTCAGGGCTCATCGGCTTTGGCTGCGGATCTGCGTCCACGAAGCGAGTGTAAATCTCACAGAGCGCCGGTGCGCCTTCGTAGGATAAGAAACGCGGCACCTGCTCCCATGGAAAGACGTGATCTGGAGAACCGATCATCCTTGGTGCCAGTTCATTGAGGATTTCGATCTGAACTTCGCGGACGGCCTTCTCTAGGTCTTCCCGAAGATCCCGTCTGGGCTGGCCCAAAAATTCGTAACCTGAAATCAAGGCCGACGTCCCAATGACATTGACACAACGCCACGCTTGGTAGGCCCCAAAACCATTGAGCCGTATATTGGCCTTCTCGATGCTGACGTGAAGGGGATTCAACGCCGAAATCACGAGTTGGAAGCAGAATTGGTTGTCTTCGGCCTCCGGACTAATAGTCAACTGTCTCAGGGCTTTGACACGTGCCTGCACGTCCTGAACAGCCTCAGTGACAGCAAGGCAGCGCATTTCTTCGATAATATTGTGGCCGACACTTTCGACAAGATTGGCCAGTCGCATATCCGACTCAGCAATAACTTCCTTAAGAAATTCCCTGCTGATCCGCACCGGCGACTGCGGACGGAGGCTTGTAGGCGCGTCTTCCGAACTCTGCTCCTGTCGATTAATTACGGAAGCAAGAACCTGACCCGCAATCTGGATCGACGCAACAACAATAGGAACGAAAACAGGATCCATATTGCCCCCACCACCGCTGGCGATGATTATACTCTCGTTACCTTGTCCCGCAAAATGGTCCTGGCACGACGGAATCCAGCGAGCCTCTGACGCGTCTAATCCCGAGCGTTTCCGGATCAGGATCGGTATCGAGGCTGCAAACTTAAGAACAGCAACAATCGCTTCCGAGCGCTCGTGTAAGCCGCGGCTCGGGCCGCTACCGCCGCCGACGCAAGTGTCGCATTGTTGCCGATGATCGTGCGTCGTATACCCTTGCCGTTGCTCACAGCGTCCCGCCCCGCCCGTGTTTGCCCGGCCCTCGCCGACCCTGCCTCTTGCAGCCTTCTATGCGGCGTTTTTCGTCGTCATTGGCACGATCCAGCCGTTCTGGCCGTTGTGGCTGGCAGCTCAGGCGCTGGATGCCCGAGAGATCGGTGTGGCGCTGGCCGTGGGTGTCGGCGCCAAAATTATCGGCCTGCCAATCGCAGCCCATGTCGCCGATCGCAGCGGCGAGCGCCGGCGGCCGATGGTCAGACTGGCGGCAGTCAGCACGGCGAGCTTCGCGCTGTTCGCGCTCGCCGACGGCTTCTGGACCATCCTGCTGGTCAGCCTTTTGTTTTTCTCGCTCTGGCCGCCGGTGATGTCCCTGGGCGAGACCCTGACGGTGATGCTGGCGAGGCAGGACGGCTTCGAGTACGGCCGCGTGCGGCTCTGGGGCTCGCTGGCCTATATCGTCATGGCGCTGGCGGCAGGCGCCATTCTTGCCCGGGTGCCAGCAGACGCGGTCTACTGGATGATCCTCGGCGGCGTGGCGGTCACCGCCGTCTCCTGCCTCGCCCTGCCCGACGCGAAGGCGGTGCCCAGCCATACCCATCGCCTTCCGATCCTTCGGGCACTTCAGCAAAAGCCGCTGCTGCTGTTGCTCGCAAGCTGCGGGCTGATCCAGGGCAGCCATGCCGTCTATTATGCGTTTGCCACCCTGCATTGGCAGGCAGCGGGCTACTCCGAGACCGTGATCGGCGCGGTTTGGGCCGAAGGCGTGCTCTGCGAGGTGCTCTTGTTCGCTTGCGGAGCCTGGGTGGTCCGCCGTTTCGGTGCGGAAGGTCTGATCGTCGCCGCCGGCCTCGCCGCCGCGGTCCGCTGGCTCGGGACCGGGCTTACCCATTCGCTCGCGGCCCTGATCGTGTTGCAGACGCTGCACGCGCTGAGTTTCGGAGCGGCGCATCTGGGCGCGATGCACTGGATCGGCCGGAATGTCGACCCCGCGCTGTCTGCAACCGCGCAGAGCCTGTATGCGGCGATCGTCTTCGGACTGTTTCTGGGCGGCCTGCTGTACGCCGCAGGCCTGCTCTACGCCCGGTTCGAGGGTGCGGCGTTTCTGCCCATGGCGGCGGTTGGCCTCGCCGGCGCTCTCGTGGCGATGCCCCTGCTGCGCCGCGCGTAGAGTGGAACGTGCGAGGCCGCTTTCCACCATCCGTCGGACGGCTCGGCGCCGTCACCCGACGGAGGAAATGGGTCCCCGCCGCTTACGCCTTGCGCTCCCAGCCGCCGCGCTCGGTCTGCTGCCAGTAGGTCACGGCGTGGCCTTCGGCCTTTCGTGCCTGCCAGCGTCGGCGCGCAGCTTCAAGAGCGACCGCGTCATTGCCGTCGAACAGATCGAAGCACCGTTCATAACCGCCGACGCCGGCACTGTCGGAGCCGTCGCAGAGGAACAGGAAGGCGGCACCGTTGGGATTTTCGTCGTGCTGGGAAAGCCAGATCGGCTGCTCATCCGATGATCCGTCCTGCGCCGTGCCGTGCGGCAGCCAGGAGTCCGGATCGTATGTCCACAAATGCGCGGCAAGCGCCTCGACCCGCTCCGCCGAGGCGGCAAGGACCACGGCGCGCTTGTCCGCCGCCAGCGTCTTTTCCAGCAGCTTCGGCAGCACCTGTTCCGGGGTCGAGCGCTGC